>Ga0209181_10002804_pt1 | contig 27993 bp, 21 predicted proteins | sample MAT05_FD_187208 | JGI IMG/M metagenome (GOLD analysis project Ga0209181, IMG submission 187208) | Freshwater microbial communities from Lake Fryxell liftoff mats and glacier meltwater in Antarctica - MAT-05 (SPAdes) (version 2) | ecosystem: Environmental > Aquatic > Freshwater > Ice > Liftoff...
TGGACTACGTGCAAAGTCGTGCCATTTATGCTCAAAGCACCCAACGGCGATTTGCACGGTGGTTGAGCAATGAGCAGGTGAAAGAGCATCAGTTGTATGAGCGCTTGATCCGCTATGCCCTATCGACTTGGAGCCAACCCCGATTAGTCCTAGCCTTGGATACGAGTATGCTGTGGAACCGCTACTGTTTGATCCGAATTGCTTTAATCTACCGAGGACGAGCGATTCCGATTGTGTGGAAAGTGCTTGAACATGGCAGTAGTGCGGTTGCCTACAGCGTCTATGCTCCCTTGCTTGATGCCGTAGTTGGGGTATTACCCAGTGCAGTCGAGGTGTTGTTTTTGGCAGACCGGGGCTTTGCCGATGTGGAGTTATTCAAACACCTGCAACGGCTAAATTGGCACTATCGCATCCGAATCAAATCCAGTTTTACGATTGATCGGGGCAAGCATGGGGTGCCAACCTCGTCCTACCATTTGCATACCAGCCAAGCGCTATTTTTACATCATGTTCGGGTCACTAAAGCTCGTTATGGTCTGGTGCATGTTGCTTTAGCTCACCATTACCCCAGCCAGGAGCGCTGGTATGTGGTCAGTGACCAACCGACCACGACTGATACCTTTGTCGAATACGCTTTGAGGTTTGATATTGAGGAAAGCTTTTTGGATGACAAATCCAATGGCTTTCAACTTGAATCTTCTCGGATTCGCTCGGCTGCCATGCTCTCTCGCTTGTGCTTGGTGCTGGCGGTTGCTACGCTTTATTTGACCAGTGTTGGGACTGCTGTGGTTGCCCAAGGCGATCGCCGCCGAGTTGACCCCCATTGGTTTAGAGGCAGCAGCTATTTCAAAATCGGTTGGCATTGGCTGCGCAAAGCACTCGGACAAGGTTGGACAATTCCGACGACCATTACACTTCAATCTGCCTTGGATCTAGACCCCTGTATCCCCTCGAAATCTCAAGCCGCCAAACGACAACCGCTCTACTTCAGATGCACCACAGTCGATTGTGCTATTCCCTTGGAACAACGGCTCAGTACTGCTTAACCCTCATATCCGAGAAAATATGTCAGTCAGTCAGCGTCACTTGCTCTTTATTGGCGTTTAGTTGGCGTTTGCTTGGCGATCGCCCTCTATGGTTCTAAGGCAAGGTTGCATCGAAGGAGCCGGAAGCTAGGAGAGCTACACCGTGGTAGACCAGCAAGCTCAATGCAAGGTTTATGTAATTCGTTGTTGGGAGGAGCAGGACTCACACACTGATACAAGCATCTGTCGCTTCACACTTGAGGTTCCTAGCACAGGTCAGCGATTTGGCTTTACTAATCTAGAGGCATTAGTAACGGCACTAGAACGTAAGCTAAGTCAGAATTCACCTGACACGAGTCATTAATACATCAACGATGCCTGGGTTGAGGCTGAGCGATCGCGGCAACCCGCAACTATAGCAATGGAGAGTTTTCATGAGTACTACACCTCTAGCGGACATCTACGGCATCGCCTTTCAACCCTATGTCGGTCGCTGGAATGCGGGTGGTGCCGTTCTATTCAATACCTATACTCTGGATCAAGTTACGCAATTATTAACACCTGCCGCCCAACAATTTTCACTAATTGCCACTTATGGGCAGGGCACCTTTGTTTGGCAAAATAACCCCATTGTTCAAGATGCTAATCGGCTCAACATTCAAGCTGCAAAAGCCGTTGGACTCAAGGTGGCGGCGGGTTGCTACCAGCAAGGAGTCGATCCAGGTAATGACAGTATCAACGTGGAATGGACAAAAGCCGAAATTGATTACGCCATTCAACAAGCAACCCAATTTGGCAATGTAGTAGAACTGATTATTGGCAATGAATGTCTCTGGGGACCAAACTCCACTCAGGCTATCATTCAACTGATCAATTATGCCAAGTCCAAACGGACTGCATCCGGTTTCACCCCAGAGACGCTACCGATTACGACTCGTCAACGCTGGGATGTGTTAGGCGGTGTGAATAACACCAGCCCCAATTATGCACCGATGCAACAGGCGTTGCTGCAATTGTTGCAAGCTTGCGAAGGGTTTGTTTACGCCAATATGTATGCTTATTTTGATCCTAATATTGCAAATCAAATTGGCACAAACTCCAGTCAGGCTGGATTTACCCAGGCAGTCACCACCAGTATGAACAATACTTTAACTGCCTTGAAAACTACCTTTTCCAGCCAGCATCTCACTACTGAAATTCGGATTGGGGAAACGGGCTGGGCTACTCAGGGTGCCCAACCTGCTCAACCCGATGCGTTCCTTGCCACTGTACAAAATGCTCAGTGGTACATCGAAGCGATCGCCCATTGGTCTGCATCCAACACCATCAAAACGATTCTGTTTGAAGCCTACGATGAACCCTGGAAGGCACAGGATAGTATAAATAGCGAGGCTCACTTTGGCATCTGGCAAGCAATCGGAACATCCAGTGTTAAAAATCAATACACATTGACGAGCGAACAACAAAAATTCGCGATCGTGGATGCAACTCAAATTTAGGTCGTGCACTACCTCGGCAACCCTACAAAAGCTGTTCAAAATCTATTTTAAGGAAGCGAACCATGACAATTCCAACCTATCCCAAGAACAACATCGGGCGAGATCTGATCCCGTTGCAGATTGGTAACCAGACCAATCAGAATAACCTCTATTTATTGCTGACTGGAACGACAGATCCCACAAAACCAGACCACAACACCTATTATCTCAGCGACTTCAATGGAAACGTGGCGCTATTCACCGAGAACCTTAATCGACAGAGTTACTCATTGCAATTGCAACCCGGTAAGCAGACCATTCAGCTTCCTCGCTTGTCGGGTCTACGTCTGTATTTCTCATTTGATCAGCCGCTACTCCTGACTGTTCCTGAGAGAGGCGTTCCAGATTCACCCGCCGGATGGTTGCCCGATTCAAACTACCAGATTTTGTACGACTGGGTGGAACTGACTTGGGAGATCAATGACATTGACATGACGATTGGCGCTAACCCCACACAAGTTGATCTATTCGGAATTCCTTTCGAGGTCGAATTGACTGGCTTTGATGCCAATGGACAATCCCAAACGCTACAGGGTGGGTTTAAAACAGGTGGCTTGCGAAACCAAATTCTGGGTGACCTGAAGCAGTCTCCATCTCCGTGGAATCAGCTTGTCATCGTCAACTCAACCACTGGCGATAGTTTGCGCGCCATCTGTCCATATCACGGGATGGAGATGAACTTATTTCCAAAAGATCAACTTGATGATTACATCAACCAAGTATGGAACAAATATGAGACAGAGACATTGACTGTATCCGCTGAAAATGTCATGTTCAATGGTCAGGTTACGCAAGGCAATTTTGTTTTTACCCCCACAATCAGTGGAGTTGAGACGATTACATTTCCCAAACCAAGTACCTACACAGTCTACACATCAGGACCGATGCCTGCTAAATTCACCCCCAAGGGCGGAGTGATTGGGGCAGCATTGCAAGCTGGATTTATGCGATCAACGCTTTTGCTCAACACCGATTTGCTAGCTTGCGATTCTAGCCAGTACTACCAGGATAATCCGGTCAATGAGTATGCGAGAATTATTCACCACTACGCGATAGATGGTGGAGCATATACTTTTGGCTTCGATGATGTGTGTAGTGGTAGCAGTGTGATTATCATTCACAATCCACAATCTGCCCAGATTACGTTGCTTCCTTTTAGTAAATAAATTTCCGATTTAATTTGCGTTACATCGCGATCGCGATCGGGTTGAACATCGTTGCGGGGGATCAATATATTGCGCTGGTATTGCCTGCCCGTATGTTTCGCCTTGAATTCCAGAAGCGTGGATTGCAGCCCCAAAACCTGTCACGGGTCGCTGCCGATGCTGGAACCGTAACATCAGCCTTGGTGCCCTGGAATTCCTGCGGCGCGTTTATGTCTGCCACGCTGGGTGTCTCGACCTTCTTGTATTTGCCCTATGCCATCTTCAATATTGCCAGCCCAATTCTGTCGCTTGTTTACGGCATCACTGGTTTCAAAATCACGCGGATGCCGCCCATAGAGCAAACAGAGGCATCTTCAAACGCATAATGGGAATTTGCCTAGGGCGATATCGCAGTGTGAGGCTATGCAAAGTGAGCGGCGTAGCAAAAAGCAGACGTTTAGCGAGGGAAGTCAACGATTGTGAAGTACAAGGGAAACTGATCACTGCGCGAGGATGGCTTCGGCGATAGATACTTTCTCCAATCCCCTTTGAACTGATAGAACGCATCGGTTGCCTCGACTGGAATTTGACCCGCAACATTGAAGCGATCAAAGGTATAAGGAAGTCCATCAGAGCCGAGCGATGAACCGCTCATCAGGTGTAGGTGCAGGTGTGGTGCTGATGAATTTCCGGTATTCCCTAACTTGCCCAGCAGTTGCCCACGCTTGACGCGATCGCCCGGTTTTATTGTGACCGAGCCTTTTTGCAGATGTGCATATAGTGCAAAAGTGTTGGAGTTGATTTTGAGAATGACATTGTTACCCAAGACATTTTCCAAATTGATTGTCTTGGGGTCTGGTATGTTCGGTGGAACCTGGTCGGACAGAGTGTTCAGCGTTCCTACAATAGTTCCATCGGCGATCGCCAAAACATCAGCGCCGTAGCAGGGAAAGTTCTTGACATCCTTTATATCGCCATTGACCACTCGTCCCTGATCATCCAGTTGCATCCAATCGATGGCAAACCGCTGAGCAAAGTAGATCTGCCCATTAACAGGTAATCCGGTACTTCGATGTCCTACATCAGGCTGACAGCATCCGTTGATGGCAACCCAGTTCTTACCTTTCAGCGGTGGTCCAAACATTGGAACCTCGGAAGTCAGGATGAATGGAGCAGCAGTATAGCTAAGTAGGGAGGGGGGAGTGGGGGCAGGGCTACCGACTCCTAAAAGATTAAAGCGATGCAGAAGGCGGGGCGGTACATCAGCACGGGAGTTGAACGCCAGGTCGATCAAAAACAGGCGTGTCCCGTTGAATTCAATGTCTGGGCTATCTGCTGCCGAATTTCCTAGAGTCCGTAGTCGTCTCAGCAATTGCCCGTCTGCATAGGTCGTGATCACACGGGAAGGGTTGCTGGCATCTAGCACCTCAATGGACTTGAGCGTAGTTGGGGTTCGGTTAGAGTTAGATAACTCTAATTCATAGACGGCGTGATATTTGCCATCTACGCCGGGGACAAACTCAGTTTTGGATGTAAGAGTAGACACGATCAATGGTGTCCACTGTCCATTCGATTGAGTGGGCTGAACCCCATGAGCTATGAGCATGGTATTCACGAAAGCTAGGACAACCATGGCGATCGCCAGTGGGATGAGTCGTCTCCAGAACAACAAAACACGTGTCACGATGTCTCTCCTTTGGCAGTAGGGTCAAACAATCTTCTAAAATAATTATGTCATTACCTGGCAACTTTACTTTGACGAGAGCTTAGAGGATGTGGCATTATCCCACTCATAGCTTTCTGACCGCCGCTATAGTCTCGGTCTGGAGGTTCAAATAAAGCCCAAAAGTACTCCTATGAGTATGTTGGCTAGTGCAATTCTGCCAACATGAAAGTCTTACATCGGGTAGGTTCCAACATCATTCATGCTGGCTATCCGAGTTTTTCCATCGCTCTACCCTGACGAGTGCCAAAAAGATGAGCATAAACGTAGGACAGCACACAGCCAAAGAGGAAGATTTGGCACGTTAAAAAAATCCACAACATCAAAATCATGACGCTCCCAATCACGCCGTAGGAGAGGAAACGGTTGCCGATTGTGATAACGCTATTGCTGACTAATTGCTGTAATGTCACTAGCAATGAGGTAGTGAGTAGGGCGCTCAACCAAACATCGCCCCACGCCACATAGACGGATGGCAAAATCTTAAACAAAACGCAGCCAACGATCGCCAGAATCAAAAACGATGAACCAAACTGAAGCCATTTAGCTAATTGCAGTTCGTCAACCTTAATTAAGCTGAAGCGATTCTGAAAGGTGGCGGTCAGTTCAAGGACGGTTTTGATGGCAATGTCGGACAGCAATGCAGCCAGCAGTAATAAAGCAGCCCCCAGCACTAACAAAAACGAGAAAAGTTTGTTGGCAATAAAGAAAAGCGCCATTTTAAGCGGCGATCCCGCTTCAGAGACTCGGCTCGGCGATCGCCAAATTTTGTTGACTGAACTTCTGAGAATTCCAAAGACCGCGCTGGCTGCCCATAAAAGCAAGCCAAATCCAATGATGCCCGCGCTCCAACACTATTGGCGTTCAGGGAAACGATGGTTCCTTTAATTAGACCGTGAACTTCCGGGGGTAGATAGCGCACGATCCCGTCTTGAATCGATTGCACCGCTTCAGTATTGGGACCCAGCAGCGAACCCACTACACTCAAAATGACCAGCAGCATCGGGAATAGAGAAAACAACGCAAAGTACGATAGGGAAGCTGCCATGCCGGGGCAGTTATCTTGATCCCACTTTAAGCCCGTTTTCATCAGCAGTTGGGCTGGCTTTGACGGCAGAATAGTAGACCGAATATAAGCTGGAATGGATCGAATAGGGCGAGTCATAGAAATGATTTCCGCTTGAAAGCCACGTTAAGCAGCAAACCTGAAGTCATTATGCTACTCAAAAAGATGAACTGTTGTTTGTCAACTGCGAAACTATAAAATCAAACTTTTCCAGATGGCTCAATCACATCTGGCTCAATCCTATCTGGCTCAATCAAATCCACCAAAGTTTCTTCCAGAAGCGGTGTTCTTTACCTGGTTGACTGCATCCAAAGGGTAATCATGCCCGCGATCGGAATCGACAAAAACACTCCTAACAAGCCAGCCACCCGTTCGCCAATAAACAGGGTAAGAAACAGGACAACTGGATTCAGTTCTAGAGCATCTCCCATGACTTTAGGGCGAATGTAGTTATCTTGAATTTGAATCAGCACAATCGAGACCGCTAGCACTCTTAAGGCGATCGCGCTCCCCTGAGAGGCAAACACCAGAAAGGTAACCACGATCACCCCAAGAGTCGCTCCAATTCCCGGAATCGCATCGATGATGCCAATGATGACCGCTAGAATTAGAGAATAGTTGACTCCCAAAAATGGATAAATCAGCAGTGTCGTTGTCGATAGAAACAACATCAACAGCAGTTGTCCGCGAATAAATCCAAGGAAGCTCTGCTGAAAAGTAGTGGCAAAGCGATCGCGAGAAGTATGCGGGATCAGGGTGAGAAAGGACTGCCATAGTTTGCCCCCGTCAATCAACATATATAGGCTAATCACTGCCCCAAACATGCCAATAAACACGCTGGAAAAGACACTCTGCACAATACCTAATCCATTGGCTAAGCCCGCTTGGAACGTATTCACCAAGTTGCTGACATTCAACTGATTCAGAAACTCTTGGAAAGGCAAAAAATCTTGCTGCCTGAGACCATTTTTAAGCTCACCTACTAAGCTTTGTCCCTGACTTAAAACTTGGAGTCCAACGCCCGTAATCAATCCCAACAGCAAAACGATCGCGCTGATAAATACAAGAGCGATCGCCTAGCCCCTTGGGATATACCGCGTTAGCCACACCACCGGATAATTGAAGAGGACGGCAAAGATGGCGGCGATGGTAAATAGGGCGATCGTACCATAGAAATAATTAATCACTAATACAGTGATCCACCCACTGGCAAACAGCAAAACGTAGCGCAGAAGGGTGAAATTATTTAGGGTTTGCCACAGAGACGCTGATGGCTGAGGTAACGGAGGACGCATGATGAAACCACAATAGATATCGCAAACAAGCAGGAAGCGGGTCGAAGTGTTCAGATTGTACTATGCCCCTCGTGTGATGAACTCTGGCAATAATGGCGGATCTCAACAATGCACAGGGGGCAGGAGTCAGGCTTCGACGTGAGCGCTCAGCCGAACGGGGTCAGAAGTTAGTTGAAACTCCGAACTCTGACACCCGAAACCCGACCGACCAGGTTTTACGATTTACCTTTTTCCATCTCGCTTCTAGATGTGGTGAAATGATATTTACGGCTGGTTTCGTAGCCTCGTTGACACTTTCGCCATTTTTCCAATGAACATACCCCGTTCTATTTCTGTTTTGTTGACCATCACCGCGATCGCGCTGAGTGCCTGCACATCATCTAAACCCGGCGCGACTACCGGAACCGCTTCAGGGCGCGATACTGCGGGGGCAGTGGCGATCGGGGTTGGGGTCGCTCAAACTAGCAATGTGGCGCTGTTAGGACAGGAACAGGTGGCTGGCGCAAAAATTGCCGAGAAATACTTTAACGATAACGGCGGCATCAACGGCACCCCAATCAAACTGGTGTTTCAAGATACGGCAGGCGATGAAGCCGGAGCTATTAATGCCTTTCAAACCTTAATCACCCAAAATAAAGTCGTGGGAATTGTCGGTCCAACTTTGTCTCAACAAGCCTTTGGGGCTAGCCCGATCGCCGATCGCGCCAAAGTTCCCGTCCTAGCTCCTTCCAACACGGCAAAAGGAATTCCTCAGATTGGCGATTTTGTATCGCGGGTATCGGCTCCCGTTTCAGTGGTGGCTCCCAACTCTGTCAAAGCCGCGCTCAAACTCAATCCCAACATCAAAAAAGTCGCCGTCTTTTACGCCCAAAACGATGCTTTTAATAAATCGGAAACGGAAATTTTTCAGAGCACAGTAAAAGAACAAAAGTTAGACATTGTGACGGTACAAAAATTTCAAACCACCGACACCGATTTTCAATCCCAAGCAACCGCCGCGTTGAACCTCAAACCTGATTTGGTAATTATTTCTGGCTTGGCGGCAGACGGCGGTAACCTAGTCCGCCAACTGCGCGAGTTGGGCTACAAAGGCATTATCATTGGCGGCAATGGACTCAACACCTCCAATGTATTTGCCGTCTGCAAAGCTCTTTGCGACAACATGCTGATTGCCCAAGCCTATAGCCCAGAGCTTCCCGGCGCTGTGAACAAAGCTTTTCGCGATGCCTACTTCAATCAATATAAAAAAGAACCGCCCCAATTTAGCGCCCAAGCTTTTACGGCGGTACAAGTGTTTGTGGAAGCGTTGAAAGAAGTCGATAAAACCTCGAAAGTGACCCAAAAACCCCTACCCGATCTGCGAGTGGCGCTGAATCAGCAGCTTTTGAAGGGCAAGTACACTACACCACTTGGCGATATTTCATTCACACCAGACGGTGAAATTGTCCAAAAGGATTTCTACGTGGCGCAAATTAAAATGAACGCCGATGGCAAAGACGGCAAGTTCACATTTTTGAAGTAGGCGATCGCTGGATGAAGCCTCTTGCTAGATGCAGATTTGCTAGATTCTGACATTCTTCCTACTAACAAAGAATTCTTTGGAAACCACAAAACTGTCAAGTGAAGGTGAGGTGATAATTCCTAAATCACTGCGAGAGGCTCATCATCGGGAGCCTGGACAAGAATTGGTTGAAATCGCCACGGGTGATGGAATTTTGTTGAAGCCCAAAAAGCCCTTTGCAGAAACTACCTCGGCTCAAGTAGCAGGTTGCTTAAAATACGCAGGAGTTCCCAAAAGTTTAGAAGCAATAGATGCCGCAATTCGCCAAGTAAGTAGTTATGTTGCCTGAGTTATCTACGGGACAGTACTTTAAGAAAGTTGATAAGCTGTATACAACTCAAGGTTCATCAACGCTTTAATCGTAGAAAACATCTTCTTAAATTTTCTGGAACAATCGGCATGGATTTACAGCATTTGCGGTGGACTAAAAATGTGAAACCTAATGATAAACCTTGGGCTTATGAAGAGTTCAAAGTTGGTCAACTTTTCAAACTGGCGTGGAAGGATAATGAAACCAATGCTGGTAAACCTCAAAAAGATGACCTGATTTTGCTTCGTCAGAATGGATATGTCACCCATCTAGCGAGAGTTCTGGACGATAGTCCTGGAAAAGAGAGACGAGGAGGTGATTACAGTATTTACCGAATTGTTGAGACACTCTGGGCTGAGGATTGTACTAATCCATCACAATCTGCAAAAGCAGAAGTAGTGTTCAAATATCCCGTCAATTATCAGGGTGGCGATGTAATGGAGTTGGAGGCGTTACCCACTTTCAAGCAACGTTGGGATAATGACAACGGATTACAAGGGTTCCAATCCCATGTCCAGGGTTTACTGGCATTGTCAAGTAGCGGCTAAAACTGCCTCATAAAGTTCATGTTATTCTGTGGCAAGGGTTAGGGAAAAGCCTATGACTGCTTTGGTGCAAGAGCTTCTGAATACCTTCGATCGCTTAACAGATTCAGAGCGACTATTTTTGGTGCTGGAAATTTTGAAGCGAACAATTTATTTAGACTTTCCACCGCTATCTAATGAGGATTTAGCCCTGAATGCTGAGGAGCTGTTTCTGGATCTAGATTCACAAGAAGCTCCATATGAATAGTCCTGATCGCGGTGAAGTCTGGCTAGTTGATCTGGGCTATGTGGCAAAAGTCAGACCATGTTTGGTTGTTAGCATCCCTGCTCTAAATCAAGATCGTGCATTAGCAACTCTAATCCCACATACAACAAGCCCACGCAACTCAAGATTTGAGGTGCAAATCGAAACTCGGTTCCTTCGAGAAGGTGTCTTTGACGTTCAAAACATTATCACCATCGCCCATGCAAAGCTTTTACGAAAGCTTGGAGATTTAACACCAGAGCAGATGGCAGAAACAGACAAAATTCTACTCTTTTGGCTGGGATTTGAAGAAGACAACGTTCAGGGAGACGAAGAATAGTTTTATATGCAGTGGGTTCGGTAAGCCTTGAGTGAGGTTAAGCTCATTCTCTAACATCAGTTTGCACTTGCCATAAGCTGGCATATACGCCTTGCTGATCTAGCAAATCCTCGTGTCGTCCACGTTCAACAATTTTGCCCTGTTCCATGACGTAGATACAGTCGGCATTGCGAACAGTGGAGAGACGATGGGCGATCGCGATGGTGGTGCGTCCGACGGTGATTCGTTCCAGCGATCGCTGAATGGCAGCTTCGGTTTAGTTGTCCACCGCAGCAATGAGTGTGAATCCAAAATCAAATGCTGTGTGACCCAACTAAGCCTTAACACCCGATCGCTGGATATAAGATGGTAGGATCATTGATGGAGAGGTGGCAGAGTGGTTGAACGCGCTTGACTCGAAATCAAGTTTGGGGTAACCCAACGGGGGTTCGAATCCCCCCCTCTCCGTTCCCAAACTCCTGGATTTGTTAAAACTGCTGCATTAGGTAAGTTGCGATTCGCTGAGCGGCACCCGGCTCTCCCATGCGGCGGCGACCATTCTCAGCAATATCTTCTAGCTGTTCAGGATTTCGCAAAACAGATTGCAGCGCCTCGGCAACTTGAGCAGGATGTTGCACGAGGATGACAGATCGTCCTAGCAGGCGAGTTTGGGCTTCCGCAAATTTTGGCGTAAATTGAGGTCCTTTCCCTGGTAGGGTGATCGCGGGTTTTCCTAAACCCACAAATTGCTCAGTCGCGGTGCCTGCCATGGCGATCGCGCAGTCTGATTGATGCAAACAGTCGGCAAATGCCTGTTGAGAAACCACGAGCAGTGCTTTTCCCTTTTGATACCATTGGGCAGCAGAATCGGGAAAGTGGCGACTGGCAGGAATGCCGACCGAGGAAGCTAGCGCCCATCCTTGAGCTTCAAGATCGTCATGCAGAGGCTCTAAGCGGATTGCAGGCGCGATCGCTGCCAAAAATAGCAGTGATTTAGTTGTGAAAGCCTCGATCACCCCTGCGACCGCCTGCAAAATATACTGCCAGTTATCATAGGCTTCGGGCACCCGTGAACCTGGTAACAGCAACACGTTTAACGATTGCTGAGACGTGGAGACAGCACCCGCATCCCAACTAGAGCGGCGCAAACTTGCCGCAATAGGTTCGCTATAAACGAGCGATCGCGTTTCAGTTGGCTCTAACCCATCCATCATCGGGTTGCCTAGATCCAGCGCTGGCACCGCTAACTTTTGCAAAATTTGGGTGGTGAGCGTGTCTCGTGGAAACACTCCCCGACAGCGATCGCGGCTCATCAACCACCGTTCCCAGGGATAGTACACCGATCCTGACCAGGCATCCAACATTTCCGCTGCAAACAGTTTACCGTCATCATCTCGCAGATAATATTCTGACTTAGCCGTGCCAATAAAGGTGTAGGGCACTCCACTCAACAACGCCAGCAAGAGTGGAAAAATATCTCCTACCGCCAAAATTGTGCCGCCCTGCCGTGCCCACTGCCGAATTTCCTGCAACTGAGACCAGGTAAGCTGCACCAAGCCGCCCCGAAGATCGCGTGCTAGCTGGCGACCATCCATATATATAAATCCGCCCGACGGCATCGCCTTCACCGCGCCAACTAAGGGAATCTTTGCCTGCTGGTATGCTCGCCCTTCACCCACTAACGGTAAAGCCGCAATTTGAGGTGGATTTGCTTGCTCTCGTAGCGCTTGCAGCACCCGCACTGCAATCATGTCTTCCCCATGTCCGTTACTCAGGCACAACAATCTTTTGGAAGGAAAATAACGTGGCAAGTGTGATGGTAGCAATGGCAGCAATCCCTTTAAATCAGGCAATTAAAACACTTTCGCAAAATTAGCTAGCTTTGAAACCCTGTACAAGCTAGATATGAAGACATATAAAGATGAAGGAAGTCATCATCATACCGCATGGATAGAGTACTCAATTGTCCTCCAATCGGTTGATTCTGCTTCGGCTAGGGTATCCTAAATGGACGCGATCGCGTGTACTTGTCATAGACCGCTCCTGCCCCTCCAAAGTTCCAAACCAAAGGGGCAAGGGGACAGAGATTTGTCACTCGTAACTCGTAATTCGCCACTCGTAATTCGCCACTCGTAATTCGCCAATGTCCACTCAGTCTGCGATCGCGACCCAGTTTTCCTCCTTAGAACACGCTCTCAAGCACTACTTTGGCTACGACAGTTTTCGACCAGGGCAGCGCCAGATTATTGAGAAGTCGCTGCAAAACCAAGATGTGCTGGTGATTATGCCCACGGGTGGCGGCAAATCTTTATGCTACCAACTGCCAGCGTTACTAAAACCCGGACTAAGCATTATCGTGTCGCCACTGATCGCCCTAATGCAAGATCAGGTGCAGGCATTGCAAGATAACGGCATTGCCGCCACTTTTCTCAACAGCAGCCTCAGCGGTGCAGAACTGCGAGAACGAGAACGCGCCGTGGTGGAAGGCACAGTAAAACTACTGTATATTGCCCCGGAGCGGCTATTGGGCGATGGACGGATCAGTGAGTGGCTGTCGCAGGTGTACGTGTCGAGTATTGCGATCGATGAAGCCCACTGCGTTTCAGAATGGGGGCACGATTTTCGCCCAGATTATCGCCAGTTGCAGCAATTGCGCCAAAGCTATCCCAAAGTTCCGGTGATGGCGCTGACGGCAACGGCAACCGAGCGGGTACGGCACGACATTGTAGAGCAACTTAACCTGCAAGATCCTGTCGTTCATCTGGCGACCTTCAACCGTCCCAATCTTTACTATGAGGTACGCCCAAAACAGCGCCAAACCTACGATGAACTGGTTCAAATCGTTCGTAAAACCACTGGGTCTGGCATTGTTTATTGCCTTAGCCGTAAACGAGTCGATGAACTGGCGCTGAAACTGCAAAATGATGGAATTCAAGCCCTGCCTTATCACGCGGGATTGGCGACCGCAACCCGCACTGACAATCAAAACCGCTTTATTCGAGACGACGTGCAGGTGATGGTTGCCACCGTTGCGTTTGGCATGGGCATCAACAAACCAGATGTACGCTTTGTGGTGCATTACGATCTGCCGCGCAATATTGAAGGTTACTACCAAGAATCGGGACGGGCAGGGCGAGATGACGAACCCGCTGACTGTATTCTGTTCTATGGGGCAGGCGATATTAAAACTGTGGAGTTTTTGATCAGCCAAAAGGTTGATCCATCCACGGGTCAGCCATTGGAAGACGAACAGCGGATTGCTAGCCAACAGTTACGCCGGGTGGTCAACTATGCTGAAGCGACAGAATGCCGTCGGATTATTCAGTTGGGCTACTTTGGCGAAGCGTTTCCGGGAAATTGCGGCAATTGCGACAACTGCTGCAATCCTAAGCCGGTAGAAGACTGGACGATTGAAGCCCAAAAGTTTCTCTCTTGTGTGGCGCGGGTGCGAGAACGGTTCGGCATGGGCTATGTGGTGGATGTGCTGCGCGGTTCCAAAAGCCAACGAGTGCTGCAAAACGGGCATGAAAAGCTGTCTACTTATGCGATTGGCAAAGATCGTAGCGCTGAGGAGTGGCGCATGTTAGGGCGATCGCTGGTGCATCAGGGCTTAATCGATGAAAGCAGCGATGGTTATTCAGTATTGAAGCTGAATGAGTTGAGTTGGGAAGTATTGCGAAAACAGCGATCGGTGAGTGTGGCCGTTGCGCCCGGTCGCTCCCAAACCGCGCAACCCGGAAGCGAAACGGATGAAAACATCGAAGCTCTCTTCCAGCGGCTGCAAGCGCTACGGAAGCGTCTTGCCGATCAGCAATCTGTACCGCCTTACGTTGTATTTGCCAATAGCAGCCTGCGCTTAATGGCACAACAACAGCCTTTAAATCGCGCTCAATTTTCTCAAATTTCTGGCGTGGGTAGCCGTAAGCTTGACCAATATGGCGATGTTTTTCTATCCGAAATTCGCGAATTTCGGATAGAAAAAGGGCTTTCTCTGAACCCTTCCGCTTCTGCGGCTCCCTCTAGCGCCCCAGCTTTTCCCCGCTCTCCCTCAGATACCCATCGACTCACCTTGCAGCTTTTTCAGCAGGGTCTAAAACCATTTGAAATTGCCGAGCAGCGAAACCTGCGGATGAGTACGGTCATGACCCATTTGGCAGAACTGATTGAGATGGAACATGATATTCCGCTCAATAGCCTAGTGCCGCTCGATCGCCAGGAGAAGATTTTGCACGCGATCGCGACTGTCGGCGGAGACTCACGCCGCCAAATTCGCGATTATTTGGGAGAAGTATATGGTTACGACGAGATTCATCTCGTGCAGGCATACTGGCGACGAGAAAATTTAGAACAGTCATGATTGCTTGCCAAAGGGCACTTAACCGCACTTTGTTGCATTCTTAAATTAATGTTGCAATTTTGTAACATTACCTGCTATATTAATTTATATAAAGTTACAAACCAGACAGGAGACTTTCATGAAAAGCGGCGTTGTGGTTGAAGAAGGCGGAAGACAAAATATTTACGCGGTTGAGCCAAAAATGTATGTCACTGATCAGCCTCAGTTTGGCTTCACAAAGTACGCCGAACTCTTCAACGGACGTATGGCGATGATTGGTTTTGTGTCACTACTAGCTTTAGAAGCTTTTACAGGTCATGGAGTGATTGGCTTTTTGAGCAATTTATCCAACCTTTAATTTGACCAACTATGGCTCCGAATAATGCACTCAAAGTGTGCAGTTGCTAAATAAACGAGATTTCTCATGTAAGCCCCAGCTCTCCCTGGGGCTTTTTGATTTTTGCTTTTATTTAGCGTGAGTTCGACGAGACTGTGTGAGGCTATGCCCAGTAAAACTGAAGATGAAAATGTTTACCTTTAGTGCGCCTCACAAATCATTTGATAAACGGTCTTGAGTCAGTCAATGACTCACTTAATGAGCGATCGCTTGGGCAACAGGGATTTTGTCCATCCGTTTGACGAGACTCTGTTTCATGTTTATTGGGCTGGAGCGTTAAGCTGTTCTAATTTCTGCTCCACGTTTGGCGAGGGTGGTTTCACCAAAGGAAGCTCTGGAGATATTTGAGGCTTTACTGAAGGAACACGGTCCCGACGCAACCGTTGACGCAACTGATTAAATTGCTCCATAAACGCCGATTTTATATTGGAAGTTTTTTCGTTCACTTGCGATCGCGCTTCTTTTTGCTCCACCCCATCATTTGGCAACAGCGGCGATCGCGTTGGTTTGCTCTCATTTAAAGCTTCATTAAAAGGAGCAGGCTCTTTTTCTTTCAATTTTACAAATGGCTCAGGCGCAACTAAGCGAGGTTCAACCGTTTTAAGTGGCTCGTCAGGAATAACAGATTGAGTAGGATTGACTGGCTCAAACTTGTTGGAGTCTTTGAGAATTAGCTTCTGCTCAGGAAGGGGCGTTGGCTTGACCGTGGGCGCTCGTGAAGGCATGAATACAGGAGTGGGAGACGGTTTGACCACCTCTTTGGGAGAGTCGCTTTGAGGTGCTGGAGTTTTGATAGGGGCTGGAGTCGGCTTGGCGATCGGGGCTGCGGGTTCTGTAATGGGCGGCATAGGTGCAAGGAGTTTGTAGTTAGGATCTACAAGTCCCTGAGCATCGGCTGCTAAAAGCTCACCTCGCACTAGCTTAGACAGCGTATCCTTGCCGCCCGGTTCATAAGTGACTACCCGCGCCGTATTGTTAAACGTGTTTTTAATCGGGTCACCGTTTTCGTCTAACAATTCTAGCTGCACCCAATTTTTGCCGGGTTTAAAGCCTTTCAGATAAATGGGCTGCCATTGATCCAAGATGAAGCTGCTGCCGTTAATCGTGCAGCGAATTCGCCAGTCGGCAATGTCATCTTTTTTAGATTCGCGGGCAATTAAATGTAAAGGCGCATTGGTCAGGTAGAAATCTACCATGATCGGTTCTGCGCCATAGGTGCCTTGAGGTCGGCTATAGGTCAGCAACGGCAAGTTAGAGTTTGGGCTATTGTCCTGAGTTTTGGTGAAAATATGAAACGTGGTCTGAGCGAAAGCACCCTCGTTTTTAAAGCTTTCGTGCCAAGGACGAGAAGCAAATGCCCGAATGGTATGAGTTCCGGGGGCAAGGTTGTCAAAGGTAAGTGGCTTGCTCGTGTCGTAAACAGCCTGATAAGTCTGATTATCTAAGAACACATGCAGATGAGTGCCTAACCCTAAGGCAGCGTTTTTAAAGATGGGCAAGTCTTTTACCTGAAACTGAACAGACACTTTGTCATCTTCCAGAATTTGGTTCGGTTTAGGACTCAGGATAAAAACTTGCGGTTTGTACCCATCCAACGCGGGTCTCAAGTTTTGAATGGCTCCGGGAGGAGCGACTTCCATGAGTTTACCTGCTGCTTTCTCTGATTGGGCTGCAACCGGGGCAGCTTTTTTGGAGCGGGCTGCTAATGCACTAGGCGGAGCGATCGCATTCAGCGAAACCAGCACTACCAACAGCAAAGCAGCTAAGGCGCTAGCCACTCTGCCCCAGTTAGCTCCACTCCAGTTAATTCTGCCCCAGTTAAATCTGCCCCAGTTAAATCTGCCCCAGTTAATTCCAAGCACCAGCACTCTACTCCTTGCGGCTTTTCATAGGGAACTATAGCGGAATCTAAGACAGACTATCTAAATATAGATATCTTATGATTCAATTCATCGACTCACTACAGATTGGTATCACAAGACGGGCAAAGAAAGCGATCGCTATTTGTTACTTAATAAAAAGTTTTAAGGGTTAAAGTTTACGATCTCTAAGCTGCAAATTTGTCGCGCTCTGTAAATCTAAGCAAACTTTAGTAACGCTAAAAAGTAAGTCTAAGCAGACTAACTATCTACTTTAAAACTTCCACATTCTTCTCAAAGCCTTGTCTATCAGACGACTCAAGGCTGGATATAAAGTTCTTACTTTAGGTATAGATCAAACTTTATGATGCAAATATTTTTGTGATTTAGAATCGCTTAAACCCTTACGGCAGTGCGCTTTACAGTGTTTCACAGTGTTTTGCCGCTTGATATTGTTGCGGTAGGGCTTGACTTTCGTGATTATTCCTGGATGCGTAACCTAGACTGTATCCGCGATTGAGCGGTTTTTAATTATTGTTAACCTCTTCCAATCAGACTGGTCAGCGATCCTATAATGTCACGATGAGAACCCCGATTTAGGCTTCCACTCTTGCTTTTTAGACTTCTCTGAAGTTTAACTAGCAAAAGCCGCTCTGATTCCCTCGAATCTCTCGAAGTGATGCCGAGTTGTTCTATCCCAAAAGCCACTCATCGAACTTCCTCAATCCTGTCTCTTAGATCTGTATTGCTGACGTTCTTATGTTTGGTGAAATTAAGTAGATAAATCAACTTAGCCATCAGAGCAAACCTAATTAAGGGGGGATTCCTCGTTGCCTTGTCTAGAGAGAGGAGAGTCTCAATGACAATTACCCCACAGCGAGAAGCAAAAGTAAGAGTTGTCGTCGATAGGAATCCGGTTCCTACTTCTTTCGAGAAGTGGTCACAACCGGGACACTTTGACCGCACCCTTGCCAGAGGACCCAAAACCACCACTTGGATTTGGAATCTTCACGCTCTCGCTCACGACTTCGATAGCCATACTTCCGATTTAGAAGACGTATCCCGTAAGATCTTTAGCGCCCACTTTGGTCATTTAGCCGTTGTTTTTATCTGGCTAAGTGGCATGTATTTTCATGGCGCAAAATTTTCAAACTATGAAGCTTGGTTGACCAACCCGACCGTTATTAAACCTAGCGCTCAGGTTGTGTGGCCAATCGTGGGTCAAGAAATTTTGAATGCCGATGTTGGCGGTGGCTTCCACGGAATCCAGATTACTTCTGGACTGTTTTATCTGTGGCGAGCTTCTGGCTTCACGAATAGCTTCCAGCTTTACTGCACCGCGATCGGCGGTCTAGTAATGGCAGGCTTGATGTTGTTTGCAGGGTGGTTTCACTACCACAAAGCAGCACCCAAGTTGGAGTGGTTCCAAAACGTTGAGTCAATGCTCAACCATCATCTAGCGGGTTTGTTTGGTTTGGGTTCTTTGGGCTGGGCAGGTCACCAGATCCATGTATCCTTGCCAATCAACGAGCTATTAGATAGAGGCGTTGCTGCAAAAGATATTCCTCTGCCTCATGAGTTCATCTTGAACTCCAAGCTGATGGCAGATATATATCCGAGCTTTGCTCAAGGATTAACGCCTTTCTTCACCTTGAACTGGGGTGCTTATTCAGACTTCCTCACTTTTAAGGGCGGTTTGAACCCGGTTACCGGTGGACTTTGGCTGACAGATACTGCGCACCATCACTTAGCGATCGCGGTGATGTTCATTGTGGCAGGTCACATGTACCGTACCAATTGGGGTATTGGTCACAGCATCAAAGAGATCTTAGAAGCTCATAAAGATCCCATCATCATCACGGGTGAAGGGCACAAAGGTCTCTATGAAGTTCTGACGACCTCTTGGCACGCACAGTTGGCAATCAACTTGGCAATGGCTGGCTCGGTGACCATCATCGTTGCTCAGCATATGTACGCCATGCCGCCCTATCCCTATATGGCGACAGACTACGCAACTCAGATATCTCTGTTCACTCACCACATGTGGATTGGAGCATTCCTAATTGTTGGTGGAGCCGCTCATGGTGCCATCTTCATGGTGCGTGATTACGATCCTGCTGTAAATCGTGGCAACGTACTGGATAGTATGCTGCGTCACCGAGATGCCATCATCTCTCACCTAAACTGGGTCTGCATTTTCTTGGGTTTCCATAGCTTTGGTCTATACGTTCACAACGATACGATGAGTGCGTTGGGTCGTCCCCAAGATATGTTCTCCGATACTGCAATTCAGTTGCAACCTATCTTTGCCCAGTGGGTTCAAAACCTCCACACTCTTGCTCCTGGCGCTACTGCCCCCAATGCTCTAGCCCCTGCTAGCTATGCATTTGGCGGTGGTATCGTTGCGGTAGGCGGTAAGATTGCCATGATGCCGATCGCGTTGGGCACAGCAGACTTTATGGTTCACCATATTCACGCCTTCACGATTCACGTCACCGTGTTGATCTTGTTGAAAGGTGTGCTGTTTGCTCGTAGCTCTCGCTTGGTTCCCGATAAGGCAAACTTGGGCTTCCGTTTCCCTTGCGATGGACCCGGACGCGGCGGCACCTGCCAAGTTTCAGGCTGGGATCACGTTTTCCTAGGTTTGTTCTGGATGTACAACTGCATTTCCGTTGTGATTTTCCACTTTAGTTGGAAGATGCAATCGGATGTGTGGGGAACTCTGAACGCGGATGGTTCTGTGGCTCACATCGCGGGTGGTAATTTTGCCCAAAGCGCTATTACTATCAACGGTTGGTTACGTGACTTCATGTGGGCACAGTCAGCTCAGGTGATTACCTCCTATGGGTCTGCCCTGTCTGCTTACGGTCTTCTGTTTTTGGGTGCTCACTTCATATGGGCATTCAGTTTGATGTTCTTGTTTAGTGGTCGCGGCTACTGGCAAGAATTGATTGAGTCGATTGTTTGGGCACACAACAAGCTGAAAGTGGCTCCTGCAATCCAACCTCGTGCTCTGAGTATTATTCAGGGTCGAGCCGTTGGGGTTGCTCACTACTTATTAGGCGGAATTGTGACCACCTGGGCATTCTTCCTGGCTCGCACACTTGCAATTGGCTAAGCGAGGAGAAAACATAAAAATGGCAACCAAATTTCCAAAATTTAGCCAAGACCTCGCTCAAGATCCGACAACTCGTCGGATCTGGTACGGAATTGCAACAGCCCATGACTTTGAAAGTCATGACGGTATGACGGAAGAAAATCTTTACCAAAAGATCTTTGCTTCCCACTTTGGTCATATCGCCATCATCTTTCTATGGACTTCTGGCAGTCTGTTCCATGTAGCGTGGCAAGGCAACTTTGAACAGTGGATCAAAGATCCTCTGAACATCCGTCCTATCGCCCATGCGATTTGGGACCCTCAATTCGGTAAAGCAGCAGTTGAAGCATTTTCTCAGGGCGGTGCTTCTTATCCTGTAAACATTGCTTACTCTGGTGTTTACCACTGGTGGTACACCATCGGGATGCGAACCAATGGCGACTTGTACAGTGGCGCGATCTTTCTACTGATCCTGTCTTCCTTGTTCTTGTTTGCGGGTTGGCTCCACTTGCAGCCTAAGTTTCGTCCTAGCTTGTCCTGGTTTAAGAACGCTGAGTCTCGCCTCAACCACCATCTGGCTGGTCTATTTGGGGTTAGCTCTCTGGCTTGGGCAGGTCACATGATACACGTTGCGATTCCTGAAGCTCGTGGTCAGCATGTCGGTTGGGATAATTTCCTATCAACATTGCCTCACCCGGCTGGATTGGCTCCGTTCTTCACAGGTAACTGGGGTGTTTATGCCGAAAACCCTGATACGGCTAGCCATGTATTTGGTACGGCTCAAGGATCGGGAACGGCTATTCTGACGTTCTTGGGCGGCTTTCATCCTCAAACTGAGTCTCTCTGGTTGACGGATATTGCTCATCACCATTTAGCGATCGCTGTTCTATTCATTGTTGCGGGTCACATGTACCGTACCAACTTTGGTATTGGTCACAGCATCAAAGAAATGCTAGACAGTAAAGCTGGATTGGTGGGGGGTCGTAGTGAAGGTCAGTTCAACTTGCCTCACCAAGGCTTGTACGAAACCTACAACAACTCCTTACACTTCCAGTTGGGCATCCACTTGGCAGCGTTGGGTGTGGTCACCTCTTTGGTGGCGCAGCACATGTACGCGATGCCTCCCTATGCCTTCATTGCGAAGGACTTTACGACAACGGCAGCGTTGTATACCCATCACCAGTACATTGCTGGATTCTTGATGGTGGGCGCTTTTGCTCACGGTGCGATCTTCCTAGTGCGGGATTACGATCCTGAGCAAAACAAGGGCAATGTGTTGGCACGGATGCTGGATCACAAAGAGGCGATTATCTCCCATTTGAGTTGGGTTTCTCTCTTCCTTGGCTTCCATACCTTGGGTCTATACGTTCATAACGACGTAGTGGTTGCCTTTGGCACCCCTGAGAAGCAAATCTTGGTTGAGCCTGTGTTTGCACAGTTCATTCAAGCTTCTCACGGCAAACTGCTGTACGGCATGAATACGCTGCTGTCCAATCCTGATAGTATCGCGACCACCGCATGGCCTAATTACGGCAACGTATGGCTACCTGGTTGGTTGGATGCGATTAACAGCGGCACCAACTCTTTGTTCCTGAGCATTGGTCCTGGCGATTTCTTGGTTCACCATGCGATCGCACTAGGGCTACACACCACCACATTGGTTTTGGTCAAGGGTGCGTTAGATGCTCGTGGTTCTAAGCTAATGCCCGACAAGAAAGACTTTGGCTATTCCTTCCCTTGCGATGGTCCGGGTCGTGGCGGTACGTGCGATATCTCAGCCTGGGATTCGTTCTACCTGGCGATGTTCTGGATGTTGAACACCTTGGGCTGGGTTACCTTCTACTGGCACTGGAAGCATTTAGCGCTTTGGTCTGGTAATGCTGCCTCTTTCAATGAGGGTTCAACCTATCTCATGGGCTGGCTCCGTGATTACCTATGGCTCTACTCAGGTCCATTAATCAACGGCTACAACCCATATGGCATGAACAATTTGTCAGTCTGGGCTTGGATGTTCCTCTTTGGACATCTAGTTTGGGCAACAGGCTTCATGTTCTTGATCTCTTGGAGAGGGTACTGGCAAGAGTTGATCGAAACCCTGGTCTGGGCACATGAGCGTACTCCTCTAGCGAATCTGATTCGCTGGAAAGATAAGCCTGTGGCAATGTCTATTGTTCAGGGTCGTGTAGTTGGTTTAGCTCACTTCACCGTGGGATATGTTCTGACTTATGCTGCCTTTGTCATCGCCTCAACAGCCGCGAAATTTGGCTAGCGCTGAATTAGCTCTGTAGGCGACTCATAAAAAATCCCCTGCCTTTACTAGGTGGGGGATTTTTATCAGAAGATGTAAGCGATCGCATGCACAAATTAAAAATGGAGTGGAAATGGAGTGATGTTTAAACTCTCGACTAAGTTTTTTGCCGCATTAATTACCTTCACAGCATTAATATTAGTCTGCTTGCAATCTTGGGGTACAAAATCTGCTTTATCTAACATGCCAGATGTGTCAGTTCTCAATCAGCAAACTTTGATTGCGACAGCGGCGGCTCCCCCGGCACTCATTCCTGCCAAATTGGGAGGGAAACCAGTTTATGTACTCTACATGACTCGTGCTGAAGATACGGTACTTGTGCGCTGTTATCCTGGATATCAGCCAACGATCGCAGCGAGGGCAATGGGTGGCAAACCCGGTGCAGACGCGCAGAAGGAAGGCGTGATGACTTGTAAGGCAGGTGCCTGAAAGAATGCTCACAAGCGTATTTTGCCAATGATGCAATATGGATAAGCTGCTCGTCTTTTGGTCGCGTCACGTTAGCAATCGTTTAACAACGTTAATTGCAGCGATCGGTGTGGTGGGTCTGGCAGCATGTTTGTTTCTGCTGTTAGGGTTAGGCTGGTTGTGTGAGGAAATTTTAGAAAAAGAATCGTTTGCCTTGGATGCTCAAATACTTCTGGGCATACATCAATGGGCAACTCCCCTGTTAGATCAAGTGATGTTGACGATTACTCGTTTAGGGAATCCTGAAGTGGTAGTTGTCGTTGTTGTTTTAATCCTGGGCTGGTTTTTATGGGAACAAAAATGGGCAGAAGCCAAAACCCTAGCGATCTCCTGCTTAGGTGCCCTGATTCTCAACCAAGGCTTAAAACTTGTTTTCACTCGTCCTCGCCCCGTTTTATGGACTCAATTAATTAAAGAAATCTCATACAGCTTTCCCAGCGGTCATGCATTAGGTTCTTTCGTGCTTTATGGATTTTTAGCCTATCTTCTGGCAGTGCGATTTCCAAAATATGCGTCATTGATCTATATCGTTGCCGGAGTGTTGATTACTGCAATTGGATTTAGTCGTCTATATTTAGGTGTCCACTACCCAACAGACATTATTGCTGGCTATGCCATTGGTTTTCTTTGGGTCAATGTTTGCATTGTGATGATCAAACTGCAAACAGAGCCAAGAACTATTGGTGAATGAACGCTAAAAAAATCTTCAGGTAACAACTTTGAGCTTGCCTACGGGAATTAAATTCCTACCATTGCCAGTATAGTATCAAACCCTAAACCGGCTCGCGCGTTGTTGTGGCTCAAGGCTTCGCTATTGGGAAAGTATTTTTTCAAAAAAATCACCAAATTTCTTAGGGTAGAAAAATTCCATTGAGCTTTGCACCGAGGATAACCGTTACTGCCAATTTCAGAAATTTGGAGCTGATAGCGACCTTGAGGATGGGTGCTGCCGTGAAACCGAATGGTGTGCCGAAAAATCTGGGAACTCATATTCATCAATTTTTTATCTAGGGCTTATATGTTTATATTCCTAGAATTTCCTTGATTTGAAAGTGAGTAGCAGCAAGGTTCTCAGTTGACCTTAAGCTCGTGATTGAGTGAGACAAGAGACTATATTGATTGATGCAAATCACATTGAATGGATTCATAAAAAATCAGGTGCTAGAAGTTTTGTCTCCCAACACCTGATGCTTTTGAATCTCTTCCCTTTTAACTGATTTAAGCTTCAAACTTTAAGCTTCGTTTCGCACCTGACGAGCCATTTCTAATAGATTGCCCCAACGCTTCTGAAATTGCTTAGCAGTGAGTTTGAGGGTGCGGGCAATTTCAGCATCGTCTGTTTGCGACTGCTTTAGTTGCAGCATTTGGCGCTGTTCTGGCGTGAGGCGATCGAGGAAACTATCCCATTGAGAAGTCGCCATGCCCAAGTTTTGATCGAGATCAGCACCTAACCACTGGTGAACCAGTTTCCAGTTACGGGAAAGGGTAAACTTTTCGACGTGATATTTGAAGCGCTGCTGTAAATAATCGCGCTGACGGGGAGTGAGTCCCAAAACGTCATCAATTTCGGGCGCTGACATATCTTGCAATTTCAGCACCAGATAGTCTACGCAGTCAGTTTGATCTTCCGACTGTAGATATTGCACCAGTTCTGAAATCACGCGATCGCGCAGTACTGCCTCTGAAGAATCTACCGTATCAGACACCATCCGTTCACGTAATTGCTGCACGATAGGCATCCGATTATGCATTTCTGCGTCTTCACCCCGCGCCGACTCTAGCGCTTGTTCAATATCCACCGACACTTCAAGGGGTTGGCGTTTCCCAAAGCGCTGCGATCGCAGCACGATTAACTGTTGGTTTTGTCCGGCAGGCAAGGAAATGCGACGCTTAGCGTATTGCTCAGTAAATGCCATATACTCTGCAAGTTCTAGTCGGCTCCGAGGTTGATAGGTTTCTGGCAATACATTCTCACGCCGAAAGGCTTTGAGTGACTCGGTATAAAATCCTTGCAAAAAATCTTCAATCAGGGTGTACCGTGCCTGAAATCCAAGCTGCATCCGAGCAGGCGCCACATAGCGGTAGACCATTGAACCCAAGGTGCTATGCAATTCAGTCCGTCCCCGTTGGGAGCCAAGCTGGTAATAGTTAATGCCTTTTTGCAAACGATGGCGTGCTAAAGAAATCTGCCAGGATTGCGCTTGTCCAGAGGCTTGAATGCGCCCACTCTTTTGGCAAACTCGCTCTACTTCAGCAGCAATCCGCCCAGCCAATATTTCTATACCCCCGTTGAGGTTGCTAACTTCTTCTCGAAATTCCTGTGCCAACATTTGAACGAGAGCCGCTTGATCGAGGAAGTGAACGGCGGCAGGTCGAGCGATAGAAGCATCTTGACGATTACGTTGGGGCGATTGGGGTCGGTTAGCGATCGCCCGATAATCTGGCTGGGCAGAATGAATAGCAACCGATCGAGCGCAAGGCGGTGGAGATTCAATATTCATGGCTTGGTAATGCACACTTAGGGGGATTGTTAAGACAGAAGAAGCTTTAAAGTTCTGCTGCTCTTGTTTCCTGACGTTTTGCTTAGCAACTGTCATAACTATCTACACACGCAAATTTGTGGATTACGGGTGAGCTTCTGATTAGCGCTTACCCTTTTAAGAGCACAGCACAACCCGCGCTCGACAATGGACAAGCTGTTTCAGCCTGATTAACTTCTGAAGGAAGTCTATTATCCAATAGCCAGTTCGGGGGTAGCCATCCGGATAGTTGTGACGACAGATCAATGCAAAAAGTTCATTTTGCTGAAATAAGTCTTAAAACTCCCTAATTTGAAGGATTTTCATGGATTTTCTCAGCGTCCCGTTTTTGTCCACAGTTCTGCGGCTTCCCATCCAAGACCCTTGCGAACTAGCTCAGGTTCCTCACTGCTCAAATCTAAAATAGTGGATACCTCATAGCCCGGTTCTTGCTCATCATCCACGATCACATCCACCAATTTATCTAAACAGTCGAATAGATCTAAGCGGGATGGATACTCGATCGCGTTTTGGCTGCGAGAGGAATCGTCCTCTAAAACATGAGCAGAGGTAGAAATAATTGGGTTGCCCAAGCCTTCTAGTAATGCCTGACAAATGGGGCGATCGGGCACCCGAATCCCTGTAGTGCGACGTTTGGGACTCATCACTAGCTTAGGAACCAGCTTGGTAGTCGGTAGCAAGAAAGTATAGGGTCCCGGAATCAATCGCCGCATAATTCTGTAGGCTTCGTCACTGACGATCGCATACTGGGCAATATTCGATAAAGACGAACACAAAAACGTCAGCGGCTTATCATTAGAAAGTTGCTTAATTTGCCGCACTCGTTGTACTGCACTTTTAGAATTCAAATCACACCCGATCGCATACACCGTATCTGTCGGATACAGCAGCACTGCCCCATCTTTTAGCGCTTTGACAATAAGATCTACTGTTCGGGCTTGAGGATTCTTAGGATGAAGCGTGTGAAGGGTTGCCATGATAGAAAAGTGCAGAATAAATAATTCAAAATTCAAAACTTAAAATTCAAAACTTGCCTAAAACGCCAATGACCAAAATTGCTTACTTACAATGCCCAACGGGAATTGCCGGAGATATGTGCTTAGGTGCGCTTGTGGATTTAGGCGTACCTGTAGCCTATTTAATTGAGCAACTAGGACGATTGGGAATTTCGCAAGAATATAAATTGTGGACAGAATCGGTCGATCGCAATGGGCAGCGAGCGACAAAATTTCATGTTGATCTCGTGTTTGAGTCGGGGGAAATAGGAAGCCCGGATGAGTTTGCAACGTTTGATCCGCGTCCTTACCCTCTTCATTCTGCTACAGAAGATATCGTTTCAGGGAACTTAATTACCGAAGCCCACCAGCATGGGCATTCTCACCCACATGACCATCCCCCCATTCAGGATTCAGCCCCGCTTCCACCGATTCGGCACCTCCCAGAAATTGAACAGCTAATTACGCTGGCTCAGCTACCTAAAAGGGCAGAAACTTGGAGTTTAGCGGTGTTTCGGCAACTGGCAGCAGCAGAAGCGGCAGTACATGGAGTGCCAATCGAGCAGGTGCATTTTCACGAGGTAGGCGCAACGGACGCGATCGTCGATATTGTGGGCACTTGCTTAGGTTTGGATTGGCTAGGAATCGAAGAACTGCACTGTTCCGCTTTACCCACAGGTGGAGGCACGGTTCGAGCCGCTCATGGACGAATGCCCGTGCCCACTCCAGCAGTGCTGAAACTGTTTGAAATGCGCCAAGTGCCAATTTATTACAATGACATCGATCGCGAACTGGTCACCCCCACTGGAGCCGCGATCGCCACAACGTTAGCCACTCATTTTGGATCTCCTCCCACAATGACTCTGCAAAAAGTGGGTTTAGGGGCAGGGACTCAAAACTTGCCGATCGCGAATGTGTTGCGACTTTGGATCGGGGAACAAGAAACAGGGAACAGGGGAAAGGAAACAGGGAACAGGGGAAAGATTGCCGAAAACTCAAAACTCAAAATATCCCCTACCCTGCGGGAAGCAAGAGCTACGGAGACGCTACGCGTTGGCAAAGCTAGTCCGTTCGCGCAGCGTCTCGAAGAGAAGGACTTACAAAACTCAAAACTTTATGCTCCTACTGAAACCATCACTGTTTTAGAAACTCAAATTGATGATTTAAATCCTCAAGCGATCGCCTATGTGATGGAGCGATTGCTGGAAACGGGTGCGCTGGA
>Ga0209181_10002805_pt1 | contig 27985 bp, 22 predicted proteins | sample MAT05_FD_187208 | JGI IMG/M metagenome (GOLD analysis project Ga0209181, IMG submission 187208) | Freshwater microbial communities from Lake Fryxell liftoff mats and glacier meltwater in Antarctica - MAT-05 (SPAdes) (version 2) | ecosystem: Environmental > Aquatic > Freshwater > Ice > Liftoff...
CTAAAACACCTTCAAGATGTCTTGACTAGGATTGTCTGGTTCAGGGAAGTAAATCGCTAAATTGTCGTTGGGAAACTCACTGCGAAATAAATTTACGCTTAGGCTTTGAGAGCCGCTTTGGGAGACCTGTGCCTGAAGCTGAGTCGCAGATACGCCTGGACTTGAGGGTGCCCAATAGAGCAGAGACAAGTCGCGGGATTTGACCCGTAATTGCCGGGTTTGTCCGGGCAACAGGGTAATTGGGCGAGTGGTGCCCACCAGTTCTATTTCCACCGATCGCGATGTGCGGTTGGTGACGCGGACTGTGGTGAAGCGCCGGGTTTGAGTCCGTTGGCGGCTGACCCCGGCTGACCCCGATACTGGAATCCGGGTGGTTTGCGCCAAGGTTGTGGTTGCTAAGGTCGTCGCTGGAGACAGAAGTGTCTCAGGGCTGGAAGCAGCAGTTGCCTCTGGAAGTGATTTGGCGGTGGCTAAGAACAGAGTGGATGCGTGTTGCGAGGGATGGGATTCAGCCCTGGGGACGATCGCTGCTTCTGCATCTTGCCGCCGAGCGTGGGCAACTGATGTGGCGAATTGCTTTTCCATTAGGGTTTCTGGGGCAAAGGTTTCTGGGGCACTCGTGGGAGCGATCGGTTCCATCTCTACAACAGCCACAGGTTGAGTAGCGGCGATCGATCGCTGCATATCAGGTGTGTAATGAACCGGAGCTTCCTGACCCCCATTTTGCGTGGTCAAAGCCGTTAATGTTGCCAGTGTCAGCGTTGCGACGCTCATAAAAACTCCCCTCACCAGTGTTTCCGTTGTTCATACAGCGGTTTTTTCACCAGATCAGGACGAAGTTCTGTTTTCTTGTGGGAAACGATGCTGGAAAGGGCAAATTGGCTACCCGATCGCGGTTAGGACGAAGCGATCGGTAGATGATTTCTCAGGGATTTCAAAGAGTAACCACCCGATCGCTACGCCCCTACCAAGTCATCAATAGGATATTCCAACTGATTCTGAAGGTAGAGCCGGGAAACGCTCAGAACACTCCGTCTCTCTAATTGCAACCACTTCAGACTTGAGGGGGATGCTTTGCACAACTAGAGTCAGCGATTCTAATACTTAAGGTGATGCTATTTCTATGCATCACGGTTCGTGTGGCTCGCAGGCGACGCGGATCTCAGCTATAGCGAGGAAAGTAACATGTTTCAGCATATTGAAATTATCGACTTGACCAGAATTCTGGCTCAGTCCCCTGCCATGGCTCCCTTACAGGGGGTGCCGATCGCCCCGACTGTGACTGGAGCAACTACAGCCGCCGCCATCTTTTCTGGCCCACAATTTTTTGTGACCCTGATTTCAGGTTTGGTGTTGGCTTTTGCGACTCAGCTTGTCCTGACTAACCTTTCTGTCGCTGCCGGGATCTCCTACCTGGGGCACAAATCAGACCCTGATTCCCAGGATGACTCAGGGAGTCTAGGCGGTGCGATTCGCAAGATTGGTACAGCAGTCGGACTATGGACATTATTTACAGTCAGTATTTCATTATTGTTTGCTTGCTTCTTGGCGGTTAAGCTCAGCCTTGTTAGCAGTTCTGCGATCGGGGCCATTTTGGGCCTGGTGATCTGGGGTGCCTACTTTTCCCTACTCGTCTGGGTTAGCTCCAGCACTGTCGGGTCTTTGGTGGGTTCCGTCATCAACGCCGCCACGTCTGGATTCCAATCCATCATTGGGACTGCAACGGCTGCCATGGGCGCTAAGTCCATGAGCAATCAGGTAGTTGCCACAGCAGAAGCCGCCGCCGCTGCTGTGCGGAGGGAGTTCACCTCTGGTTTTGACCCTGAAAGTATTCGCGATACGGTTGAAGATTATTTCGATCGCCTCAAACTCCCGGAACTAGATTTGTCGAATATTCGCAAAGAGTTTGAGAAGCTACTGAATGACCCAGATTTGAAGGCATTGGCAGCAAGTGGAGATTTATCGAGTGTCGATCGCCAAACCTTTGTCAAGTTGGTCAGCAGCCGCACAGACTTTTCTAAAAAAGAAGTTAACGGTGTGGTGGATCAATTGGAGAAAGTCTGGTATCAAGTTTTGGGTCGTAAGCAAGATCCGATTACCGAACTCCGGGGTTATTTAAGCTCTGCTAAGCCCGAAAAGCTGAAGTCTGACGAGTTCACCAAGAAATTGGATGACTTGCTGGAACAGGTACGTAGCTCTAAGCAGGTGACTGATGTCCAATCGTCTGCTATCCAAGCTCTGCAACAAGCAGGTCAGGGAAATCAGTCCAACCAACCAGAGCCACAACAAGCGGGTTTGATGGATCGAGCGCTCCAGTATGGACTCAGCACGCTAGTCGGCACTGTGATGAATCGGACTGACCTCTCCAATATGGATGTTGAGAAGATTACTAGTCAGTTGCAGGGACTTAAGCAGAAGTTGACCAGTTCAACGAGTGCCAATGGCAATGGCAATGGTAATGGCAATGGTAATGGCAAACTGATGTCACTCATTCCAGGACTACCCCAAGGCACGATCGGCGCTGATGTGGAGAACTATCTGCTAAATTCCTACTCTTGGCACTTGAACCGGGAGACGATTAAGCAGGAATTTAAGGACGTGCTTTATGATCCCCAAGCTGATCCCGGTAGCGTTCGTCGCCAAGTGGAACGGTTGAATCGGGCCAAGTTTATCGCTCTATTGTCTCAACGAGGCATCTTCACCCAAGATCGCATCAACGAAATTGCTGACCAACTGGAAGGCATTCGCATGGAAGTGCTATCAATGGTGCAGTCTGGCGAAGACCAAGAACACTCCCAGGATTTACGTACCCGCGTTGAAAATTACCTACGGCATACAGGTAAACCAGAACTCAATCCAGAGGCGATCGAGCGCGAGTTCAAACTATTGTTAGATGACCCCGCAGCCGGATTTGATGCCCTCCGCAATCGGCTCAGCCAGTTCGATCGAGACACCCTCGTACAACTTCTGAAGCAACGATCTGACTTGGTGCCAGAGGAAGCGGCTCAAGTTTTGACTCAGATAGAAGGAGTGCGCGATCGGGCACTCTCCGAGGCGCAAAATGCCCAAGAGCAAGCCAAGTCTAAAGCCGCCGCTGCCCAGCAACGGGTCGAAGATTATCTCCGCAATACGGGCAAAGATGAACTGAACCCCGATGGCATCAAGCGCGACCTCAGCACCTTGTTCCAAGACCCCCAATTGGGACTATCAGCGATGCGCTCTCGGTTGAGCCATTTCGATCGCGACACCTATGTGCAACTGCTGAGCCAACGCCAAGACATCAGTCCTGAAGAGGCGAATCGGATTCTTGACCAAGTGGAAGAGAACTGGAACACCTTCACCCATGCCCCCCAAATCGTCGGGGACAAGGCTAAGGAACAGTACGACAAGACCACGGCCGCCCTCTCCGACTACCTCCGCAAGACCAACTTGGAGGAACTCAATCCTGAAGGGCTTCAGCGCGACCTTTCGCTCTTGGTACACGATCCCAAGGAAGGGGCAATGGCTCTCCGGGAGCGCCTGTCCCACGTCGATCGCGAAACGTTGGTTAAACTCCTAAGCCAACGGGACGACTTGACCGAGGAGCAGGTGAACAAAATCATCGACCAAGTGCAGGATGTGATTCAAACCATCATCAAAGCACCGCGTCGCTTTGCCACCCGGACTCAAGAGCGAGTTAGGGACTTCCAGGATAATCTGGCAGGTTACCTGCGGAATACCAATCGGGAAGAACTCAACCCGGATGCCATCAAACGGGATTTGCAATTGCTGTTGAACGACCCTAGAGCCGGATTAGGAAGCTTGAGCGATCGGCTCTCCCATTTCGATCGGGCGACCCTTGTAGCTCTACTCTCCCAACGGGAAGATATCTCTGAGGAAGACGTGAATCGCGTGGTCGATCAGGTACTATCTGTTCGGGATCAAGCAATGGAGCAAGTCCGCATGGTACAGCGCCGCATTCAATCCGTGGTAGATGGCATCTTTGCCCGCATCCGCGACTACCTAAATGGACTGGAGCGCCCAGAACTCAACTACGAAGGTATCCAACGGGATCTACGGACGACCTTCCACGATCCCCAAGCGGGATTTGAGGCCCTACGCGATCGGTTGGGTCATTTCAACCGAGAAACCGTAGTCGCCTTGCTGAGTTCCCGTGAAGACATCTCGGAAGCTGATGCCAACCGCATCATCGACCAGGTTGAAGGGGCAAGGCTGAGTGTGCTGCGCCGCGCAGAACGGGTGCAACAGGAAGCCCAACGCCGCCTCGAAGATGTGAAACGTCAGGCTAAGAAGCAAGCCGAAGAAACCCGTAAAGCTGCTGCATCCGCTGCTTGGTGGCTCTTTGGGACTGCGATCGTCTCTGCCGCTTTCTCTGCCCTTGGCGGAGCGCTGGCGGTATCCACAAGTCTGTCCTACTAACGCTAAACCAAAATTTAGGTTTGTATCTCCGCAAGAAGCCTCTCATTGAGAGGCTTTTTCTTTTGCTTAGATAGCGTCTAGTCAGGTTGACAGCGTGTTTTTCGACAAAGGATATCGCTCTCCTCTCTCCTCTGTCTTGCCCTAACAGATTTCTAACAAAGGTTATATCAGCAAGCGTAGGGGCGTTCCCATAGTGTGTGCTTTTGCACTTAGGAGATTTCCGAGAAAGATGTTATCCCTGTAGGGGCGAAGCATCCAGGAAATAAGCCCTTGAATTGACCAGAAGGTTATTTCCCGGATGCTTCGCCCTTCCGGTGCTTTTCTGAAAATCTCCTTAATCAATTTGAGACGTTCGAGATTGGGTCAGGAATAGGTTCCTAGTGTTCTGTCAAGAAAATTTTGAGAGGTCTTCGACCCCTCAAAATTTAACTCCAACTAACCTCCCGGCTTTCAGCTACCCGTCAATTAATGATTGACAGACTACTAGACAAGGATTCCTAGATGGCTGGATTTGTCACCGCTGCCTTCATCGTTTGGAAGATCTGGCTTTGGTCAACGACTCCCCGCACTCCAGGGATATTGTAGGTGCCAGAACTATCTGTCATAGCGTAGCCTTGGCCCAAGAAGCGCGTCAGAGTGGATGAGTAAGCGCCTTGATAGTAAACGGGCACAATCCGGCGGCTATGGGAACCCCAGAGGTACTTGTACTTTGGATCAGAACCCCAGAAATGGGCGGCATCTATGGAGTTGTGCTTGCTGAACGTTATGTCTTTAGCGTTGTACTTCAAGCCCCTGGATTGATTGGGATCAGGGTTGACACCCAGCTTGGAAACGAAGTCGTTGTTGATGGTTAGGTAGTGGTCATGGTCAGCCGTCACAATCAGCAGGTTCTTCGTCCAGCCACCATTGTTGTTAATCCAGGTGATGACAGTTTGCACAGCCCGATCGAAATCATTTACGGTTCCAATCAAGTTGTCCATGTTGTTGTCATGGGCAGCCCAGTCCACATCTCCCCCTTCAATCATCAACCAGAAGCCATCAGGGTCTTTACCCAGTAATGTTAGCGCTGCACTCGACAGATCAGATAACGTTGGATTCTCATTGACTTCTTTGGCAATGAAGCTAGCATCCGTTTCACCTGCCGCTAGAGGACGATCGGTATCTGGTGCAGGTGCGTTAGGAGCGATCGGATTATTTCCCGCATCCTGGACAGGAACGCAGTCATTCACTGTACCTGGAATATACTGACCCGACGCACAAGCAGCAGAAGTTGCTCCCGCCTTTACTACTGAACTAAAGAGCGTGAAATTCCCCAAACCTGTCAGACTGTAGTCCCCTTTCGATGAACTGATGGGCAGGTTGCCATCTTGACCCCGCGCCCCATACAATCCAAACAATCGACCTCCATTATTGGGGTCAATGGTCGCAGCCGTCTTCAGTAAGGTTTGAGCCGCATTCGTTCCCCGTTCCAAGAAGGTATACCCATAGCGGTTAGCTGGGGTGGGATTTGCCTTCAGGTAGTCATAGGTTGACTTCTTGATGTAGGTGTAGTTGTAGGTTCCTGGAGCCGCATACTTAGGCTTAGTGGAATCATTGACCACATTTGCATAATCCAAAGGATGACCGCCACCTAAAATCACAGTGGGTTTGAAGGTCAACAGCATCTGTTGCAAAATGCTGTCTTGGTTTGCCTTCGTTGCATCGTAGTCACTGTCATACTTGTTGCGACGATTGACAAAGGAAGCCGCCGCACCTGGGGTTGCATGGCTCACAGGGACAGAAGTCACAATTCCTGTAGATTTGTCATTTTCCTTGGCAATTTCCAGGATAGTCTTGAGTTTTTTCTCGTAAATGTCTACCCCCATCGCATTGTTGTAACTTTTCACCCCTGTATAGAGGGTGGTCGCGGTGTTAGCAGAGTCGGGGTAGCTGTATTTGATGTATTCCTTATCGTAAGCACCAGGAGTGGCTGGAGTCAGAGGAATCCAAGGCACAGGGCCAGCTTTGGTGGTGTCATAGCCTGCCAGGTTGCCAGGTGCCAAACTGTTGCCGTGTAGCCGATCGCCCGGATTAAAGGTGGGGTCAAAGACAAAACCAGGACGCAGTGGGCTGGCTCCTGTCACTGCATTTGTTCCATCCAAGGCGGAATTACCCGTTAGCTTAGGCTGGGGGGCTGGCTTGCTAGGTGTAACACCCTCAACAGTTGTGCCGTAGGTTGTTACGAGAGCATAGCCCGTTAAGTTCTGGAAGCTTAGACCAGAGCCTTTGCCATTGGTATAAAACTGTCCACCCTTAGCCAAGGCTCCCGCCCGGGCCATGTTCCAACCCATGCCATCCCCAATCATAATGATTACATTAATCCCATTACCAGCCGCTAGAGCAGAGTCAATAATGGGATTACCGAATATCAGCAACATGGCACAGAGCATACTAGCCATAGAGAGGGCTAGAGATCGCTTGTACTTTCTAAAGAGTTGAATCATGGCAATGCCTCTTGACGTTAGTTAAGCGAGTTGTAACGGTTAAGGAATAGGAGTTAAGGAATCGGAATTAAATAACCTGCAATTTGTAGGTCGGATTTCGCAAAGCTCAACCCAACGCCCAAAAATCCAACCCCCAAAAATCCAGCGCCCAGAGATGTTGGGTTTCATTCTTCAACCCAACCTACATAGGTTATTTAGTCCACGCTCTCAGGTGATTTAGGTGAGCCGAAGCAGGTTACTGATAGAAATTAGGTTCCAGGTGGGTTGAGGCAAAGCTTTCCCCAGCGTAAGTGTCGATCGCACTTGGCTGAAGGGTTTGCACCTGAGTGGAACTCGCCAAAGCTGGAGTGTTGCTCTGGGTGAAGGCAGTCACTGGCTGTTGACCCGATATGCCAAAAGACCAGAGAACAACAAACACCAGCCCAGCCACAAACCAAGCCAAGACGCGCTTGTATTGTTTGAGTAATGGAATCATTGGATCTCCTATGTATAAGTTCCTGTATGTCAGTCAAAACAGGTGAGGTAATTCGGTCAAATCAGATTCAGTTATGAGCCAACTACACCCCCAACGTAGACTGAACCTAGCTTCCATCAGAGATAGAAGTTAGGTTCGGGTGCATCCCAGTTTTGTAACCGCCCGATCCACCCTCACCCTAAATCCCTCTCCCTAAGGAGAGGGACTTTGAATTCCGGCTCCCTTCTCCCTAGGGAGAAGGGCTGGGGATGAGGGCGGATCGGAGATCTGCAAAAGTGAGATGCACCCGTTAGGTTCAGTATTGGAGTTTGCTACATTCTGGTTAACTGGGGTTGAGGGGGCGCAGCCTGGGAAGGCTTAGGAAGCCCAAGAGGAGGGCAACAGAACTCCCCGCCTCCATGAAGAACGATCGCCTCTCATCGGATCACACGTTCCTGTAGAGATGGAAACAATAATTTTTCTGCCTGCTGCCGATCCAAATCTGGGCAGTCGGCAACATCCTCAGGGGATCGATCGCAGTTACACGCAGCATCGAGAAGCTGGGTGGGTTGCCCATGCAAGCAGCTAATGCTTTGCATCACCAACGAAGCAGCCAGAAGCGTTGTCAACCCTGCAACGCCCAGACTGATGACCCCATCTGCCCAGGTCCAGTTCAGCCACAGGACGGCGATCGCCGCTAGCACAGCGCCTACAGAACCCGCCAAATCCGCCAAGAGGTGGAAAAATGCCCCTCGGATGTTGAGGTCGTGGTGACTACATTTATGGAGGCAGAAAACATTGAAGCTATTGACAGCAACTCCAATCAGTGCAGTCACCAGCATCGGTACGCCCAGGATTTCTGGAGCGGGGGATTGCAGTCGCAGCACCGCCTCTTTCACAATCCACAGCGCAATGCAGGCTAACGCAATTCCATTGACTAAAGCTGCTAAAACGTCTAAGCGGTAGCGTCCCAGCTTCGCCTGCCTGGATATGGATTGAGAGACCCACGTTGCAACGAGCGCCAGCCCCAGCGCAGCAACGTCCGACAGCATATGTTCTGCATCCGCTAAGAGGGACAGACTGTGACTCCAGAGTCCAGCACTTAACTCCACCCCAAAGAAAACGCTAAGTAAAATTAAAGCAGTCCACAGAGCGTGAACTTTTTGCTTGACCTGAGTTAACTGCATTGAAACCAAACCTTGTAGAACAATCGAGAGATAACTTAGACAAGCCATCAGCCAGATTGCTCTGTGCTAAAAATAGTGTGCTGAACACTTGAATGCTTGCACATCCTCGTACAAGTTTATCAGCATCAAACTTAACAAGTCCATAACAATACTTCGGACAATTTAGGTACTGAAAAAGTGCCTGAAACCCAGACTGGCTGTATTGTAGGATATTTTTCCAGGGTTAAGCCCAGAGCTAACGTTGAAAAAATGCATTAAAAACAACGTGCCTCGCCATGTAAGGCTTACAGGGGCGTTGAAAAATTGTCCGGACTATTGTCATAAGAAAGTGTTTGTAAATTAGCGGGTAGAAACGTGAGATTATCTCGTACCCATCCGAACGCCCTCACCCTAACCCTCTCCCGAAGGAGAGGGAACAAAACCTGGATTGGCTCCCCTCGCCCTCTGGGAGAGGGGTTGGGGGTGAGGGGCTGAGATAATCTCAGGCGACTACCCTAAGTTCGGTTTAACTTTAGATGAAGAGTTTGGGCATCAAAAGCCCTCTAGCTGAGGGACTCCTCCTCACGCGCCTTTCATCCCGACGCTGACCTGAGTACAGGTACAGCGCGGGGCTTCCCGGCTAAAAGCTAAAAAATACAGATTAAATAACTGGCGAAACTAATAGAAGTTTGGCACTGGTGTACGCTAGCAGAAATCACTGAGCAGTTATCAACCCAAACCTCAAACGGTAGCATCTCAGTTTTGTGGAGGATACGCCAAAACCCCCTCATCCCCCAGCCCCTTCTCCCAAAAGGGGAGAAGGGGAGCAAGATCCAAGTCCCTCTCCCCACATGGGAGAGGGATTTAGGGTGAGGGTTGCAAAAGTGAGATGCTCCCCCTCAAACTCTTGCCAAGCTGCACAAGTTATTTCTAACGCGCCAATAACGATTATGGGAGTTGTTCGTTAGCGAACTGGCGATCGTGGGTACTTTGATAGAAATCCCAACCCATCCTGAATTTCAGGAGAGATCCCTAAATTGAGCATGCAGTTATCCAACTTCTTCAAAACCAACCGTCTGGCAAAATACCTAGTCATTGCTGTGGTCACAATGCTACTTGTGGGCGGAATTGCTGCCCTGTGGCCCCGATCGCCCCAAGCAGATAGCGGTCCTGTCATTCCCATTGCTGTAGCCGTTCCCCTGAGTGGGACTGGAGCCGCTAACGGGCAGGAAATTGTGCAGAGCATCCAGTTATATACCGATGCGGTAAACCGAGAAGGAGGGATAAATGGGCATCCAGTGAAATTACTGGTTTTTGATGATAAAGGTAGTCCAGATGCTGCGAAACAGGTTGCTGAAGAAGTCGTTAAAACCCCAGCATTGGTGCTATTAGGACATGGCTCCTCCGATGCCTCGATCGCCGCAGGGGAAATTTATCAGACCCACCATCTGCCAGCCATTACGGGAACGGCAAATAATGAAAAAGTGACAGCCGATCGCCCCTACTATTTTCGGATGGTTTATACCAATTCCACTATGGGCAGTGTGTCATCCATTTATGCCCAACAGATTCTTGGCTTTAAAACTGCCAGCATTATCTACGACAAGGAAAGTAGTAATGAACGATCGCAGTCAGAGGTCATTAAATCTGTATTTGGGGCTAAGGGCACGATCAAAAACCTCTGGGCATTGGATTCCAACAACAAACAGCAGTCGATTCAACAGATTGTCCAGGAACTAGCTGCTGAAAAAGACCCAGGAATTGTATTCCTCACGTTGACGAAGCAAGATGTGGCTGAAGATCTACTGGTTACCCTGCGGCGCAAAGGTCTTAAGACTCCGCTGCTGGGAGACCAAGGACTATCTAGGGAGTCCTTTGCTAAGCGGTTTGAGAAATACCCAGAAGAGACCAAAAATCCTGGCTTTTTCACCAATGGCATGTATGTCCCCTCACCCATCTTGTTTGATAGTGCGGGGGTCGATGCTCAGGACTTTGCCGCGGCGTACCAAAAAACCTATGGGAATCCACCGTCCTACTCAGGGGCAAAGTTCTATGAAGCAGCGATCGTAGCTGTGGATGCTCTGCGAAAAGCCAATCCTCAAATTACAGCGGCTAAGGTTGACAGCGATCGGGAGCAGGTGCGGAAAGCCCTTTCTGAGCTAAACAACCGCAAGAATGCCCTCAATGGGTTGACTGGGCCGCTTTACTTCAATGCAAATCGCAGTAGCAATCAGCCTGTGAGAATTGCCCAGTTCTACAACCGCAAGCTGATTTCATCTGTGCAGCAGTTTACGCCTGTCAATAATCCTGAACAATTAAACCTGCCCCGCGAGCTGCAAGCGGGCAATATGGTGCGATCGGGAGATCAATACTTCTGGCAGCAACGGGTGGTATATACCGGCATTGACATCAACAAACTGAACCGGATTGATCAAAGCAAATCCAACTTTACAACGGATTTCTATATTTGGTTCCGGTATAGCGGTGATAATAAACCTGTTGATGTGGAGTTTCCTGATGCAGTTGGAAATAGCACTAATCCAACTGCACCGATCTTTGATGCCAAGAGTTTTCTGAAGTCCACAACCTCAAATGGCTTGAATTACCGTCTCTACCGGGTTCGAGGAGAGTTCAAGAATGCGTTTGACTTCCGCGACTATCCCTTCGATGCTCAGACCCTCACCATTCGCTTCGATAACCCCCACCTATCCACCGATCGTCTCATCTATGTGATTGATACCTTGGGGCTGAAGCTACCTAAGCCAGATTTAATCCAAAAAAAGCCCTTTAAGGGGTTGCAACTGTGGAATTTCAAGAACATCTTCTATGCTCAAGATACCTCTCGCAGTACATCAACCTTTGGTGACCCCGATTTGTTTCAAGCGAATACCCAGACTGACTATCCAGGTTTTAGTGTTCGCATGATCCTACAGCGCAAAACACTGGTGTTTCTCACCAAGAACTTGCTACCCCTCCTGTTGCTGATGATGGTCAGCTATTGCGTTTTGTATTTCCCCTATAGTATGTTTGTGCCACGCATCATGGGGCCTGCGTCTGCACTATTGTCAGGAATTGTGTTGCTGCTTTCGTTTAACAACCAGTTACCTGAAGTGAGCTACACTGTGGCGATCGAGTATGTATTCTATACCTACTTTTTACTGTGCTTGCTGCCAATTGTCGTCACTGGAATTGGCATCCGCCTAGAGAAAGCAGAGAAAAAACGGGCGCTGTGGTATCTTGACACCTCAGCTAGGATTCTCTTCCCCGCGATCGTCCTCACCCTCATTGCAACCTATGGCGTGATCTACAGTAGTCGTCTATTTTCCTAAGTTCTTGGATACTGGGAATATATGTCACTTCTCACAGAAACTTTAGAGCGACTTCTAGGTTGGGAGATTTCCGCGAAAGATGTTATCCCTGTAGGGTCGAGGGTGACATTAACCAAGTTTCGGGGGATGGAGCCTATGACCAACGTCAATGCTACGCAGCCATTCGAGGACATAACGACCCAAATGAGTTTGACCTTGACGAGGTGAATCAGCAATTGACCGCCATCAAATAGATAGAAGGTGAGTGACAGTTCCTGTAGAAAGTATTGTTTTAATTGGCTGAAAGCTAGACCAGTTAGAGGTTATAGCCATTCAGCCTATTGCAAAAGTGCTAAAAATAGCGGCTGTAACTATCGCGGCATAAGGCTTTCAGCCTTAGCGTTGTTTTTTATCCCGTTGCTATATGAAGGTACATCTGTTTGTCACTTTCATATCACATTTATGAATCAACGTTAGAGATGGAATTTGAATGTTGGAGAGCAGCTATGGATTGGCAGACGACTTTACATTGGGCGTATGTAGCCGGAATGGCGATCGGGGCGTTACATTTTTGGTCGCTCAGTCGCGAACCCAAGGGTTTGCCGCAGTACGAGTATTTAGTGGCGATTTTTATTCCGATCTGGTCTGGTCTAGCATACATGGCAATGGCGCTTGACCAAGGCAAGATCGAATCCGCAGGGCAGGTTGCCCACTATGCTCGTTATATCGATTGGATGGTGACAACACCGCTGCTACTGTTATCACTGTCCTGGACGGCAATGCAATTTATCAAAAAAGACTGGACTCTGATTGGTTTTTTGATGAGTACCCAGGTCGTCGTGATTACCACAGGTTTAATTGCAGATCTCTCGGAGCGCGGCTGGGTCAGATACCTCTGGTACATCTGCGGCGTAGTGGCTTTTCTGGTGGTGTTGTGGGGTATCTGGGTGCCATTACGGGCAAAAGCGAAAAGCCAGGACAGTGATCTGATCGCACTCCAAGACAAGCTGACACTGTATTTTACGGTGCTGTGGATTGGCTATCCGATCGCCTGGATTATTGGTCCTTCTGGCTTCGGTTGGGTAAATCAGGACATTGATACCTTATTGTTTTGCGTGTTGCCCTTCTTCTCCAAAGTTGGATTTAGCTTTCTTGACTTGCATGGCTTACGCAATTTGCAAGGTCGTCAATCAGAAACAGGTTTCGATCGCACTGCAAACCAAGTTTTACGTTTCTTGGGAAGCGTTAACGCTCTGTGGATGCCGCAATCGCCATCAGGAAATCGAAGAACTCGCCGCTTGCCAGGGTAACTGTAATGACCTCAAAGATCTCGTGCTTATTCCTCTAGATACTGACTTTGCCAGCGTCGTTCAATTATGATGTTCCAATTGTTATGCAACACACTTGATTAGATCCACGGCGATCGGAAAATGCCTGCTTAGCACGATCGCTTATACCAATCGAAGCTGTCCACTGAATTTTAGGAGTACCCATCATGAGTCATTCGTTGACTACATTACTCACAACTTTTGGTTTTGCAGTGATGTTAGGGGCTTGTGCTCCAACGCCAACTCCCGTGTCTCCCACACCAGATACTACAACTTCTCCAACGATCGATCCAACGCCAATTCCAACGGCATCTCCAACGACATCTCCGTAAATTTTTGATATGAGGACACTGCAATGCGGCAGCAACCTGATGAATTTTTCAAGCGAATAGTAGCCGCCAAAAACCATATGGTTGAAACAACTGCCCATGAATCCCAACTTCAGCCGTCTGAAATAAGTACAACCTCGTCCAATAAAAATTTACTCTTGTCTGAGTTATTGAGTTTGGCGGTACTTGGCGTGGGGAGCATCTCACTTTTGCAGATCTCCGATCCGCCCTCATCCCCAACCCTTCTCCCCTAGGGGAGAAGGGAGCCGGAATTCAAAGTCCCTCTCCCTAGGGAGAGGGATTTAGGGTGAGGGTGGATCGGGTGGTTGCAAAGTTGAGATGCACCCCTTGGCGTGTTTTTCTTACTGTATGTTATTTTGTATAGAAAAGTGTGTAATCCGAAGGAGACACGAACGCCCTGCCAGTATCGCCTTAGTATTCCTTTCAAGCACTGCCGATTTTACTCGCCAAACTCCTATCTGCAATGTGTCGTTCATCCTTCTAGAGTTCTGAGGTTTGACGCTGTTCATTGCTCTGATTACTATCCTAAACACGATGGTTCCTACCGTAACCCGGCTTCACGAAAATAGTTTACGGCTATCTTACTTCCCATTAATCTAACTGGGGAAAACCGGCACTCCTATTTTTTCCATTTTTGATTGAGACATGATGAAACTGCCAAATATTCTCAGACATGGGATAATCCTTGCTTTACTGGCATTGGTTGCTTGCACACCACCACAAGAGCAAGCAGGTGAAACTCCCCCATCTACAGAGACCTCTACCCAGGAAGAACAGCCGGCATCCCAAACTGTATCCGCTCAATCAGCAAGCTGTACTTTGGTTGAAAGTGGCTCTGGGCCACAAGGACAGGTTAATGTGCGGGTCGAAGAAGTGGTGACAGGGCTAGATGTTCCTTGGGGCATTGCCTTTTTGCCGAACCGCGACATGCTTGTCTCGGAACGAGCGGGACGAGTGCGGTTGGTGCAGAATAACCAACTGCGTCCACAGGTAGTTGCTACCATCAATGTCAGCGATCGTGGGGAAGGGGGACTGTTAGGAATTGCAGCCCATCCCGATTTTGCCAGCAACCGATTCTTTTATGTGTATTTCACTGCCAACGCCAATGGTTCCCCGGTAAATCGGGTAGAACGATGGCAACTGTCCCAAGAGGGGACAAGTGCAACGCGAGATCGCACCATTGTCGATAACATTCCAGTCGCCCAATTCCACAACGGTGGACGGATACGCTTTGGGCCAGACGGGATGCTCTATATTGGCACAGGTGATGCCAGAAACCCAGACCTTTCTCAGGATGTTAAAAGTTTGGCAGGTAAGATTTTACGTGTCACACCTGATGGACAGGTGCCCGCCGATAATCCCTTTTCTGGTAGTCCGGTGTACATCACAGGCATCCGTAACACCCAGGGATTTGACTGGGTTAATGCGTCTACCTTGTGGGTGAGTGATCACGGACCTAGTGGGGAGTTGGGGCGATCGGGACACGATAAAGTTAGTGTGGCTCAGGCAGGCGATAATTTGGGCTGGCCCACCACCTACCGTTGTGAATCTGTGCAAGGATTGGTGACACCCGCGATCGTCTGGCAGCAGGCATTACCACCGGGAGGAGCGGCGATTTATACTGGCGACGCCATCCCTGAATGGAAAGGCAGTTTGATCGTTGCAGCACTGCGTGCAGAACATTTACAGCGAGTCGTCATTGATCCGCAATCCGGTCAGGTGCAACGACATGAAGTGTATTTACAGGGTCAAGAGGGACGATTGCGAGACGCGATTATGGGACCTGATGGAGAACTATACGTGACCACGAGTAATTGTGATGGGCGCGGCAGTTGTCCACCAGAGCAGGACAAGATCCTTCGTATTACTCGCTGAGCAACCCTTGAGCCTGTCACTTTCTAATCACATTAGAATCTTTATAGAGAAGCCTAACTGATGTCTTCAACACCCTCGATCGCCCATTCCTTTCCCCCATTCTCATTTCTACCACCGCTTCCCCTACTTGCAACTGCCGAACCGGAAAATGCTCCGATTGTCCTGGCTGGTGTACTCCTGAGTCTGGTGGTGATTTACCTTGCCAGTAAATTTGGGGCTGAGATAATCTCAAGCGACTACCTTGGACTGTTTTCTTCAAAGAATCAGATTCAATCAAGATTTTGAATGTCACTTTTAAATCACATTTATTGTGGATGCTGAAGATAGATTACAACTGTAATCTCTGGAACTGAACCTAGTGTTCTGTCAAGAAAGTCTTGAGGGGTCGAAGACCCTCAAAATTTAACTCCAACTAACCTCCCAGCTTTCAGCTACCCGTCAATTAATGATTGACAGACTACTAGGAAATGAGAAGACTGATGATGAAACATAATTTTTTAATGTTCTCCGTGATTGCCTTGACAGTAATTACCGCTCCGGCGATCGCTGTAACAGAAAATATCTATCTGCTTAGCCAACAAGCTTCTACCAATCAAATTTCTGGAGAAGTCATCAGCATTAATGACGATGATTTCATTCTAAATACTGGCACTCGGCAAATTAAAGTAGATGCCGAATCTCGCCCTATGCAATAGGCAAACCTCAGAGTTGGCGGACAGGTCACAATGATTGGTGAATTTGACGATGATGAATTTGATGCTCGCACACTCATCCATGCTAATGGTTCAATAATTCCTATTCCTGATTAGAACATTGATTTGAGACACGACTAATGAAAAAATTTTTACGACAACCGATACGATTTTTGATAGCAGGAGTTACACTACTCCTGCTGCTGGTTTCCTGTTAAGGTGCGCCACAGGCACAGACAACCTCTCCAGCGACTCAACCGGCTGTGGTCGCATCACCAGAGGGTGAACTGAGTGCCTATCCCGCACAACTGCCGCCATTGCCCTATGAGTATGGTGCATTGACGAAGGCGATCGATGCAGAAACGATGAAGATCCATCACGATCGCCATCATGCCAGCTATGTCAAAAACCTGAATGCAGCATTAAAGCAACAGCCCACCTTGCAGAATCGCAGCGTCGAAGCGTTGCTCCGAGACCTCAACAGCGTACCGGAAGATATTCGCACCACCATTCAGAACAATGCCGGTGGACATCTCAACCACACGATTTTCTGGCAGCTTATGAGTCCAAAGGGCGGGGGGCAACCCACTGGCACGATCGCTCAAGCGATTAATCAAACCTTTGGCAGCTTTGACAACTTTAAAAAACAATTTAACGAGGCAGGGGGCAATCGCTTTGGCAGTGGCTGGGTTTGGTTGGTTCGTAATCCTCAAGGGCAACTGCAAATTACCGCCACACCGAACCAAGATAATCCGATTATGGAAGGCTCATACCCCATTCTCGGTAATGATGTCTGGGAACATGCTTATTATTTGCGCTACCAGAATCGTCGTGCTGAATACTTGACCAATTGGTGGAATGTCGTGAATTGGCAGGAAGTCGAGCGGCGGTTTCAACTAGCATCTCAGCCATAAACACCCAGGAGCTTGACCATGAGACGGTTGTTGATGCATAGCCCGATCGCTGTTGCCTTTCTGTGGATTGTCGCCTACCTGCTGCTAACCCTATTGCCATTGTTAGTACTGTTACTGCATCCAGTCCCTTCTGGACGTGGCTTTTGGACTGAGTTTTCAGTGGCGCTGGGCTTTATCGGACTGGCAATGATGGCACTGCAATTTGTCCTGACGGCTCGGGTCAATCGGATCGAGTCTTCCTATGGCATTGATATTCTGCTCCAGTTTCACCGCTACACCTCCCTGGTCGCATTCTTCATGGTGCTGGTGCATCCAGTGATCCTGTTCATTGTTCAGCCTGAAACCCTTCAGTTGCTCAACTTTTTCGAGGCTCCCTGGCGCGCACGTATGGCAGTGTTGGCAACGCTGGCATTTCTGGCAATGGTGATCACGACTATCTGGCGTAAACAACTCAAGATTCCCTATGAACATTGGCGAGCCTCTCACACGATTCTGGCAGTGTTAGCGGTGGGATTGGGCTTTGGACATGCGATCGGCGTTGGCAACTACATGGGCTTGTTTTGGAAAGCCGTACTGTGGTCGGGTATTATGCTGGTCTCGCTCTGGCTGATCATTTATGTGCGTCTGATCAAACCCTGGTTAATGACGAAAAAGCCCTATGTGGTGGAAGAAGTCATTTCCCAGCGAGGCGATGTCTGGGCACTGGCGCTACGTCCATTGGGACATGAGGGCTTTAGGTTTCAGCCAGGTCAGTTTGCCTGGTTGACCCTAAACATTTCCCCGTTTAGTATGCGGGAACATCCCTTTTCAATGTCATCCAGTGGCGATCGTGCCGATCGGCTTGAGTTTGGTATCAAAGCGATCGGAGATTTTACCAGTCGTATCAAAGATGTCCAACCAGGAACAAAAGCTTATCTGGATGGGCCCTACGGGGTATTTACGACAGAACGCTACTGGGACAGCGCTGGGTTTGTGCTGATTGCAGGTGGTGTTGGGATTACACCCATTTTCAGTATTTTATTAACAGCGGCAGAACGAAATGACGATCGCCCCTTTCTTCTCATTTACGCAGCTTCCTCCTGGGAGGACATAACCTATCGGGAGAAGTTGGAGGCATTGAAAGAAGCGCTCGATTTAGCTATTGTGTATGTGTTGCGGAAAGCTCACGATGGCTGGGAAGGCGAAACGGGCTATGTCGATAAAGCAGTGTTGGAAAAGCATATTCCCCTGCATCGAGGCAGTCGTTATTACTTCGTCTGCGCCGCGCCAGTGATGATGGATGCGGTAGAACGTGCTCTGTTTGAGCTAGAGGTTCCCGTTACGAACGTTAATATGGAACACTTTGATCTGGCATAACTACTCAGGCTCCTAGCCTAATGGCGGGTCTAACCTCATCCCCCAGTCCCTTCTCCCAGAGCGGGAGAAGGGGAGCCGGATTGAAGTCCCTCTCTTTGGGAAGAGGAATTTAGGCTTCGACGTGAGCGCTCAGTCGAACGGTGAGGGTAGGCTGAGTAGTTACGATCTGGCACAGTCTTGATCTGGCACAGTCTTGATCTGGCACAAGAAGGAGGGTTGATGCGTTACAGCATTATGGTGCAACTCGTGGCAGGCGTGACGCTGATTCTATTAGGCACTGCCGCTCTGTTTGCCTGGATTCAAACTCGACCGGAGCCTGTTGAACTGAGAGGAGACACAGTTTCTAGTCATTCTCATGACGGGCACTAAACCCAAGCATTTTATTGGGGGTACTGTATACATTGCCCGCTTGCGAATGGTGCAGTAGCTTTTCGAGCATAATGACGGCTATAACCCAAAGGAGTTATGATGCTCTACCTGTGGAATTTTTTAGCGGTCAGTTCTCCATCGCTACGATCGCTCTTTGCGCCGTTTCTGCCAGACGCGCCCGTCACCGATCCGGTGGCAATTTTTTTGGTCATCATGGCAATCATGCTGGTGGCACCGCTGCTATTTGAGCGGTTTCGGCTACCGGGCATTGTTGGCTTGATTCTGGCAGGCGTGATTGTGGGACCCAACGGCTTTGGGTTCTTGGAACGAGATACCACGATCGTCCTGTTGGGTACGGTGGGGCTGCTCTTTCTCATGTTTATGGCAGGGTTAGAAACCAGTCTGGACGACTTGAAATTGAACGCTAAGAAAGCGGTGATTTTTGGCTTGGCGACCTTTGCGGTGCCGATGGTGCTGGGGATTGTTGCCATGAGCCTGTTGGGTTACTCGTTTCTATCAGCCGTTTTGGTGGCATCCTGTTTTGCCTCGCATACGTTGCTGGCGTTGCCGATCGCTAGCAAACTGGGCATTATGCGATCGCGATCGGTCACGGTTACGCTGGGCGGCACCCTGATTACCAATGTCTTGGCATTGCTGGTGCTGGCAGTCGTGGTCAAAGCGCATCAGGGGAACCTGACGTTGAGTTTCTGGCTTTTCTTGCTGCCTTCCTTGTGTGCCTACACCTTTGCCACCTTATGGGGGGTGCCCAGGCTAGGACGCTGGTTTTTTCGGCGCTTTGGGCATGACGAAGGAGCCGAATTTACCTTCGTGGTTGCCACTCTTTTTGTGGTGTCCTACTTGGCGAAGCTGATCGAGATTGAACCGATCATTGGCGCATTTTTGGCAGGCATCGCCATTACGCAACTGATTCCACAACTCAGTCCGCTGATGAATCGGATTCAGTTTATTGGCAATACGCTGTTTGTGCCGTTTTTCCTGATTTCAGTGGGGATGCTGGTCAATCCGCTGATTTTGTTTCAGGAGCCACGATCGCTGCTAGTGTCGGCGGTCATGGTGGGTGTGGCGATCGTGGCCAAGTTTGTGCCTGCCTGGGGTGCCAGCAAACTATTTGGCTTTGATTTTGCCAACATGATGGTGATGTTTGGGCTATCCGTTGCTCAGGCCGCTTCGACACTGGCAGCCATTACGGTTGCCTACAATATCAAACTTGTAGATCAACTGACAGTTAACGGTACGATCGCCATGATTTTGGTAACCTGCATTGCCTCTCCTTGGATTACGGCTCGCTGGGGAAACGGGATGAAAGATAGCAGCCCTAGGGCAGTGCAGCAGCAAGCCAGCACAATATCTCAATCATCACTTCAGTATCGGATCTTGGTTCCGGTGGCAAACCCCAGCACCGAAGACAACCTGCTGCAACTGGCGTTGATTTTGGCAAAAAGTACGAGTGGCACCTTGTTACCGCTCCATGTGTTGTCAGATGCCTACGGGCCTGTTTCTGCCGAAGCAAAACAGCAACAAGAACGCCTACTGGCAGCCGCTGAGACGATCGCCCATGCGGCAGTGACAGATGTGGAGCCGATCGGTCGGGTGGATGACTCCATTGACAAAGGTATTTTGCGAACGGCGCAAGAACGCAACGCCAACCTGCTGATCTGCGGCTGGAAGGGCTACTCAACCTATCGGGATAATTTCTTTGGCAGCGTGATTGATAATGTGGCGCGTCGCACACCCATCCCCATGCTAATTACCCGCTTTATGCAACCCATTTCATCCACGCAGCGGATCTTTTTGGCGATCGCCGATACAGAAGCCAGTTCTGCCAGTTTCCAGCAAACCTTGTTTCTCACGCGCACCCTCGCGACCGAACTCAAAGCCTCGCTACAGGTTTTGCAGATTCTTTCTAACCCCCGTGTGGCAAACGCGGCGAATGCCATTCCGGGACTGGGTGAAGACGTGCCCGTGGAACAGATCCGGGGAAACTTTGTAAATCAGGTTGCCCGGCTTTTAGAGCGCGATGACCTGCTCGTCATTACGCACAACGCGCACCCCGAACGCCTCAATATGCCGACGCTGGGAGTGGAACCAGAAGCGATCGCCCGCCAGCATCCCGATGTTTCCATCATCATTGCCCACTTTCCTCGCCAGACATAACATCCTTTTCATTCGGGAGCATCTCAGTTTTGTGGAGGACACGCCAAAACCCCCTCATCCCCCAGCCCCTTCTCCCCTTTTGGGAGAAGGGGAGCAAGATCCAAGTCCCTCTCCCCACCTGGGAGAGGGATTTAGGGTGAGGGTTGCAAAAGTGAGATGCTCCCTTTTCATTCTTTGATCTGGTAACTAACTAACTTTCTCACCGCCTCAGATGGCATTCCTAACTTCTGAGCGATCGCAGCTTCTACCTGACTGGCTTGGGTGACTGGAAACTCATATTTCTGAGTTTTCAAGGTTGAATTGGCGGTTTTGATTAAGACAGTAGTCATCCCTCGGCTGCGATCGATTTCGGCATTGATTGCCAGGATGGTGACTGACAACTTTATATCGAGTTGAGTATCTGCCTGAAGTTTGTTGACAGAATCATGGGGACGGCTTAAGACTTGGGACGTAATCAGGTTTCCCATACTCCAAAAGAGTGCAGCAACCACGGGAAGCGGCAGCCAGAACTCCCAGCCAGCGTCATAAAGGAGCCGTAACAAGCGAGGGAAAACCATTGGGATTTTGAAGCAATCGATCGCTGATAGCAAAAAACAGATATGTGCATCTTAGTAGGTAACTGTACCGCCTAAAATCTCACCTCTGACGGACGCTTTTCTGGACTCGCTTCTCTACCATACATTCTGTGGTATATGGCTTTAGATCAATGCGAATTCTACTGGTAGAAGACGATGCCGATCAACTAGAACCGCTTCAGGCTGCTCTTTCAGAGGCAGGACATGTTGTTGACGGTGTGGAAGATGGAGCGATCGCTCAGTGGATTTTGTCTAAGCGAGAGTATGACTTGTTAATTCTGGATTGGCTACTGCCTCAGGTCAGTGGGCTAAAGTTATGTCAACAATATCGTTGTCTGGGAAAAACCTCTCCCGTATTAATGTTGACGGCAAAAGATGCAACTCCTGACAAGATCAGTGGCTTAGATGCTGGAGCCGATGATTATTTGGTTAAACCTGCGGATGTTTTTGAACTGCTGGCGCGAGTACGGGCATTGGGGCGGCGATCGCCCTTGTGGAAAGGGGATATTCTACAGGTTGAAGACTTGACCCTGCATCTGTCAACCCTAACCATTGAATGGGGTGAGCAGAACTTGCAACTGTCTACGCGCGAATTTCAATTATTGGAATATTTGATGCGCCATCCCCGTCAGGTGCTCGCGCGCAACCAGATTGAACAAGCCTTGTGGGAGTGGGGCAGTGAGCCAGAAAGTAATGCCATTACGGCTCTAGTGCGTCGGCTGCGGCAGCGATTGCAGTCCATAGGAGTTCCTGACTGGTTAGAAACCGTTTATGGTATGGGCTACCGTTTAAATCCAGATGTTCAATCGTAGTCGCCGTAGTCTTGCTCACTGGTTTGCGCTGTCGATGGGCAGCATTTTACTTCTGTTTGCGGGTGTAATTTATTATCAGAGGGCGGTTGATCGACTAGAGGAAACCGACCGTCTACTCTATACAAAAGCCAGATTCATGGCAGTGAATATTAACTATAAGTGGCGACAGGGAAAGGAGCACTTTGACCTCAGCAATGTGCCGATTTTGGGAAAGTACCCTCCTCCCTCTGATAGCAACTTGGTCTATGCCCGTTGGTATTCAGCTACTGGAAGGTTGCGCCAGTTTTATGGAGTGCAACCATCGGATCAGATTCAGGCGATCATGGCATTTGAAACGCTTCAGTCTCACCCTGAGTGGCTGAGACAGTTAACGCTCCCTGTTGACTATAACGGACGCACGATCGGCTACCTTCAGATTGCTATCCCGTTGACCGATGCTCAGGCTGCACTGAAAGAACTGCTGAGCATAATGACGATCGCAGTGCCTCTAACCTTAGGTGCGATCAGTCTGGCAGGTTGGGTTTTAGGTGGAATGGCGATGCACCCGATTCGGAACGCCTACGCCCAACTGCAACGGTTTACTTCTGATGCCTCCCATGAATTAAGGGCACCGCTTGCCACCATCTTGAGTAATGCTCAAGTAGGATTAGTCAGTCCAGTTGACAATGGAACAACCAAGCATACTCGTCTGGAAAAGATTGCTGAAACTGCTAAATCGATGAGTCGGTTGGTGACTGATCTGCTGTTTTTGGCAAGGCAAGCAGGGCAATTAGATTCAAACTCGATGCAATCTATTAACTTGAATGATTTATTAAAAGAGACACTTCTATCTCCATCAATACAATCTAATGCCCATCAGTTAAACATTCATTTAGAGTTATCGGAAGAGATTATAATTATCCAGGGTAACCCTGATTTGCTGCGGCAAGCCATCACTAACTTGATGACCAATGCCTGCAAATACATCTTGCCTAAAGGAACCGTGTGGTTACGCCTAGTCAGTCAGTATCACCGGATTTTAATTGAAGTAGAAGATACTGGAATTGGCATTCCAGAGCCAGACCTACCACATATTTTTGAGCGGTTTTATCGAGTTGATCAAGAACGCACGCGAAAGAAGGGCGGATCTGGCCTGGGATTGGCGATCGCTCAGCAAATTGTCGAAGCTCATGGTGGACGGTTAACGGTGAGAAGTCAGGTCAGCAAAGGTTCCCTGTTTCAAATTGAATTACCCCTGCCATAAAAAACACCTGTAATCTTTGCGTTGTATTCTGCATTAATTTAATGTGAATTCGATAGCCAATTATCAAATTCACATTGATTCGCACATTCTGCATTAACACTGAAGCCCATTGGTATGACGGAATTATGTGACAAGAATCAAAGCATTAGAGATTCCTCTTAACCGAGCTTTTTTCAGATTGACATCGTAGTAGTCGTTTAAATTGTCGATGCCAAAGACTTCATCTCGGGGTTCAATGAGTAGTCGTACAGAAACTCACGCTAAGGCTGAAACACTTACTGGGCAGGTATTCCCCAAGACAGTTCTCAGGTTCACTGAGGCTTAGCAATGAGCTTTAAGTAAGACGGAGGCGGACATAAAGGCAAAAGGTGCCAAATGACTGAGAAGGCTTGTCTAGACTGAGTTTGGGCAAAGAAATGATCCGTTTCTCTTAAACCTGCACTATGTGTTTTGGGATGGATCTGCGGAAAGATTCCGTCTAATAAATTGTTAGCCCTCTTCATACCCCAGCAGGGTAGATGATCTGATAGATGTCAGGTTCTTCCCTCCATTGGCATGGTGATGGTATAAGAGAGAAACGATGGCGATGGAGATCGCCGAAACCGCCCAGCGTTTTGAGCATTGTCACAACGCATTTGGCTGATGGCTCCTACTGTTCCGACTTGTAGCGGAAGGGTAGGGCTGCGTCTGTATAGGCTGAAGCAAATCTGTCGCTACAAGTCACGCTGATTACCCGACTTAAGTACAACGTGACGATATGTTAGAAAGCATTATCTGGATTTTATTGATGGGCTTTTTCGTTGGGCAAATTGCTCGACGAATGCGAGTACCTGCGCTTGTAGGTATGGTGTTGGTAGGTATTGTGCTTGGACCCTACATGGGCAATGTCATTGCGCCAGAAGTTTTGAAGGCAGCAGACTCGCTACGGGTGATAGCCGTCATGGTGATTTTAATGAAGGCTGGATTAGGGCTTGATCGTGAAAAGCTTGCCCAGCAAGGCACTGTAGCACTGCGATTAGGCTTTTTGCCTGCGGCTTGTGAAGCAGTAGCCATTGCGTTTGCCTCGATGTGGCTGCTCCGGTTTGACTTTGCCACAGGGCTTTTACTTGGCTGCATTATTGGTGCTGAATCTCCAGCCGTAATCGTACCCGGAATGTTGCGCTTAAAAAGTCTGGGATGGGGTGTTAAGAAAGGGATTCCAGATGCCATATTAACTGGAAGTGCTCTGTCAGATGTCTTGCTGCTGCTGGTTTTTAGTCTGCTGCTGGCGTTTTTGTCTCAAAGTGCAGCAACGGGGATAACGTTACCTGGAGGGTTAACGCTTAGCCCATTGCAATTGCTCCCCTTTCAAATCCTTCTGCAAATTGGTCTAGGAGTTTTGTTGGGATGGTTGGCGGCTCGCCTCTTGGTCTCACTGCTGGCAAAGCAGAACTGGACGCAAAATGCGGTTCAGGATGCACTGGTTACAGCAAGCCTTGCCCTTTTGCTGGTGGTCTTAGCGGAAGATTATCCAGTGTTCTCCGGCTATTTGGCAGTCATGGCGGCTGGCTTTTTCCTGATTGAAATGGATGCTCCTCTAGCACGACGGCTGCGAGGTGGCTTTGATAGCTTGTGGGTCATTGCTGAGATCATCCTCTTTGTGCTGCTAGGAGCGAGTATTCAACTTAATGTGCTCGGCAACACACTTCTCATCGGATTAGTCGTATTAGCGATTGGCACCCTGATTGGGCGTTCCCTCGGCTGGTATCTCTCAACATTAGGCAGTAACTGGACGTGGAAAGAGCGGCTATTTCTGCTGCCTGGAAATTCCGCAAAGGCAACCGTACAGGCAGCAATTGGCGCAACTCCCTTAGCACAAGGAATAGAGGGTGGGGAAACTATTCTTGCCTTAGCTGTACTCTCGATTCTGGTTACAGCCCCGGTTGGAGCTTGGGCGATTCCCACCTTTGCGCCCAAGCTTTTGGAGCGAGGTGAGGTTGACCCGACCAAAGTTTCTGTGTCTCGGCGTATTGTGTTACTTGCAGCCGTCGATACCTCTCCCTTTGTTGCACAAGTTCTGACTAAAGTTGCAGAGTTAGCCCGTCGCAGTGATGCCGAGGTGGTCGTGCTACATGTGATTCAGATGGACGACCCTCAAGGGATTGAGCAGCTCCGCACCCAAACTAAGCGAATTCTTGCAGATATCCGCTATCGCTTTGTCACGGGTGTTGGAACAGTACCTGAAGAGATTGTTCGTACAGCTCAAGACTATGATGTAGCTGAGATTATCATCGGAAAACGCGGTCACCGTCTCCTGGATGAGGTATTGGTTGGATCAGTTTCTCAAGCAGTGCTAGAGACCAGCGCTATGCCAGTCGTTATCGTAGAAGCTGAGCTAGCTTCACCGTATATTCGTTAGCAAAAGTCTGGAGAATTTCATCATGCTCAAACAGCCTGTGGTACGAACCGTGGTAGCAATTTCATTAGGCGCGATCGCAGGTGCCCTATGTCGTTACTACTTAGGACTCGGTATCGGGCATATTCTTGGCACAGTGGTGCCCTATGGCACCGTTGAAACATTATTTGTCCCTGTGGGTGAGCAAGTTTGGGGCATCTTTGATCCGACTGCAAACGCTGTTCAGATTCATGCCCAACCTAGAGCAGGTGACGAAGATTTGCTGGATCTGGCAGCCCTGCATACGCTGACCAATGGCGGCACGGTTTACGCCGTAGAGCCAGGAAGTGTTCCTGAAGACCAGTCAATCGCAGCCATTTTTCGCTATTGATGCCATATTGATTTGTCATCAACCTAGTCTCAACGCTGGTTGGCGATCGCGTTTTCACTGTTGGCTTCTTCGATCGCCAAGAAATGAGCATCTATTCTGGTTTCAGAAAATACTGAAATTGAAGAAAGCGGTAGAGGTTTACCATCTGTAATGGATAATCCAAAAGTCAACACCAATAAAATGTGGAACCAACTGAGCAACGCTCGCCTCATTCGCTACTTGCTACTCTTTGCGCTTGCCTGGGCGATTGTTCAAGTATTAGCTTATTTTGAAACAGTTCTGGTTATTTTTATTTTCGCAGCAATCTTCGCCTTTCTGCTCAATTATCCAGTTTCATTTGTATCCCGTTTCATCCCTCGTGGGTTAGCAGTTTTTTTAATATTTTTGCTCACTCTGCTGATTCTGGGTGCGCTAATGGCAACGCTAGGATTAGCTGCCATTTCTCAAGTGCAACAGCTATTAGAGCAAGCTCCTAAGTTTTTGGAGTCGGCGATCGCGCTATTGGAAAAGCTCCAGTCCTTTCTGCAAAGTCGAAACATTACCGTTAATTTCAGCGCTTTTGAAGCCCAAGTGCGTAAGCAGGCACTCAGTATCATTGGCATGGGTTTTAGTACGATTCAAAATGCTCTATTCAGCTTGCTAGATTTGATTCTGGTTGCGGTAGTCGGCTTCTTTATGCTGTTGGATGGTCGGCGGCTATGGAACCTCTTAATGAAGCTGTTTGCACCCCATTTGCGGCAAAACCTGACAGTGGCAATTCAGAAAAATCTTCTGGGTTTCTTTTGGGGAAGGTTGCTATTATCTATTTTCTTTGGAATATCAACATTTTTAGTATTCATTTTGCTGAATATTCCCTACGCTCTGGTGTTGGCAGCGATCGCAGGCCTATTCGACTTGATCCCTGGCATTGGTGCAACCATTGGCATTAGCCTGGTTTGCCTAATCATTTTGCCACAAGGAATTTTGCTGAGTATAAAGGTGCTGATAGGCTGTATCTTGCTGCAACAGGTCGAAGAAAACCTACTCATGCCTCGGATCATGCAAGGATCTATCAACATGAATCCTGTGATTATGTTCTTTGCACTGCTGGTGGGGGCGCGAGTCGCTGGATTGGTCGGAGTGTTTCTTTCGATTCCCATTGCAGGTGTGTTAATTAGTTTGCTTGATGTGGATGAGATGCAAGGGGAACAGATTAAACACTCATCAGATTGAACTTCGAGCCTGTCATCATCACGTCACATTTGCCATTGATGCTGAAGAGAATTGATTTAAAAGTGAGAAACACCTATGAAAGGATTAGCTGGAAAAACTGCATTGATTACAGGGGCGAGTTCTGGAATTGGACAGTCGATCGCCGTTCGTCTGGCGCAAGAAGGCTGCAATATCGCCATCAACCACCGCAAAAGTGCAGAGGATGCCGAAGACACAGAAGAATTAGCACTACAAAAAGCCTGTGGACAGGCAGCAGAATGTGGCGTTGAAACGCTGATCATTCAAGGGGATGTCTCCAAAGAAGAGGACATCTTGCAAATGATGAACGCCACTGTAGACAAATTCGGCAGTCTGGATATTTTAATTAACAATGCGGGAATTCAGACTGAAAGAGCATCTCATGAAGTGCAAACCGATGAGTTCGATCGCGTGATCGCAGTGAATTTGCGCGGAGCCTATCTCTGTGCGCGAGAAATGATTAAACACCTA
>Ga0209181_10002806_pt1 | contig 27976 bp, 23 predicted proteins | sample MAT05_FD_187208 | JGI IMG/M metagenome (GOLD analysis project Ga0209181, IMG submission 187208) | Freshwater microbial communities from Lake Fryxell liftoff mats and glacier meltwater in Antarctica - MAT-05 (SPAdes) (version 2) | ecosystem: Environmental > Aquatic > Freshwater > Ice > Liftoff...
GTGCCGTGATGGTAGGTCAACTTAGCAGCCCGATTGTCCCCTAAGACCTTCAAAATCATTTCGTAGGCATCCCAACTAATATTGTGAAGCGTGACGCGCTTTTCGGCGAGGGGGACTTGAAGGGTCGGAGAAGCTGAAGTTTTTGCGCTGACCATACTTAGGTTTTGAGTAGTCTCTCTATGATAGTCATCTGTTGCTCTATGGAAAAAGCGACAGATGAATATCACCTGCCGCCTGAAATGATTTGATTTTTCCAGGCTACGCGATCGCGTTTTACGCCAGCGAATAAACGTGAGTAGCTTCTTCTTTCAACAATGCTGCTTTATCGGTCTTTTCCCAAGGAAGATCGAGATCCGTCCGTCCCAAATGACCGTATGCCGCGATCTCCTGATAGAAGCGACCACCGCGTTCAGCAGGCAACTTACATAGGTTAAAGGTTTGAATGATGCCAGCAGGACGAAGCTCAAAGTGTTTTTGCACCAGTTCCAGCAGGCGATCGTCGTCAATTTTACCCGTGCCAAAGGTGTCGATCATGATGCTGACCGGACGCGCCACCCCGATCGCATAGCTCAGTTGAACTTCACATTTGTCTGCCAAACCAGCCGCCACAATGTTCTTTGCCACATGACGGCAAGCATAAGCAGCACTGCGATCGACCTTTGTGGGATCTTTGCCAGAGAATGCACCGCCACCATGCCGAGAATAGCCACCATAGGTATCTACAATGATCTTGCGACCCGTCAATCCTGCATCTCCTTGAGGACCCCCAATCACAAATTTTCCGGTTGGATTCACCAAAAAGCGAGTCTTGTCGTCTGGCTTAACGGCAATATCTGCAAATACGGGCTGAACAACTGACTCCCACAAATCGGCTTTAATTTTTGCCTGAATTTCTTCATTGTTAGTAATGCTACCGATTTCTGAGGCATGTTGGGTAGAGACTAAAATTGTATCAATGCCAATGGGGCGATTATCCTCGTAGGCGACAGTCACCTGAGTTTTGCCATCAGGACGCAGGTAAGAAAGTTGTCCTGTCTTACGCACAGCCGCCAATTTTCGAGAAATGCGGTGCGCTAAGGAAATAGGCATAGGCATCAATTCAGGCGTTTCGTTACAAGCAAACCCGAACATAATGCCCTGATCTCCAGCACCAATGCTATCCAGTTCATCATTGGATAACTCGCGTGCTTCCTGAGCCGTGTTGACCCCTTGAGCAATGTCAGCAGATTGGTCATCTAACGCGACTAAAACTGAACAGCTATTGGCACAGAAGCCATTATCCATCCCGTTATAGCCAATCTCAGCAATTTTCTGGCGCGTAATATCGATGTAATTTACTTTTGCCTTGGAGGTGATTTCACCTGTAATCAAGACTAGCCCAGTATTCACCACAACTTCCGCAGCAACTCTGCTTAATGGATCTTGGGCTAGCAAGGCATCTAGAATAGTGTCTGAAATTTGGTCGCAAATCTTGTCAGGATGACCTTCAGTAACAGATTCGGACGTAAAAAGGTAACGACGAGCCAAGGACAACTCCTCTCTTCACACTAGAGTTAATAAACAAAGCTGAGTCTTAAAAAAGCTGACAAACAATTTATTAGTCAATCAGGCTTTATACCTAATTCATCTACAAAGATACACAATGATAAGACCTCAGCGAATCATAGCATTTGTGGGCACTCGGATGAAGTGAAGGTTAAAAGTTAGGGGAAGAACTCAAACAATTTAAGACTAAGTACCCTGCTCAAAAGTTGCTAGGTTGCAACAATTTGAATGGCTGCGAAGGTTTGCACCAAGGCAGTTGCTTGTTTAAGGGAAGCTGAATTGATGGGTTGCCACATCACGCCAATGCAACCAGCCGCATTTGCAGCGCACGCCATTTCCATATCAGCCGCAGAATCTCCAATGACGATCGCGCGTTCAGGCAATACACCCAAGGCTACACAGGCTTGTCGAAGCAACTCTGGATTGGGTTTACTTAACCCAGTATCCGTTCCCATCGCGAGTTGAACGAGAGAATTTAGCTCATTTTTATCCACAAAGTCTTGCACATTAGCAGTGGTATCTGAAGATAAAATACCGATTTTAAGATTTGCCTGGGCGATCGCTTGCATCAACTCTTTTGACCCTGGATAAAGCGGAGTGCTGTCTGCTTTGCGGTCAAAGACGCGATCGGCTTCTGTGAAAGCAGATCGGACAATACTCAGTGCTTCCAGCCAATCCCGCCCTGTTTCAGCCACATAAGCAGCGGCGGCAATTTCGTTTTCCAAACGAGTTCCTACCGCCATTAATCCAGCCGGATTGAGGCGATCGCTCTCTACCCCAAATGCCATCAGTAAAGGCTCTTGAACTCCAGGAATTTGAGCATCAATCAGTCGAGCGCACTTTTGAGCTAGATTCCGCAAAAAAACGTGAGAATCTGCTAACGTCCCATCTTTATCAAAAATAACGGCCTCAATGTTTTCAAAACACACTGTTCCACACTGAATTAAGATCATAAAGTTCTCGTTAGGCAATACTTCCAAAAAAAAGAAGAGGGAGTTCCCTCTTCTCAAAAAAACAAATTAAATACAGTTGTTGAGCATCTGTAAAATTACTCTTCAGCAACAGCAGATGTTTCCACCAGTTCATCGGTGACCGTAACAGTTTCTTCCTCAATGGCTGAAGGAATCTCTTCTTCGATGGATGGGGGAATTGCTCCTTCCATTGCCTCAGGAATCTCCGCCTCCTCCATTGCCTCAGGAATCTCCGCCTCCTCCATTGCCTCAGGAATCTCCGCCTCCTCCATTGCCTCAGGAATCTCCGCCTCCTCCATTGCCTCAGGAATCTCCGCCTCCTCCATTGCCTCAGGAATCTCCGCCTCCTCCATTGCCTCAGGAATCTCTTCCTCAATGGCAGGGGGAACTTCTTCAACTAAAGCCCCTTGCTGTTTAGCCAAGACCTGTTCGCGATATTTGACCGCCATTTCCTCAGCCTTGTCATAAACCACTTGAGGGTTCTTGACCATATCGCCGGGTTCTGGCTCAAGTTGTTTAGTGGAGAGAGAAATCCGACCGCGATCAGCATCCAGGTCAATAATCATGACCTTTAGCTCATCGTTCACATTGAAAACGCTGTGAGGTGTGTCAATATGATCGTGGGAAATTTCTGAGATATGCAGCAAACCACTGACACCACCAATATCGATAAACGCACCGTAGGGTTTGATGCCGCGCACGGTTCCAATCACCACTTCGCCCACTTCAAGCTTGTTCATCTTACGCTCAACCAGCGCACGACGATGGCTTAATACAAGGCGATTGCGCTCTTCATCCACTTCTAAAAACTTCAGGGGTAGCTCTTCCCCGACGAGTTCTTCCTTCGGTTTGCGAGTGCTGATATGAGAGCCAGGAATAAAACCTCGCAGCCCTTCAATTCTGACTAGAGCACCGCCTCTGTTAGTGGCAAAAACCAGAGAACGAACGGTAGCATCTTCTGTCTGAAGTTGACGAACCCGTTCCCACGCCCGCATGTACTCAATGCGACGAATAGAAAGCGTTAGTTGTCCATCTTCGTTCTCGTCTGCAAGAATATAAAACTCGCGAGTTTCATTGGATTGCAGCACTTCTTCAGGAGTATCAATTCGATTGATTGACATCTCTTGAATTGGGATGTAGGCAGCCGTTTTCGCGCCAATGTCAATCAGAGCGCCCCGTGGCTCTAAACTAAACACCGTCCCTGCAACGACATCGCCTGGGTTGAAGTGATAGTCGTAATCATCGAGTTTTGAAGCGAAGTCTTCGTAAGTAAAGCCAATATCTAGCGTTAGTGTGTCCTGGTTGACCATGCGAATCGTTTCCTGGTAATTATCTCCGCGTAAAGTTTGCCTCCTTGATGGGTAAGCACGCCATAACGGGTTACCACACCTGGAAATCTTCTATTCACAGTGTAGAAGATTTAAACGTTCAGATCGATTTAGGCTCCGAAGGACTATCATACCTCAACCGATCGCCCTACGCACGCTACTGGGAAAAATAGATCAGAGAAAAGTTTTTGAAGCAGCGCTTTTCACGTTGTAGAAACGGGATGCACAGAATTATCATCGGGTTCGGTCAGACCGATAGCTGTAGATTGGTTCGCACTCTCTATCGGTCTAATTTTCGTTTGAGCTTGAGGATGGCTACTTTGCAAATGGGCAAGGGTATCCACAAAGTCACGAATGCCTTGAAATTTTCGATAGACTGACGCGAAGCGAATGTAAGCAACTTCGCTGAGAGCCTTCAAACTGTCTAGGACAAGTTCACCAATTTCGCTGGTAGGAACCTCTCGGATGACGCGTTGTTGCAAATCGGATTCGATTTCATCAACGATATTCTCCATTTGAGGAGCAGAAATTCCTGTTTTTTCGCAAGCGCGATCGATTCCTTTCAAAAGTTTGTAGCGATCGAAGGATTGGCGATCGCCATTGCGTTTAATGACAGTAACAGGGACAAATTCAATCCGTTCGTAGGTTGTAAACCGACGAGAGCATTTCAAACATTCGCGCCGTCGCCGAACACTTTGACCCGATTCTGCGGAACGCGATTCAAGAACACGATTATCGCCGTGCTGACAAAAAGGACATCGCATGGTGATGAAGCACTCCAAGCGAAATGAACAGCAGTAGAGTTCTCTTTAACTAAAGCCTTAAAAAATACTTGGCAAAGTACCTTTATATCTAGCTTTAATCAAATTAAAAAGCTCTTACACTCTAGTTAGGTCAATGAACTAACTAAAGACGATTATGCCCGATTTACTTTGATTGCATTAATATTTTTTCTGGCATTCATTTTAGAAAAGTCAATTAACTAGTCAGTGCTGCGTTACAAACTGCCTTGGGAAGGGCAATCTAAGAAAGCACGGTGCATCCTAGTACATGTGTATAAGTTACGTTTCGTAACCTTATATAGGTTTTAATGCGGTAATTGGATAGCTCCATACGCTGTACTAATAATCTTGACTCAAGCTTGTCGGTGCCATAGTGGTATACAAGATTAAGATAATGGGGGTGTAATCTCGGTGCTGAAACAGTTGGAGAAAAGAGTATCTAGCCTTTTGCTTTGGCAAACTTTCTGTTTGACCAAAGAATTTTTAATCCAACTGCCCTTGTAGCAGGAGAGCGGTTCATGAAAGCCCAGCCGAATCACAAACCAAAAATTCTGGTGGTGGACGATGAACCAGATAATTTAGATTTACTCTACCGCACGTTTCATCGAGAGTTTAAGGTGTTGCGGGCAGAAAATGGACCCGCCGCATTAGAAATTTTGTCTAATGAGGGCGACGTTGCTGTGATTATTTCTGATCAGCGAATGCCCCACATGAGTGGTACTGAGTTTCTTAGTTTGACGGCTACTCAGTATCCAGACATTATCCGAATTATTTTGACAGGCTATACCGATGTAGAAGATTTGGTGGAGGCAATCAATTCCGGCAAGGTGTTTAAGTATGTGACGAAGCCTTGGGATGATGAAGAACTGAAGGTGGTCGTGCGGCAGGCAGTAGACACCCATACGGTGCTAAAAACTCGTACGCGGGAGTTACGGCGATCGCTCCGGCAAGAATCCTTACTCAATGCGGTCACCAGCACTATTCGCAGCGCCCTAAGCTATCGGCAAATTCTGCAAACCATGGGTCAAACCGTGGGTCATATTTTTGAGACAAGCTACTGTTTGGTGTCTCCTTTTCAAGATGGACGCTTTGATGAGGACAATTTTGTTTATGTCAGTGCCTACGGAGAGCCTGAAACTGAACCCAAGTCTTCTGAAACTGAACCGGATGCCCATGGGCGATCGACTCCATTGAAAGATGCTCTTTTTCAGACGATTTGGGCAACCCAAGACATTCAAATTATTCAAAATACGGGGACAGACGATCGCATCCAGATAGATGCAACGCAAACTCAACAACTGCGACAGGCTTACCACGAAGTCAACATCCAATCCAGCTTGATTGTGCCGTTGTGTTATCAACAAGAACTGATTGCAATTTTAGCGCTGCATCAATGCGGGCACCCGCGCCTCTGGCAAGATGACGAAGTACAGCTTTTGACTATGGTGGCTGATCAAACAGCATTGGCATTGGCACAAGCCCGTGCTTACGAACAACTGCAAGCTTTGGCAAAACGGGAAGCGTTGATTAACACCATCACTACTGCCATTCGCTCTAGTCTGGATCCTCAAGATATTTTTGCTGCCATTACTCAGCAGCTTGGGCATGTGCTTCGGGCTGATGGCTGTGCTTTGTCGCTGTGGACAGAGGAAGATGAGTATGTGCAGTGTGTTGGCTTACATGATGCGGCTCACCCAGGACATTCCCTCTCTCGAAAAGAAACTCTCAAAAACGATTCAGCAACTCCTGCGGCGGTGAATTCAGCGTTTCAGTCTCAGCTTAATCGTCCGTTAGATGGGGAGGAAGATAGCCGTCCTTTGCCAAAATCTATAGTGCCAATCGAGCGCAACCCGGTGTTAAGGCAATTGATGTTGACAAAGCAGCCCGTAGTGCTGAACGATCTGGAGCTATCTCCCGAAATGCAGGTGGAGGAGCAAACCTTCCGCAACCCGACGCGGGCGCTGCTGGTAGTGCCCTTGCTGTCAGATGGCAAAATTATTGGCAGCATTTCCTTGCGCCAAAATCACCAGTCTCGACGTTGGAGTTTGTCGGAAATTGAGTTAACTCAGGCAGTGGCAGCCCAAGCCGCGATCGCCGTTCAGCAAGCGCGTTTATATCAAAAAACCCGGCAACAGGCAGAGCAACTTTTGGAACTCGATCGCCAAAAAACTGAGTTTTTCCAAAATATTTCCCATGAATTTCGTACGCCTTTAACTCTCACGATTGGTCCATTAGAAGGGGTGGTTGCCAAAGAACAAGGGCTTTCCTATGACCAATCTGTGATAGCGCTGCGAAACTCTCGTCGGTTGCTGCGGTTGGTCAACCAACTTTTAGATTTGCAGCGACTCGATGCCAAACGGATGCAGCCCAGTTTTCGCCCTGCCGATTTGGTGGAATTTGTTAGCCAAACGGTTGATTCTTTTCGTGCTTATTGCGATCGCAAGGATATTCGCCTGATCACCCAGCTTCAATCCTGCCCAGAGGTTTATCTAGACCTAGAAAAATTTGACAAGGTGCTTTACAACCTCTTGTCCAACGCCATGAAATTTACTCCCACGGGTGGCTCCATCACCGTACTGCTAAACCCTGCTGGCGATCACTGTTCACTTCAAGTGATTGATACCGGTATTGGCATCCGTCCCGACCAAATTCCTCACCTGTTTGAGCGGTTTCGACAGGCAGAAGGTTCTGCCAATCGCAGCCATGAAGGCAGCGGCTTAGGGCTAGCGTTAGTTAAAGAATTAGTTGAACTCCACGGGGGGCAGATTTCGGTGGACTCGACCTATGGCGAAGGCACCACCTTTACCGTGTGGATTCAGACTGGAGTGGCTCACCTACCGCCTCAACAAGTGATTGACATGCAGGCAGAGTTGCAGCCCAATCGCGCGGCTGTCGAACTAGCAGATATTGATGGAACCCAGGATACTGAAGCACCTTCCTCTCTAGATCTGGCTGATCTTTCTCTGCCACTGATTCAAACCGCTGCAAGTGGTGTGGGGATCAATCCTGGAGATGGGCGGGTGTTGGTAGTAGACGATAACCCAGATGTCCGAACTTACGTCTCTAGTATTTTGCAAGAAAAGGGCTATCAGGTGCAAACCGCCCGCAATGGGGCAGAAGGCTATAAAAAGGCTCAGACGTATGTACCGCATTTGATTGTGACAGACTTAATGATGCCTCAGGTTTCTGGCTTAGATTTAATCCGAATGATTCGTCAAGATGAAGCTCTTAAAGGAGTTCCCATAATTCTTTTGACTGCCAAGGTGGATGAAGACACGCGCATTGAAGGGACAGAACAGGGGGCTGATGCCTACTTATCTAAACCATTTAACGATCGCGAATTATTAGCAGAAGTCCGAAATCTGCTGGCGCTTAAGGCAAACGAGCGGCGCGTGGCGGAACTCAACCAATATCTGACAGAATCAGTCCTGAAGCGATTTTTACCTGCTTCAATGGTCGATCGCGCAGCCCAAGGCGAACTGGTGTTAGATCTCCGCCCAGAACCACGCCTAGTTACGGTGTTATTTAGCGATATTGTCGGTTTCACCCAGCTTTCAAATACGCTGAGATCGCGCCGGGTTGCCGAATTGTTGAATGAATATTTGGCAGAGATGACCCATGTGATCTTTAACAATGGTGGCACCATCGACAAGTTTATGGGCGATGCTATTCTTGTCTTATTTGGCGCACCCGAAGAACTGTCTCCCAATGAACAAGTTCGCCGCGCGATCGCTGCTGCTCGTGAGATGCGGCGATCGCTACAAACCTTAAATCAACGGTGGCAGGAGCAGGGAATCAGCCAAGTGCAGTTCCGGTGCGGCATCCACCAAGGCACCGCAGTCGTGGGCATGTTTGGCTCCTCTGAGCGATCGGATTACACCGCGATCGGTCCTAGCGTTAACATTGCTGCCCGAATTCAAGAAGTCGCCGATCCAGACTGTATCCTGGTTTCCGCTGCGGTGGCGGACTATCTGGAAGAAGATGAAATCGTTAAATTTAGCCCCTTAGAGCTAAAAGGAATTGATGAAACGGTACTTACCTTTGTCGTCACGCCCGAACCTAGAGGCGAGTAAAAACGGAATATGAGTCAGCTAAATATTCGGTTGCATCAATGAAACGGTTTACTGCTATACCTCCATTTATCCTGCTAGATCCGTTGTTACAAGGTTGGTTGCTGGAAGATATTGGTCGGGGCGATCGCTCGACGGCTACTCTATTTGAAGGTGATCCCCCGATGGGTCATGCCCAATGGATTGTGAAAGAAGCGGGCATCGTTGCTGGATTGCCTATTGCCAAACGAGTGTTTCAATTACTCAACGACCAAGTTTCCTTTGAACCGATTGCCCAAGAAGGGGAGAGCTATGAACGCGGTCAAACAATTGCCAAAATTTCTGGAGCGATGGATGCATTACTCACTGGGGAGCGGGTGGCACTGAACCTCGCTATGCGCCTGAGTGGGATCGCCACGATGACTCGTCAGTATGTGGATAAAATTGCTGATTTGCCCACGCAATTAGTCGATACTCGCAAAACTACTCCAGGGCTACGGCTATTGGAAAAATATGCAACGCAGGTAGGGGGAGCCGTAAACCATCGGATGGGCTTAGATGATGGAGTCATGCTGAAAGATAACCACATCGCGGCAGTTGGCGGAATTGCCACTGCGATCGCCCGCATCCGGGGTCAAGTTCCCTACCCGCTGACGATTGAAGTAGAAACGGAACAGTTAGAGCAAGTTCGGGAAGCGATCGAGCATGGCGCAGATATCATCATGCTGGACAATATGCCCTTAGACCAGATGCATCAAGCAGTGCCGCTGATCCGTCAAGCCAACTCTCGCATCAAAATCGAAGCGTCTGGAAACATTACCCTAGAAACGATTCGCGCTGTGGCTCAAACCGGAGTGGATTATATTTCTAGTAGTGCCCCCATTACTCGTTCTACCTGGTTAGATATCAGCATGAAAATGCATAGCTGAGACCGGAAATTTTGAATCTGCGATCGCCAAAACAAGGCAAAATAGATTTTCTGCCAGCTTTTGTTTGTGATGATAGAAGTAGGGCAACCCATAGTGCAGCCCATTGCTGCTGGAAATTAGGACGTTGATAGGTTTATGATTTTTACGATCGCCGAATTAAAAAAACGCTTAGAGCAGGCACTCAGCATCGCTTTTGGCACAGATTATGCCACTGTTGATCCGATTTTGGAACCTGCCAGCAATCCCAAGTTTGGCGACTATCAAGCGAATGTGGCGATGGCTCTGGCAAAACCGCTGGGTCAAGCGCCACGGGCGATCGCCGAACAAATTGTCCAGCATTTAGACGTGAGCGATCTCTGTGAACCGCCAACCGTTGCGGGTCCCGGCTTTATCAATCTGCGGTTGAAAACAGACTATTTAGAAACCCAGTTAAGCACGACGCTGGCGGATACTCGCTTAGGCGTAGCGCGTATGAACAAACCGCAGCGGGTGATTGTCGATTTTTCTAGCCCCAATATTGCTAAGGAAATGCATGTGGGGCACCTGCGATCAACCATTATTGGAGATGCGATCGCCCGCGTCTTAGAATTTCAGGGTCATGATGTCTTGCGGCTCAATCATGTCGGCGATTGGGGAACTCAATTTGGCATGCTGATCACCTATTTGCGAGAAGCTGCACCCGCAGCCTTAATCACGGCTGATGCCGTTGACCTTGGCGATTTAGTCGCCTTCTACAAAAAAGCCAAACAGCGATTTGACGAAGATGAAGCCTTTCGCGACACCGCTCGACAAGAAGTGGTACGGCTGCAATCGGGCGCGGAAGACACCTTGAAAGCATGGCGATTACTCTGTGATCAGTCTCGCCGCGAATTTCAAACAATCTACGACTTGCTCGATGTCACCGTGACCGAGCGCGGGGAGTCATTTTATAACGCGCTCTTGTCAGACGTGACGGCGGATCTGGACAAACTTGGCTTGCTTGTCACCGATCAAGGCGCGAAATGTGTGTTTCTGGAAGGGTTTTCCAATAAGGAAGGGGAACCTCTGCCGCTGATTGTCCAGAAGTCGGATGGCGGATATAACTATGCCACAACAGATTTAGCTGCTATTCGCTACCGAATTCAGCAAGATCAGGCAGAGCGCATTCTTTACTTGACCGATATTGGACAATCTAACCATTTTGCCCAAGTGTTTCAGGTGGCGCGACGAGCCGGATGGCTATCCGATACGGTGGAAGTGGAGCATGTGCCGTTTGGGTTGGTGCTGGGAGAAGATGGCAAAAAGCTGAAGACGCGATCGGGCGAAACAGTCCGGTTGCGGGAGTTGCTCGATGAAGCCGTGAACCGCGCTCGAACCGATTTAGAAACTCGCATTCAGGCGGAAGACCGACAAGAAACTGAGGAGTTTGTCGCCCATGTTTCCCAGGTAGTAGGCATCGGTGCGGTGAAATATGCTGACTTGAGCCAAAACCGCACCGGCAATTATATTTTCAGTTTTGACAAAATGCTGGCGCTCAACGGCAATACGGCTCCCTATATGCTCTATGCCTATGTCCGCATCCAAGGCATTACTCGCAAAGGACAGATTGATTTTGAGCAGCTAGGAACTCACCGGAAGGTTCAGCTACAAGATGAAACTGAGTTTGCCTTGGCAAAACATTTGCTTCAGCTTGATGAAGTCATCGCTCAAGTGGGTCACGAGTTATTTCCCAATCGGCTGTGCCAGTATTTGTTTGAACTGAGCCAAAAGTTTAATCAGTTTTACGATCGCTGCCCAGTTTTGCAAGCCGAAGAACCACTCCGCACATCTCGTTTAGTCCTCTGCAACCTCACTGCCAACACTCTCAAATTAGGACTCTCGCTTTTGGGCATTCCTGTTTTAGAAAGAATGTAGCCTACAAAAAATTAAAGAGATAAAGTTCTGTAGAAACTCAATCTCTTTAATATTCAACGTTTTCTGAACTTAAATGAGCAATTTATTTGCCAATCCGGGGGGGTTCCCGAAAGGCGATCGCAAAAAACAATACCCCAATCGCTAAAGTCAAAACCAGAATATACGCAACCGCTTCCATAATCTAATCCCTCAACAACATCCTTCCTACACTCTATATGAGAAAAGGGAATGGCGACTTAGCTCTGTAAATCCACCACTCCCTTTCAGTAGACCAACTTGCCTAGATAGCTTCTTTCCGACGGGTGGATTTATCACCCAACTTCTGATAGAAACCCCACTCGACTTGTTCTTCAGACAGTTCTGGGTCAATCCCAGCAAACACATCCCGGAAGAGAGTACGGGTGCCATGCCAGATATGACCAAAGAAGAACAGCAGCGCAAAAACCGCATGTCCAAAGGTAAACCAACCTCTAGGACTGGTGCGGAATACACCGTCCGAGTTCAAAGTTTCGCGATCAAAGTCAAATGATTCTCCCAACTGAGCCGCACGTGCATACTTCTTAACATCTGTAGGACCAGAGAAGGTTTTTCCATTCAACTGACCACCGTAGAAGCTAACGTTTACACCTGCTTGCTCGAAACTGTATCGTGATTCTGCACGTCGGAAAGGAATGTCCGCCCGTACAACGCCATCTCTATCAGTTAAAACAATTGGAAAGTTTTCAAAGAAGTTAGGCAGACGACGAACATTAAGTTCACGCCCTTCGCGATCAGTGAAAACACCATGCCCTAACCAACTTTGAGCAATACCGTCACCCTTGTCCATGGCTCCCGTTCTGAACAGACCACCTTTCGCTGGGCTATTGCCGACATAGTCATAGAAGGCGAGCTTTTCAGGAATAGCTGACCACGCCTCTTCAAGGCTTGCACCATCCGCTAAATCTGCTTGAACTCGTTTCTCAATCTCCTGTTTAAAGTAGCCCCCATCCCACTGGTAACGGGTCGGTCCAAACAGTTCGATGGGAGTCGCTGCATTGCCGTACCACATGGTACCTGCAACAATAAACGCTGCAAAGAAAACGGCAGCGATGCTGCTAGACAGCACTGTTTCAATATTTCCCATCCGTAGAGCCTTGTATAGACGCTCAGGAGGGCGAACACTTAGGTGAAAGAGTCCAGCAATTACTCCTACAACTCCTGCGGCAATATGGTGAGCAACGATACCACCCGGATTAAACGGATTAAAACCAGATGGACCCCACTCAGGCGCAACAGGCTGCACACTGCCAGTCAATCCATAAGCATCTGAAACCCACATTCCAGGACCGAACAGACCCGTTAAATGGAAGGCTCCAAATCCAAAGCAGAGCAGTCCAGACAGAAGTAGGTGAATGCCAAACATCTTAGGTAAATCTAAAGCAGGTTCACCTGTTCTGGAGTCCCTAAAAAGCTCTAAATCCCAATAGACCCAATGCCAGCATGCTGCTAGAAACAGCAATCCTGAAAGAACAATATGGGCAGCCGCTACGCCTTCAAACGACCAGTAGCCTGGGTCAACACCAGACTCGCCAGTAACACTCCAACCACCCCAAGAACCTGTGACACCCAGACGAGTCATAAAGGGAAGCACAAACATCCCTTGTCGCCACATTGGGTTCAGCACAGGATCGCTAGGATCAAAAATAGCAAGTTCATAAAGTGCCATCGAACCTGCCCACCCTGCTACTAAGGCAGTATGCATTAGGTGAGCAGCAATCAACCGTCCCGGATCGTTGATTAGGACGGTATGTACACGGTACCAGGGTAGCCCCATTGACTACGCTCCTCCTTGATAGTTAGCTCGATTTTGATGCCTCTTTTTGCATTTTATTAAAGTGCTGTCACTTTGGTAAATCTGCTAAGGCAGTCTTCACTGGAAAAATCCTTCTTTAGGCACTGTACTTGGTATTTGACCGAATACACAGCCCTTGAAAGGGCATAAGGAAAAATGAAAAGGTATAACGAAGTGTAAACTAGTATTTAGGGCTATTGCAAGCAACCTAACGCTTCGTAACGGTGTCAAAAACGTTTCTGTTTGAAAAGTTTTAATTTTCCTTAAATGAGTGTTCATATTTTATGTGGAATCCCATTCCAGCCATCGTTTGTCAAGCGAATAACAAAGACGTTTTTTCCAGGATGGTTACTCATTTTCGCCAAGTTTGATAAAGAAGCTTCTGCATCATTTGATGCTTTCTGAGGGCAATACTCTAGATGATAGAGTAATCGCGGTTGTTAAACTTAGATTAATTATTTTTAAGGTTGCCAGTTTTTTCACCCCCTCTTTTTAGTAGATCTTACAAGAATTTTCAGCCCCGTTTTTTCCTTCTAGTCTGCGTCAAGCTACACCAGTTAGGTAAATTGATGACTATCAAGTTTGTAAAAGAAAATCAAGAAATCGTTGCAGCAGATGGCGCAAATCTAAGATTTAGAGCCCTTGAGACTGGAATTGACCTGTACACATTTACAGGCAAGATGATGAATTGTGGTGGCTATGGGCAGTGTGGCACTTGCGTTGTAGAAATTTTAGAAGGAATGGAAAATCTTTCGCCCAGAACGGAGGTGGAAACCAAAAAACTTCGTAAAAAGCCAGAAAGCTATCGTCTTGCTTGCCAAACTACAGTTCACGGTTCTGTGGCAGTTAAAACCAAGCCTTAGTTTTAGTGATTATTGCGGTAGAAAATGCTTTACAAATTTTCGGACTCCCTATAAGTGTGTGTAGCATTCTTTAATCATGACCATTGGCAATGGTATTCTGGTAGCAATCGGCGATCGCAAATATTTAAGAGGGTTAAGCTTATGCAGGTCAATGACCTTGGATTCATAGCAACGATCTTGTTTGTCTTAGTTCCTACTGTTTTCTTGCTAATTTTGTATATCCAAACGACCGGAAAAGCAGAAGAGTAAAGCACATTAGACTAACGGCAAGTTTTTTGTTACTAGTCTAAGCATTTTTACTTATTCTGCGATTTTGACCCTAGCTAGTTCTTCTAGCTGAAATAGGTGTTTTCAGTTAATTTAGTTTCTAGCTGGATGGTTCAGCATAGTTAGCAGGAGAGGAGCTTGGGGGATCCAAATTTATTTTCGCCGCCTCTTCTATATCCTTAAGCTCTATCTTGTCCATAATTGATTGAAGTTTCATCCGGTAGATATAGGGCCAACCTCCTTTGGTTTCTATATCCCTCAGCAGCTTGTAAAGAGATTGCCGATTATCGGGAAGAGATTGTTGAAACAAGCCATCGCGAATTTCTTGATGGACTTGTTCTAACAATCTTAAGATTGCCAAAAGGGAAAGGCTGTCGCCCTGATTGTCTTGAGCGATCGCCCAAGTTATGTGTCTAATAGATTGAAGACCCTCTTCAAGGTTGATTTTAGGGATTTCGTGGCTGCTCATAGAGTGAACTCATAAGTGACTTTGTGATTAATTATTTTTCCCTAGATGAATCAAAAGATTCATGACTTTCGCTAGAGTACCTTAGGTAGATCGAATTGAAGCGAAGCTGACTGAGTTGTAGCTACAAAAGCGTATTACGTTGTCCTATACCATTTCTAATGAGTATGGGTTGGCTGGGTTGGAAACAGATTAGCTCGTTTATCAACCCAATCTGCTGATAAATCAGACTTTTTTCGCCTGATTTTGAGATTAAAACGTTTTTCTCAAGGTTTTCGGATTTTTGCCTGTTTAAGGACAAATTTCATCTGAGAAGAACCCAAAATAATCCCACCGATTAAATTAACGTTATTGAGGTTGTTCATGAGGTATCGCGCACTGATTGTTGCCCTAGTGGCACTCTGTTTGAGTGTTCTCACTGCTTGCACAGATAGCCCTGCTTCAAGCAAAGAATCGCTAACTTATGATGAAATTAGAGGAACGGGTTTAGCGAACTCTTGCCCTCAAATCAGCGAGACTAGTCGAGGTTCAATTCCTTTAGAAGATAACAAATCCTATTCGTTGACAAGTTTGTGCTTACAACCAACTACCTTCTTTGTAAAGGAAGAAAGCGTTAATAAGCGTCAGGCTGCTGAGTTTGTTACGACTAAATTGATGACTCGGTACACTTCGTCTATTGATTCAGTGCAAGGGAAACTGAAGATTAATTCAGATGGAAGTGTAACCTTTGTTGAAGAAGATGGAATTGACTTCCAAGCTGTTACAGTTCAACTGCCTGGAGGAGAACGAGTTCCCTTCTTGTTTACGATTAAGGAACTTGTTGCAACCACTCAGCCGGGATTGTCAGCAATTAGCGCATCTACCGATTTTGAGGGTGAGTTCAAAGTTCCCTCCTATCGAACATCTAACTTTTTAGATCCTAAAGGTCGTGGTCTAACATCTGGCTATGACAATGCTGTAGCCCTTCCGGCTCAGGCAGATAGTGAGGAACTAGAAAAGGAAAACGTAAAGCGGTTTCAGCTTGATAAAGGCAAGATTTCGCTTCAAGTGACTAAGGTGGATAGCTCAACGGGCGAAGTTGCTGGCAATTTTGAAAGCATTCAGCCCTCTGAGACCGATATGGGTTCTCACGCAGCTAAAGATGTCAAAATCCGTGGTTTGTTCTATGCACGAGTTGAATCTACTACCTAATTTAGATATGTTCTGGAAGCTAAGTTAAATTAGCTTGTAAGACTTGCTAGCTGTACAGCTTGTGCTTTAACAACAGGGGGATTTGTATCCCCCTGTTTAGATTTTGTTTCCAGGTTATAGTATTGATTTAAACTATGGTGTTGCACAAGTTAAAAACTTTTAGCGGCTTTTTCCAAGTGCTTTTGGTGTATTGACATGACTTTTTACGGCAGGAAGTATAGGTCAGCGGATTCTTTTAAGAAGATATCAGAAAAAATTGTTTCCGTGGAAACGCTATTGTCAGAGGGGTTAGAAAACCAATAATTTGAATATACACAAGTGTAAGACTGTTCAAGTAATACTTTGAGCTTGAAATCACTATTCATTGCTCAAATCGCCACCTTAAATTCTTAGAGTGTCTACTTTCGACGATATTGTTTGAGACATTTCTATTTTATGGGCACCAGGTGAGCCTACTTGAAATAGTCCCAGGTTTAATGCTCTACCACTGAAACTCGTCATGCCTACGACCGCCAACTATGAATTAAAGAGTGAAAGCTTACAGCTTTTGCGAGATTATCAAAAGTCGCCTTCCCTTCAACTGAGAAATCGTCTAGTCGAAATCAACTTTGGGCTGGTCAGACGAGAAGCTCATCATTGGATCAATCAATGCACGGAGAGCTACGAAGACTTGCTTCAAGTAGGTAGTATTGGTTTAATTCAAGCGATCGAACGGTTTGATATTTCGAAAGGGCATGCTTTTAGCTCTTTTGCTATTCCATACATTAGAGGCGAAATTCAGCACTATTTGCGCGACAAAAGCCCTTCTGTTCGGATTCCACGCCGATGGCAAGCGCTTCAAAGACAAGCAATATGGATTTCACGAGAGTTACAAGCCACATTAAATCGCCCCCCTAGCGATTTTGAAATTGCTGAGGCGTTGAAAATTTCCACATCAGAATGGCAAGAAATTAGGTTGGCATGTCAAAATCGCTCTATTCTTAGCCTGGATGCGCCCATAGGGGATGAAGAAAACGGGAATGCTTCTTTGGGAGAGCTTGTTCCAGATAATCAGTATCGCAGTTTTCAGCTAGCTCAAGAAGATCAAATTCGTTTGCAACAATCATTAGCACATCTAGAAAAGCGAACTCGTCAAATTTTGGAATTTGTTTTTCTGCATGATTTGACTCAAAAAGAAACCGCAGAGCGCCTAGGAATTAGTGCTGTAACAGTATCTCGGAGAGTAAAAAAAGGATTGGAACTTCTACAACGTTTGATGAATGGAGTGGAAGATTAGCTTGAGCGATCGCCAGCAATCTTTAGTCAAGAATACATAGTTCTACCTTTGTCTACACAAAAATAGAACTACATTATCATTCGTAATTTGTCTGCTTTGCCAATCCGCTTAGGATTATCGATTTGTAGCAGGTTGAGCATATCCAAAACTGAACCCCTCTGCCAAATCTTTTGTTGCCAGGTTGATAAATGAGTTGTGCTTCCTTGATCCGCCCTAGCCAGAAAAACACTGGATACAGATCTAATCGCCTAGTTATAAAGTCTTAGTTAACCAAGCAAGAAACGTGAAAATCTTGTGGGAATGGTGGCGATCGCTACAAGTAATTGTGGAACTCGATTTTCTTCAGATTACACAGATCTGCTCCCAAACACTTTATCTTTACTTTCCTTCGATAAGCTACCCGCAATCTAAGATCGCTATTGATTTCTTGTAGGAAACATGAAATTTAGAATGGCTCAGGCGGGGTTTGAACCTGCGACCTTGGGCTTATGAGTCCCCTGCTCTACCACTGAGCTACTGAGCCTTAAATTGAGTACTTTATAAAAGTAACACAACTGAAATCAACACCAAAACAATGATTGAATTCAAAGATAACTTTAAAAAGCAAAGGGGAGATTTTTCTCCCCCAGTTGCATTGCTGATAGCACAATCAGACTAACCGCGAGGCAAATATGCCATAGGATTGACAGCGCCTTTTCCTGAAGGATGCACTTCAAAGTGCAGGTGAGGACCTGTGCTATAGCCAGTGCTTCCCATTTCAGAAATCTGTTGCCCTTGTGCCACTTGTTGACCAGTTTGCACTAAGATTCGATTGTTGTGTCCATATAACGTTAAGCTTCCATCTGGATGCCGGATTTCTACAAGATAGCCATAGCCACCTGAATTCCAACCAGCAGTCACAATTACACCGTCTGCGGCTGCTACTACAGGAGTACCAATTGGACCTGCAATATCAATTCCCTTGTGCATTCGTCCCCAACGCCATCCAAAACCGGATGTTAAGACTCCTTTACTCGGCCATACAAAACCTTCTAAGCGCATATCTGCTCCCGGCAGATATGCTTCACTTGTCCCCAAGGAAGGTAACTCAGGAGATACCGCCTTACCAATTTGAGCCTTCAACAGGGAGTCATAACTTTCGGAGCCAAGTGGTGCGAAAGCTACAACTTGCGCTCGCTGATTTGGTACGGGCATCGTTTGCTGAGCCAAAGCATTCATTTGGCTAGATGAATCAACTTTGACTCGATCCCGCATTGCTCGCAATTGAGTCCTCAAAGTAGCAGACCTATCAGAACTAAAGGCTGAGTTAACCCGCACGTTTGGCGTAGAAATGTCGGTACGATTTGAACTACCTGTAGAAGCTTCTGCAAGCTTGGGTTGCGGAGGCTCACCCCTCGTTGGACGAAAAGCTTGAGTTTGGTAACGTTGCCTAAGCTGATCGATTTCTTGTCTCAAACTATCAACTTGGTTGTGGCGCACCAACCTAGTCTCAGATTCATTGGTTGGCTGGATCTGACTTTTGCCAGAAAAAGACGTGGCAGCAACCTGCGCTCCGGCTGAAGACACTGGCACAAAAGCTGCGGCCGAATTTGGCAGAGAAGTGGTAAGTGAAGCACTGGCAACGGTTGCGACAACTGGGACAGAAGCGATCGAACCCTGATATTGAGATCGCTCAACAGTGGCACTTTGAGACGTTGGAATGATCAGGGTCTGATTGACGAAAATATAATTCGGATTAGAAATGCGATTTGCATCCGCTAGCTGCTTCACAGAAATATTGTGAACACGAGCGATCGCTGCAAGTGTATCTCCAGCAGCAATTCGATACGAAGAAGCTTGATTGCTTTGAACAGCAGAGGCTGGCAGTTGGCTGTTGACAGGAGAACGAAACGCCACTTGTTGGCGATTGGAAGACACCAACGGCTTTAGTGTCGTCACCTGAGCAGAGTCACGCTCAACAGGAAGGGTAGATACCACTTGAACCTGTTGCTCTGGTTGAGGCACCTGCGGGGCGGATTGAGGAACAGACTTGTATTTTTTAGAATTTAGTACAGCTAAACCGCTCTGCAAATTTTGAGTTTTTTGCTTGAGGTTTTCAAGGGCTTTATGCTGCTTACCTTTCAACTCACTACTATTTGCCAACTCAGCTTGAGATTCAGAAAGCTGAGGCTGACCAGAAACTGGACCATAGTAACCAGGCACAATAGTCGAGGCTGAGGTATCAGATACTTGCGCCAGACGACTATTTGTTGGAACGATCAGAACTTGTCCCACTCGAAGAACAGAATCTACAGCAAGATCATTTGCTAATGCAACTAAGTTGGAGTTAGTTCCATAGAATTGAGCAACATCCCAAAGAGTCTGACCTTCTTGAACCGTATGGTTGACTGTGCGATCGCTCTTAGAACTAGAAACAGACGATTCAATCGCCTCAGAATCGGGTGAAAGCGTAGCAGCTTCAAAGGAATCTAAAGATGCCGAAGTCACGGGTTTAGTTTGAATAGGCTCTGCCGCAACAGCCCCATCTACTTGACGAGAAATCGGCAGGCTGTAAGCCCCCATCGAAATTGCCAGACCAATCATAGCTGCCGAAGTCCTAACTCGACGATTGGTTTCTGGAAGAGCCTGCTTTGCTTGAGCCATTGTCTCTTCGTGCTCGTTCATACAGGAAGGAACAGGCTTAATCTTCTGTGGAAATGTTCGTCTCAAAAAACGACCTCCTAAACTTCCAGCGTTTAACTGTCTTTGAGCCATTGATCCACCTGCGCTAGAACCTTAAATCACATTCAGGAGCGATCCAGATCACACATGGCAAATACACTTAGGCAAGATTACCCCGCTTTTTCGATTTAGACAAGTTCTTGCTTACGGTAAAAATTTGACGCGAGCGTTGAACCTTTTCAGGCAGAGGGTTTGAGACAACAACACTAGGGGAAAATTTGATCTAGTAATGCTTTCAATACCCCTCAATGGTCAAAATCTACAGACCTCTGTAGAAATGTCATTCTGATAACTAATCAAAAAAACAGAAGCAAAAATTACAAAAGTGTACCTCGTGGAAACAACTCCCATCTAAAGAACCACCACTCCTCACAATCCCACCATAATCAACGGTCATACTATAGACCGATCTCATCTTTAGAGACACTGCACTCTACCACAGACTACTAGAGCAACCAATTTTGTTTGGCACACGCCTCACCCTATAGCGACTCACAACCTAAAAGCTCACTGCCTTTGGTTTTCAGGAATCAGCAAGAGTATTAAAGCACTCCTTGAGAAACCAAGCGGAATTATTAAGAAACCATAGAAATTTCTTATTGTTTCGTATCAAATTTGTAGCGCAGCGGACTAATTTGTCAATACTTTTAATCGTACTTTTTCTGGAGCGTGCCCAAGAATCTCCTGAATGCACTGCCACTCTGGATACAGGAGCCTGCAAATTGGCGATTGTTGTCCCAGACTCAATGTATAGATGAACATATATAGATGGAGTGCTGTTTGAATTTAATTCCGCTAGAACAGTTCCTAACGATACAAGTCAACAAGGCAATGTAGTTGCCCCGCGTTGGCAACCCATGCTTAACGATGAACTCAAGTAATAGTGCGTCATTATTGAAGCAGTCCCACTTGCCTATTAGCTTCAAATAAGCCAACAGCGACGCTCACAGAAAGATTAAGGCTACGGACTTGGGGCTGAGTCATTGGAATATAAACAGTTTCGGTGCAAGTTTGCAGTAAATCTTTGGATAGACCCAGCGTTTCACTGCCAAAGAGTAACCAATCGGATGGTAGAAACTCAAACTTAATATAGCTGCATCGCCCTGAAGTGCTAAAGCCAATCCAGCGACTATTTAGCTGTCGAGGAAATTTTTGAAAGTCTTCGATCGAGGGATGATAGGTCAAGTTTACGTAGGGCCAATAATCTAAGCCTGCCCGTTTGAGATAGCGATCGCTAATTTCAAAGCCCAACGGCCCAACCAAATGTAGCTCTGTGCCTGTCGCCGCGCAGGTTCTAGCAATATTGCCAGTATTGGGTGGAATTTGGGGATGAACTAAAACAACCTGAACCATTAGATAAATTGCCTTTTTTAATGTGCTATCGGCTAGCGCTTAACTTTTCCCTATCTTAGATAGACTTTGATAGCTTTTCTTAATACTTGCTTGCGACGCTAAATAAATTGAAAATTTTGCATCCAATGTTCATCTGAGTACTTATACCTTTTTCAGATTAAATTACTTTGACCCGGCTTCAGTCATCGAGGAGTTTCTATTTTGGAGTTAAAACGGTGGAGGCGGGATGCGTCAAAAGCATTCAACTTAGTCATTTTTTCGCTAAATCCAAAGTGTCTGTATTTTACTTATCGATTTCATAGGTTTTTTATCTATATATATGTAGCAAAATCTGAAGGTTTTAACTGCAAAAGGACAGGGATGAAAATAGCCTTAAGCAAGGATTTCGACTAGATGATTAATCAGCGATCGCTGAAAGCAGTGTAGGGTTGAACATATAAGACTTGAAGATCGTTTGATGGCAGTAACAACGCAGCAAATTGGACAGTGGAAACAGCAGGGGCGGGCGATCGTGGCGCTGACCGCATGGGATTTTGCCTTGGCAACAGTCTTGGATGAAGCTGGAGTCGATCTCATTTTGATTGGCGACTCCTTGGCAATGGTGGCTTTAGGATACAACACGACCCTGCCGATTACGTTAGATGAGATGGTGCATCATGCAAAAGCCGTGCGCCGTGGAGTACAGAGAGCATTGCTAGTGTGTGATCTCCCGTTTATGACTTATCAAGAAAGCGTGCAGCAGGCATTACACTCTGCGGGTCGGTTATTAAAAGAAGCTGGAGTACAAGCGGTGAAACTGGAAGGGGGCAACCCGATCGCGATTGAAACAGTGGCGCGACTGGTGCAAGTCGGCATTCCCGTGATGGGGCATGTGGGGCTAACTCCGCAATCGGTGCATCGATTGGGCTATCGACAGCAAGGAACCTCACAGTTAGCGGGGGAAGAAATTTTGGCAGAGGCGATCGCCCTAGAACAAGCGGGAGCTTTTGCGATCGTTTTAGAACACATTCCCAGTGAGCTTGCCCAACAAATTACCCAAAAGCTTGCCATTCCCACCATTGGGATTGGCGCGGGGCAACACTGCGATGGACAGGTGCTAGTCACCGCTGATTTATTGGGATTGTCCACGCGGCAGCCGCCCTTTGCGAAAGCCTATGTCAATTTACGAGAAACCATTACGGGCGCAGTTCAGGCATTTGCCCAAGAAGTCAGCGATCGCACCTTTCCAGAAGAATAATTGCTTCTACAGTTTTTCTGCTAGCGGCTGGCAAAAGTTGCTAGCACCAACTTTAATCACATAAATGGCGACAGGCGTTGCCAGCTTAACTGGCAAATCGGTGTTTGTGGTTAAGGCTGCCAAAACATCGCCACTGAGTCCATCTTCAAAGGGTTCTTTGAGTTCGGGTTGGCAAATAATATGTCGCCAGCGTTTGGCAAGTCCATCAATCCAGCGATCGGAGGTGTCGGGTTGTTGACCGCATTGAATGGCAAGGGCGATCGCGGCATCGTCTAAGTCGCCTTCACAATCTTCCAAAACATCCAAAGCAATCAGCGCGTCAGGATATTCTGACAGATCTGTCCGAAAGTAATTGATTTCCTCAAGCGTCACAATCATAGACATACAGGCAATGTGATAAGTCAGACAACATATTAACGCATGTCTTTTTAGCGCGTAGAGTGATTTCCCAGCCTACTCCAAAACAGGTAGCTGCATCACCGCGCGATAGTGGGCTTCTACCTGTTGCACTGTGGGGGATTTGCGGTTGACTGACCATTGACTGCGGTCGAATAGTTGCGATCGCAACTCATCCAAATTAATCCGCGTCGGTTTCCCGGCTGCAATCACGCGATCGCCCTTCACCCAAACGCTGTCTACGACCTGAGTGGGGCGACCCAACACCAGCAACCCAATCGGATCAGTGCGGGGCAACATCGATAAATTCGTCAGGTCATACAGCACCAAATCTGCTTGCTTGCCCACGGTCAGAGAACCGATTTCACTTGCCATACCCAGCCCAGTTGCTCCTCCCAAGGAGGCTATTTCGATCGCTTGGCGCGGCGTAATCCAGTGGGTATAGTCTAAATCGGTGACGTTGTGCAAAATCGTGCCAATCTTAATCGCTTCTAACACATCTTGCGAATCATTACTGGCAGCACCATCGCAGCCAAAGGCAACATTCACACCCGCTTGACGATATTTCAAGATCGGCGCAATACCGCTGCCTAACCGCAGATTGCTTAAGGGATTGTGAACAACAGTAGAACGGGTGTCCCCTAATAGATCAATGTCGTGTTCATCCAGCCAAACGCAGTGAGCAAGGGACGTTTTGGGGCTGAGAAAGTCCAATTGCTTCAGATGTTCAACGGCACTACAGCCATATTTTTCATGAGCCAAGAGTTTCTGCGCTTTCGTTTCGAGCAGATGGGCATGACGACAAAGATTGTGGCGATCGCTCAACTCCACACAGCCCTCAAACAGCGCATCGGAACACAACTGAGCGCCAGTAGGAGCGACCATAATTGAAATCCCTTCGGTTGGGCGATGGAACTGGGCGATCGCCTCCCGCAAAAACTCCAAAGTTGCCTCCGTCGATCGCAAATAGGTTGAGTGCTTTGGCTCGGTGCCACCACAGGGAATTCCCGATTCCAACACCTCATCTTGAATTAGCGGACCTACAAAAGCGCGAATGCCCACTTCTCTATACGCTCGAACCGCCGCCGCCACCGTTTCCAACTCTTGACCCGGAATCAGCACCAGATGATCCACAACGGTTGTTCCCCCGGTGAGCAAGGTTTCAACGGCAGTTCCCAAGGCGCTTAGGTAAATTTGTTCTGGATCAAGCGGCGTAAAGTCATACAGTTCTGCCAGCCAAAGTTCCAGCGGATAAGGCGGAATTATGCCACGCTGCCACATTTCTGAAGAGTGCGTGTGAGCATTGACGAAACCTGGTAGTAAAAGCTTGTTGCGACCGTCGATCGCCGTTCCGACCACGGCTAAGTTGGGGGCGATCGCCGCAATTCGTCCTTCAATAATCTGGACGCTAACTGCTTGATACTCTTGTTCAACCAGAATTAATACATTTTGGATCGTAAACACCCACTACAGCCCCAAGAAACTTTATCCAGTCTCTCAGTTCGTGTTAAACAAAAACTACCACCCACTGGATGAAATTTAAATGATCACTTGGGAACTATCGCGGCGGCGACGACAATTTTTTTGGATGGCAGCATTGACTTGTTTGGGAGTGTTGTTTTTTAATGGATTTTTTGGGCAGTCGGTTGATCGGGCGATCGCCCAAAGCTCCAAAACTTTAACCATGGGCACCTCGGCAGATTACAAGCCGTTTGAGTTTCACGACACGTCTAGCGGTCAAGACAAAATCGTCGGCTACGACATTGATGTAGCGGAACGCATCGCCAAAGATTTGGGATTTGAGCTAAAGATCAACGACATGGATTTTAACGGCTTGATTCCGGCGCTGCAAAGCAAGCGAGTCGATTTTGTCATGTCGGGTGTCACTCTCACCGCAGAGCGCAAGAAAAGTATTGATTTTTCGGATATATACTACATCGTTCAAAATACGATTTTGGCGAAGAAGGATAGTGGACTAACCACCGAGGCATCCTTAAACGGGAAAATTGTGGGCACTCAGCTTGGCAGCGTGCAACAGAAGGTTGCCAAAAAAATTCCGGGTGCCAAACTGGAAACCCGCAATAAAATTTCTGAGTTGATTCAAGAGCTAAACGCGGGGCGGATTGATGCGGTGATTGTGGAAGACGTAAGTGCAAAATCCTACGTCAACATCAACCCCAATTTGCAGTTCAGCGTGCTGCAAGGAAATGAGGAAGGCTACGCGATCGCTTTTCCCAAAGGGTCAAATCTGGTGCAGCCGTTTAATCGGGCGATCGCCACCATGAAGCAAGACGGCACCCTGAAACAACTCGACCAAAAATGGTTTAGCGCTCAGGCGAAGCCGACCCAATCTGGATTTCAGCGAATTTTGCCCTCGATTCCCTACATTTTGGGTGGCATTCCCGTCACGCTGGCTTTTACCTTTGTGTCGCTGTTTTTCGGGGTGATTTTGGCGGTCATTTTAGCCATGTGCAAAATTTCGGCGATCGCGCCCCTGCGATGGCTTGCCAATGCTTATACTTCGGTGTTTCGGGGGGTGCCGCTGATTGTTACCCTAACGTTGATTTACTACGCTACACCTCAGTTAACGGGCTACAAAATCGAACCGTTTCAAGCCGGGGTGCTGACCTTTGCGCTCAATTCTGGAGCCTACGTTTCCGAAACTCTGCGGGCTGGTATTGTGGCGGTCGATAAAGGGCAGCAAGAAGCGGCGATGTCTCTGGGTGTGCCCTACCGTTTGATGATGAGTGATATTATCTTGCCGCAAGCATTCAAAAATATCTTGCCCGCTCTGGCAAATGAGTTCATTAATTTGCTCAAAGATTCGGCGCTCGTTTCCACGATTGGCGCGGCGGATCTACTGCGGCGAGCGACGGTGGTTGGCGCAGAAACCTACCTATATTTTCAGCCGTTGATCATTGTGGCGATCGCCTACTATTTGATGATTATCCTATTGACCTTTGGCACATCCATTTTAGAAAAAAGGCTGCAAAAAAGTGCTTAAAGTTGACGATCTGCACAAATCCTTCGGCACACTTAAGGTTCTCAGCGGTATTACCACCCAAGTTGACCAGGGCGAAGTCGTCGCCATTTTGGGTCCGTCTGGTTCTGGAAAATCCACCTTTTTGCGCTGCCTCAACCTGCTGGAACAGCCCACTTCCGGCAACATCTACTTTAAGGATGTGCGAATTAATGACCCCCAGTGCAACATTCTCAAAACGCGCGCAAACATTGTCATGGTGTTTCAACATTTCAACCTGTTTCCTCACCTGACAGTGCTGCAAAATATCACTTATGCACCGATGAAAGTAAAGGGGCTATCGAAAGAGCAGGCGCGATCGATTGGCATAGATCTGCTGGAAAAAGTAGATTTGGCAGAAAAAGCCGATGTCTATCCATCGCGGCTATCGGGTGGGCAAAAACAGCGGGTGGCGATCGCCCGTGCCCTAGCAATGCAGCCCGAAATGGTGTTGTTTGATGAACCGACTTCTGCCCTTGACCCCGAAATGGTGAAAGAGGTGCTGGAAGTGATGCAATCTTTGGCGCAATCGGGCATGACCATGGCGATCGTCACCCATGAAATGGGCTTTGCGCGAAAAGTTGCCAATCGCATTTTGTTCTTAAACGATGGCGTTCTGGCAGAAGACACCACCCCACAAGAATTTTTTACCAATCCTCAGTGCGATCGCGCCAAAATCTTTCTCGACAAAATGCTGAAATAACCTGTTCTCCTGGAGCATCAGAAAAAGCTGGCAAGATATAGCCAATTGTCCTCCCGCGATCGCTTTTCTACCTTTACAGGACTTACGCACTCGCCCCCTAAATCCCCCAATTCTGGGGGACTTTGATCTCTAGCTCCCCCAGAATTGGGGGTTGGGGGGCAAATTTCGGTTGATTTGCGTAAGTCCTACTTTAGAAGGATTTTCTTAAACCTAGCTAACATTGCCTTGTATGCTAAGAAAAATTCTTTGGGCTAGCTGGTTAGATGTTTCCTATTAGCGACGATAATCCCGGCAAAACGACCCCCTACGTCACCTATGCGCTAATTGCATTGAACGTATTGGTGTTTTTGTACGAAGTTACCTTATCTCAACCTCAGCTAGAGCGATTTTTCTATCAGGCGGCGGTGATTCCGGCTCAGCTTACCGCCACCTTTGAGGGCGCTCCTGGAGCACGGGCAGAACTCCCTGAACTCACGACCCTGATTACCTCGCAGTTTCTCCACGGCGGCTGGATGCATATTTTTGGCAACATGCTGTTTCTCTGGATTTTTGGCAACAACGTGGAAGATGAACTGGGACACTCCAGGTTTTTGGTGTTCTATCTCCTGTGCGGCATATTGGCGAGCTTGACCCAATGGTTTTTCTCGCCTACGTCGGCAATTCCATCATTAGGAGCCAGTGGCGCGATCGCCGGAGTGATGGGCGCTTACATTGTCCGCTTTCCCTTGGTGCAAATCCTCACCATCGTGTCAGTTTTTCCACTGCGGGTTCCTGCGTTTGTCTTTTTAGGCGTTTGGTTCTTGCAGCAAGCACTTTACAGCTTTGCCAGTCTCCAAGTTCGCACCAACATCGGCATGGAAAGCGGCGGCATTGCTTACTGGGCACACGCTGGCGGCTTTGTATTGGGGGCACTGATAGCCCTGCTATTTGGCATGCGCCGTGAGCCAAGCATTGTTGCTGAGTAAGGCATTTGTTGGAGAGGAGATGTGAGGCACAATGAGAAAGGAAAGTTCTCTCTCATTGCTGACTTTATGCCTGCTCCTTTAGATGCCCGACAACATTCTCCAGCAACACTCCGCAATCGAGAGCCAATTTTGGCAGTTTTGCAAGCGGTTTTGCCAGCCACGGGTACGGTGCTAGAAATTTCCAGCGGCAC
>Ga0209181_10002807_pt1 | contig 27955 bp, 23 predicted proteins | sample MAT05_FD_187208 | JGI IMG/M metagenome (GOLD analysis project Ga0209181, IMG submission 187208) | Freshwater microbial communities from Lake Fryxell liftoff mats and glacier meltwater in Antarctica - MAT-05 (SPAdes) (version 2) | ecosystem: Environmental > Aquatic > Freshwater > Ice > Liftoff...
ATCAACATCCGAGGTCAGAAGGGTTGCGCCCATTGCATCGGTGCGCGCCACGATCAAGGTAGGCGTGCCGCATAAATCGGCAGCCAAGCGTGCAGCGACCAGTTTGGCGATCGCTTCTTGGGTTGGCACCAGCACCTTGCCGCCCATATGGCCGCATTTCTTAGCCGACGCGAGCTGATCTTCCCAATGCACGCCCGCAGCGCCAGCGTCGATCATCGCTTTCATCAATTCAAACGCGTTCAAAACGCCGCCGAAGCCGGCTTCCGCATCGGCAACGATGGGCAGCATCCAATCGGTCGCGTTGTTGCCTTCGGCATGATTGAGCTGGTCGGCGCGCAACAGCGCGTTGTTGATGCGGCGCACCACATTAGGCACTGAATCGACCGGATAGAGCGATTGGTCCGGGTACATCGCACCGGCGGTGTTGGCATCAGCGGCGACCTGCCAGCCCGAGAGATAAATGGCCTTCAAGCCCGCTTTCGCTTGCTGCATGGCTTGATTGCCGGTCAATGCGCCGAGCGCGCGCACCGCATCGGGTCCTTGCAAGCGCTCCCATAATTTATTCGCGCCCTGGGTGGCGAGCGAATATTCAACGGCGACAGTGCCGCGCAGCTTGACCACATCGCGGCCGCTGTAGGGGCGTTTAACGCCAGCCCAGCGCGGGTTGGTGGACCAATCGTGTTCTAGTTGTTGCTCAGTCAAGTGCGGCATTAGTTGAGTTTCTCTCTCGCAAGGACGGCGTTGTACGCAGGAAGGGTTAAAAAAGTAGCGAAATGTGGATCGTTGATCAGCTGATGCAGCAATTGGGTGGCCTCAGCAATGTCCAACGCGCCCAAACGAGCCGATTCGGCCGCGAGCGCGCCGGATTCTTCCGCAAGCCAACTGAGCACAAGCTCTAGGGTGATTTTGCGACCGTCGTTGAGCTCAGCGCTGCCGCTATGCGCCCACTGCCAAAGCTGTGAGCGCGCGATCTCAGCGGTCGCGGCGTCTTCCATCAAATTATGGATGGGCACACAGCCCAGACCGGTTAGCCAAGCCGCGATGTACTCCAACGCGACGCGCAAATTGCCGCGCACGCCAGGCTCGGTAATTTCGCCCGTATGCGGCTCAAGTAGGGTATCTGCGTTAGCGGTCACGTCTGCGCGCAGGCGTTCAAGCTGGTTGGCGTGCGGCATATTCTGATTGAAAATTTCCTCAGCCAAGCCGACCAATCCGGGATGCGCGACCCAAGTCCCATCGTGACCGTCAGTTGATTCACGCTGCTTGTCAGCGCGCACTTTGGCCATCGCCGCGTCATTGGCTTGGGCATCGTGTCGAATCGGGATAAATGCCGACATGCCGCCCATCGCGTGCGCGCCGCGCTTGTGGCAGGTGTGGATTAGCAGCTGCGAATAGGCGCGCAAAAATGCTTTATCCATAGTGACCTGCGCGCGGTCGGGCAGCAGTCGCGTTGGATCACACTGGAAGGCGCGGATGTAGCTGAAAATATAGTCCCAGCGGCCGCAGTTTAAACCGACAATGTGCTTGCGCAGCACATACAAGATCTCCTCCATCTCAAAGGCCGCCAAGATGGTTTCAATCAGCACCGTGCAGCGCACCGTGCCGCGTTTTAAGCCCAAATAATCTTCCGAGAAATCAATCACCTCGTTCCAGAGTCGCGCTTCGAGGTGCGATTCAAGCTTGGGCAGATAAAAATACGCGCCCGTACCGCGCGCCACTTGCTCCGCGGCGTTGTGAAACAGGAACAAGCCGAAGTCAAACAGGCTGGCCGAGATCGAATCGCCGTCTTGGGTGACATGCGCCTCCGGCAAATGCCAGCCGCGCGGGCGAACCAGCAGTACCGCCGGGTTGGCGTTTAGCGCGTAGTGTTTGCCCTCGGGTGAGACGTAGGCAATGGTTCGGCGCACCGCATCGCGCAGATTGATCTGACCATCGATGAGATTGGCCCAAGTGGGCGTTGTGGAATCTTCAAAATCCGCCATGAACGTCTTGGCGCCGGAGTTCAGCGCGTTGATGATCATCTTGCGCTCGACCGGGCCGGTAATCTCGACGCGACGATCCTGCAAATCTTCAGGCGCCTTCGAGACTTTCCAGCTTGCATCGCGAATGGGCTGCGTCGCGCTTAAAAAATGCGGCTTCTCGCCCGCATTCAGGCGCTTTTGGCGTTCCGCTCGCAGCGCCAACAGGCGCCGCCGTTCCGGTTGAAAGCGCGCATTTAAGACGCTCAGAAACTCAAGCGCCGCGTCAGTGAGAATGGTGCTAGTGCCCGATGTCGGCGGGGCGATCAAACGCAGCGAGTGATGTGGCATACAAGCATCCGTCAATAAAGGTCGGCGAATGTAGAAGGAGGACCGCACAGTTGCAAGGTAGCGGTCGCGCGGCGGTGTATTGGTTGCAAGTTAGATGCACGGCGTAAGCGCGCTGTGAACTCCTGCTAAATTACGCGACTTGATTTCTGAGACGACCACGAGCATGGCTTTGCAAGACCAAATAGAAGCATTGATGCAGCGTTTGACCGCGCTGGAAACGATGGTCCGACAATCGCCCGGCTTGCGCACGGTGTACCTTGGCAATCATGTGGCGTTTGTGCGGCTCGACGGCGGCAAACGTTTGTACATCGATTCACGCGACACCGTTATCGCGCCGCAACTGATGACCTTGGGCCACTGGGAGCGCCACAACACCACGCTGATCCGCCGCTTAGTCAAACCCGGCATGCATTTTGTCGATATCGGGGCCAATTGCGGCTATTTTTCGGTGCTAGCGGGCAGCTTGGTGGGCGATAAGGGCCGCGTAATTTCAATTGAACCGCAGCCGCGCGTTTTTGGTCTGCTGCGTGATTCGCTGCGCGCCAATGGCTATTTGCTGCGAACAACTTTATACAACGTTGCTTTGGCCGACCAGGACGGCACCGCGCGTTTTCGCTTTCGCGATGGTGATTTTGGTGGCGGCTCTTTGCATATTCCAGACGCACGCGTAGCAGTTGAGAATTTCACTGAGATCGACGTGCCGGTGCGCCGTGCAGATGCGCTGCTGGCGAAGCATGCGCCGCTCGATTTCATCAAGATTGATGCCGAAGGCGCTGAAGTCTCGATTATCGATGGACTCAGCGAGACGATTGCAGCCTCCCCTAACCTGCGCATCTTGGTTGAATTCAATCAAAGATATATCGCCAAACATCGCAGCGTCGAGGAGTTTTGCCAGCAGCTCGCAGGGCTCGGCTTTACGCCCTATCCCGTCACCGACGACTCCCCTCGCGCGGTGGCGTGGTCTGAGCTAAAAAAGGTTGCCGGCCATGGCTATGTGCTGCTGGCGCGCGGCGATCTGGCGGGTATTTAGAATGCGCCGCACACTTCTAGCGCTGCTGGTTTTCACCAGCACACAGGCGATATCGCAGCTGCGCACGCTTGAGACCGATGTGCTGGTTTACGGCGGCACTCCTGCAGGGATTGCCGCGGCGTCAGTGGCATCGAAGGAAGGCCAGCGCGCGGTGTTGATCGAGCCGCATAGCGAAGTTGGCGGCATGCTTTCCGGCGGCCTGGTGGCGACCGATTTAGGCTCAGAGGAGGCGGTTGGGGGATTCACCAAAACATTCTTTGAGCAAGTCAAACGCTATTACAGCGGCACTGAATACGCCGCGCGCAGCTCAGGCCCATTGCCCGAGGGTGGCCCGTTTTTTGAACCACGGGTGGCGCTCGCGCTGTTCAACGCCACGCTTGCTGAAAACAAAGTGGATGTGCGGCTAAAACTGCGCTTGCGATCGGTTGAGCTTAAAGGCGCGCGCATCGTGAGCGCCGTTTTTGAGGACGACAGCGGGGTAGCCAAACTCCAGGTGAGCGCCAAGGTGTTTATCGATGCGAGCTACGAGGGCGACCTGCTGGATCGCGCCGAAGCGCCGTTTCGCGTCGGTCGCGAAGCAAGAGAGGAATACGACGAATTTTTCGCCGGGATGGAAGCCGGGCCCGCGCAGTATCGCGGCAAGGGCGATCACCGCTTGCAGGCCTTTAACCTGCGCTCAACGCTGACCAATCAAGCGAACTTGCGCGTGCCAATCAGCAAACCAGACACCTACACCGTGCCCGAAAACGTGATCCAAGCGGTCATTAGACGCCAGTTAAAAAGCATGCTCGAGCTGTACCCGAACATTCCGCACTGGGGCGGCGTCGGCGGCAAATTTGATCCCAACACGCAAGATTGGGTCGATGGAAATCACGCATGGGCTGAAGCGAGCTATGCCGAACGCGCGCGCATTTATCGCGGTGCGCGCGACTATTGGCTGTCGTTGTGGTGGGGATTGCAAAATGACCCTCGGCTCAGCGAGGAATTTCGCCAGTCGGCCAAACTGTGGGGCCTGCCGCGCGATGAGTACCTCAACGATGGGCACGTCAGCCCGCAAATTTACGTGCGCGTGGCGCGACGCCTGTTGGGCCGCAGTTTAATGACCGAGCGCGATGTGACCACGCGCCGTTACAAGCCCGATGCCATCGCGATCGGCAGCTACAACCTTGATTCGCACGTCGTGACGCGCGTTTTTGAAGCACAAGGCGTGCGTGAAGACGGTCATTTTATTCAGGGCACCCTGCCCTACGAAATTCCGTACTCGGCGATTACCGCGCACGAGCCGGTTAATTTATTGGTGCCCGTGGCACTGTCGGCCACGCATGTGGCGTACGGCACGATCCGCATGGAGCCGGTTTTTATGACGCTAGGGCACGCGGCCGGCATTGCTGCTGACCTGGCCATTGGCCGCCACAACTCGGTGGTGCAAAACGTCGATAGCGCGGAATTACAAAAGCGCCTGACCCGCGATGGGGTCAAGTTTCGCGCGCCGTATTGGCGCCCCAGCGTGGAAAGTGCGCTTGCTCTGCGCGAGCCGTTACGCGCTGCACAAGCCATCCAGTTTGACGGCCTCAAATTTGATCAAAAACAGGCGCCCGTGGTGAGCTGGTTTTGGAATTTTGATGGATCCGGTGAGCTGCAAGCGCAAAGTCAGAATCCTTCGTGGACCTTTCCGGTCGAAAAAACCCATCGGGTGATGCTGATAGGGCGTGATTCACTCGGACGCGACAGCTATTTGTACGAGCGCGACGTGCGCGTCGGCGATCAGCCGATGCTCGATTTCGAACAGCTCTCGCACGCGCCCGCACGCGTCGGCACGTGGGAGCGAATTGCGACACCTTCTGACCAACTCGGCCTGCTGATGTTCAGCATCGTGAGCGCCGCGCCGTCAGCCGACGCCGCGGTCGCCAGCTTTACGCCGCGACTTGAGCGCGCCGGGCGTTATCGCATCGCGCTGGCCTATCCGCGGACCAGCGATGCGGGGCGTCAGGTGCTGGTCAGCGTAGACAGCAGCGCTGGCACGCAATCGCTGCGTATCGATCAAAGCGCGGATCGGGATAATCCTCTGCCCTATCGACCGTTGGGCTACTTCAATTGCGCAGCGGGCAATCTGTGCCGGGTGCACATCAGTAACGCCGGCGCCGAAGGGGTAACGTATGCGTCTCGAGTGAAGTGGATTTGGGCCGGCGAAGATGATTCTGGATCTGAGCCGAGCAGCACGGCAGAAACTTCGGCGACAGCCCCGCAAGCGCAGGCCACTGAGGCTAAAACTCGTTGTCTGATGGGCTTTTGCTGGTGAGACAAAAGCCCGTTTGCTTCTAGGCGGCTAAACCGTAGCTTTGCAGCAGCGAGGTTGGTTCGGGATCGCGTCCGCGAAACGCGAAAAAGTTCTCCCGGGCGCTGCGCGATCCACCGCGTGCCAGAACCTCTAAACGAAACTTTGCGTTGAGCTCAGGTGCCAACACCGAGCCTTCAAGCAACATTCCAAACGCATCGCTCGAGAGCAGTTCGGCCCATAGATAGCTGTAGTAGCCCGCCGCGTAGCCGCCGCTAAAAATATGCGTAAAGCTGTGCGTCGCGCGATTAAACGCAGGCGGCTTAAGCAGCGCTACTTTTTCGCGAATCGCGGTGACCACTGCAAGCACTTCCTCAAGCGTGGCCGGCGCCGGATCGGCTTGATGGAGCTGCAAATCAAGCAGCGCAAACTCGACTTGGCGCAGCAGCTGCAGGCCGGCCATAAACTGCTTGCTCGCGATGATGCTTTCGATCCACGGCAGCGGCAGCGGTTGTCCGGTCTCAAAATGGCGTCCGAGCTTTTGCAGCACCTCAGGCACGTAGCAAAAATTCTCGAAAAACTGGCTTGGCAGCTCGACTGCGTCCCATTCCACGCCATTCACGCCCGACACGCTCGGGTAGTCCACTTCGCTGAGCAAATGATGGATGCCATGGCCAAACTCATGAAACAGCGTCACCACATCATCGTGGCTAAACAAGCTCGGACGCATTGATGACGGCGGGCTCGCGTTCAGCGTCAAATAGGCCACCGGAATTTTAAGCGCGGGAATCTTTGATCGCGTGCGACACACATCCATCCAGGCTCCGCCGCGCTTGCCGGTGCGTGCATACAAATCCAGATAAACGCCGCCCACCAGCGCATTGAGAGAGTCGCGTAACTCGAAATAGCGCACGTCCGCGTGCCAGCGCGGCACCTCAAGGCGCTCAACGAAACGCACGCCAAACAGCGATTCGGCCAGCTCAAACAGGCCAAGCACCGTGCGTTCGGCCGGAAAATACGGCTTGAGGCGCTCATCATCAATGCTAAACAGCTTGAGCTTGAGCGCTTCTTGGGCAAACGCGACATCCCACGATTTAAGCTCCGCAATGCCCAACTCCTCGCGCGCAAAGTCGCTCAGCGTTTGCAGTTGCTCGCCAGCACTTGGGCGCGCGCGGGCGGCCAAATCGTCGAGAAAACCCGCCACCGCAGCTGCACTCGGGGCCATTTTGGTGGTCAGCGACAGCTCAACAAAATCATTAAAGCCGAGCAGCGCGGCTTCCTGGCGGCGCAAGCGCAGAATGTTGAGCAGCAGCTGGGTGTTATCAAACTGACCGAGATCTGACGCGCGTGTAGCCGAGGCGCGGTAAAAACGCTCACGCAAACTTCGGTTGCGCGCGTAGGTTTGCACCGCGATGTAGGTAGGTGCCTTTAAATCGAGCACGTGCCGCGTGCTATCGCCACGCAGCCAGGCCGCGTTGATGACCTCATCACTCAAGCCGTCGAGCTCGGCTAAGTCGGTAACTTCATAGCGAAACGCTTCCGTTGCGTCCAAGACGTTCTGCTCGAACTGGGTGCTAGCTTCGCTAAGCTTTAGTGCGACAGCCTTGAACTCGGCCTGTGCAGCCGGCTCCAAGGCAACGCCGCTGAGTTCAAACGCTTGAAGCTCATCGTTCAGCATTTTTCGCTGAATTGCGTCCAGCTGAAGCTCTGTCGCGCGCGCACCAAGCGCTTTGAGTCGTGCGTACAGCGGCCCGCTTTGGCGAAACTCGGTTTCCCAGTCGGTCAGCAATTGCACGGCTTCATCAAAAGCTTCGCGCAGCGGCTCGCTATCGGCAACGCCGTGCAAATGTCCCACTGGCGAAAACATTTCGTTGATGCGCTCGCGCAGCTGCTCGAGCGGAATAACCAGGGCTTGCCAAGTGGGCGGCGCTAGATCACTGCTTAAACGCTGAAGTTCACGCCTGGCGTGCGCAAGCGTTTCTTGCAAGGCGGGGATGACATGCTCAGCGCGGATGGTCGCAAAGTCGGGCAGTTCGCTGAGATTTAAAAGCGGATTAGGGCTCAAAATTGGCGTTCCAAATCTTGTGGGTTCGGACCGGGCGGGTCACGTGGGATCCAATAGCTGGTGGCTTTCGGATCAGACTTCAAGCGCAGATCGTCGCTGCCCATCGCGCGTCGAATCAGCGCAATGGGCGTTAGCACCAGAAAAAAGATCACGCCCATTACGAACGGAGTAGTCAGTTTGTTGAGCAAGTTGCCGAACTGAAACCAAGCGCGATTCGGCCAATACAGGGCGCGGGGCGCGAGCAATGCCAGGATTATCAAAACCGCCGCGACGGCGAGCGGCCAAAACGAAAATCCGTAGCGCCAGTAGCGATACAGCCACAGCAGCAGTGCCGCTATGCCTAAAACGATGCCAAAGCCGCGCTCAGTGGAGGCAATCACCTCCTCGCGTGGCACAAATGACTCATGGAACGACGACGTCTTTCTAGACGCCTTTCGAGACGAATTAGGCATTTTTGCTGCGCTCATTTTGGCTGCGGGCAATCGCTGAAAGCCCAAGGCTTGAAGCGGCCTTAGCGCATCGCGTGGTGCTTGGATTTTTGACGCGTCGTCAGGCGTCGGGCCTGGTCCAAATTAGCACCGCAATGACGGCAGCGGCGCGCAGTGCGCTGGATCATTCGCGAACATTCCGGGCACTCAATCAAATGAGATTCCACGGCACGCATTACAAAAAACACCAGCGGACCCAAGACAAAGCCCAACAGCAAGCCAAACTTCAGGCGGCCACGCGAAAAACCAACCGCGCCGCCGATCAGCAGTCCGGCGGTTGACCACAGCGCCAGCCAACCCCATTGACTCCATCCCGGCGCTAGCAAGGCATCCATGGCTACGCCTGGCTTTCCACGCTCTCGATATAGTCCATCGCGGCGTCGATGCGCTTGAGCGTGCGCTCCTTGCCCATCAGTGCCAACGTTTGATCGATCGACGGTGAAGCAGCAGCGCCGGTCAGCGCGACGCGCAACGGCTGCGCAATCGAGCCCATGCCAATGCGCAGGTCCAGTGCCGTGGCCTCGAGTGCCGAATGGATTTCCTCAGCGGTCCAATCTTCGACCGTGCCCAACGCGCGGGCAGCTGCTTCAAGTGCATCGGCCCCTTTGTGGGTCAAATGCTTTTGTGCGGCCTTCTCGTCGTAGCTTTTGAGGTCCTGGAACCAATAAGCGCTTTTTTCGGCCATTTCGCCAAGCGTGTGTGAGCGATCGCCCATCACGCGCACCACGTCCAACAGCGCCGGACCATTTTTAAGTTTCAACTTGCGCTGATCAAATTGGCGCTTGAGTGAGCTGGCGATGTATTCAGGATCGCTTTCGCGGATGTAATGCTGATTCAACCAGCGCAGTTTGTCGGTGTTAAACACCGACGCCGACTTATTAACGTCGCTGATATCAAACAGCTCGACCATTTGCTCCATCGAGAAGATTTCGACGTCGCCATGCGACCAGCCAAGGCGGACCAAATAGTTCAACAGCGCTTCTGGCAAATAGCCGTCGTCGCGATATTGCAGCACGCTCACCGCACCGTGGCGCTTCGATAAACGCGCGCCGTCTTCACCCAAAATCATCGGGACGTGCGAAAAAGCCGGCGGCTCAGCACCCAACGCATCGTAAATATTGATCTGCCGTGGCGTGTTGTTGAGATGGTCATCGCCGCGAATCACGTCGGTAATGTCCATATCCCAATCGTCAATCACGACACAAAAATTGTAAGTTGGCGCGTCAATATCCGAGCGCCAGATCACCAAATCGTCAAGTTCGTCGTTACGGAACGTGACCTTCCCGCGCACTTTGTCGTGCACCACCACTTCGCCGTGGCTGGGATTTTTGAAGCGCACAGCCGGCTTGATTCCACGCGGCGGCTTGCCTTTGAAATCGCGATAGCGCCCGTCATAGCGCGGTTTAAGCCCGCGCGCCGTCTGCTCGGCGCGCATCTGCTCGAGCTCCTCGCGAGAGCAATAGCAGTGATAGGCCAAATCCGCTTCCAGCAGCCAATTGACCATTTCGCGATAGCGGTCAAAGCGCTGCGATTGATAAAACGGGCCTTCGTCATATTCCAGGCCGAGCCACTGCATGCCCTCTAAAATCGCGTCTACCGATTCTTGGGTCGAGCGCTCAAGGTCTGTGTCTTCGATGCGCAGGATAAATTGCCCGCCATTTCGCTTGGCGTGCAAATAGTTGAACAGCGCCGTACGGGCGCCGCCTACATGAAGAAATCCCGTAGGACTAGGGGCAAAACGAGTTCTAACAGTCATTCCTGAACAATCAGTCAAAAGGCCAAATGGGGCCGTATCCTAGCGATTAAATTTCGCTAATGGAACCAAGTTGCAACGGTTGGCAAAGACTAGGGCGTTAAAGGCACAAAAACGTAGGTCAGGATCTGGTTCGGCGGCGTATTTGCAGGATCGCTCATGTATTGCTCCCAAGTGCGCCCGCTGGAGCTCATTTGGTGCACAGCCAACCACGCATTAACCTTCGGATAAACGCGCGAAACCGTGTCGTAAGGCCCGATATGCGCCACCCGCAGTGCAGGTCCCGCATAGGTTTGCCCGAAGCGCACGTTGCCCGTCACCGGCACATCATTGCGATCAATCGGGATGGCCACATCAAATTCGTAGGTCTCTGTGCCCACCGATCTTGAGATCGCCAGCGGTTGGCCGGTTTGCTGAATGCCGGCCGCCTGGATGAAGGCGCTGAGCTCGGTGGTGGCTTTGGCAAACGCCACCTCGATTTCTTTGGGTTGATTGGCGCTGCTGCCTGACACATAGGCAATGGGCAGCGGACTCAGCTCCACGCGCTCAATTTTTAGATCCGCGTAGCTATCGGGCGGCAGCTGCTCGACCAGCGCTTTCAGGCGGCCCAGCCCGCGTTCAAAATCAGCGCCGACCAAGCGATCAAAAAACAGCCCGAAATAGCGACCCGCTAGGTCCCAACCAAAGTGCGAAACCATCGTCCAAGTCACCTGCACGCCACCCGGCGCGTCTTGAATGTCGTAGCTCGACTCGGCTTTGGTCTGCCCAAACTGCAAGCGCAGTTTGATGTTTGAGCTTGGGATTGCGGCCAAAATTTCTTGCGTGCCCGCGCCCACGTCCGGGTGCGTTGATTCCCAACTCATGCGCGCGCCGACGCCGCTGGCCGGACCTTGAAAGCGATACACGGTTTTGGGATCGCGTTCAGCCCACGGCGACCACGCGTTGAAGCGCGAAAATCCAGAGAGCACTTCAAATACGTGGGTGGCCGGGCGCTGGATAACAATCGAGCGTTCAACTTGCGCTTGGTTGGGCAGCACCAGCCCTACACCGACCAGAATCAAAACCAACCCAAAAAAAACAAAAAGCAGTCGCTTCAACCAAATCATCAGCTCAAACCGTTGGGAAAGTGGTGCCCCGAACAGGAATTGAACCTGTGACCTGCCGCTTAGGAGGCGACCGCTCTATCCAACTGAGCTACCGGGGCGAATTTCAGCGCCGCATGGTAGCTGCTTAGGCGTCCTAAAAAGGGATATCGTCTTCAAAATCATCGCGACCACCCGCCGGTGGCGCGTTGCGCGTCGGTGCATTCTGCGCGCGATCCGATGAGCCGCGATCGCTGCTCGCGCGATCCGCGTAGCCGCTGCTTGCGCCCCCGCCAGCATTACCGCCACTGGCCGCCTGCGATTGACGGCGTTGCCCACCGGCATTGGCCATCCGTGGACCGCCCTCTTGCCCGCCTTCTCGTTCACCCCCCGGGCCGCCGAGCATTTGCATTTCGTTCGCGACGATATCGGTTGAATAGCGCTCAACGCCGGTTTTGTCAGTGTATTTCTCGGTGCGCAGCGCGCCTTCGATGTACACCTGACGACCCTTTTTCAAGTATTCGCCAGCGATCTCGCCGAGCTTGCCGAAGATTTTGACGCGATGCCATTCGGTGCGTTCTTGTTTTTCGCCAGTGTTTTTATCGTTCCAGGATTCGCTGGTGGCGATGCTTAGCGTGGCAATTGCGGTGCCGCTAGCGGTGAATCGAACCTCTGGATCGTTCCCCAGATTGCCGACCAAAATGACTTTGTTGATGCCTCGGGCCATGATTTGCTCCGTCGAATTTAGCGGTTGAAAATGTGAAAAAGATGCTATCAGCCTTTTGGCCGTGCGTTGTCAGAGAAGATCGACGAACCTTGTAGGAAATCGCCTAACGCGACGCCGCGAAGCGCGCCAGCGCAGCGATCGCATCGCGCGCCTCCGATGCGGGCAGCGCAAGCGTCAGCTGCTCGGCTTCGTGCGCATGCAGCGCCGCACGGCGTTCGGTGTAGCCAATGCCGTCGTGACGCTCGATGATCTCAAGGACCGAGTGCAAGCTCTCACGGCCGCCCTCGCGGATCGCCAGTTCAAGGGTGGTTAGTTCCGCTGCGTTCGCGCGTGACATCGTGTAGATCAACGGCAGCGTCGGCTTGCCTTCGGCCAGATCATCACCGCGCGTTTTGCCAAGCTCGCCTGCGTGCGCGGTGTAATCCAGTACATCATCAGCTAGCTGAAAGGCGATGCCGAGCTTCATACCGATCGCGCCGAAATGCGCTTGCGTGGCGCTGTCGTGATTGGCCAGCAGCGGGCCTAGGCGCATCGCGGCGTCGAACAGCTGCGCGGTTTTGCGTTCGATCACCTTAAAGTATGCAGCCTCGTTGGTTTCAGGGTTGTTCAAGTTCAGCAGTTGCAACACCTCGCCCTCGGCGATTGCGTTGGTGGTGTCGGCGAGCAAGCGCATGACCGGCATGGATTGCACTTCAACCATCAGCTGAAAGGCGCGCGAATACAGAAAATCACCGACCAGCACGCTGGCCGCATTACCCCACAGCGCGTTCGCGGTCTTGTGGCCGCGTCTGAGTTCAGATTCATCGACCACATCGTCGTGCAACAGCGTGGCCGAATGGATAAATTCAATCACCGCGGCCAGCGCGATATGGTCGTCGCCTGTGTACCCAGCCGCCCGTGCCGCGAGCAAAACGAGCATCGGGCGCATGCGTTTACCGCCGGCTGCAATCAGGTATTCGCTCATTTGCCGAATCAGCGCGACGTCGCTATCGAGCTTGAGCCGGATGAACGCATCGACGCGCGCTAGGTCTGAGGCGACCGTTGCGCGTGCAAAACTTAAGCAATCTTTCGGTGGCGATACAGGAAGCAAGCAGCAATCTCTTGGCAGCGAATGGCACGTAATTGTAGCCAACCTGCGTGAGCCACTTGGCTACATCATGCCCGTATCAAGCTTGGCCGACTCGCTCATCATGTCGCGCGTCCAGGGCGGATCAAACACCAGCTCGACATCCGCATCGCTAATCGTCGGAATCAACTCAAGTTTGTTGGTGATATCGCTAATCAGCGTCTCGCCCATGCCGCAGCCCGGCGCGGTCAGGGTCATTTTCACTTTGATGGTGCGCGATCCATCGAAGGCGCTATCGAGCTCAGCTGAGTAGATCAACCCCAGATCCACTATGTTTACCGGGATTTCCGGATCAAAGCAGGTGCGCAGCTGATCCCAGACCACGCGCTCAACGTCGGCCTCGCTCGCGTTTTCCGGCAATGACGGCAATTCCAGCGGCTCTTTGCCGATCGCGTCGGCATCAACGCCGGCGACGCGAAAAAGATTGCCCTCAACGTAGACAGTAAAGCTGCCGCCAAGCGCCTGGGTGACGTAGCCAATAGTGCCCGCAGGCAGCGTCACCTCATCGCCCGAGGGCACCATCACGACTTCGCAATCGCGCTCAAATTTAATTGGTTCTGAACTTGAATACATCCCTTGATACTAACCCGCCAAAGCCGAACGTGCAGGGTTGGCCTTCACCTCAACTTCCGGCGGCAGCAGTTTGTACATTACCGGCGTGACTAGGCGCGCCAACACGGTGGAGGAAATTAATCCGCCAATAATCACCCACGCCATCGAGGAATAAAGACCAATGTTTTGCACCGCCAGCGGCAACAGCGCGCCAATCGCGGTCACCGACGTGAGCAAGATCGGCAAAAAGCGCACTTCGCCCGCCTGCTCGATTGCCTCATCTAACGGCACGCCGTCGGCTCTGAGCTGGTTGGTGAAATCAACCAGCAGGATTGAGTTTTTGATCTCAATACCGATCAACGCAATAAAGCCAATCCCGGCGGTAAACGACAGGCTATTGCCGGTCACAAAGAGCATCACGATACCGCCGAGAATGCCCAGCGGCACCACCGTCAACACGATCATGGTGCTTTTAAAGCTACCGAACTCGAGCACCAGAACGGCAAAAATACCGAAGGTCGCAATAATGATCGCCGTGCCCAAACCGGCAAAGCTCTCGGCGCGCGATTCAACCTCGCCAGCCGCTTCAAACCGATAGCCGCGCGGCACTTTGACGCTCTCTAAGCCCTCTAGCACCGCATCGGTGACCTTGGCGGTATTGAAACCGGCTTGGGTGTATGCGGTCAGCGTCACGGAACGTTCGCGGTTATAGCGCTGGATCTCGGTGGGTGAGCGCACAAACTCAAGAGTTGCCAGCTGATTAAGCGGCAGCAGCGCGCCGCTTAACGACGGCACTTTAATGTCATCGAGCGCGCTGAGATCCGCCCTTCGATCCATCGGCGTGCGCACCACAATCGGATACTCCTCACCGTTGTCTGCGCGGAATTTCCCAGCGCCCAAACCCGCCACGCTTAAGCGCACCGCGCGGTCGAACTCAACCGTCGGTACGCCGAGCACGCCGAGCTTTTCCGGGTCGGCCTTAAGTTTTAGGTCGGTACGCGCCACGCGAGTGGGATTATCGACATTGCGCGTGCCCGGCGTTGCTTGAATCACCTCCTCAATTTTGCCGGCGAGACGATTCAGCGCTTCGATGTCCTCACCGATCACGCGAATCGCAATTGGCGCGGCCACCGGCGGGCCATTTTCAAACTCTTTGACCAAAATTCGCGCGTTGGTAATACCGCTCAGCTGCTGGCGCAAGCGCTCGATCCGCTCGGGCGTAGCGCGCGTGTCATAAGACTTAAGCAGCACAAAAACTTCAGCCAGATTGCTCGCTTCTTCGCGTGGAATGATGTTGTAGAAGATTTTTGGATTGCCTTTGCCGAGGTTGCTCAGGAACCCTTTTACCTCGGGCATTTTTTTCAAGGTCATCTCAACCTGATCAAGCGCGCGACGCGTTTCGGCCAAACTCGAGCCGTCGGCGGTTTCGATCGTGATCAAAAATTGCGGCGTGTCGGCTTTTGGAAACAAGCTAAAGCCGACAATTGGCAGCAGCCCCAAACTCAACACAAACAGCAGCAGCGCAGCGATCACGGTGAGCTTTGGTGCCTCCAGCGCACGGCGCAAAATCGGCTGATAAACTCGATGGATGCCGGCCATGACGCGCTGTAGCAGCCAATTGCCTTTGCTGCTCGCGTGCGGCTTGAGCATGCGGCTAGCCAAAAACGGAATGATCGTCAGCGCGACAAATAACGAGGCAATCACGGTGGCTACAACCGCCGTTGGCAGCACGCGGACGAACTTGCCCGCGTTCCCCGGCAGCGCCATCAGCGGCAAGAACGCGAACACTAACGTGGCCGTGCAGCCGATGATTGCGACGAAAATCTGCTGGGTCGCTTTGATCGCGGCCTCAATGCGCGAATAGCCCATGCGCAAAAAGCGCTCGATATTCTCGACCACTACGATTGAATCATCCACCAGCAGGCCTAACGCCACGACAAATCCCGCAATCGACAGCTGGTTGAGCGAGTACCCCAGGAAATACAGCACCGACAAACCCATCGCCAGGCTCAGCGGAATCGCGATTGCGACCACGCCCGCCGCGCGCAAACCCAGCGGCAGCAGGGTTACCAGCACCAGCGCAATAGCCAGCACAAAATCGAAACCCAAGCGATCCAAGCGGCTGGCGACGTTGTCGGCTTGCTCAAATCCGCGCTTTAAAGTGATCCGCGCGGGCAGCGTTTTCTCGAAAGCGCGCAGGCGCTGTTCAATGGCTTCGCGGGTTTTGAAGATATTGCGCCCGTCTTTTTGACTGGCCGTGACAAACACCGCGCGCTCGCCGTTGAAGCGCCCGGTGTAGCTTTCCTGCGCCTGCTCCCAGCGCACCGTCGCCACATCGGACACACGCACAATCTGCCCGCCGCTGCCGCCAATGACGGTGTTGCGAACTTCATCAAGGGAGGCATACGCGCCGGAGGTTTTTAGCGAGAAATTGCGTCCAGCGGCGTCAATGCTGCCACCGGGAATATTGGCGTTCTCGCTTTGCAGCGCGTTGATAACCGCGCTCGGTGACAGCTTCAACGCGGACAAGCGGCTCAAACTTATTTCCACGCGCAGCTCGCGCGTTGGATACGCCCACGTTTCAGCGGTGCGCACGCCCGAGGCGCCCTTAAGACTGTCTTTTAACTCACGCGCGTAGTCTTCAAGCTCACGGTAGGTGGCGTCCGCACTGACCAGCGCCAGCTGCACGATATTGACCAGGCCAGGGTTGATTTTGCGCACTTCAACGCGGGTCTCAGGCGGCAGATCGGGGCGCAGCGCGTTGACCTCGCGAACCACCTCGTCGTACTTCTTTTCGACGTCGACAAACGCTTCAAACTCCACCGACACCACGCTGAGGGAATCATTGACCGAGGTTTCGATCGATTTCACATCGTCGAGCTCGTTGAAGCGATCCTCCATCGGCTTTGAAATCGAGCGCTCGACGTCGATCGGATCAGCACCCGGATACACCGCAATCACCACAAACGCCGAGATCGGAAAATACGGATCTTCAGACCGCGCAATGTTTTGGTAAGACGACCAGCCAATGGCCGCCAGCAGCAAAAAGACGACGATCGTAAATTGAAAACGTCGGATCGGAAACTCGAGAAAATTCATCGACTTAATCCTTCTTCAACGTAACTTTTTCACCGTCGGCCAAGAACAGCGCGCCCTCAGTCACCACCGTTTCTCCGACCGCCACGCCGCTTAACAGCGCAACGTGTTCACGGTCTATAAAAGCAATCTGGACAGCCACGCGCTTGACCACCCCATTCTTGACGGTGAACGCGCTCGCGCGGCGTCCGTCGCCTTCAACCACCGAGCTCAGCGGCAAATAGACCAGCGGCGCTGCGCCGGTAATATCTGGCGTCATCTCAAGCCGACCGACCAATCCCGAACGAAGTCGTTCTGGGGGTTCGAGCAGCTTGGCCTCAACCATAAACAGCCCGCTCCTATCGTCGGCGGCGCTGGCGATTTCACTGATGCTTGCGTCGAATTCGCGCTCGGGATAAGCATCCATGCGCACCTTGACCGAATCACCCACTTGCACGCTCACCACCTCGCGGTCGGCTAATGCCGCGCGCAATACAAAGCCCGCGTCGGCGCTCGAAACCGCAAGAATCGCCTGTCCTGCGCTGACCAGTTCGCGCTCTTCGGCCAGACGGCGCAGCACCACGCCATCGGCCGGCGCCACAATCTTGGCAAACTGGCTGTTGAAGCTGACGCTGGCAAATTGGGCCGCGCTAACGCTCGCTTGGGTGCGCAAATCCTGCACTTGCTCAAGCGCAATCACCGACTCGGCATAGAGCTGCTCGCCGCGCTTTAGATCCCGCTGCGACTTGTCGCGCAACAGCTGCGCCTGCGCAACTTGGGCTGCAATTTCGGCCTGCTCGATGGTGGCCAACACCTGCCCGCGACGCACCTGATCGCCTTCGCGGACCTCAAGTTGACTGACAATGCCGCCCACTTTGAACGACAGGCGCATGGCGTCTTTAGCCATCAGTAAGCCCGACGCGCGCACTGGCGGCAGCGCTGGCCCGGTGGCGACTTGCGCCCAATGCACTGAGGTCGGCGCAAGCACCGCAACCGTTGGAGCGGGTGCCTTGACGCGACAAGCCACCAAAGAAATCGTTAGCGCCAGGGCGCCAAGTGCGAAAAGCCGGGTAAAAGTCATCGCAATGCTCTCTAGAAAAATCGCTTAAGGAAATTGGCTAAGAAATGTCGCAGGCAGCGCACGGTTAGCGCTGGCGTAATCCAGATTGGCGCGGCGCGCGAGGTAGTCGAATCGAGTGAGGTTACCGTTGAGTTCGGCTTCAGTCAGCGCATTGCGCGCGTCGATAAACTCAATTTGCGGCAGCACGCCCGCGTCGCGTTTGCGCCGCGCGATTAAAAAGGCCGCAGCGGCTGCTTCCTCGCGCGCGCTTGCGGTGGCGAGTGAATCGTAGGCTGCGCTTAGGTCATCGCGCGCGGATTTAACCTCCAGCGCAATCGACATTTGCAGCTCATCGCGGCGGGTCGCAGCCGCTTCGCGGGCGAGGCTCGCCTGCGCCAAGCGCGCCTGTCGCGCACCGCCGTCAAACACCGTGAAACTCATTACCAATGACAGCGACGCGAAGTTATTGCCACCGCCAAACTCGTATTTCTCGCCCTGAATCCCGGCATCCAGCGCCACGCTGACACGCGGTTTGAATTCCGCACGCGCAACGTCGATCAGCGCGTCCAAGGCGCCGACCTGCTGATCCAAACTTGCAAGCTCCGCGCGGCCGCCGAGCCCGGTCACACGGTCAAACGACGGGGCGAGCTGTGGCTTTGCGACAAAAATGGGCGATTCAAGCTCGCGGTTGAGCAGGAAATTAAAGTAGTTTTGCGCCTTGGTTTGCTGATTTTCCGCCTCGCGCTTGAGCTGGCGCACGCTCAATAGTTCAGCTTGCGCGCGCAGCGTGCGATCGCGGGTAACTTTGCCCGCGTCCACCAGCGCCTGATTGACGCGCAAATTTTCCGCCAGCAGCGCCTCGCTCGACTCAACGATCGACACCGCCTCGCGCGCTTTGAGCCAATTCAAATAGGCGTGCGTGATATCGCGCACCAGCCGCCGCGCGAGTGCCACGCGCGCATAGGTTTCGCTCGACAGCTGCGCCTCTTGCGCGCGAATCGCCGCGGGAATCGCAGGCGCATACAGCGGCGCACTTGCGCTGATGCGCGTGTCTTGCTCACGCGGGCGCAGAAATTGAATCTGCGAGTCGCTGATGGTTGGGAAATTCCCGGTTTGGCCTTGCGCGTTGAGCAGGCGCTCAATCGCGGCATACGCCGGGTTCACCAGCTGCCCAACCGGAATATCAGTGACCCGCCCGCCCTCATTGCGCGTGAAGCGCGCGCTGAGCTCGACCTTTGGCGAACGCAATGCGCGCGCTTCGTCCAGTTTTGCGAGCGCCGCCTGCAGATCAAACCCCTGGCGTTTTAGCTCCAGATTGCTGTGCAGCCCGTCCGCCAAATACTGCGAAAGAACCCCCTCAAAATCTTGCTGCGCATGGCTTGAAATACTCGAGCCCGCAAGCGCTAAAGCCATTCCAAAACGGGCCATACTTTTTTTGGCGTGTATCCAGAAATTAGACATGTGTCAAAATCTATACAAAATTTTTAAGGAATCGACGTACGCATCGCGCGGCCGGCCATTTCAATCGCGCTATCAATCAGCATTTGCCCGGAGATGCCGTCGGCGGCAAACACGTTGGCCTTCGTTGAGATCAATTGAATGATCCCGTGCATCAGCGCCCAGAGCGTGACCGACAGCAAATACGGGTTGCCCACGTCCTTACGCACCGAGCCGTCAGCAATGCCCACGTTGATCGAATCAACGATGGTTTGGTGGACTCGATCACCCGCCATCAAACAGCCCTGTTCTTGCGAACCGTCGGTCACTTCTTCAGGACGATGCGCCTCAAAGCGCGCCATAGCATCAAAGTAATGCGGCACTTCTTGGGCAAACGCGACGTACGCGCGGCCGATCGCTGAGACTTGATCAATGCCTAATCGATGGCGCCCCGCGGCTTCCTCAAAGCGCCGCCGCAGAAGGTCCATCGCACGTTCGCAGATGGCGAAGTGCAGATCAGATTTGTCTTTGAAATACACGTACAGCAGCGCGCGCGAGAGTCGCGCCTGGCGGGCAAACTCCTCCATCGTGGCGGCATCAAAGCCGACCCGCGCGAAAACTTCCTCGGCGGCATCAATGATCTCGTTGCGGCGACGATCTTTTTCTTCCTGGCGACGTTCAGCGATATACGACATGCGTTGACGATAGTAAAACTGTTGACACTGTGTCAAGCAATTTTTACAGCGCCAGATTCAGCGCTTCTTGGGCGCGTAGGTCTCGAAGCGTTTCGGCTTGAACCAGATCAACAGCAGCGCAAGTACCAGCAAAACCGGGCACGCATACAGCGAGGTGCGCAGCCAGCCGTGCATCGTGGTGTATTGCGGCCCGTAAATAATCTCAAGGGTCAGGCGCTTCTGCTCGCGGATCCGCTCGATCCCGCCGCCGAACGTGCGCTCCGCAAAGCCCGCCGCCGCCGCACCGCCTACACCAACACTGTTCAGCAAATCACCTAAGCGGATGTAGGCGTAAGTCGGCAAGCTCTCGAGATAAGCCACCTCGCGAATCCCCTCGCCCACCGCCGGAATCCGCGTGGCACCAGACAGCGTGATCGTGTTGAACAGAAACGACCCAACGAACAGTAAAGCTACGATTAGGGGACCAAAGCGCCACATTTCGTGCGACCTCAAGTGTGCGTGTAAGCTCCCAGACTACCGCACCCACTGTGCGAGCTGCGTTTTTCTGCCATCAGGTGCGCTGTTAGGCGATTTTCTCGGAACGCCCTGACTCGTCCGCCTACGCATAACTGCTCTCGATAGAGTTCCGCCGCCCAACACCCCGTGCGCGATCACAGCACGCATCAATAAAGCTCGCTAGCCTCCTCCCATGAAAATTCGACAATTGGCGGCTGCAATTCTGATCCTACTTTGCTTAACGTCTGCAGCCGATGCTTGGGCGCAGGATCGAATTCTGGTTTTTTCCAAGACGCAGGGCTTTCGCCACGCGTCGATCGCCAATGGCGTTGCGATGCTGCAGACGATTGCCAGCACCGAGGGCTGGACGGTTGAAGCGAGCGAGGATGCGGCATTGTTCAATGCAGCTGACCTTGCCCGTTTTCGCAGCGTGGTTTGGCTTAGCACGACTGGAAACGTGCTCAACGACACGCAGCAAATGGCCTTCCAGAATTGGCTGGAAGCGGGTGGCGGCTATGTGGGTATCCATGCTGCTGCCGATTGCGAGTACGACTGGCCCTGGTATGGGGCCTCGGTAATGGGCAATGGCGCGTGGTTCTTGAGCCACCCGGCCATCCAGTCGGCGAATGTGATCCGCGAAAGCGCGAGCGATATCTCAACCGCGCATTTGCCGCCCAGTTTTCAATTTACCGACGAGTGGTACAACTTTCGCGCAAACCCGCGGCCTGGTGCGCAGGTGCTGTTGCGTCTCGACGAATCGAGCTATAACCCAGGCGCTGGCGCGATGGGCGCTGACCATCCGATCAGCTGGAAACGCACCGCCGGGATGGGCCGCGTCTGGTACAGCGCGCTCGGTCATCGCAATGAGACGTACGCTGATATGCGCTTTGTCCAGCACGTTCGCGGCGGATTGCGCTGGGCCATGCGCCGTGAAGACGCAGTTTTCAGCAACGGATTTGAAGTCGTACTGCCGAGGTCTTGAGCGCGCAGTGGCCGCAAATAAGGCTTCTAAGCAACGCGTGCGGCGCCAACATCGTCGCGCAACGCCGATAGGCAGCGATGAGGCAGCGATGAGGCATCGATGAGGCAGCGCGAAACACTGTGCAGCCGTCGATGCACAGGAGCGTTTCGTGTTGCGCCAGAGCCCGTTCTCCCATGCGCGGCGATGGAAGCTCACCAGATCCTCCGGACAGAGGAAGAGGACTGCGAAGCTGGGAATACCCGCGTGGAGATTGATGGATTGGTCAAGCTTGATCCCGCAGGCTCCGCAGCGCAGCATGACCCACCCCATTCGTCGTTGCGGCTCTCGACGTCAAAACCAAGCTTCTCGTAAAACGTCACAATTTCGGCAAGCGATTATGGGTGTCCAAGAATCTCGGCATCCAAGAATCTCCGGAATCTCCGGGAATTCCGTCGGGGAAGGAATTGGTTAGTTTTGGGGATTTAGAGCGCGGTGTCTGCTCATCCATCGATCATCTAAGATCGAGGATTCGAGAGCCTGAAGGTGGCTCGGCTCCTGCCTCGGTGAGCGAATTCGCTAAGCGATTTGATGGGTGTCCGGGATTTCGTGGCGCTACGCACACCCAGCCTGCGGTGGCGGTGGGGTGAACTCGAAGTTGGCGCTGATGATGGGATCGTTGAACAAAACCGCGCGGCGCATCGCCGGGGTCAGATCACGCACGATCGGTCGGACGTTGGCCAGCGTATTGCGGACAAACAGCACCGCGCCAATTCCGGCGTCGTAGTCGACCCACGGCCACGTGCCGAAGGCGCCGGGGCTTGCTACCTCGCGTGCGCGATCGGTCCAGTCCACGCGGTTGCGCCAAGTGCCGAGGCCGTGGCCGAAACTGCTTGGCTCAGGATTACTGGCGTAGTTGGCGCGGCCGGTTTGATCGGCAAACATCGCGGCCACGGTGGCAGGTTGCAGCACCACGGTCGCGCCGAGGCGCCCATTTTGCGCCAGCATCTGCGCCAAGCGCGCCAGATCAACCGCGCTTGAGCGTGCGCCGCCGGCGATCCGCGGGTTGCTTGACAGCACGTAGCCCGGCTGAGTCGAGAACATCGCATAGTCGGTTTGGATGAGCCCGAGCGGCGTGGCAATTCGCGCGATGAAGATCTGATCCCAGCTCAAACCGGTGGCCAGTTCCGCCATGCGCCCGGCGATCTGCATTGAATTACCGCCGTAATTAAAGCAGCTGCCCGGCGCGCGCAGCAACGGCTCGGCAAGCAGCTGCGCCGCACAGGCCGCGAGCGTGCTGCCGGTATCGCCCAGACAGGCCGATTGGGCGCGAAGCCCAGAGGTGTGCGAGAACAACTGGCGCAAGGTGATCGCGGCTTTGTCGGCCGGCGCGCCGGGGAAATACATGCCGACGGTATCGTCCATGCGCATCTGACCTGCATCAATCAGCGCCGCGATCGTTGCCGCCGACAGCCATTTGCTGGCCGACGCGATCGGCTCGCGCGTGCTGGCTTGGTGGTTGCCGAAGTATTCAGAGTAAATCGGCACCTCGTCTTTCATCACCACCAGCGTCGCGCCGTTCAGCGGCACGCTGCTGAGAGCCTGCTGCATCATCGTCGTTGTCTCGCTGAAATCCCAATTCTGCGCGGACGCCGAACCCGCGCACAGCGCCAACAGCACACCCAACTGACCCAAGTTCATTGCGGCTCCTCGAAATCTGGCCGGAGCCGACGATGCCCAAGCTTTAGTCACTAACGCTGGCGCGCGGCGCCGGTTGACATGGCGCTTGAGCATATCCGCAATCGTCGGATGATCAATCGGGTGCGCGAACATGACTACAGGTTCCGCGATGACCGCGGCCAGATCCGGCCCAAAAAGCCCGCCGTGCAAAGTTTTTATCGGGTGTCTCCATTTAGTTTGGGAAATTAAAGCGCTTTTCGCCGCGAAGACTACACCCACGGGGCGCCCAAGCTTTAGATCGCAATCTAAGTGGCGCTAAGGTGGGTTACCGAACAGACCGCTAAGACCCGACGCTGCCAATTTAGGGCCTTCGATAAATATAGGCTTTTTCCATGGCCATGATGAGAGCAGCGGTGTTTGTAGAGCCCGGGCGCATTGAGTTGGTCGACAAGGTGGTGCCGGATATCGGCCCCAATGACGCCCTGATCCGCATCACGACCACCACGATTTGCGGCACCGATATCCACATCCTCAAGGGCGAATACCCGGTCGCCCAGGGCTTAACGATCGGCCACGAGCCTGTCGGTGTGATCGAGAAGCTCGGCAGCGCGGTTACCGGCTACAGGGAAGGTCAACGCGTCATCGCCGGCGCCATCTGTCCGAACTTCAACTCGTATGCGGCGCAAGACGGCGTGGCCTCGCAAGACGGTAGCTATCTGATCGGCAGCGGACGCTGCGGCGCCCACGGCTACAAGGCGACAGCTGGGTGGCGCTTCGGTAACCTAATTGATGGCACCCAGGCGGACTATGTCTTGGTGCCGGACGCGCAGGGCAACTTGGCCCCGATACCCGACGGTCTGAGTGACGAACAGGTGCTGATGTGTCCGGACATTATGTCCACCGGCTTCAAGGGCGCGGAGAACGCGCACATCCGCATCGGCGATGTCGTAGCCGTGTTTGCGCAGGGCCCGATTGGCCTGTGTGCGACGGCAGGTGCCCGCCTGCAGGGCGCGGCCCTCATCATCGGTATCGACGGCAACGATCATCGCCTTGGTATCGCCAAACAGATGGGGGCCGACGTGACCTTAAACTTCAACAACTGCGACGTGGTGGAGGAGGTGATGAAGCTCACCGGCGGCCGCGGCGTCGATGCATCCATTGAGGCGCTCGGGACGCAGGGCACCTTTGAGTCTGCACTGCGCGTGTTGAAGCCGGGCGGCACGCTGTCCAGCCTCGGCGTCTATTCAAGCGACCTAACCATTCCGCTGGCCGCTTTCGCCGCCGGGTTGGGCGACCACAAAATCAATACCGCCCTGTGCCCCGGCGGCAAGGAGCGCATGCGCCGGTTGATGAACATCGTGGCTTCGGGTCGCGCTGATTTCGGTGCGCTGGTTACCCATCGCTTCGCGCTCAACGACATTATTGCCGCCTACGACCTCTTCGCGAACCAGCGCGACGGCGTACTGAAGGTGGCGATCACGCCGCATTGAGCGCGCGGAGCGGGCGGCACGGGCCAATCGGCGGCTCGATCGTCGCCAATGGATGCGGAGCACTTTCCACCCAAACCCGTTGACCGACAGCGATTGCACGTCTTACCCATCCACAAGACGGCCATAATTCTCGACGCCCGCCATGCGGTGACATTTCTAACAGTGCTCAGCCCCGGCGTGACAGCGCTTGCCGTCCCCGCCAAAACCCGCCTGAGCAGTTTCCGGCGCATGCCCGAGCGCACGACTTTGACCTCATCTGAAATCCGGGATGAAATCCGGGGATGAAATCCGGTGAAATCCGGGACACCCATCAAATCGCGGAGTGACTCCGGAGTGACTCCGGGACACCCATCAAATCGCGGAGTGACTTCATCTGAAATCCGGGACACCCATCAAACTCTCCATTTTCCTACGATGGAATCCGGGACACCCATCAAATCGCGGAGTGACTTCATCTGAAATCCGGGACACCCATCAAACTCTCCATTTTCCTACGATGGACTCCGGGACACCCATCAAATCGCGGAGGGACTCCGGGACACCCATCAAATCGCGGAGTGACTTCATCTGGGGACTCCGGGACACCCATCAAATCGCGGAGTGACTTCATCTCGGACTCCGGGACACCCATCAAATCGCCATTTTCCCGGAATCCTGGACGGAATCCTGGACGGAATCCTGGAAACCCATCAAATCGCTTATCGGATTTCACCGAGGCAGGAGCCGAGCCACCTTCAGGCTCTCGAATCCTCGATCTTAGATGATCGATGGATGAGCAGACACCGCGCACTAAATCCCCAAAACAAAACAATAAATAGCTGCCCCGAAGCCCTAATGCGGATTCCTGGACGAATTCCCGGAGACGAATTCCCGGACACCCATCAAATCGCCTTAAATCCGCCGCGAATGGTCGCTTTCGTCTTGCGGCGTCTGCCGCTTGCATCCACCCAGCCACTCAAACTTTCACGCTAATCCCAACGGCTGCCCGATATTGTCGGTTCCACCCGCTTAGTGACATCGAAGTCAGCGCAATGAACCCTTCCACTTTATCTAGGGCCAAGGTGCGCGTGCCGGGCACGACTGACGACGCGCCGCTGTCGGTGCCTGAATCGCTGTTGCGCTTGTTGCCTGAGGATGCCTCGCAGAGGGCGATTGTGCACAACGAGGTGCATGCCCGGCCCACGGTCGCTATTAGCCTGCCGGCGCTGGTTGTCTACGTAGCGCTGCTCAATGAAAACGTCACGCGCGAGCAGGAATGCCAGCATTTACGCTTATTGCCGGGGCTCGATGGTCTTGAGGTTGAGCGCTTGGCTGGCAATTTTTTGCGCTTGCACTTTGACGGGTTTTCCGTGACTTGGGAGCGCCACACTGAGTTCACTCGCTACACGATTGTCCAGCCGCTCGCTGATAGCGTCTCTCTCGAGGCGTGTGATCCGAATTTGATGTCGGCTTTGCGGATCGCGCCGCAATGGCTGCGCAATTTGCCAGGGCAAACCATTGCGGCCATCAAGCTCGCCTTTCTGCACGGTGATTTGAATAAACCGGCCGGGTGTCTCGAGCAGTCGCGCGCGTGGTTTGGCGAGCACCCTTTGCTGGCTTCCCTCATGGGCGCAACCGGACACTCGGTTTCGGTCACTGACTTTATGCTGCGTCCGAGCGGCTTTGAGCACATTTTGGTGATCGCCCCGCCGGGAACCAATAGCACACGCGCTGGGCGCGTCACCCAGCGCTTGCTGGAGCTTGAAACCTATCGAATCCTGTCGCTGCTTGGGTTTTCTGCGGCAAAGCAACTCTGGCCGATGCTGAGCCGAGCCGATCAAGAGTTGGCTGACATTACCGCGCAGTTAGAAAGCAAATTGGCGTCAGACCAAGATTTGCTGGACACGCTCGTTTCGCTGGCCGCAAGCGTGGAGCGCGCAACGGCCGAGAACGTGCATCACTTTTCAGCCACCCGCGCGTACCACGCGCTGGTCTTGCAACGCAGCGCTGAGCTACGCGAGCAGGCCATTCCCGGCACGCAAACCCTGGGCAATTTTATGCAGCGGCGTCTTGCTCCGGCGATTGCGACGGTGGTTGCGACAGAAGAACGGCTCGCCTCGCTTTCCCAGCGCGTGTCGCGGACCAGCGCGATGCTGCGCACGCGGGTCGACATTGCCACCGAAACGCAAAACCAACAGCTATTGGAAAAATTGACGCGGGGGCAAGCGCTACAGCTGCGGCTGCAAACGACGGTAGAAGGACTGTCGATTGCCGCAATTTCATATTACGTTGCCAGCCTGTTGCTGTATGGCGCCAAAGCGCTCAAAGCCGCCGGAGCGACGCTTAACCCGGAGATCGCGGTCGGCGCTTTGATTCCACTGGTACTCGGCGTCGTTTGGGGCATTACGCGGCGCATTCACAGGACACTGCGTTCGGGACTGTGAGGGCGAGCAATACTACTAGGTGACGGCATGCGCAAAGAAAATGATTTCTCAAAAGTCAAGAAAAACCCTTTTGCAGCGCTGCTCAAAAAGCAAATAACGCTTCGGTCGACTGAGGAAGTCGTGGAGTATTTCAAATCAGTTCGATAAGAAGGAGCGGTTTGAAAAACCTTAAGCAAGCCAGTCGACGCGCAACAATTTCAAGCCAACCCGCGCCATTTGCTACGCTGCTTGGATGACTCTTCCCTACGCCGATGCAGTACCTACCGTTCGCGCCACGCTGCGCGCCGCGCCCCAAGATTTTCGGGTAGTCGAAGAGCTCGGCTTTAGTGCCGATGGGGCGGGCGAGCACGTTTTTGTGCAGGTCGAGAAAATCGGCGCCAACACCGGCTGGGTGGCTGAGCAATTGGCGCGGTTTTGTGGGGTCAATATCAGTCAGGTCAGTTTTGCCGGGTTGAAAGATCGCCATGCGGTGACCGAGCAAACCTTTAGCGTGCAGCTTCCGGGCAAGGCGAGCCCGGATTTCACAAGCCTTAAGGTCGACGGCGTGCGGGTGCTGTCGAGTGCGCGCAACTCGCGCAAACTCAACCGGGGCGCGCTGGCCGGCAATCGATTTGAGATCACCTTGCGCGAGGTGCTGGGCGATCGCGCCGCGTTTGATGCGCGCATTGCGGCGATTGCGCAATCTGCTGTGCCTAACTACTTCGGTGAGCAGCGCTTCGGCCACGAGCACGGCAATCTCGAGCAGGCGCGCGCGCTGTTTTTAAATCCGCGCAAGCGCGTGGCGCGTCCGCTGGAATCGATTTATTTGTCCGCTGCGCGCTCGGAGATTTTCAATCGCGTGCTCGCCGCCCGCGTGACTGACGGCAGTTGGAACACGCTGCTGGATGGCGATGTGGCGATGCTAGACGGCACCCATTCGGTGTTCGGGCCTGAAGATTTAACGGCTGAGCTGCTCGAGCGCGCGCGCGTGTTTGACATTCACCCCACCGGCCCGCTGTGGGGCGTCGGCGCGTTGCGCACGACGCTTGCAGTCGAGTCAATCGAGAAAGCTTGCGCGGAAGAACTTAGCGATCTAGCCAACGGGCTTGCCGCGCGCGGCTTGAAGCAGGAGCGCCGCTCCTTGCGCTTGCGCGTGGCGAATCTCAGCGCGAGCTGGCTTGCACAGGACGTTGTGCGCGTCGATTTTGCACTGCCTGCGGGCTGCTATGCCACCACGGTGATTCGCGAGTTAGCCC
>Ga0209181_10002812_pt1 | contig 27928 bp, 23 predicted proteins | sample MAT05_FD_187208 | JGI IMG/M metagenome (GOLD analysis project Ga0209181, IMG submission 187208) | Freshwater microbial communities from Lake Fryxell liftoff mats and glacier meltwater in Antarctica - MAT-05 (SPAdes) (version 2) | ecosystem: Environmental > Aquatic > Freshwater > Ice > Liftoff...
CGGTCGGCCGCGACCCCTTCGACAGCGGCGCTGAACCAGGCCGCCAGCTGGAACGACCTCTCGCTTCAGCGAGTTCGGCGTCACTTGCTGGCGCCGCTCGCCTACCGGGCCGGCGTCGAGGCGCTGCGTAAGGACTTCGTGACCGCGGCACTGCAAGCCGAGCGACGCGAGGTGCTGCTGGCGGAGGCGCTCGAGGTGCTGGGGCCAATCGAGGCTATCTTATTGAAAGGTATTGCTTATGTCGGGGCGATCTACCCCGAGCCGGCCGAGCGGCCGATGACCGACATCGATCTCCTCGTGCGCGAGGCGCAGTTCGACGATGCTGCGCGAGCCCTGCGCCGGGCTGGCTACTGGCACGACGGCAAGCTCAACCAGCGCTCGGCTGCCAACCACGCGGTCACGTTTCGCCGCCAGGAGAGCGCGATCGATCTGCACCGTGGACTGGTGCAGCGCGGCCGCATGGGCATCGACCTGGACGCGGTGTGGCGAGACGCGGTTCCGGCGCGGCACGGCGCTTTCCGGCCCGCACCGGCCCACGAATACCTGTTGCATATCGCGCATATGGCTCGACACCAGCTGAGCGTGCCGCTGATCGCCTACGTCGATGCCGTCCGGCTGCGCCGCGCGATTGACGGGGTCAGTACGTCTCGAGTCTCCGCATCAGGCCTGAGCCGCGCAACAGCCGCCGATCTCGCTGACTTGGCACTCCAGTGGCGGTTGCGACGCGCCCTCGCGTTGGTCGAAAATCGGGTCGCCGCGCTGTCGGACCCAAGCCCGAACCGGCCCCAGCCGTGGTCCCCGTTCCCGGACCGACGCGAGCTGTACGCGGGAGAGCTGCCGCCGCGCTGGTTGCAGGTCGCGCGAAAGCTGGCGATCCACGATGGGCCCCGAGACTACGTGGCGTTCGCAGCCGCCTCGGTCCGCACCCGCCTCGGCGTGTGACTCGCCGCACCAGGCCGGAACAGAAAGTCGGGGCCGGGTTTGAACGCGACACCTCCAGGCGGTAACTGAGGCACAGTGACCGTGTTTCCCGAAGTGATTCCCGAGGTTGACGCGCCGCGCTTCCCTGCGTAGCATCCGCTCCTACCTCGGTCGCCCTTCGAGACCAGGACTACATTATGCGCCAACGCACGCTTCTCGCCGCGATCCTCGCCGCCGGCCTCACCGGCGGTGGGATCCTGTACGCGCAGCCCGCCGCGACTCCGCCGGGCGGCACCACGCCGACGACGGCCGCCCCGGTCCCCACGGCCCCGGTCCCGACGGCCCCGACGCCGGCTCCGCCCGCCGCGCCCATCCCTGGTGACGGTGCGGACCTGCCCGACATATCGCTCCCCGGCGAGAAGCAAGTCACGTTGTCCCCGCAGGAGATGTCCGACACCGCCGACCAGCTGATCAAGACGATGGAAGGGAACCATCGCGCGACGCTGGGTCTCCAGGCCTCGGCCAAGCAGGCCAAGGACGTCATCAAGCTCAACTGCGTGAACGAAAACCTCCTCGCGGTGAAGCAGCTACTCAACATCGCTGACGCCGCCAAGACCGATCTCACCGAGGCCAAGATCCGCGGTGACCGTAGCGAGCAGGTCCACCAGTTCAGCCAGATCACGATCGCGGCCGAGAAGAGCAAGGCCGCGCGCGACGAGGCCAGCGCCTGCATCGGCGAAGAGCTGCACTTCGTCGGTAAGAATGACCTCGAGGTCGACGGCCCCGCCGTCCGCAACGATCCCACTGACGATCTCGATAACGGTGAGGCGGGTGGCGAGGACCCCTTCACTGCTCCCCTCGAAGCGCCGGCCTACGCCAGCCCCTTCGCGCCCCTGTAACAAGTCATGGCGCAATTGAAAGTCGTAAAGACCGCGCTGGCGGCAGGGCTCATCGGTGCCTTCGCGGTCACTTCTTCCGGACGTGCGATCGCGCAGGAGGCCATCGAGGGCAAGGGCGTCGAGGTGTCGCCCGGCACGGTGCTCCACCCCAACGTCGGAGCCGAGCTCGGCTTCATCGACAACGTCTTCTACGAGAGCGCCAATCAGATCTCGAGCGGGCTCTTGCGGCTCACCGCCAAGTTCGATGTCGCGTCTATTAAGATCGAGCCCGACGAGCCGATCCCCGGTGATGACGAGCCCGGCAACGAGGCCGCGCCGCAGACGTTCCAGTTTCGCGCTGGTGGCGGAGTGCGCTACGAGGAGTACCTATACTACGGCAACCCGTCCACGGCCGCACAGCGCAATTTAGCCTTCGATACCCAGGCTCACCTGCAGGTGTATCCAGCCGGTACCTGGTCGTTTCTCGTCGATGATCGACTGACTCGCGACATCCGGCCGCGCAACTTCGAGGACGCCACCTCGACGAACCGCATCGACAACCTGCTCGATCTCGGGCTGCGCTATCAGCCTGGCGGGCACTCGATCAGCGGCACACTGCGGTACCGCAACGTGCTCGATATCTTCGAGGGCGCGAGTGGCGTGCCGAACCGCATGGATCACACGATCGGCCTGCGCGGCGACTGGCAGTGGCTGCCGTTCACGCGCTTCTTCGCCGACCTGAGCTACGGATTCTACGGCGCGCTCGGCGAGGCCACCGTCGTGCCGGGTGGCGTTACCAAGAACAGCTCGACGCCGCTACGCGGGCTCGCTGGAGTGGCGACCACCTTGACCGAGCCGCTTACGCTCAAGGCACAGTTCGGCTGGGCCTGGATCCCATATAGCGGTGGCGCCAGCCACAATGCGCCGATTTTCGATGTCGAGCTCGGATACGAGTACGCGCCGACCGGTCGCGCCGTAGTCGAGTACAGCTACGACGCGTTCGACTCGTTCAATGCTGACTACTACCGCGACCACAAGGTCGCCTTCACGATCGAGCAGCAGCTCATCGACAAGCTCCTGTTGACCGGCTCGGTCGACGTGCGCCTGCGCGGGTATCGCGGCGTCGACGGCACGCTCAATGGCATGGTCGACAATATGCCGTCGTCGACGCGCGACGACTTCGTCTTTGCCGGGCATGCCCGCGCACAGTACGTGCTGACTGAGCGCTACTACGTCACGGGCGAGTACACTGGCACCGTCGATCAGACCAACTTTCGCTACATGCCCACCGGATCGCCCACTGACGATCCCGGCTACGTCCGCCACGCGCTGATGTTCGGCGCCCGCGCGGCGTTCTGAAATCGTCGCGTGGCTGTCCGCGTCGCCGTCGTCGGAGCCGGGACCTGGGGTAGCTCGCTGGTCCGCGCGTTCGTCGCCGAGGCGCGGGTCGACCTGCGCTGGCTGTGCGATCGCAGCGACTCGGCCCTCGCCCGTGCTCATGGGATCGCGCCGGCCGCGCGACTGACCGAGCGCCTCGAGGACGTCCTCGACGCCAGCGATGTCGACGCGATCGTCATCGCCACGCCGTCGTCGACCCACGCTGCGCTGGCGTGTCGCGCGCTGGCCAGCGGTCGCCACGTCCTCGTCGAGAAGCCGATGGCGTTGTCAGTCGCCGACGCCGAGGCTGTGGTCGCCGCCGCCGCCCGTGCTGGCACCGTGTGCTTGGTCGGCCACCTGATGCTCTACCACCCGGTCGTCGAGCGCATCCGCGAGCTGGTCGAGCGCGGCGATCTCGGCGACCTGTACTACCTGTCGTCGACGCGCACCAACCTCGGCCGGGTCCGCTCCGACGAGAACGCGTTGTGGAGCCTGGGGCCCCACGACTTCTCGATGATCGACTACCTGGTTCACGCGCCCATCGCGACCGTCACCGCCCGCGGCCAGAGCTTCTTGCAGCCCGGCCTCCACGACGTGGTGTTCGCGACGCTCGGCTTTGAACCGCGGCCGGGCGCGCCGACGCTCGCCCACGTCCACGTGTCGTGGCTCAATCCCCGCAAGGAACGGCGCCTGGTCGTCGTCGGCTCGAAGCAGATGATCGAGTTCGACGACGTGGCGTCCGACAAGCTCCACATCTACGACCGCGGCTACGATCGCCCGCCCGAGTTCGCGTCGTTCGCCGAGTACCTGACCCTGCGCAACGGCGACGTCACGATCCCGCGAGTCGCGATGGTGGAGCCGCTGGCCGCCGAGATCCGCCACTTCCTCGACTGCATCGAGCAGCACGCCACGCCGCGCACCGATGCTGCCAGCGGCCTGCGGGTGGTGCGCATGCTGGCGGCCGCCCAAGCTTCGCTCGACGAGGCGGCGTCGTGAGCGGCGGTTACGCTCGCGACGTGGTCGTGCTGCAGGTCGTGGTGACGCTGTGGCACACGTGGTGGGCCGCGCGCAGTTTGCGCGCGCTAGCGCGCGGCGATCGCCGCACGATCATGTTCGTGCAGCTGGTCTTCTACTTCTTCTTTGCGGTCCCGCAGCTGCTCGACCTGGTGATCGGCCCACCGACGTACAGCGCCCAGCGCGGATTTATCCTCAGCCAGTTCGACCACTCCACCAACGTCATCTACCTGCTTTACCTCGCGGTTACGCCGCTCATATTCGCCCTGCTCGGCGGGCGAGCGTCGGCGATCGCCGATACCAGCGGGACCACGCTACGGCTCGGTCAGCTGGCGCGGGTCATCGCGTGGGCCGCGATGGTGCTGCTGCCGTTCGTGCTCGTGCTGGCGCCGCAACCGGCCCAGTACCTTCACTACGCCGCGTTCATCGGCCACTCCATCGAGGGCGCCGATCAGTATCACGCGTTCGTGGTGCTCATCGCGACCCTGGCCGCGATCGCTGCGGTGCTCGTGATCAGCGCCGAGAACTCGGTGACGATAGCGCGCGTCACCGCGGGCGCGTTCTTGCTGCTTTCGGTGTGGGTCCACGGCAAGCGGTCAGTCGTCGCCCTCACACTGCTGCTGATCCTATATCTCTTGTGGATGCGCGGCGTGCTGCGCGGCTGGCGCTTCATCTCGGCCGCCGTCGCGTGCGGCCTCGCGCTCGGGGTGTTTTCGTACGCCTATCAGACGAACGTGCGCGAGATTGGCAATGACCGCCCGCAGCGTGATCAGAGTCGGCAGGCCTCGGCCTTTTACGTGAACTATCGCATCGACTACGGGCGCGACGCCGTCGCCAAGCAAACGATCTACGCCGAGCTCAACCCCGAGCAGGTGACGATCCTCGAGTACCGCGGCCAGTCGCTGTTGTTCGACGTCGCGATGCTGGTGCCGCGCCGCGTCTGGCCCGGCAAGCCGTACCCGTATCCGATCTACGTGACGGCGGCGATGTTCGGCATCCCGCCGCGCGACATCGGGTGGGGCGTGACGACCTCATGGCTCGAGGAGTCGGTCGCGAACCTGGGATGGATCGGCATCCTCTTCGGGCCCGCTGTGCCCGCGCTGATCTGCGCGGTCGGTGATCGACAGCGCTCCATGCTCATCGGTATCCTCACGGTGTCTGTCGGCTCGTTCCTGTTGGTGCTGTCCCTGGTCGCCTTCTTTCCGCTCTTTGCCCTGTGGCTCATCCTCGTCGTGCGCACTCCCAGATCGACGACCAAGAGCCATGCCTGACGCGCGTCCGATCCGGGTGCTTCACGTCTTCGGCGTGATGAACCGTGGCGGCGCCGAGATGCGCACCGTCGAGGTCCTGCATGAGAGCGATCGCGGGCGCGTCGCGCTCGAGTTCTGCGTGTTGAGCGGCCTGACCGGCACGCTGGACGACGAGATTCGCGAGCAGGGCAGCATGGTCCATCGCTGTCGGCTCGACGCGACGTTCGTGCCGCGGTTCGTCGCGCTGCTGCGTCGGCGTAAGATCGATGTGGTGCACTCGCACGTCCACCTGGCGACCGGCTTCACGCTGGCGGTGGCGCGGCTCGCCGGCGTGCGCAGCCGGATCGCTCACTTTCGCTCGACCGGGGACGAGCGCGGCGGCTCGATGGCGCGACGCGGCTATCGCACGCTGATGCGACAGCTGCTCGATCGCAACGCGACGCAGATCCTCGGCGTCGCGGCCGGCGTGCTCGACCGGGCTTGGTCGCCGGCCTGGCGCGACGATCCGCGGTGCCGGGTCGTCTACAACGGCATCGACAGCGCGCGATTCTTCGACGCAACGGCGCGCTCGAGCTTGCGCGCCGAGCTCGGGGTGGCTGGGACCGCGCCGGTGATCGTGCAGGTCGCGCGCTTCGACGTGCTGAAGAATCAGCCGTTCGCCGTCGACGTGCTCGCGCAGGTGCCAGGCGCGCAGCTGGTCTTCGTCGGTCGCAGCGGTGTGGGACTCGAGGAGACCCGCCGGCGCGCGCTACAGCACGGGGTCGGCGCGCGCGTGCACTTTGTCGGCGAGCGCACCGACGTGCCCCGCTACCTGTGTGGCGCTGACCTGTCGATCCTGACGTCGACACATGAGGGGCTGCCAGGCGCGGTGCTGGAGTCGCTGGCCGCGGGCACGCCGGTGGTGGCCTCCGATCTGCCGGGGGTCCGCGAGATCGCGGCCGCGGTGGGGGGCGTGCGCGTGCATGGGTTCGATGTGGCGCGCTGGGCAAGCAGCGTGCGCGAGCTGCTGGCTGCGCGCCGCGACCCGACGCTCCGTGCCCGCTTCGCGACCAGCCCGTTTTCTTTGTTGGCGGCGACGGCCGCGTTGACCGAGGCGTGGGAGCGGCGCTGATGGACCGGGCGATCAGGCGACTCCGGATGATGATGGCGCGCGCTGGCGGCACGCTGGTCGGCTCGACGCAGACCGTGCTGCGACGTTCGCACGCGCGGCGGCTAGGCCGTCAGTTGACGCGCGCGCGACCGGAGCCGAGCCAGGTGCTCGACGGCCTGCTCGACCACGCCGCGACCCACGTCCCCTACTGGCGGGCTCGGCTCGTTGGTGACCGGCGCGCGGCTTTTCACACACTGCCACCCCTCGACAAGGACACGATCCGCGCGCATGACGCCGCGCTGCGCAGCGACGATCTCGAGCGTCGACGCTGGTGGGTTACCCATTCGGGCGGCTCGTCGGGCGCGCCGATCGCGGTCGTGCAGGATCGCGAGTTCGTCGACTGGAGTCAGGCCACGAGCAGCTGGTATTTCGCGCACCACCTCGACACACCCCACGAGGTCCCCAAAGTCGTGCTCTGGGGTTCAGAACGAGATCTGTTCGGGCAGCAGCGCAGCCTGCGGGCCCGGGTCGAGAGCGTGCTGACGCAGACCAGGTTTCTCAACAGCTTCAAGATGGACGCCGCGACGATGCGACGCTACGTCGCCACGCTGGCGCGGCTGCGGCCCGGCTACGTTCGCGGGTACGCCGGCTCGCTGCTCGAGCTGGTCCGCTTCGCCGAGGCCGAAGGGCTGGCGCTGCCGTCGCCCCGCTTCATCTACTCGACGGCCGAGACGCTCACCGCCGACGCCCGCGCTACGATCGAGCGAGGCTTCGGCGCGCCGGTCTTCGACTTCTACGGCTCGCGCGAGGTCGGTCCGATCGCCGGTCAGGGCCGCGACGGGCTCATGCACGTCTTCGACTTCTTCAACCGCGTCGAGGTCGTCGACGGGGCCGGCCAGCCCGTCGGCGCCGGCGGTGAAGGGCGCGTGCTGGTGACGACCCTGCGCAATCGTGCGATGCCGCTGCTCCGCTACGACATCGGCGATACCGCTGAGGTTGCGCAGGTCGATCCTGACGGCAACGTCCGCGCGCTCCGCCGCGTCACCGGGCGCGTCAGCGATCATTTGATCGCGGCGAGCGGCGCGCTGGTCCACGGTGAGTATTTCACGCACCTGTTCTACGGCGCGGGCGGCGTGCGCGAGTTCCAGGTCTTGCAGCACGCCGTCGACGACGTGGAGATCCTGTGGACCGCGCCGGCGTCGCAGGCCGGCCTAGACGTCGCGGCCCAGCGCGACCTCGACGACAAGATCCGGCTCGTGCTCGGCGAGACCTGTCGGGTGCGGTGGACGCGCGTCGACGCGGTGCCGCTGACGCCGCAGGGCAAGCGGCGCTTCACGCGCAGCATGGTCCACCGGAGCGCGCCATGATCGATCCAGTGGTCGCGCTGGCGCGCACCGCGCCACGTTATCCGGCGCCCGATGCCGTCGGCTATGCGCCGGTGACTGCCGCGCTGGCGGGGCTCGGCCTCGACCCCGGCGATCCGTTCGGCACCTGGATCGGTCCGGGCGCGACGGTGACGCTCAAGCCCAACTGGGTGATGCATCGCAATCCGCTCGGCCATCACCTCGACTCGCTGGTCACTCACCCGGCGGTGCTGGCCGCGCTCGCCGAGCACGTCGCACACGGGCTTCGCGGTCGCGGCACGCTGGTCATCGGCGATGCGCCGCTGCAAGGCTGTGACTTCGATGTGCTCCAGCAGGCGCTGGGCATCCCGCAGCTCGTGGCGCGACTGCGCGCGCGTCATCCGGCTCTCGAGATAATCGTCGAGGACTGGCGACTCACCGTCCTGCGGGACGCCGCCGCGCTCACTGGACCCGATCAGCGCCGCCGCGATGACGACGCCCACGGTATCCCACCGGCCTATCGTCTGGTCGATCGCGCCAGCGCCAGCTTCGTCGACGAGCTCGCCGAGTACAGCGACCGCATGCGGGTCACCTGCTACCAGCCGAGCGCGATGGCCGCACATCATGCCGCCGGCAAGCACGAGTATCTCGTCACGCGCCGCGTGCTCGAGTCGGAGCTCGTGATCAACGTCCCGAAGCTCAAGACCCACATCAAGGCCGGGCTCACCGGCGCGCTCAAGAACCTCGTCGGCATCAACGGACACAAGGAGTTCTTGCCGCACCACATCCATGGCTCGTGGGAGCGTGGCGGGGACGAGTATCACCGAGCCAGCCGACTGCGCGATCTTTACGATCGGCTGTACGACCACACCTGGGAGCACATGGCGACGATCGGTCGCGTCGAGCGCGCCGCGCTCACGACCGCGCTGCGCGTGCTGGGCCGCGTGAACGCGCGCACTGGTGACGGGATCGACGCCGGCAGCTGGAGCGGCAACGAGACGATCTGGCGGACCACCCTCGACCTCAATCACGTGCTCTACGGCGGTCGCGCGCGAATCCTGCACGTCGTCGACGGTGTCATCGCCGGCCAGGGCGAGGGACCGATCACTCCGTCGCCGCAGCTCGCTGGGGTGATCCTGGCAGGCGCCAACCCGGCCCACGTCGACGCGGTGATCGCGCGCCTCATTGGTTACAGCGTCGCGCGCGTGCCGACGGTGTATCAGGCGCTCACCCACCGCGGCTCGATGTTCGGGGGGGCGCGGGCGAACGACATTCCGCTCGCGCTGGCTGCGGCCGTCGACGGCACGCTCGAGCCCGCCACGCTCGCGGACCTGGCCAGCATGCGCTTCGTGGTGCCCCGCAACTGGCAGCGAGCACAGATCGAGCCCCGGCCCCTCGACGACGCCACCCGCGCGCGGGCCGGCTCCGGCGAGTGGTAGCTATCGCTTCAGCAAGATCAGGTTGCACAACCCTGGCAGCGCGGCCGGATCGCGCACCTCGTGCAGCGACGCCCAGCGGTGCCAGCCCCACAGCGGCCGCCGCAACAAGTGCGGCCGGTACCCGATCTTGGTGAACAGCTCGAGGTACTGCGCGGGCGACAGCCCGACGGCCGCGAGCGCGACGGTGTTGTATTCGGCAATCACTGCGACGTCATGATCGCGCAGCAACTTCTGGCCACCCATCACGACGAGGTGCTCAGCGCCCTCGACGTCGAGCTTGATCACCGTCGGTGGCCCGTGGGCTGTCGCGTAGGCGTCCATCGTCGTCGCGTCGACCTCGATCGCGATGTCCTCGCCATATTTGCGCGCGAAGGCAGGGATGAGCGTCGCATTCCACGAGTGATCCGCCGACGTGTAGAACGTGACCTTGCCAGGGCGATCCGACAGGCAGATCTGTTCGACCTGGATCCCGCGCGCGTGGTTGAGCTCGAGGTTGCGGCGCAGGGTCGCCGCGACGGTGGGCGCTGGCTCGAAGGCGACGGTGCGGACTTGGCCCTTGAAGCGATGCTCGACCCACAGGCTCATGAGTCCGAAGTTGGCGCCGACGTCCCAGAACACGCCGCCCGGCTCGAGCAGGTGCGCCAAGCCGACCAGCACATCGTCCTGGTAGTGGCCGTGCAGCCACAGCTCGCGGAACATTACGTCGCGAGGATCGTGCGTGCTGATCGTGATGCCACCGACGCTGCGCACGCGGTCGACGCCATCGGGGACCAGCTCGCGGTTCGCGAGGGACAGGCCGACCGCGTTGAGCAGTCGAAGCTTGCCGCGAAAGCTGACGCGCCTCGACAGGGCGAGCAGCGGGCTGGCGACGCGGGCCGGGAGATGGAGCGGCATAACGGAGCGATCATCCCACAGGTCGTCGGACCTGGCCGCGGATCTCGGCACGCAGCGGTAGCGCCACCGCGACGATGTACATCGTGCACTCGGCCGCGAACCCAATGAGCATCGCCCACGACGCGCCGAGCAGGTGGTAGCGCGGGACCAGCTGCCACGACGCGATCGCGATGATCGCGGTGCTGGTGCCGTGGATCCAGGGCTGGATGCCGTAGCGGCGCATCGCATCGAGCGCGGTGCCAAAGAACATGTACATCCACAGCAGGCCGGAGGTGGCGGCTAGCCAGATCAGCACGTCGTGATGACGCGCAAACTCGTCGTTGTAGATCAGCCGCAACACCGGCTCACCGAGTGTGGCGGCCAGTACGACCGCCACGACCCCGAGCCCGCTGCCGAGGAGCACCAGCGTGCGCAGGGTGCGCGCGAAGGCGTGCCACTCGCCAGCAGCGGCGTGCCGCGACATCCGCGCGAGGGCGGCGTGCGCGATGGCGTTGATTACCAGTCCGCCAAGGATGAGCAGCGTCTGCATCGCGCCGAACACGCCGAGCTCGCTGAGCGACCCGTTGTACTCGAGGAAGTAGCGCGGCACGTTGGCCTGGAGCGAGCCGATGGCACCGACCATGCCGAGCGGCGCGCACTGGCGCAGCAACTTGCCGATCGCAGTGAGATCGCGGCTGGGCGCGGTGATGCCGCAGCGCCGACGCGCTCCGACGAGGTCCCGAGTCATCCACGCGGCGTAGACACCGGCGGTGCCGAAGGTGGAGACGGCGAGTGAGTCGGTCACGACGAGCAGCGTGATGGCGACCACGAGCGCGCTGAGGCCGCGACCGATCTGCGAGCGCGCGACCTGGTCGAGGAGGTCAGCATGCTGCAGGTGACCGTAGACCAGCTCGCTGCCACCCTCGAAGCACTTCATGAGAGCCACGCCCAAGATGATGAGCGCGGTGTGGTTGCGATAGCCGAGCGCGACCACGATGAGCGTGATGATCAGCGCCGAGATCATGCCCAGGACACGCACCGACGCGTAGGCCGGCCAGCCGTGCTCGTTGCGGGCGTCGGTGGCTTGCAGCGCGCGCAGCTTGAACAGGAAGAAGACGAAGACCGGGCCGGTGATGGCGGCGGCTAGCGTCCACTGTCCGACCCGCATTGCCCCCATCGCCTGGGTGGGTGCGAGCTTGGTCAGCGCGATCAGCATCGCGAACTGGGTGACCGCCAGGACCAGGCTGCCGCCGAGCACCCAGACGAAGTTCGAGCGGAGCGAGGGCGCGGACATCGACGGCGGCGGAGTGTAGCCCGGCTTGACCGGCCCGAGCGGGTTGGGTAGGTTTCGTCGACGATGACGAACCTCGAGAAGCTGCGGGGCGCGTTCGTCGAGGCGTTGGGGCTGGCGGCGGCGCCGGCCGACTTCGAGAGCCTGACCTATCGCGGGATCGCCGAGTGGGACTCGGTCGCGCACATGCAGCTGGTGGCGGCGATCGAGGCGGCGTTCGAGCTGATGCTCGACACCGACGACGTGATCGGCATGTCGAGCTACGGCAAGGCTCGCGAGATCGTCGGCAAGCACGGCGTGGAGTTGTGACCGGGCTCGCCGGGAAGACGGCGTTCGTCACCGGCGGCGGGCGAGGCATCGGGTGGGCGGTGGCGCAGCGGCTGGCCGCCGACGGCGCCGACGTGGCGATCGGCGGGCTCCACGACCCGGCCGGGCTCGAGGCCCGCGCGGCCGAGCTGGCGGCAACCTACCGCGTGCGCACGCTGGCGATCGTCGGTGACGTCGGCGACCCCGCGGCGGTGGCGGCCGCATACCAGACTATCTGGAGAGCCTGGAAGCGGCTCGACGTGCTGGTCAACAACGCGGGCGTGATGGAGAGCGCCGTCATCGGAATGATTACGGCAGATATGATCGATCGGCTGCTGGCGACCAACGTGCGCGGCGCGATCTTGCACCTGCAAGCGGCGGCCCGGCTGATGGCGCGGGCCAAGACCGGCGCGATCGTCAACCTGACGTCGATCCTCGGCGTGCGGGGCGGCGCCGGCCAGATCGCCTACGCCGCGAGCAAGGCCGCGGTGATCGGCCTGACCTCGTCGGCGGCCCGGGAGCTGGCGCCCCAAGGCGTGCGGGTCAACGCGGTCGCGCCCGGCTACATCGACACCGACCTGGTCGCCGGGCTCGGGCCCGAGGTGCGGGCGGCCCGGATCGCGCAGATCGGGCTGGGACGCATCGGCACGCCCGACGACGTCGCGGGCGTGGTCGGGTTTCTGGTGTCGGACGCGGCGGCCTACATGACGGGCCAGGTGCTGGGCGTCGACGGCGGCATGGTGATCTGATGCTGGGCGGCGCCGACGACGCGGTCGCGCTGATCGACGCGCCCACCGGCCACCCGGTCACCTATGGTGAGCTGCGGGCCGCCATCGCCGCGGTGGCTTACCGGCCGGGGCTGGTGTTCGTCTTCGCGCGCAACGACGTCGCGACCGTGGTCGGGTTCCTCGGCGCGCTGGCCGCGGGCGTGCCGGTGGCGCTGTTGGACGCCCGCATGTCCGAGGCGCGCGGGCGGGCGCTCGTCGACGCGTATCAGCCCGAGACCATCGTCGGGCGCGACCTGCCGGCGGGCGCGGGCGGGGTGGCGCCTCATCCGGCGCTCGGGGTGCTGCTCACCACCTCGGGCGCGACCGGTAGCCCCAAGCTGGTCCGCCTCGGCCGCGTCGCCGTCGAGGCCAACGCTCGCGCCATCGCGCGCGGCCTCGCACTCGGGCCCGGCGAGGTCGCGCCGACCAGCTTGCCGATCCACTACGCCTACGGGCTGTCGATCGTGACCAGCCACCTGGCGGTCGGCGCGACCGTGCTGCTCACCGACGACGGGCTGGCCAGCGACGACTTCTGGCGGGCCTGTCGCAGCCACGGCGCGACCTCGTTGGCCGGCGTGCCGTACTCGTACGAGATGCTGCGCCGACTCGATCTGGATCGGGTCGCACCGACGAGCCTGCGCACGCTGACCCAGGCCGGCGGACGCTTGGCCCCGGCGCAGGTCGATCGCTTCGCGGCGCTGGCGCGGGCGCGCGGCGGTGGGCTCTACGTCATGTACGGCCAGACCGAGGCCACCGCGCGGATCGCGATCGCGACGCCCGACGATCTGGCCCAGCACGCCGGCACCGTGGGCCGCGCCATCGACGGTGGCGGGCTGGCGATCGAGGACGGCGAGGTGGTCTTCCGCGGGCCCAGCGTGATGCTCGGCTACGCCACCACGCGCGCCGATCTGGCTCGCGGCGACGAGCTGGGCGGCGTGCTGGCCACCGGCGATCTCGGCCGGCTCGACGGCGAGCTGCTCTACATCACCGGTCGCACCAAGCGGATCGCCAAGGTGTTCGGGCTGCGGCTCAACCTCGACGAGCTCGAGGCCGCGCTCACCCAGACCGCGGAGGCGCCGGCGCTGGCCGCGGTCGGCGACGGCGACAAGCTCACGATCCTCGTCGAGAGCGACGACCCGGCGGTGCTGGCGCTGGTGCGCCGGACCCTGCTGGCGCACACCGGCGTGCATCCCAGCGGCGTCGCGGTCACGGCGGTCGCCGCCCTGCCGCGGCTCGCCAGCGGCAAGATCGACTACAGTGCGCTCGCGTCCCGATGAGTGATCTCGCCACGCAGCTCGACGATCTGCTCGAGGCGCCGCTCTACGGGCTGCCCCAGGCCGACAAGGCGGTCCGGCTCACCAGGGCGCTCGCCGCGCTGACCGCGCACCACCGCGCCGCGTGTCCGGCCTATCGCCGGCTCACCGACGTCCTCGGCGGCGGGGCTCGCCCCCTCGCGACCTTGGCCGAGGTGCCGTGGATCCCGGTCGGGCTGTGGAAGAGCCACCGCCTCATCAGCATCGCCGACGATGCGATCAGCACCACGCTCACGTCGAGCGGCACCACCGGCCAGGCACCGAGCCGGATCTACCTCGACAAGGACACTGCGCGTCGTCAGAGCCGCGCGCTGGCTCGCATCATGACGCACGTCTTGGGGCCCAAGCGGCTGCCGATGCTGGTCGTCGACACCCGCGGGCTGTTGCAGGATCGCCACGCGTTCTCGGCGCGCGGCGCCGGGGTGCTCGGCATGATGACCTTCGGCGCGCAGCCGACCTTCGTCCTCGACGAGCACATGCAGCTCGACCGCGCCGCGCTCGACGGCTTCCTCGCCAAGCACGGTGGCACGCCGTTTTTGATCTTCGGCTTCACGTTCATGGTGTGGGCGTATCTCTACGGCGCGATCGTCGGCGCTGGCGTCGACCTGTCCAACGGCATCCTCATCCACTCGGGCGGCTGGAAGCAGCTCGTCGAGCGCGCCGTCGACAACCCGACGTTCAAGCAACGGTTGGGCGCCGAGACCGGCCTGCGCCGCATCTACAACTTCTACGGCATGGTCGAGCAGGTCGGCTCGGTCTACCTCGAGGGCGACGACGGCCTCCTGTATCCGCCCGCGTTCGCCGACGTGATCATCCGCGATCCCATGACGTTCGCCGAGGTGCCGCCCGGCACCGCGGGCGTGGTGCAGGCGGTGAGCGCGCTGCCGACCAGCTACCCCGGCCACTCGGTGCTCACCGACGATCTCGGCGTGATCGAGCACGTCGATCAGGGCGACCGCCTGGGCAAGGCGATCCGCATCATCGGCCGGGTGCCGCGCGCCGAGCTGCGCGGGTGCAGCGACACCCACGCCGCCGAGGCTGACGCGTGAACGTCGTGATGCGGGTGCCGGCCCGTGGCGTGCAGTCGCTGGCCGCGATCCTCGACGGGCTGATCGGCGCGCCGCGCGGCGAGCCGTTCTCCGAGGACATCCTCGAGCTGTGCCACGAGTTCGCGACTCGGCTGCTCAACGATCCGGTGTCGCGCGTGCATCCCGAGCTGATGACGCTCGGGTTTTTCATGCGCAAGACCGAGCTGGTGCGCATGAAGCGCGAGTTCGAGACCACCGCGCGCCCCGACGTGCTCCGGGTCCCGCAGGGCCTGGTCTTCCACCTGCCGCCGGCCAACGTCGACACCATCTTCATGTACTCGTGGCTGCTGTCGGTGCTGGCCGGCAACGCCAACGTGGTGCGGTTGTCGAGCCGCGGCTCGCCAGTGGTCGATCACCTGTGCGACGTGCTGTCGGACCTGCTGGCCCGGCCCGGGCTCGAGTCGGTACGCGATCGAGTCGCGATGATCGAGTACGGCCACGACGACGCGATCACCGGCGCGATCTCGGCGCGGGCCGCGCTGCGCGTGATCTGGGGCGGCGATGCCACCGTCGACGCCATCCGCCGCGTGCCGCTGGCGCCATCGGGACGCGACCTGGCGTTCGCCGATCGCTGGTCGCTGGTCGCGCTGGGCGCCAAGACGATCGCGTGGCTCGAGGAGACCGCCCTCGCGACCTTGGCCGAGCAGCTCTACAACGACCTCTACTGGTTCGATCAGCTGGGCTGCTCGTCGCCGCGGCTGGCGGTGTGGGTCGGCGATGCCGAGTCGGCGGCGCTGGCCCGCGAGCGGCTGTGGCCGGCGCTGGCGGCGGTGGTGGCGCGGCGCGGCTACCGGCCCGAGGTGTCGACGCGGCTGGGCCGCGAGCTGTTCATCTACCGCGCGGTCCTCGACGGGCCGGTGGTCTCGCGCACCGACTATGGGCCGGCGCTCGCGGTGCTGCGGGTCGATCGGCTCGAGGGGCTGCGGCGCGAGCATCCCGGCGGTGGGCTGCTGTTCGAGGCGGTGGCGCCGTCGCTGGTGTCGCTCGAGCGCTGGGTCGATCGCAAGGACCAGACGCTGACCTACGTCGGCCTCCCGCGCCACGAGCTGGTCGGGCTCGCCGAGCGCCTGGCCGGTCGCGGCATCGATCGCATCGTGCCGGTGGGGCAGGCGCTCAGCATGGCGCGCTTCTGGGACGGCCTGGATCTGACCGCTCAGTTCGTGCGCCACGTCCACATCGTCGGCTGAGGCTGCGAGCGGCACCCACGGCCGCTCGACCATCCGCGCGCGGTGGTCGTCGATCGACCGCGCGCTACAGTCGGCCGATGCGCTTCGCCGACCTGGTCGCGACGTCCGCCGCGGTCGCGGCGACCCGCTCGCGCCTGGCCAAGATCACCGCGCTGGCCGCCGCGATCGGCCAGCTCGACGCCGATGAGCTCGAGGCCGGCGCCGCGATGCTGGCCGGCGAGCCGCGGCAACGACGGCTCGGGGTCGGCGGGCGAGCTCTCGAGGTCGAGGTCGCGCCGTCGGACCAGCCCGACCTGACGGTGCGCGACGTCGACGCGGCGCTCGCGGCGCTGGCCGCCTGCGCGGGCGCGGGCTCGCAGACCGAGCGGGCGCGGCTGATCGGCGGGCTGTTCGCGCGGGCCAGCGCGGCCGAGCAGTCGTTCATGCGCCGCCTGCTGACCGAGGGCTTGCGGCAAGGCGCGCTCGAGGGCGTGATGGTCGACGCCATCGCCCGGGCCGCCACCGTCGAGCCCGACCAGGTGCGGCGGGCCGCCATGCTGTCGGGCAACCTGGCCCGCACGGCGGTCGTCGCGATGCGCGAGGGCGCGACCGGGCTCGCCGCGGTCGGCCTGCAGGTCGGGCGCCCGGTGCAGCCGATGTTGGCCGCGACCTCGGCCGACGTGGCCTCGGCGATCGACGAGGTCGGGCTGGCCTCGGTCGAGTGGAAGCTCGACGGCGCGCGGGTCCAGGTCCACCGCGACGGCGACCAGGTGCGGCTCTACACCCGCAACCTCAACGACGTGACCGCTCGCCTGCCCGCGATCGTCGAGGCGGTCCGGGCGATGCCGGCGCGCGCCTTCGTCCTCGACGGCGAGGCCATCGGCTTCGACGAAGACGAGCGGCCCGGCGTGTTCCAGGACACCATGAGCCGCTTCGGGCAGCACGACGGCGGCACCGGGCCAGCGCTGGCGGCGCGCTTCTTCGATCTGCTGCACCTCGACGGCGTCGACCTGATCGACCGGCCGCTGACCGAGCGCCTGGCCGCCCTCGACGGGCTGGTGGGCCCGCTCGCGGTCTCGCGGGTAATTACTGCCGATATCGACGTGGCGCGGCAGTTCTCCGACGCCGCGCTGGCCGCCGGTCACGAGGGCGTGATGATCAAGGCGGTGGCCTCGCCCTACGAGGCGGGCCGGCGCGGCAGCTCGTGGCGCAAGGTGAAGCCGGTGCGCACGTTCGATCTGGTCGTGCTCGGCGTCGAGTGGGGCTCGGGTCGGCGTCAGGGTTGGCTGTCGAACCTGCACCTGGGCGCCCGCGATCCCGACGGTGGCGGCTTCGTCATGGTCGGCAAGACCTTCAAGGGCCTCACCGACGCGCTGCTTGCCTGGCAGACCGAACAGCTGCTGGCTCGCAAGACCGGCGAGACCGGCGCCGTGGTGTGGGTGCGGCCCGAGCTGGTGGTCGAGATCGCCCTCGACGGCGCCCAGCGATCGACCCGCTATCCCGGCGGCGTCGCGCTGCGCTTCGCCCGCGTGAAGCGCTACCGCGAGGACAAGCTCGCGGACCAGGCCGACACCCTCGACGCGATCCGCGCGCTCCTCAAGTAGCGGTCAGAACTGCTCGGCGGTGAGCGCCATCACCGCGGCCGAGCCCTCGACGATGCTGTCGCGCAGGCCCGGGGCCCGAGTCAGCAGGTGGTCGGCGAAGAAGCGCGCGGTCGCCAGCTTGGCCCGGTGGAAGCCGGCGTCGCCGGTGCCGGCGTCGAGCTTGGCGACCGCGACCGCCGCGGCCCGCGCCATCTGCCAGCCGCCCAGGACCAGGCCGGCCAGGGTCAGGTACGGCACCGAGCCGGCGAACACGCCCTTTACGTCGGAGCGGTACGAGCCGACCACGTACTCGACGACCTCCTCGAGCGCGCGGGCGCCGGTCTCGACGCGCCGGGCGATCGCGAGCAGGTCGGCGCCGTGCTCGCTCGACGTTGAAGATCCCAGCGCGCCGGCGGTGCGGCGCACCTGGGCGAGGAGGCGCTTGGCGGTGGCGCCACCGTCGCGCACGGTCTTGCGACCGATGAGGTCGTTGGCCTGGATCGCGGTCGTGCCCTCGTAGATCGTGAGGATGCGCGCGTCGCGATAGTACTGCGCGGCGCCGGTCTCCTCGATGAAGCCCATGCCGCCATGGACCTGCACGCCGAGCGACGCCACGTCGATCGCGAGCTCGGTGCTCCAGCCTTTCACGATCGGCACCAGGAACTCGTAGACCGCGCGGCTGGCCTGCTGGGTCTCGGCGTCGGGCGAGCGATGCACGGCGTCGTAGGTCGCGGCGGTCACGTAGGCCAGCGCGCGCGCGGCCTCGGTCTGGGCCCGCATCGTCATGAGCATGCGGCGCACGTCGGGGTGATGGATGATCGTCACCGCGCCGCGCGAGCCGGCGAGGTCGCGCGACTGCACGCGATCCTTGGCGTACGCCGCGGCCTGCTGATAGGCGCGCTCGGCGATGCCGATGCCCTGCATGCCGACCTGGAAGCGGGCGGCGTTCATCATGATGAACATGTACTCGAGGCCATGGTTCTCCTCGCCGACCAGCTCGCCGAGCGCGCCCGCGGCCGGCGCGCCGTCGCCGCGCCCGACCGGGAACTTGCCGTCGCCAAAGAGCAGCACCGCGGTCGGGCTGGCCTTGATGCCGAGCTTGTGCTCGATCGACGCGCAGTAGACGTCGTTGCGCGCGCCCAGCGTGCCGTCGGGGTTGATCAGCCGGCGCGACACCGTGAACAGCGAGAGGCCCTTCACACCCTCGGGCGCGTCGGGCGTGCGGGCCAGCACGAGGTGGACGATGTTGTCCGCCAGGTCGTGCTCGCCGTAGGTGATGAAGATCTTCTCGCCGAACAGCCGGTAGGTGCCGTCGCCCTCAGGCACGGCGCGGGTCCGCACCAGCGCGAGGTCGGAGCCGGCCTGGGCCTCGGTGAGGTTCATCGTGCCGGTCCACGCGCCCGACACGAACTTGCCGAGGTACGCCTGCTTCTGGGCGTCGCTGCCGGCGGTGACCAGGGCCTCGATCGCGCCGTCGGTGAGCAGCGGGCACAGCGCGAACGACAGGTTCGCGGAGTTGAGCATCTCGATGCACGGCGTCGCGACCAACTTGGGCAGGCCTTGGCCGCCGAACTCGGTGTCGTGCTGCACGCCCTGCCAACCGGCGGCGGCGTAACGCTTGAACGCCTCCTTGAAGCCGGGCGTGGTCGTGACCGCGCCGTCCTTCCAGGTCGACGGCGCGACGTCGCCGGTGCGGTTGAGCGGCGCGATGACGTCCTCGACGAACTTCGCGCACTCCTCGAGCACGGCCTGCGCGGTGTCGCGGGTCGCGTCCTCGAAGCCGGGCAACGCGGTCACCGCGTCGAGGTCGGCGAGCTCGGTCATCACGAACGTCATGTCTTGCAGCGGGGCGCGATAGCTCATCGGGCGGACCTTACCCTCGACGCCGGGGAAGCGCTCGGCGACGACGACGGCTCATGGCAAGCTGCCAAAACCGTGGAAGCGCTGCGCCAGGCCCTGCTCGATCTGCACAAGGCTCTCATCGAGTCGGAGCGGGTCGTCATCGAGCGCGTCGAGGGTCGGTTGACCGCGGCCCAGCTGTGGCAGCGGCTCGTCGAGGACCCGGCGCTGGCCTGGCTGGGCGCGCTCAGCTCGCTCATCGTGCGGCTCGACGAGGGCCTGGCCCGCGAGGACGAGGCGTCGCTCCGGACCAGCGTGCACGAGCTGCTGGCCGCCGACGCCGGTGACACCGACTTTCACCGCCGGTACGGCATCCACCTGCAAGAAAATCCCGACGTGGTCCTCGCCCATCACGCCGTGGCGCGCGCGCTGGGCTAGGCTCGAGCCGGTGGCGCTCTCGTTCTCGCAGCGGGTGATGAAGCGCGGCCTCGACGTGGTCGGGGCCGGCGTGGCGCTGGTGCTGACCGCGCCGGTGATGGCGGTGACCGCCGCGGTGGTGGCCTACGACGTGGGCCGACCGGTGCTGTTCAAGCACGTGCGGCCGGGCCGACGCGGCGCGCCGTTCACGATGCTCAAGTTCCGCACGATGCGCGCGGCGGTCGATCGCGACGGCGTGCCGCTCGCCGATCACGAGCGGCTGACCGAGGTCGGCAAGCAGCTGCGCGCGCTGAGCCTCGACGAGCTGCCGCAGTTCTGGAACGTCCTGGTCGGCGACATGAGCCTGGTCGGGCCCCGGCCGTTGTTCACGGCCTATCTGCCGCTGTACTCGCCCGAGCAGGCCCGCCGCCACGACGTGAAGCCCGGCATCACCGGCTGGGCCCAGATCAACGGCCGCAACGCGCTGACCTGGGATGCCAAGTTCGGCTTCGACCTCTGGTACGTCGACCACGCGTCGGTGTGGCTCGACCTCCGCATCCTGATGCGCACGGTGCTCGCGGTGGTGCGGCGCGACGGCATCACGCACAGCGGCGCGGCGACCATGCCGACGTTCACCGGCGCCGGCAGCGCGATCCCGTGATCGTCGCGGTCGCGGCCCACGGCGAGCTGGTGCGGGGACGCGATGGCATCTACGGGCCACCGACCGGCGGCTGGGCCCGGCTGCGCCGGGTGTTCGAGCGCGTGCTGGTGCTGGCGCGGGTGCGCAGCGCCGGCGTGCCGGTCGGCTGGGTGCGGGTCGATCGCGACGAGGTCACCGTCGAGGCGGTGAGCACCGACGACCTCGCGGCGTCGATCGGGCTGGGGCGCGCCTGCCTGCGGGTCGCGCGGGCCGCCGACGTGGCGCTGTTGCAGGCGCCGAGCCCGATCGCGTCGGGGTTGCGGGCCGCGCTGCGGGTGGTGCGGCGACCGTTCGCGGTCGAGCTCCTTGACGAGCCGACCGGGGGACGGCTGCGACGCGCCGTGGCGCGGGCCGAGCTGCGCGAGACCGTCGACGCCGCGGTCGCGACCCGGTTCATCACGACGACCTACCTACAGCAGCAGTTCCCGCCGCGGGCCGGCCGGTTCACGGTCGCCGCGCCCGAGGTCGACCTGCCCGACGAGCTGTTCGACGCGCCGCCGGCGCCGATCCGCAGCGGCGATACCCTCGACCTGGCCTTCGTCGGCGGCTTCGACGATCGCGCCGAGGGGCTCGAGCTGTTGATCACCGCGCTCGCCTATACGACACGACCGCATCAGCTCGACGTCGCCGGCGACGGCCCGCTGCGCAAGGACCTGGTCGACTTCGCGCGGCGCACCGGCGTGGGCCAGCAGCTGTCGTTTCGCGGCGCGGTCCTCGACGTGCGCGGCTTCCTGCGCAGCCGCGATCTGTTCGTCTCCCCGGCCGCCACGGGAGTCATCCCGCCGACGCTGTTGCTGGCGATGGCGGTGCGCTTGCCGTGCGTGGCGACGCGGGTCGGCGCGGTCCCCGAGCTGCTCGCGGAGACCGAGACGGTGCCGCTGGGCGAGCCGGTCGCGATGGCCGAGGTCATCGACGCGCTGGCCGCGGATGCGCCGCGCCGCGGGCTGGTCGCGCTCGCCAACCGCCGGACCGTGCGGGAGTTTCGGGCCTCGGAGCGCGAGATCCGCCTCGCCGCGTTCCTGCGCGCGCTGCGGGCCGCCGGCGAGCAGCGCTGAGCGAGCTGCCCGCCCGACGTCACGTTCTGGCGTGGGCGCGCGTCTTCAGGATCGTCTGGTAGATCGCGAGGGTCTCGGCGCCGGTGCGCTTGACGTCGATGAGCGGCGCGGTGCGGGCGCGACCGGCGGCGGCGCGGCGGGCGGCCTCGGCCGGGTGGGTGAGCGCGTCGGTGATGGCGCGGGCGAGGGCGGACGGATCGCGCGGCGGGACCAGCCAGCCGGTGACGCCGTCGACGACCAGCTCGGGCAGCCCGCCGACCGCGGTGGCGACCGAGGGCCGCTCGAGCAGCAGGGACTCGCTGACGCCGCCGAGGTTCTCGGAGTGCGCGGGGTTCACGACCACGTCGAGATCGCCGAGCAGATCGGCGACGTCGCTGCGGGTGCCGAGGAAGATCGCGGCGTCCCCGAGCATTCGCTGGCCGTGGGCGCGGATGGCCTGCTCGTAGGCGACCGCGCCGGCCCAGGCGCCGCCGACGAAGACGCCGCGCACCTCGGGCACCCGGTCGCGCACCAGGGCGAGCGCGTCGATCAGATCTTCGTGGCCCTTGAGGCCGCGGCGCTGGCCCAGATACCACTTGGGCGGGTACGCATAGGCGACCATGCCGACCAGCTTCGCCGACGAGGGCAGGCCCAGCTCCGAGCGCAGCCAGCCCGGCGCGCGGCTCGGCTTGAACGCGTCGAGATCGACGCCGTAGATCGACTCGAAGACGTGCGAGGGCGCGACGCCGTACGACAGGTATCGCTCACGGGTCGCGGCACACGAGCCGATCCAGTAGTCATCCTTGCCGGCGAGGCCCAGCTCGAGGCGGCGGAACACCGGGTGCTCGAGGTGGAGCGGCCCCGGCACCTGGAAGATGCGCGGCGTCGCGACGTGGCCGCGCAGCGCGAGGCGCATCGTCGCGGTGGTGCTGACGAAGTGACTATGGATCACCGCTGGTTGCAGTTGGTCGACGAGCCGGCGCAGGGTGGCCATCGCTCGCAGCGTGTGCCTCGGGTGGCGCGGCGCGAGGCCGAGATCATGGAGATGCACGGTCGCGCCCAGCGCGCGGTAGCGCGGGATGAGCGGCCCGTCGGGCAGCGCGACGTGGACCTCGACGCCATGGCTCACCAGCTCGCGCATCTGGCGCATCGCCCAGTTGCCGCCGACGGAGGTCTTGAGCAGGTGGAGCACTCGCATCTCGAGTGCGGCTTCGATACCATACCTGCCGATGCCGGCGCAGGACATCGTGATCGTCGGAGCGGGCGGGTTCGGCCGGGAGGTCCTGCAGTGGATCACGGACATCAACGCCGCCGCCGCGCGCTGGAACGTGATCGGCTTCGTCGACGGCAACGCCGCGCTGCACGGCACCGCGATCCACGACGTGCCGGTGCTCGGGGACCTCGAGTGGCTGGCCGGGCGCTCCGGCGTGGCGGCGGCGATCTCGATCGGTTCGCCGTCGGTGAAGCGCAAGCTGGCCCAGCGGGTGCGGGCCGTCGGGGCCACCCACCCGACGCTGGTCCATCCGCTCGCCATCGTGGGCCGCGGCGTTCGGCTCGGCCTCGGTGCCATCGTCTGTCCGACCGCGATCCTGACCACCGACCTCGAGCTCGGCGAGCTGGTGACGGTCAACGTCGGCTTGTCGGTCGGCCACGACGCCGTCATCGGCGACTACGTCACGCTGGCACCGGGCGTCCGCATCTCGGGCTACGTGCGGCTCGGCGAGGGCTGCGACGTCGGCACCAACGCGATGTTCACGCCCGGCGTGCAGGTCGGCGCGTGGAGCGTCGTCGGCGCCGGTGCGGTCGTGAGCGCCGACCTGCCCGCCAACGTCACCGCGGTCGGCGTCCCGGCCAAGGTCATCAAGACCCGCCCCGACGGCTGGCACCGCTAGCCGCGGGTCTTGGCGCCCGCGATCAGCCGCGCGTAGCCGCTCGCGGCCGCCGCGGTCACCGTCGCCAGCTCGCTCAGCTCGTCGTCGGTGAGCGGCGCGCGTCCGGTCCGGTGCCCGTAGATCAAGTTCACGACCCGCTTGCGGATCGCCACCGTCGCGATCGTGGCGTGGCTGGGCTCGCCGACCCGCAAGATCTTGTACCAGTGGGTCAGCACCGCGCTCGGCGTGGGCGGGCCGTGGAAGCGACCTTCGCCACCCGACACCGCCTGCTGGAAGATCGACGCCGCGTCGAGCGGGATGAGCGCGCACTCGACGCGCGACGGGTCGATGTCGTCGCCCAGCGACTTCCAGCCGAACCCGAAGTTGTCACGCACGATGAACAGCACCGCGACGTCGAAGAGCCCGGCCGCGTAGGCCATGAGCGCGTCGGCGATGGCGCTGCGATCGACGGCGGTCGAGCACGCGGCTTGCGCGGTCGCGGCGTCGATCGGCGTCCACGAGTGGATGATCGTGATGATCGGCGCGGTCGGCGCGAGGTCGCCAGCCCGCAGCGTGGCCGGCGCCTGCTCGGCGAAGGCGGCCGCGTCGGCGGTCAGCTCCTCGAGCATATCGCTGGCCTCGAGCGTGAGATCCTCGGCGATCTCCTCGGGCGGGCGGGTCCCGGCCCGGCCGTACTTGAGCGCGGGCGCGGCGCTGGGCGCGAGCACCGGCCGCGCCGACACCGGCGGCAGGCCCGGCAGCGGCGGCGCTGGCAGTGATCCCGACGGCGGCAGATCGCCGCGCGGGGTGTCGCCGAAGCGCGCGAAGCGGCTCGGCCGGGTCATGCCGTAGTACCGCTCGATGTAGTAGTAGATGCGGACCTCGGCGGCGACCCGCGGGATGATGCGATAGCCGGTGAGCTTGGCCAGCGCGTCGAGGGTGTCGAGGTCGTGGGGCTCGTCGATCGCGGCGATGAGCTGGCGATCCTGAACGATGAGCGGCACGCACTTGAAGCGAAAGGCCTGCTCGGCGGTCAGCAGCCGGACCGCGGCCCGCTTGGCGCGCTCGAGCATCGCGCCGGTCGCGATCGGGATGCCGAGCTCGAGGCCCAAGTACACGGTGAGCGCGTCGAGATCGATCACGCCCATCTCGAACAGCACGGTGCCGAAGCGACCGCCGCTGCGCTGTTGGAGCTCGACGGCCTCGTCGATCTGCGCCTCGGTGAGGCGACCGTCGCGGACCAGCATCTCCCCGAGCTTCATCGCTCGAGCAGCGTATCACTGTGCTACCACCAGGGTGTGCGACTCGCGATGATCCTGCTGGTCTCGGTGGCCGCCTGCGGCAGCAAGAGCCCCAACGCTGCGCCCGCCGTCGTCGAGGATGCTGGCCCGAGCGTGACGGTGACGCCGCCGCCGCCGCCGCGGCCCGAGTTCCCGCCCGGCACCCGCTCGCTACGCCTGATTCGCACGGTCGCGGCCCGGCTTGGTCCCGACGAGAGCGCCAAGCGCATCGGCACCGTGGCCCAGGACACCCGGGTCGCTTGGCGCGACGCCGCGACCGGCGCCGGCTGTACCAAGCGCTGGTACGCCATCGTCCCCCAGGGCTGGGTGTGCGGCGACTTCCTCGAGGCGTCGTCGAAGGGCCCCAGCGGCATCGAGCTGCCTCGCCTCGCTCGCGACGAGATCGTTCCCGGCACCTACGGCAAGGTCATCGAGGCTGGCACCTACGTCTACAGCAAGCCCGGCAAGGCCAAGGCTGGCAAGGACAAGGGCAAGCCGGCCCCGCCCGATGCCAGCCCGACGACGACGCCCGACGACGACGCCGATCGCGCGTCGATCCTCGAGGCCGCGACCTCGGTCGGTCTCGAGCGCGGGCGCCCGCTGCTCGGCTCGGTCAACGTCCGCAAGTACGGCGAGCTCACCGCCGCCGGCAAGGTGTTCTGGAAGATCGAGAAGGGCGCCGACGAGTACCTGCCCAAGACGGCGATCCGCGAGCACAAGCCCAGCCGGTACCAGGGGGTCCGCCTCGGCGACGACACCGGCCTGACCTTGCCGCTCGCGTTCGTGTGGCCGCGCGGCGGTGGCACCAAGGCGTGGACCCGGGGCGCCGCCAAGGGCGGTGGCACGCGCGGCCAGCTCAGCCAGCGCACCGCGGTGCCCATCCTCGAGACGTCGCAGGACAACGGCACGATCGTCGCGTACCGCATCGGCGAGTCGCAGTGGATCGACGCGCGCGAGGTCCGGGTCGCCATGCCGGTGGCGGTGCCCGCTGGCGTGAAGCCCGGCGAGCGCTGGATGGACGTCGATCTCGATCTGGAGATCCTGGTGGCCTACGAGGGCGATCTGCCGGTGTACGCGACGATGGTGTCGGCCGGGCTCAAGGACACGCCGACCGAGACCGGCGTGTACCGGATCTGGAAGAAGGTCGCCGAGGCCGACATGAAGGGCCTGACCGGCGAGGATCCCTACTCGGTCGCGACCGTGCCGTGGACCCAGTTCTTCAGCCCCGAGAAGGGCCTCGCGCTCCACACCTCCTACTGGCACGACCGCTTCGGCTGGCCCAAGAGCCATGGCTGCGTGAACCTGGCCCCGCTCGACGCCCGCTGGCTGTATTTTTTCTCGGATCCGCAGGTGCCTGCGGGCTGGTCGATGGCGGCCGGCGTGGTCGAGGCGCCCGGCTCGATCGTGCGAGTACGTTCCAAGGCTGACCCGGATCCGCCGATTCGTGGCTACGCGCAAAAGGTCGACGACCCCGAGCCGTGACGCGGTTCGCATCGACGTGCGCGAGCCTGGTGTGAGTGCGGAACGACACCCGTGGTGGTTGTGAGGGCCGGCACCGATTCATTAGGATCGGCCTGGGGGTTCTCCATGAAATTTCGCATCCGCCAGGGCGCTGCGTACGCCGCCGCCACGTTCGCGCTCGTGCTCGTTGCCTGTAGCGACGACGCTCGTCCCATCCTCGACGCCGGTGTCGACGCCGAGCTCGATTCCGGCGGTAATACCGGCGATCGTGACGGCGACGGCGTCGACGACACCGTCGACAACTGCCCCGACAACCCCAACCCGGGCCAGGAGAACCACGACTCTGACTCGCAAGGCGACGCCTGCGACGCCGACGACGACAACGACTCGATCGCCGACACCACCGACAACTGCCCGACCGTCGCGAACCTCGGGCAGGAAGACACCGACGTCGACCTGACGCCGGTCGCCGAGACCTCCAAGTTCCTCCTGCGGCCGGTGCCGACCACGGTCGCGGTCGCCGGCGACGACACCGTGTCGCCGCCCCTCGAGATCGGCTTTGGCTTCGACTTCTTCGGCCGGTCGGTGACCCAGTTCAACGTCTCGGTGAACGGGTTCATCACCTTTGGCGACACTGACGGCGGCTGCTGCCAGGGCGACCCGCTGCCCGACGCGGTGACCCCCAACGGGCTGGTCGCGCTGTTCTGGGTCGACCTCAACACCGCGGTCACGACGCCCAACGGCACGATCACCTACGGCACCGTGGGCGTCGCGCCCGACCGCGAGTTGGTGGTGTCGTGGAACGGGGTCGGCCACCACTCCGACGGCGCGTTGCCGGTGACCGGGCAGATCATCCTGCACGAGACCACCGGTGTCATCGAGCTACAGTGCGCGAGCTGCCAGTCCACCGCACGCCCGCACACCCAGGGCATCGAGAACTTCGACGGCACCGTCGGCGTCGGCCTGGCTGGTCGCAGCGCCGCCATCTTCGCCGCCGTCAACGACGCGGTCACGATCCGACCCGGCGGGCCCAACCCCGACGGCGTCGGCGACGCCTGTGACGTGTGCCCGTTGCTCAACGATCCCGCGCAGGCCGACGCCGACGGTGATGGCCTCGGCGACCGTTGCGATGTCTGCCCGTCCGTGGCCGATCCGTCGCAGCTCGAGACCGACGGCGACGGCCTCGGCGACGCCTGCGACAACTGCCCGACCGACGAGAACGCCGATCAGGAAGACCTCAACAGCGACGGCATGGGCGACGCCTGCGACGACACCGACGGCGACGGCCTCCTCGACAACCAGGACAACTGCCCGACGGTGGACAACCCGGGCCAGGAAGACAACGACGGCAACAACGGCTTTGGGCTGCTCGGCGGCGGCAAGGGCGGCGGCAAGGGCGGCGACGGCGTGGGCGACGCCTGCGACAACTGTCCTGCCGATTTCAATCCCGATCAGGCCGATCAGGACCGCGACGGCGTCGGCGACGCCTGCGAGGACAGCGACGGTGACGGCACGCTCGACAGCGACGACAACTGCCCGATGGCCGCCAACTCGGGCCAGGAAGACGGCGACAACGACGGGGTCGGCGATGTCTGCGACAACTGCCCGGTCAACGCCAACCCGGGCC
>Ga0209181_10002813_pt1 | contig 27919 bp, 20 predicted proteins | sample MAT05_FD_187208 | JGI IMG/M metagenome (GOLD analysis project Ga0209181, IMG submission 187208) | Freshwater microbial communities from Lake Fryxell liftoff mats and glacier meltwater in Antarctica - MAT-05 (SPAdes) (version 2) | ecosystem: Environmental > Aquatic > Freshwater > Ice > Liftoff...
GCCCTGCGCTATGTGGTAGAGCCACCGCCCATTCGCAGTCTCGCACCGCAATAATCACTGCGGTATGCCATGACTACTGGTTCAGATGATCTCGACGGAGAGACCGGAACTGGCCGAATTCCCTGTCTGATGGCCCGTACGCATACCCCCGAGACTACAGCGGCGCCCGCCTGCTTGGAACCGGATTCTCGAAGAAAATGCCCGATACGTCTCGAGCGTGCAGGGATGGCGAGCGCTCCGGCGACTTGAGAACTCCCTGCGTGTCCTCGGGTGGACGCTGGTGCCAAGCTCGCCCAGCCGACGCAGACCGGCCGTTTACAGCAATCGCAGGAAGCCAGCACCACCGGCAACGCGACGAGCACGCGGCGCAGCTCGGAGGTGAGGCGCGGCCGGGGCGGACTACGGTGGAGTCGCGGGGCGAGTCGAGGCCAGCGGCCTTGTGCGCCGCGGTGATCGCGGCGAGGGCGAGATCGATCCCCGGCGCGCCCACGGCGAGCGCGGAGAGGTACGTGGCGAGCGTCGCCGGTAGCGCGGCGCTCTGCTTGGACGCGCACCAGGAGGTGAACACCGCCCACGCGCGCTCCTGGCGAGTGGCGAGGGGCAGAAGGGGCGAAAACGAGGGGAGCTGGGGCATCCATGATCCTTCCCGTTTCCGCCTGAGCATTGATCGGATCTTGAACTTCCGCCGAAACTTGAAGCCTCGGTCACGACCCCGGCGGGGGCCATGGGCCGCAGGGACCAGTGTAGCCCATCGTCCAGAATTTGTTGGCTCCTATTCTCGCGCGTTGGTAATGGCTTTTAATGCTCGACTGCGCCATTCTTCATTGTTGATCGTTTCCGCAATCGACGACCATCCGGGAGCAGTTTCCAACAAGTGGAGAAGCTTCCATCCTACTCCATATCCAAGATCCGGCGGAAAGCACTTTGCAAGAGCTGCTGCTTCCTCGTCGTCTATTGGACGCTGAATCGCTTTGAGGCCATTCCACCACTTGTTGATGGCTTCCTCTTCAGCGTCTTCATCTGGCATCGGGCCCAGCGCAACCAAATCACTTACTGCGCGCCTCATTTGCATCTTTTATTCTTCACGAGCTCTGGATGTTCACGCTTGTAATAATCTATCATTTCGCGAATACATTTGTCGTATTTCGCGCCAAATTTGACCTTCAGGTCTCGAATGTCCTTAGCGAGAACTTTACAAAATGACAGTCCGATGTCTTCCTTGGCGGTCTGCTTGCCTTTGTTGGCAAAAGTCCGAGTCAGCTCATGATCCACTTCATCCATGACGACAGCACCGCCATCTTTTCTCGGCAAGAAGCCGAGCTTATCCTGCGGCATGTGGTGCGGAGTCAAGTCGTCTCCTACTGTGCGTCGGTCGTTTAATCCACCAAATTGCCCGCCCTCACCGAGGCGCACTGGGTCCTTTGCTAGGCCGAAGACATCGGTCCAAAACGTAGGATTTTCCACATAAGCATACTGGAAGAGGCCACCCCCAAGGTCAATCGGATCCTCGCTGATGTACCTCCCGCTCTCCGGATCATAATACCGAAACCGATTGTAATAGAGCCCCGTCTCCGCATCCTCATACTGCCCCGGATACCGCCACGGATTCCCCGTCGCGTCCCCCCGCGCGATCCCCGCCTGCTCCTCCCGGGGCACCCCATACACATCAAGCTGCGCCTTCCAGGCAAGCTTCCCCGCCTCGGTCATCAGCAGCGTCGGCGTCCCGAGATGGTCTGTCACCACCGCGTACCGCTTCCGCCCCTCGAACTTCGCGACCGGCGCAAACGTCCCCGGCTCGAAGATCCACGTCACCAGCGGCGCATGAGTCCCCTCCGCCGTCGTGACGCGCTCATGGACCAGATCATCCCCGTCCCACACAAACTCGGTGATCGCCCCCTCCCACTCCTTCCGCACCCGCCGCCCGAGCGCGTCGTAAGCAAACGCCACTCGCTTCCCGTCGGGCCGCTGCACCTCCAGCAGGCGCCCACTCGGGCTCCAGACGTACTTCCATCGCCCGCCGTCAGCCAGGACCTTTTCGAGCAGGTTCCCGTGCCCGTCATACCTGTACTCATTGCCGTTGGCGCGCTCGAGCCGACCCCCACGCCCATAGACACGGTCGCTCTTCTCTGCCGTCTTGAAGAGGTTCGACACCGCATCGCTCGCCCGGTGCTGCGTCGTGCCATCCGGAAACATCGCTGCAATCAGATGTCCGCGCGGATCATACTCATACCGCGTGGCCCCCTTCTTCGCGTCGATCATCGCCGCGATCTGATCCGCGCTCCGCCACTCGTAGCCTACCCGGCTCACGTCCTTCGCTTCACGCTCGGGGAAGGCGCCAGTCAACACCTGGTGGGAGCTGGGCCGCCCAAACGTGTCGCGCTTCCAGAGGGCCACCACGCCGCCGGGCATACGCCGCGCGAGCTCTAACCCGAGCGGGTCACGCGCAATCGTCATCTCCCACTCGGGCAGCGTCAGGAGCGGTAGTCCCAGCGCCCGGATCTCGGGGCTCTGGAGCTTGGAGCTCGCCCCGGCGCGCAAGCCGGTCAGAGCACCGGCCTTGTTCCAGGTGTACTCGGTCCGGTGGCCAAGGTCGGTCTCGCGCTCAATTCGGTAGCCCGCCAGATCGTAGCGACTCTCGATCACGTGCGACGTATCGCCCGCCTGGTGGTGCTCCTTGACGATCCGGCCAATCGCGTCGCGCTCGAAGGTGACGCTCCCCGCCGCGGTGCGAGCGACCACGAGCGCGCCGACGGCGTCGAACGCAAAGCTCTCTTCTTCGACGCGAGCGCCGAAGACCCCCGCGGCGGCGTGCGGATGCGGCGGCGCGGTCAGCTTCCGCTTGATCGTGCGGCCGAGCGCGTCGCGCTCGATCGTTGTGACCTGGTAGTCCGCGCCGAGGATACGGACCGTCCTGCCCGCTTTGTCGTAGAAGTAGCTGCGCTTCTGCCCATCGAAGCCAAGCTCGTGCTTGACCTGGCCCGCCCGGTCCAGCTCGAAGCGGTAGCGCTCGCCTACCTGGTTCTCGACGGCGATCAGCGCCTCGTCGCTGTCGTATTCGAGCCGCACTCGGTAGCTCATCGGATCGAGGTGCTCGACGAGTCGGTTCATCCCTGCGTACTTCATGCGGACGACGCGACCGAGCGAGTCAACCTGCTCAACGAGGTTGCCCTCGACGTCATAGCTCATCTGGAGCTTCTCGCCATCCGCGCGCTCCAGGTAGGTGATGCGGCCCATCACATCACGCCGCGCGCTCGCCGTGCGACCGGCCGCGTCGCGTGAGCCCGTGATCCGGCCGAGCTCATCGTGCGCGAAGGTCGTCATGCGACTCTCACCGTCGGTGTAGCTCGCCAGATCATGCCGCGCGGTCCAGGTCGCCCGCACGCGCCGCCCCATGGGGTCTTCGATGGTGACGACGCGTCCCTGCTCGTCGTGGGTGTACAACGTGGTAAGGCCAAGGGGATTGCGGACCCAGCGCGGCTTGCCCTTCCGACTCCACTCGACCAGCGACTCGCCGCCTGCCGGGTCGACGACCCGTACGAGCTGGTTCTGCTCGTCGAAGGTCCGGTGGATCTCCCCGCCGAGGGCGTCGCGCTCCTCAATGCAGTTGCCGCGCTCATCGTAAGTCCAGGTGGTCTTGCTCCCCGCACCGTCCGTCTCGCTCGTCTTCCGACAGAGCGCGTCCCACGTGTACTCGGTCACGACCGCGGCGGGGTCCATGAGCTTCTCGACGAGGCCAAGGGCGTTGCCCCAGTACTGCGTGATCCCGCCGCGTCCGTCTTCGACCGAGGTGAAGTGAGCGTGCTTGTCGTAGGTGATCTTGCGGTCGTAGATATGCCGCGGAACTCCGGCGGGCTCGCCCGGTTGCGTCGAGGCCGCGGGGTTCTCGCCCCAGGTGCGGACGCACCAGCCCTCGGGGTGGTGCCAGTCCCACTCGAAATGGAACGTGAGGCCGCCCTTGTGGACCTCCTTGACCATCACGCCGCCACGGTAGGCGTAGTGAAGGGCGTTCTCGGCAGGATCGATGGCCTGGGCGAGCCGGCCCTCCTCGTCGTAGGCGTACCGTACGAGCGGCTGCGTCTCGAAGTAGATGCCTTCAATGCGGCCTTTGCGCGTCCAATGCACGTCGAGCGTGCGACCGCCAGTATCGCGGATCTGGCACAGATACCCGCGCTCGTAGACCAGCTCGATGCGGTTGCCCGCGCGGTCCAGGACTTCGGTGAGCACGAAGCGACTCGCTCCCTCGGCCTTGCGGAAGAGCCGCCGGATTCCATCCCACGTGCAAACGTCGTAGCCATCGTCGACCCGGTGGATCGCGTAGCGATCTTCGCCGTCCCAGTCCGAGGCGCCCATCCGGAGATTCGGGTGCTTCTTCGGCCGACCGTCCGCAAGCCACAGGGTCAAGCCCCCTTCCGTTTCCTCGACGAGCTCCTCGAACGGGTGGGACCAGCCCGGCCCGAGCGCTCCTTGGCGCGTCTGACGGCTACGGTAATTGCGCTCCCACACCAGGGGAAGGAGGCCGGGGATCTCGAAGTCGACGGCCTCGGCGAGCAGCTCCCCCGTCATGACGTCGACCGGGTGGCCGGTGAGGAAGCAGATTATTTTGCTGCGCCACGAGCCTTTGGTGGCACCGAGCAATTTGTGGAGCTTGCCTGACACCCATTTGGTGCGAATCGACTGCGTCGCTGCCGCGGTCCAATCGACCGCCTCGGGACCGCCGATGAGAACAGGCGCGCCCATCGGCACGGCGAGGCACACGCTCGTCGGCAGGTTGAAAGGATAGCTGCAACTCATCACGATCGATCCCGTGCGGCTCTGGCTCGAGCCGGCAAAGTCCACGGTCTTCGAGCCGGTGATGAGCGAGCCCTCGTTGCCCGTCGGAGCGTCGACCGGGTGAGGCGCAATGCCGGGTGGGGTCGGGAAGTGCGGTAGGCCCTTCACGTTGGTGCCCGTGTTGCCACACGGCATCCCATTGACGAGCACCAGGCCTCCGCCCCCGAAGACGGCGCCTATCGCGGCTCCAAGAGCCACCCCCATCGGATCGAAGACCACGCCGATGAAGGGATGGGGCAGCGGCACCGGGGCAGGCGGCGCGGGCGGCGGAAGAGTCACCGCGTGAATATCGATTCCGAGGACGGGATCGCCCCATTTTGCAGCGATCACGAGGAAGCCTCCTGGATAGCTTTCAAGGAGTTCTTCTCCAGAGCGAGGCACTCGGCCTCCATGCGCATCGCCTCGTTCCGCAGCGCCGGCATCGACTCCGAAAGCCTCGTCACCTCGGTATAGGAAGCGCGGGCGTTGCGATAGTCATGCGCGAACCAATGCACCCCGGCGACGCCGAGCTCGGCCTGGGCTGCCATCACGGGGACCCCTTCGGCGAGAGCGATCCGCTTTGCCACCTGGTACGCGGCAAGAGCGGCTTGCGTATCCTGCGCCGCGAGGGCCGCGCTTCCGAGGGCCAGTGACGTCGCAGCTTCCTCCTGCGCGAGCCCGCTCAGATGGCAGAGCATCCGCGCCGCGCGAAACTTGCGAACGGCCGTCTTGAGCTGGCCGTCGCTCATGGCTTTACCGGCATCAAGGAGCAAGGCGCGGAGCGCGTCTCCCGTGGGCTGCGAGGGGAGGCGCCTCTTCAACTCCTTCTCGAGCGCGGCTTTCTGGGGCGGAGAGAGCCGCGGCGCAGGCGACGCGGGCCCCTGCGAGCCATTGGGTTTCAGCTCCTTCAGAAAGGCGAGCAGCGCGGCTTGATCGACCGCGAAGCTCGCCTGTCCGGGGAGGTTGCTTCGGAGGCTCGGCTGATCGAGCACACCCACCCGGAAGGTGGTTCCATTCGACATCGAGGCGAGCCGCTCGACGAAGGAAGCGTAGGGTGCTCCTTCCTCGATGCTCGAGGGAACCAGCACGAGCACGAGGCCTTCGAGCACCTGGCTGACGCCCTGGACTGCTAGGCCGAGCTGAGCCAGGAAGCGCTCGGTCGTGACGGGACGCAGGCACGGCGCGAGGGCCGGGATCAGGAGACCGTCGTCGGCGAGGCCTTTGCGGAGCTTCTCATACTCTGCTTCAAGGGTGCTCGCGGCGCCGAGCGCGAAGGCCGCCTCGGAGGTGAAGGCCGCCTCGACGATCACGAAGGGGCGACGATTGTCAGGCTGCCACTCCATCACGCGAAGCGTCTTGAGCAGGTCCTTCCGGTCGCTCCGATCGACGACGAGGCGCAGCACGGGAGGCCCTTTCACCTCGTGGCCGGGCGGCGGTCGCCAGAACGCCTCGAATTCCATGATGAAGCGCTTGGCTGCGAGGGTTACCGGGTCCACGTCAGTTCACCTTCACGACGCTGCCGGTGATGTCGACGGTTCCGCCCGCAATCTTGATCGAGCCGGCCTCGAGCGAGATGCTCCCGCCCTTGATCTGGACGCTTGCGCCCGAGATGATCACATCACCTGCGGCGGTGACCGTGACCGTGGCTCCCTGGATGGTCGCCGGGCCTCCGGCGATCGCGCTCAGGACCGTCGTGTTGATCGTGGCCATCCCGCTCGCGCTGACGGCCCACAGGGCGCTGTTGTCCGTGATCAACGGAGCGTTCGTGGTGGCGCTGGGCGTGTTGAGGGTGTGGGTCGCGTTGGCGTTGACCGTCATCGCGGCGGCGACGGTGAGATCGTAGGCCGCCCCGATCCCTTCGGTCTTGGCCGCGGTGATGGTCATCTTTTCGGCACCGTTCACCGTGTACGTCTCGGGGCCGACGGTGACACCGTGTGGCCCCGTGACAGTGAGGTTGCGGTCGGCCGTCACGGTTTGATCCTGCCCCGAGGTGATCGTCAGCGTCTGCCGGCCGAGGATCGTGACGGACTCGTTCCCATCGATGCTCTCGGCGTTGTCCGCGCCCACGTGGCTCGTACGGTTCACGCCGGTCTCTTCCGTGCGGTTGACCTTCACGGTCGACGTGCTGTCGTTGGTGACAGTCTCCTCGCGGTTGTGCCCGATGTTCGAGTTCCAGTCCTTGCCCGCGGTGAGGTTGACCTTCTCTTTGCCCGCGGTGTCGTCGAACTGAAACTCGTTGAAGACCTTGCCACCCGGGCTCGAGAGCGACTTCATCGTCGAGACCGTGGCGGCGCCTTTGCCAAGCGCCGCGGCAGGCTGGACGCCGTTGTAGACGCGGCCGACGACGATGGGCCGGTCGGGATCGCCGTCCTCGTAGGCCACGATCACCTCGGTCCCGACGCGGGGATGAGCGACTGAGCCGCCGCCTGCACCCGCAAACATCTGGCCGACACGGACCCACGAGCTCGCGGGCTCTTTAGCCTGGCGTGCGGCGTCGGTGTCCCAGTGGAACTTGAGCCGCACGCACCCGTTCTCATTGCCAGGGGGCCCGCCGACGTGGATCTCGGCGCCGCGCGCGCTCGGATCGTCGACCACCGTCGCGGTCTGGGTGCTGAGGATGCGTGGCTTGGGGGTCCGCCGCGCCGGGCGAAAGTGCGACTCCGTAGCGCTGTCGCCCGCGCCGCGCCGCACGATCTCCACGGCGACGTGGAAAGGCCCGCTGTTCGGGAGCTGCTCGCCGCTTCGGAGCCCGGGGCCGAGCTCTCCTTCGGCGAGCCCGCGCAGGACGGCTCGTGTCACCAGATACTCACCCTCATAGCGACCCACGGCGTGCTCGAGCTTGAAGATCGTCCCGGCGCCGAGAAGCCGACACGAGCCGTCGGCGGTGCCGAAGCGTCCTTCGGTCTGGAAGCGCTCGAGGATGGCCTTCGCCAGCGGAGCGCCGTGCTCCGGACTCTCGACGAAGCGACCTGGATAGGACTGCACGAAAAGATCGTCCGAGTCGCCCTTCGCTTCTGCGCCCATGGGGAGCTTCGGTTTTTGCCAGTTATAGTCGACGAGCTTCACCTTGGTCGGGCGAAGGCGCCCGCCGAGTCGCACCCGATCGAGGTGACGGCCTCCCGTGGTGGGCGTGAACGGATCAAACGGATCGAGCTTGTGCCGGCCGCTGTCGTGATCGCTCATGACGAGAACGACGGTCTTATCCGTGTGCTCGAAGTGGTAACTTATTCCCTCTTCTTCGAGTAAGCGCGAGACGAAGTCGAAATCGCTCTCCTCATACTGTACCGAGTAAGGTCTCGCTTTCGTGTCCTCGATGCGCGAGGGATCGAGGATCGAGGAGACGCCACGCAAACTTCTCGTCGGGAGCACAAAAGGCGCGGAGAAGATCGTCTGCGCCGGTGCCATCGACATCTCCAGGCTGCATCTTCGGATCGCCCTTGAGGACGGCTTCGATGATCTGCTTGGTCGTCTTCTCGAGAAAGATCCGGCTCCGCTTCCGGTGCATTGCGCGGCCGAAAGGCGGGAGGAGGACGACCTCGTAGAGGCTTCCTGCATGGGTGGTTCCCTTGTCCTCCGCGCTGACGATGACGCCGTGGACTGATCGCACCGGAGGGCTCGTGCCTGTGAAGATTCGCAACGTACCGAGCTTACCGAGGAGCTCGAAGGGATCGACCTCGCCATCGATCGTTCGCGCGTGGAGGAGCAGCTTGAGCTCGTAAGGGGTGCTGATCGCATCCTCCATCGTGAAGCGCACGACCTGGAGATGGCCCCATTCTGCGCCGCCACCATCCCAGTGAAACGCGAAATCGTTATCGAGCATGGCCGAGTGCTTCCTTCATCACGATTGCCTCGAGCAACGGACGCTCGGCGAGCGTTCTCGTGTACCTGTGCATCGTCAATAAATTGCGCATGTCACAATGACCCATCGCTGCGTGCCGGGTCGATCCAGTAGGCTTGATAACGCTGATACAATCGATGCCACTCGCCATACTCCGTCGAGTTGCGACGCAACCGCTCTTTCCATGCCAGATCGATGGTGAGCCTCTGGCTTTGCGATACGAGACCATACCGCTGAAAAATCGCCTCGACTTGCTGCGGGAACACGGCGATCTCGACGCACAGTGAAGCATACTGCTCGAGCGTCAAGCGAGGAGCCGGACTGTTCGAGAGATCTGGTGGTGTCTCCTATCGTGGCTCTGCTTGCTGCGCGGGGATGGGCTGAAACGGCAACGGATTCTTGATAACAAGACCCGCCGCCAGCGTCATATCGACTGGATGTTCAGCGGTTATCGAAGTGACCAGAGCTTCTGGAGTTGCTGGGGCCTGGCTGATGAAAGGAAGGGGATCCTTTGCGATCGCCATCAGTCCAGGAGCAGGCAGTGTCTTATCAACCGGGTGGCCCGCGGGAGCACGTGCTATCCAGTCGGGAAGCGGGGGATCGTCCTGAAGATGTACCCGTGGAACGATTGGCGACTGAAGCTCCGCAGGCGAGGCGAGCTGATAGCTCGCCTTCTGAACCTCAGCAGGCGACGTAGGATCGGTGAACATCGGCGGCGGAAACTGCTGGCTCGAGCTCTCGAGCTGCTGAGGCGCGTCCGCCATGGCGAGGCCGGTCAGCTCCGTCCACGTGATCCGGTAGGCCGTGCGGTAAGCCTCGATGGTGGTGAAGTCCGCCCGCTCCACGTCGTCGGCGAGCGCGGCGAGGAGCGCTTCTTCCTCGGACATCCAGCTCGCGGCGTCGAGGTTTGCCTCCGCAAGGACCGCTTCGCGGTCGAGCCCAGCATCAAGCTGCGCCCGGGCCCGCGCAAACTTCTCCCAGGTGACCTGCTTCATGGTGAAGCCGAACCTTCCCATGATTTCGCGAGTACCCCCATGGTCTTCATCCCGATCCCTCCAGTTCGGGCAACTAATACTGGAACTTGCGTCCAGTCAACCCCCACGTGCAGCATGCCGGGCGACCCCTACGGCGCACCCTCTCGCGCCTCGCGAGCGCAGATCGCCCAGCGGTGCGTGATCGCTGTTGCAAATCTCCTCCTCTTTCTTCTAGGGCTCCAAATCATGAGATTTCTCTCCCTCGCCGCCCTCAAGGTCGCGTTCGCAGATCTCTTCACCAAGCGCCACTCGGCCCTCCTCCTTTCCAGCGCAGGCAAAACCTACGAGCCTGTCCTGCTGGAGAAGAAGTCCCTCATCGACGCGCTGCCCGCCGCCCTCACTGGCGGTAAACCACTCGCCGACGAGATCACCTTGGCCGACGAGGAGCATGACGGCTTCGGCGGCGCCATCTGGTATCTCGTTCAGGCTTATCAGCGCTGGCCCCAGGTCCCGCCCGACGTCCTGGCGGCCGTCAAGCGCGTTCAAGCGGCGTTCGTCCCCGAGCTCGACGACCTCAATGCGAGCTATGCCCTGGAGGCGAATGCCGCGATAAAGCACAAGGCCGATCTCCAGACGCTGGAAGCCGACCTCAAGCTCATCCCCATCGCAGGGGGCCTGTCGCTCTACGATTGGGGCAAGGGGTTTGTCGCCGGGGGAGATCTCCTGGGTACGCTGCTCAGCCAGCGCGCCGACGCCGCCTCCGGCGCCAGCGCGCGCAGTGAAGCGGGGAAGATCCGCTCCAGCGCCGTGGGGGTGCTGGGTCGCTTCCGTGGCGCGCTGGGCGATGAGCTGGGCGTCAATCCGGCCTTGTCGAAGGATCTCGACGCCCAGGTGTTCGGCTACTTCGACGAGCTGGACGGGATGCGGGCCGCCGCGTTGGCCGCCGCTCGGCCCAAGAAGGCGGCGCCGGCTCCCCCTGTAGCCGCTCCCGCGGCAAATCCGACGCCCAGCACCGGGACGTAACGAAACGCACCGCCGAGACCTCTCGAGAGGCCTCGGAGAGACTCGGGACCACCCCACGGCCTCTCGAGAGGGCATCGAGGTCGTCGTGACTCTCCCCGACGGCCTCTCGAGACGGCATCGAGATACTCGGGGCTTCCCTCGCAGGCCTCTCGAACGGGCATCGAGATACTCGGGACTATCCTCAACGGCCTCTCGAACGGGCATCGAGATACTCGGCACTATCTCTACGCCCGGTTCGGCGAGGCTCCGCGCTACCGAGCGGGTACGCGCAGCTCGCCGCGGGCGATCTTCTCCGCGAGCTCGGCCACGCGGGCCTTCACCTCGGGCGGGATCAACGCGGCGTGCGCCCCCTCGCTCACGTAGCCAACGCCCTGCTCGGCGACGCCGAACGAGCGCGCGCCGCCCTTGAGCTCGCCCTTGATCACCGAGAGGATCGCGTCGTACACGGCGACGTCCCCGCGCTTGATCATGCTCGTCATCACGATGCCGGGCATCTCGTCGTACTGGTCGGAGTCGACGCCGATCCCCTTCGCGCCCATGTCGCGCGCGGCCTCGAAGACCCCGTGGCCCGTCGTTCCGGCGGCGTGATAGAGGATGTCCGCGCCCGCCGAGATCTGGCTCACCGCGAGGGCCTTTCCCTTCACCGGATCGCGGAACGCCTCGGGCGTCGCGCCGGCGTAGGCCACGTGGATCACGCAGGTCGGGCAGACCGCGTGGACGCCGGCGCGGTAGCCGGCCTCGAACTTGTGGATCAGCGGGATATCCATCCCCCCGACGAAGCCCACGTGGTTCGTTTTGGTCATCAACCCGGCGACGGCGCCGACGAGGAACGAGCCCTCTTCTTCGCGGAAGATCAGCGCGGCGACGTTGGGCGGGACCACGCCGTCGGGGTTCGGCGAGTAGTCGATGCAGGCGAAGCTCGTCTTCGGGAAGGCCGCGGAGACGACGTTGACGTCGCTCGAAAAGATGAACCCGACGCAGACCACGAGGTCGAAGCCGCGCGCGGCAAAGAGGCGCATCGCCGCCTCGCGATCCTCGGCGCCGCTCGGCTCCAGCACCTCGAAGGTGATGCCGAGCTCGCGCGCGGCGCGGGAGACGCCCTCGTACGCCGCGTCGTTGAAGCTCTTGTCGCCGCGACCGCCGACGTCGAACACCAGCCCGACGCGCACGTCGGCGTGGGCGCCCTTGCCGGGCTCCTCGTGGCGCGCCGGGAGCAGCGCCGTGAGCCCCGCGAGCAGGCCGACGGCGAGGACGGCGCGGCGGAGCGCGACGGGCACGGCTAACCCGTCGCCTTCTCGAGGACGATCCCCCGGAGATCCCCGTGGCTGTCAGGCTCGACGAAGATCTTCTTCATGTTGGGCTGCTCGTCCCGGATCCGGCGCTCGATCTCGTTGATCGTGCTCTCCACCTGCTCGACGCTCAGCGTGGGCTCGAAGGCGATCTTCAACGCCAGGACGATGAAATCCGGCCCGAGGTGCATGGTCAAGAGCTGGGTGACACCCACCACACCGTCCGTTCCTGCAGCGATCGCCCGCGAGCGCTGCTCGTCTTCCAGCGTGGCGCGCTCACCGATGAGCAGGCTGTGGGTGTCGCGCGCGATCAGCACGGCGACCACCATGAGAAGTATGCCGATGACGATCGATCCGATCGCGTCCCAGATCCCATTCCCCGTCAGCGCAGCGAGGCCGACCGCGGTGAACGCGAGGGTGAGACCAACGAGGGCAGCGATGTCTTCCATCAGCACGAGGGGGATGGTCGGATCCTTCCCCTCGAAGAGGGCATTCTTGAACGGTTTCCCCTTGTTTTCGAGGCGAAATTCTTTGAGGGCGACCGAGCAGGAGTAGCCCTCGAGCACGGCGGAGAGGCCGAGGACGGCGAGGCTGGTGAGCGGGCCCTGGCGAAGGCTCCAGAAGTTGGAGAGGTCAGGCACATCGGGGTGAATGGCTTTGTGGATGCCCTCGTAAAGAGCGAAAGCGCCGCCGACGCTGAAGAGCAGGATCGCCACCAGGAAGGGCCAGAAATAGCGCTCCATCGCCCGCCCGAAGGCGTAGCGATCGTCCCGCTTGAGCGCGAGCGTCACCCCGAGAAACAGGAGGCCCTGGTTCCCGGTGTCCGCGAGCGAGTGGACGGCCTCCGCGAGCGTCGCGGTGCTGTTCGAAAGGTAGGCCGCAACGAACTTGCAGACCGCGATCGCGAGGTTCGCGAACAGGGCCGCGCGAATGACTTTGACGGGATCGCCGCCACCGTGACCGGACATCGCGCGGAAGGCTAAACGATAAGGCCGCGAGGAGGGTAGACTGCCGAGCGATGTCGACGCGCTACGCCGCCCGCGCCGCTGCCTTCGCGCTCGCCGGGCTGCTCTTCCCGGAGGCGATCGCGCGGGCCGAGCCCTCCGCTGCGGAGAGCGGCGCGACGCTGCTCGATCGCGTCGTCGTGCGCTGGACGGCGCCGGAGACGGGCGGCGCCACCACGCCGCAGTTCATCTTCGAGCGCGAGCTCGCGTTCGAGGCGCGGCTCGAGTCGCTGATGGATCCTGATCCAGAGGCGGGCCCGTTCCACGATCGTCACGTGCGCGCGGCGCTCGATCGCCACATCGCCGAGACGCTGCTGGCGAGCCTGCCCGTGCAGCCGACGCCGGCACCTCGAGAGATCGCCGCGCGAGCCGAGGCGGCGCGCGCGATCCTCGAGCAGCGAGTGCGCGGGCGCGACCGGCTGAGCGCCGCCGCGTCCGCTGAAGGCATCAGCTCGGACGAGCTCGACGCGCTGCTGCGCCGCGAGGCGAAGGCCAGCCTCTACCTCGATCGCATGGTCGCGCCGATGCTCGAGCCAAGCTCGGTGGAGCTCCGCGCCCTGCACCGCTCCGGCGTGACGCCTTTCAAGGACGAAGCCTTCGAGCAAGCGCAGCCGGCGTTGATCCGCTGGTACGTCGGCCAGAAGCTGAGCCAGGCGATCGAGACCTACTACCTCAACGCCCGCAACCGCGTGACGCTGGTGATGATCCGCAAGCCCCGTTAACCGTTGCGCCCGCGCGCTCGGGGTTTCAACCCCGGGCGGGGGTGCTCGTTAACAGCCTTCAGGCGGAGTCGCTGTGTACGTCGTTGCGGACTTCTTGCGAGGCCGGCGGCTCTTCTTCGTCGGCGACGCCGTGGTGCTCGGCGTAGTGTTGCTGCTGGCCGAGCGAGCGGGCCGCGCGGCGGGCCTTCAGGAACTCGGCGAAGGCCGTGAGCGTGTCGAGATCGCGCGGCCCGAGGGCATCGGAGATCTCGCGCAGGTTGCGGCGGAGCGTCTCGGCGCTCTTGCCGCGGCGGGGCTCGCGCGGCTCTTCGCGCGTGGCCTCCGTGAGCGCCGAGGAGGACGCGACGGCGAGGGCGGGAGGCGCACCGGAGGGCGTCTCGGTGCGCGACGACGGCGCCTCGGGCACCCACATCGGGCGGGCGATCGGGTTGAGCGCGTGGGCGCTGAGCCAGGCTTCCATGAAGATGCGCAGTCGCTCGCTGCGGAACGTGAACCAGCGCTCGCGCTCGGGCGCGTAGGCCATCAGTACGTCTTTGAAGCGACGAAACGCGCCCTTGCCGTCGATGGCCTGGCCGAGCTTCGCCTGGAGGTCCGGGTCCTCCACCATCGGGATGTAGCGCTCCATCCACCGGTATTGCTCGCGCGAGCTCACGGGATCGATGCGCAGGTAGTTCGCGTCGGCGGCGATGCGCGCGTGCATCTGCGGATCGGCGACGCCGTCGACGACGCGGAGCACGTCGCCCGTGACCAGATGAAGGTAGGAGTGGACCTCCGGCGCGTTGTTCTCGAAGGCGTCTTCCAGCGCCTCCCAGTCGATCGGGATGTCACGCACGGCGGCGGTGCCGGCGGAAGTAGTTTCGTTGGTCATGTCCTCCTCATCATCATCATCATCATCGAACGACAGGATGCGACGGGGGGCTAGTCCGCCGATCCGGGTCAAGGGCACAAGATTCGATCGAGAATGCTCCGTCGTCATAGAACTTTACGCCGGTTAGGGCGGCTTGGGCTGAACTCTTGCAACATAAAGATGATTCCCACCGCAGGTAGTCGCGCACCCGCGCGCATCGGTCGGACAATTTCTTCGCGGCGCTCGACGACGCTCGCTCGAACGCGCACACGCTCACCGTCCGAGCGCGCGGCTCAGCTTGTGTGATCGCGCTCCGGTCGGTGGCGTAGGTTGGATGACCCTTGCAGCTCAAACCTTCGCAGCAGGCGTGCTCCGCGTTCGCGCGATAGCGTCCGACCAGCGGCGACGGTGGGCGTTGCGATCGTCGTCGCTCATCGTGACCTGGAAGGTGCGGTCTACCCGGGACATCCCCGCGGCCTCGGCGATGCTGCGAAACAGGCCCACGCCGACGCCCGCGAGCATCGCCGCGCCCCGGGCGGTCGACTCGAGCTCCATCGGTCGCTCGATGGTGATCGGGCCGATGTCGGCCTGAAATTGCATCAAGAGGTCGTTCGCTGCGGCGCCGCCGTCGACGCGCATGCGGGCGAGCGGCTTGCCGAGATCTTCGGTCATGGCGACGAGCAGATCGTTGACCTCGAGGGCGATGCCTTCGAGCGTGGCGCGCGCGAGGTGCGCCGCGGTCGTGCCGCGCGTGATCCCACAGATGACGCCGCGCGCTTCCGGATCCCAGTACGGCGCGCCGAGGCCCGAGAGCGCCGGGACGAACGAGACGCCGCCGCTCGACGGGACGTTGCGAGCCAGCTCTTCAATGTCCTTCGCGTGCTTGATCATGCCGAGCCCATCGCGGAGCCACTGCACGGCGGCGCCCGCGACGAAGGCGCTGCCTTCGAGCGCGAAGGCGACCTCGTCGCCGACCTTCCAGGCGACCGTGGTGAGCAGGCCGAAGCGGCTGCGGATCGGCGCGGCGCCGATGTTGGCGAGGATGAACGCGCCCGTGCCGTAGGTGCACTTGGCGTCACCGACGCCGAAGCAAGCCTGGCCGAAGAGGGCCGCCTGCTGATCGCCGGCGATGCCGGTGATCGGGACGCCGTCAGGCAGGCCGGGGAAGCCGAGCGTCGCGGCGATCCGCTCTGCCGAGCCGACGATCTTCGGCAACATCGCACGTGGGACGTCGAGGAGCGCGAGCATCGTGTCGTCCCATTCGAGCGTGCTCAGGCGCATCAGCAAGGTGCGCGAGGCGTTGGTCACGTCGGTCGCGTGGACCGGCGCCCCCGAGGCCGCGTCGCCCGAGAGGCGCCACACCAGGAAGCTGTCGATGGTGCCGAAGCAGAGCTCGCCACGCTCAGCCCGCGCGCGCGCGCCGGGGACGTGATCGAGGATCCACGCGACCTTGGTGCCGCTGAAATAGGGATCGAGCACGAGGCCAGTCGTCCCCTCGACGAGGTCTTCGTGGCCGGCGGCGCGAAGCTCCGCGCAGCGCGCCGCGGTGCGCCGATCTTGCCAGACGATGGCGCGATGGATGGGCTTGCCCGTGGCGCGCTCCCACACCAGCGTGGTCTCGCGCTGGTTGGTGATCCCGATGGCCGCGATGCGCTCGCCCTCGACGCCCGCAGCCGCGAGCGCGCCCTTCACGGCGTCGATCACGCTCTGCCAGATGTCCTCGGGATCATGCTCGACCAGGCCGGGCTCGGGGAAATACTGACGAAACTCGCGCGTGGATCGGCCCAGGGTGGCTCCCCGGGTGTCCATGACCAGCGAGGTCGTGCCGGTCGTGCCTTGATCAATCGCGAGGAGAAGGTCAGCGCCCATGGTCTCGCGTGGGTACCGCGGCGGCGGCGACGCGGGAAGAGGCCCCAGCGCGCGGGTTCTCGCTCGAAAGGGCCCCGTTGCTTTCGGCGCTCGAGCGGCCTCGGACGCCGACGGGGCGCCGATGCGGCAAAATTTCGACGTTGTAAGCCCGGCTTACCTGGGAGAAGGTGCGGTCCTCAACCTCAACAGCCGGCAGTTCACGGGCGAACGATTGTCCTGGAGCGCTGGCCTGGGTATTCTCCCAACTTCGATGGCTCGCCTGATCCTGCAGACCGCCGAAGGCCAGCAGGCGATCGATCTGCGACCGGTGAATTCGCTCGGGCGTCACCCGAACAATTCAATCCAGCTGCTGGATAAGATCGTCTCGAAAGAGCACTGCATCATCGAGCTGCGCACGGATCACTGGGTCCTGCGCGATCTCGGCAGCCTCAACGGAACCTTCGTGAACGCCGAGCGAGTGCGCGGCGAAGCGCCGCTCAAGCACGGCGATGAGATTTCGCTTGGCGCGACGAAGGGCCGCTTCGACGACGGCGGCCCCCCGATGCCGCTGCCCGCGCAGAGCCCCGGCGTCGCCAACCCGCAGTCGGCGTGGTCGCAAGCGCCGCCGACGCCGATGGCGTCTCCAATGGCGCAGTCGGCGCACGTGATGCCGCAGCCGTACGCCAAGCAGCAGGGCGCGCCCCCGTCGACCGGCGCGCCGCCCCCGCCGTCGATGGTGCCGTCGACGGTCGCAGCGCCGCCGCAGCAGCAGCAGCCCTACCAGGCGTACAATCGGCCGCCGATGGTCTCGCCGGGGCAACCCGGCCAGATGCCGCCCGGGCAGCAACAGCGGCCGCCGCAGTACGCGCAGCAGTCTCCCCCGCCGCCGCAACCGAACTACCCCGGTAGCCCGCAGCAAGCCGGTGGGACGATGCCGCTCCGGCCGGCGACGGGGCCGATCGTCCCGCTGCGCCCGGGACAGCAAGGCCACTACGTCGCCCACGGGACGCGGATCGATCTCAACGATCAGGCGCGCCACATCGCCGGGCAGATCTCGGCCGGGGACAAGGGCTTCCTCCCGTACGAGCGCATCTCGAGCGACTCCAACCAGCTCCGCGCCGACTACGAGCGCCTCCGCCTCTCGCACGAGCTCTCGCGAGAGATCGCCGCCGAGCGCGACACGACGAAGCTGCTGGAGCGGATCCTCGTCAGCGTCTTCAAGTTCATCCGCGCCGACCGCGGCGTGATCTTCTTGCAAGACGAGAGCGGGGAGCTGACGCCCCGGGCGATGCAGCGCCGCGACGGGACGACGGCGCCGATCAGCGTCTCGTCGACGATCCTGAACCACGTCGTGAAAGAGCGCGCCGCCGTGCTCACCCACGACGCGGCGATGGATTTCGCCAACTCCAAGGGCAAGAGCATGATCCTGAACCGGATCAGCTCGGCCATGGTCGCGCCGCTCCTTCACAACAACGAGGTGCTCGGCGTCCTCTGGCTCGACTCGGAGACGCTGGCGCAGTTCCAGGCCAAAGATCTCGAGCTCGTCACCGCGATCGCCAACCAGGCGGCGATGTTCATCGAGATCAACATCCTCGGTAAGAAGGTCGAAAACGAGATCCTCACGCGCGAGCGCTTCAGCCGCATGGTGGCGCCCAACATCGCCGAGCGGGTGATGGCCGGCCTGCTCGAGGTCAAGCCCGGCGGTCAGCGCGTCGAGGAGTGCACGGTGTTCAACAGCGACATCCGCGGCTTCACCGCGATGAGCGAGAACACCAGCCCGGAGATCCTCGTCGAGATGCTCAACGAGTATTTCGAGGAGATGGTCGACACGCTGTTCAAGTACGAAGGCACGCTCGACAAGTTCATGGGCGACGGGATCATGGCCATCTGGGGCGCGCCCGTAGCGCACCCCGACGACGTGGTCCGATCGATCTCCTGCGCCCTCGAAATGGGCGAGGTCCTCGGCCACTTCAACCGCCGACGCCTGGAGAAGGATCTCTCGCCCCTCGCGGTCGGCATCGGCATTCACACCGGGCCCCTCGTCGCCGGCTACATCGGCAGCTCGAAGGCGCTCAGCTACACCGTGATCGGGGACGTCGCGAACACCTCTGCGCGCCTCTGCTCGGTGGCGCTGGCCGGCCAGATCGTGATCAGCGAAGCGACGCAAGAGCGCCTCGGCGGCCGCTTCGAGCTGGAAGAGCTTCAGCCCGCGAAGGTGAAGGGGATCTCGCGACCCCTGCGCGTCTTCAACGTCCTCCGCCCGCGCCTTTCGGTGCAAGTCCCGAGCTCCATCTTCGGGACCGAGCCGACCAGCGTCACGTAACGCGAATCCACGCGGCGCGGCTTTCCCGCAGCGGGCCGCGGGGCTATAGCCGCTCGCCGTGGCAGCGTTCGTCCTCCCTTTTGAAAGGCCCGTCGTCGACCTCGTCGAGAAGGTGCGAGAGCTCCGCGCGCTCGCGGCGTCCGATCGGCGCTTCGAGCCCGAGCTCGCCCGGCTCGAGGAGAAGACGTCGCGCCTGGCCCGGGAGATCTTCGCCGACCTCACGCCGATGCAGAAGGTCCAGCTCTCGCGCCACGCGAGCCGGCCCTACACGCTCGACTACGTGAAGCGCCTCTTCACCTCGTTCGACGAGCTCAAGGGCGACCGCCGCTTCGCCGAGGACGCGGCGATCGTCGCCGGGCTCGCGAGCTACCACGGGCGCAGCGTCGTCCTCGTCGGCCACCAGAAAGGCCGCGGGACGAAGGAGAACATGAAGCGCAATTTCGGCATGCCCTACCCCGAGGGCTACCGGAAGGCGATCCGCATGTACGAGCTCGCCGACAAGTTCAACTTGCCGATCCTCACGTTCATCGACACGCCCGGCGCCTACTGCGGCATCGGCGCGGAGGAGCGCGGCCAGAGCGAGGCCATCGGCGCGTCGCTCGCGGCGATGGCGCGGGCGCGGGTGCCGATCATCGCCACGATCATCGGCGAAGGCGGCTCCGGCGGCGCGCTCGCGCTCGGCGTGGCCAACCGCGTCCTCGTGCTCGAGTTCGCCTGCTACTCGGTGATCACGCCCGAAGGCTGCGCGGCGATCCTCTGGAAAGACGGCTCGCGCGCCGAAGAGGCGGCGACGCGCCTCAAGATCACCGCGCCCGATCTGCTCCAGCTCGGCGTCGTCGACGCAGTGGTGGAGGAGCCCACCGGCGGCGCGCACCAGGATCACGATGACGCCGCTGTGCGCCTCGATCGTGCGATCTGGGCGCAGCTCACCGCCCTCGACGGGCTCTCGCCCGATGATCTGGTGGACGATCGCTACCGCCGCTTCCGCGCCCTCGGCACCTTTGTGGCGTGAGAGCCGGCGCCGCGCCGTGCGCCTCGCTCGACCTGCGCTCCGCGTGAAGCTATAGCCGAGCCCGAACCATGGATCAGGCCAAGCTTTCGAGGGCCGCGCTCGCGCTGATGTCGGCCATGGTCGCGCTCACGATCATCCTCTGGGTCCAGTCCAAGTTCGACGGCGCCGATCGCAAGGCGGCCCTCGGCATCGTCCAGGAGTACCGCTCCAAGCAGGGCTCGACGATCCCAGAGATCCTCGATCGCAAGCACCCCGGCGTCGCGCCCACGTGGTCGGTGGAGACGCAGTCGGCCTGCGAGCAGCACGAGCGCGTGCGCGCCGTCGTCGCGGGGGAGACGTACGACTTCGCCGTCGACATCAACAGGCCCTCGATTCACCCGGCGAATCAAGCCGCGGAGGGCGTGATCGCCGGCCTCGACGAGCCGCGCCCCGCGGGCACGCCGAGCGCGATCGCGCCGGCCGCGTCAGGAGCGCCGTGACGATCCGCGTCGCCCTGATCGGCTGCGGCGCGTGGGGATCGAACCTGCTGCGGGTCCTCGAGCAGAGCCCGCGCGCGGCGGTGGTCGCCGTCGCCGATCCGCGCCCGCTCCAGCGCCGTCATGCCCGTGATCTCTCGCCCGGCGCCGAGGTGGTCGCCTCGCTCGACGAGGCCCTCGCGCTCGGCGTCGACGCGGTGGTGATCGCCACGCCCGCGCACACCCACGCCGCGCTCGCGCTCGCGGCGATGGACGCGGGGGCCGACGTGTTCGTCGAGAAGCCGCTGGCGATGACGATCGCCGACGCCGAGCGCTGCGCGGTGCGCGCCGAGGCGCTGGGCCGCGTCGGCATGGTCGGGCACCTGCTGCGCTACCACCCCGCGGTCACCCGGCTCGTCGAGATCTGCCGCGGCGGCGCGCTCGGGCCGCTCGAGCACGTCGAGGCCACGCGCCGATCGGTGAACGGGGACCGCACCGCCTCCGCGCTCTGGACGCTCGGTCCGCACGATCTCTCGGTGATCCACGCGATCGACGCGAGCGCGGTCGACACCATCACCGCGGCCGGGCCGGTGAGCGGGGAGGACGCGATCGTCGATCTGACGCTGCAATCCGGCCTCACCGCGCGCGTCGCCCTCTCGCGCGCGCACCCCGCGAAGGAGCGGCGCCTGGCGGTGATCGGCCGGGATCACGCGGCGATCTTCGACGACGTGCGCGCCCCCGATCGAGTGCTCCTGGGGCGCCCGGGGAAGCGGCGCGGGGGCGCGGTGGAGATCGCGATCACCGGCGAGGCCACGGTGGCGTGGCACGAGCCGCTGGCGCTCGAGGTCGATCATTTTCTCCGCTGCGTGGAGGAGCGCACGCCGCCGCGCACCGGGTTCAGCGACGGGGTGATGGTGGTGCGCGCGCTGGCGAAGGCCGAGGGCGCGATCCATCGGCGCGACGAGCGATCCGGCGAGCCGATGCCGCTCGCGTAACGCTCAGCGCACGCTTCGCGCGGCCTCGATCACGCGATCGATCCAGGCTTGTTCTGCCGCGTCGATCGGGGGATCACGCGGGATCGTCGTCGCGAGGGGCCGCGGCCTCGAAGGCGCGTGCCCGCGCAGCCACGCCGAGGTGATCGCGCCGACGCGCCCTTGCATCCCGAGGAACAGGGTGAAGAGATCGGGCCCGACGGCGCGGCGCGGGGCCTTGCGCACCTCGAGCTCGGCGCCCGAGGCGAGCGTGGCAGTGAATCCTGCCACCAAATGGTCGACGGGATCGAGCCAGGGATCGGGCGCGCCGTGCGCTCCCGCGGCGATCCACGCGTCCACTGTCGTCGTGTCGCGCGGCGGCGCGTCGGGGCCGAGCGCGAGCGTGAGGCCGGCTGCGACGAGGGCGCGCTCCACCTCGGCCAGCGTCGCGCTCCCGCTCGCGTGGACGAGCTGCGAGGCGCGATCGATCACCGGCTGCGCAGGCGGCGGCGTGACGGCGCGGCGCGCAGGTGGATCGCGCGGCAAGAGGTTCCCCGGGTTCATGATGCCGGCGGGGTCGATCACGTGGCGGAGCGCGTGGACGATGTCGACGCCGAGGCCGAGCTCGGCGCCGAGCTTGGGCGCCTTGCTGCGGCCGACGCCGTGGTGGTGCGAGAGCGAGCCGCCCGCGGCCACGGCGGCGTCGAGCGCGGCGCGCCACGCGGCGTCGTACTTCGCCTCGGCCTCGGCCACCGTGGGCGCGCTGCCGGCGAAGGTGAAGTAGATGCTGCACCCGTCGGGGTACGCGTGGGAGAGGTGCGCCATCACGAACACGTGCCGCCCGAGCGCGGCGCGGACGCCGTCGTAAAGATCGCGCAGGCGCGACCAGGGCGCGGCGACCTCCATCGTGTCGCTGAAGGCGCCGGCCATGAAGACCGGGGCCTGGCGGTAGCTGACGCTGTAGCGATGCGCGAGCCAGTGGCGGGCCGGCTCGTCGCCGAGCGGTTTGGCGTCGAGGCGCGCGGCGATCGCGGCGGCGCGCGCGAGATCAGCGTCGCCTTCGCCAGCGGGGCCTTCGAAGATCATCACCAGGCGCGAGCCCTTGAGGACGCGCGCGCCGAGGGCGTCGACGGCCTCGTTGAGCAAGCGCGGGACGCGGAGGATGCTGCGGAGCGCGATGGCGCCGGCGCCGGGAGCGTGGGCGCCTTTGGCGGGCTCTTTCTTGGGCTTTTTGCCGACGGCGCGAGCCCGCTTCACCGAGCCCATCTTGGCCATGAACGAGTCGAAGGGATCGTAGAGGCGCGCGACGGCGGGGCGGAGGCCGGCCTGGAACATGTCGCGCATCGCCGTCCAGCCGGCCTCGATCGTCGGGAACGAGAAGGCGCCGAAGGCGCGCGCTTCGGGGACGGGGTGGAGGCGGAGCGTGGCGGCGGTGATCACGCCGAGCACGCCTTCGCTGCCGATGAAGAGCGGGAGGAGATCCGGCCCGTGAACGCGGCGATGGAAGCGGACGATCTCGCCGCGCCCGACGACGCATTCGAGGCAGGAGACCATGTCCTCAATTTTGCCGTAGCGGCCCGAGCACTGGCCGGCGCCGCGCGCGGCGACCCAGCCGCCGACGGTGGAGCAGAGGATCGACGAAGGGAAATGCCCCGCAGAGAAGCCCTTGGCGTTGAGCTCTTCTTCGAGGCGAATGCCGAGCGCGCCGGACTCGACCTCGAGCGAGGGCGCGTCCGCGTCGAGCTTTCGCCAGCGGGTGAGGCGCTTGAGGTCGAGCACCACGGTGCGCCGATCGGGGAGGATGCCGCCGCAGACGCCGGAGCCCGCGCCGAAGGGGACCAGGGGCACGCCCTCGTCCGCGCAGAAGCGGACGGCGGCGGCGACCTCGGCGATCGTTTGAGGCCAAACGATCAGCCCGGGGCGGTGCTCGGCGATCCGGCCCTCGGAGACGGCGAGGTGGTGGCGAGGCCAGAGATCACGGGCGTAGGCGATCTGATCCGGCGGCGAAGCGCTCCGCCGGAGATCGGGGAGCGCCTGGGCGAAGGTCGCCTCGAGCTCCATCGGCACGACGCTCACTCGTGCTCGCTGCGCTCGGCGAGGACGATGACGCGCGGCGACTCGGAGCCGAAGAAGACGCCGGGGTGCGCCGGGTGCCCCGTCACCTCGATCACCTTGAAGCCGCACTCGTGGAGCATCTTGCCGAGCTCGTGGAGGGCGTAGAGGCGGATGGTGTAGTCGACCTCGCGGGCGCGGCCGTCCTCGAACATCACCGTGCGCTTCACGCGCAGGCGGCTCGTGAAGAAGTCGACGGACATCTCATCCATGCAGACGCAGCCGTCGCCTTCGAACCACACGAGGCTCGGCTGGCGCGGGGCGACGTAGTCGTGGTTGATGACGTCGAGGAGGAGCATGCCGCCCTTGCGCAGCGAGCGGTGGATGCGCTGGAGGACGTTGACGTTCTTCTCGTCGTCGAAATAACCGAAGCTCGTTTGCCAGCAGTAGACGCCGTCGAAGGTGTCCTCGAAGGCCATCTCCCGCATGTCGCCCTGGAGGAAGTTGAGCTTCTGCCCGCGGTCCTGGGCCTCGTCGGCGGCGCGCGCGAGCATGGCGAGCGAGAGGTCGTAGCCGACGAGGCTGTAGCCGCGGCTGGCGAGCTCGACCGCGTGGGCGCCGGGGCCGCACGCGAGATCGAGCATGACGGCGCCCTTCTCCAGGCCGAGGCGATCTTCGATGAAGTCGCACTCCTTGCGGACGACCTTGGGATCGACCTTGTCCATCGTCCGCAGGTAGTCGTCGCCAAAGAGCTCTTCCCACCAGGGTTTTTGGCGCTTGCGGAGCGGGTCGAGCGGCGGCGCAGAGACGGGCGCGGCGGCCGCAGCGGGCGGCGCGACAGGCGGCGGAGGTGTTTGCGGAACCGAGGCGACGGCGGGCGGCGCGGACGCCGTGAACGTCGCGACGACGGGCGGCGGCGTGGCCGGGATGGCGCTCGGCTCGATCGAAGCGCGGATCTTCGGCGGGGGCGGCGGGGGCGGCTTCTTGGGCCCCACGGAGGTCGGGCCCGACGAGTTGGGCCCCAACGCGACGGCGTCGATCGTCGGAATGGAGACGTCGGGGATGCGCTCCTGATCGATCTCCACCGACGAGCGGGCCGTCGTGGCGCGGGCGTCACGCGCGAGGCCGGGCACCGTATCGGGCTCGTCGTCCTCGATGGCGTCGAAGGCCTCGACCTCTTCCACGACGATGTCCACCGGAGCCCGCAGCGCGGCGGCCGCGGGGGGCGCGGGGGGCGGCGCATGGGCCTCTTCCCGCGGAAGCGGAGACGTATCGGTGCCGATGCTGATGATGCGCATCGGCTGAATGACGTCGTTGCTCGTGTCGTGGACGGCGACCGAGGCCGCGGGCGCAGCGGCCTCGATGACGGGCGCGATCGGCGCTTCCTGGGGGGCTTCGGTCGGGAAGCCGTCGAGCCACGGCGAGGAGCTGGCTTGCGCCCGCGCGACCGGGGGCTCCGCGATCTGCGGAGGCGCCGAGCTGCGCTCCGTTGACTCGGCGGACAGGGCCGCTTTGAGCGGGCTCGCTTCGTCGGGGCTCTTCATCGTGCGCCGCGATTTGCGGCGCGCGGCGGCGATCGGATCGGTCGAGGACGACGGTAAGCCTTCAGGGCTATCGAGGAACGCAGGGATCGCCGGGGGCGGCCCGGGCGTCGCCCAGCCAACGTCGGTGTCCTCCGTCGAGACGCTGGGAGGCGACGAAGCTTGCGCGGCGGACGACGGCGCCGCGGCAACCACGGGCGAAGCCATGAACGCGTCCATCCCCGGCACGCGCGGCATCGGCGCGGGCGGCGGGATCTGCGAGGACGGCGAAGAGGGCGCGCCAGCGGCGGCGTTGTTGCCAGTCTGCTGACGCGAGGGAGGCGCCGCGCCGGACGCGCGCGGTCGAGGCACGGCGGGCGGCGGTGTCAGGCCCGACTTCGACTGCGCCGCCTCGGGCTCCCGGGCCACGGCCGGAGCTTCCGGCGACGCGTCCCGCGGGGTCTCCTCGCTCATCGAGCAACCTCACCGGAGAGCGGCTCTCCCATGCGAACCTTGGGCGATGCGGGGCGACGCCACGTCGGCGTGACCCCCTTCTCGACGAAGACCACGGCGGTAGAACCCATGTGGAAGATGCCGATCTCGTCGCCCCGAGCGACGGATTGGGCCGGCGCGATCACGTGCGTGCCGAGGGGCACGTCGTGAGCGTCGATCGCGCTCACGGTGATGCGTCCGACGATCATGGCGCCCACCATCACGACGGTAACGCGGCCGTGCGACTCGGTATCGATGACGATGGCGACGCGGCGGTTCGTCGCGAAGAGCGAAGGCACGTGGCGCTCGCCGATGGAATTGACGGGGTACAGATCGCCCGGGAGCGATCGGATCAACGTCACGTTGCCAGCGACAGGCGAGTGGACGCGGTGGTAGTCCCGCGGCGAGAGGTAGACGATGGCGTACTGGCCACCCTCGTAGCGAGCGACCTCGGCTGGATCGCCGACCAGGTCGGCCAGCTGGTACTCGCGCCCCTTGATCGAGAACGTGCCGCCCGGGTGGATGGGGCCGAGATCATCGAGGCGGCCGTCCGCCGGGCTGACGATCTCGTCGGGATCAGCGCACACGGGGCGCGCCCCGTCGCGCAGCGCCCGGGTGAAGAACGCGTCGAAGCTCGAAAAAGCGCCGTCGGGAGGGACGGTGTCGTCGAGGTTCACGTCGTAGGCCCGCACGTAGAGCTTCACGACCGCGTTGGCGACCGTGGGCGGGAGCTGGACGTCACAGAGGCGCCCCACCGCTCGCGTGATGCGAACCCGAGGCAGGACGCGAAGAATTTGGGCAGCGGCGTAGGTAGCGACGGTCATTTCAGGCCCTACAGAATCGGCTGAATGCTAGGCCCCGGTCGGGACCCTGGTCAACGTTGCCGCTCCATGGCGACAACGTTTCGGCCGCTGGGCCGATTTGGAGCGATCCGTCGCGAGGCGGCGCGGTCTTTTTTGGAGCGGGCCTCGAGACCTGCCGCTCGTTTCTGGAGCGGCCCTCGCGTCGGGGCCAAATATGTCGCGTGATCTTGGGCGATTTCGTGCTCGGCACGGCGCTCGCAATAGCTCCTCCACGAACCGCGAGGGCGCTCCCCTCGCCGATTACGGAGGAGACAGAGGACATGCGCATCAAGTTCTGGGGTGTTCGCGGCAGCATCGCTTCGCCTGGCCCCGAGACGGCGGCCGTCGGCGGCAACACGAGCTGCGTCGAGGTGCTCTGCGGCTCGACGCGCTTCATCCTCGACGCGGGCACCGGCATCCGCAAGCTCGGCGACTCGCTGCTCGCTCAGGGCCCGGTCGAGGCGACGCTGCTCCTCTCGCATCTGCACTGGGATCACATCCAGGGCCTGCCGTTCTTCGTGCCGGCCTACCTGCCGTCGACGAAGCTCACGATCGCCGGCACCGCCAACGGCGTCATGTCGCTCGGCGACGCCCTCTCGCACCAGATGACGGCCCCCGTCTTCCCGGTGCGCCTCGACGAGCTCGGCGCGCAGCTCAAGCTCCGCGAGATCAAGAACGGCGAGAAGTTCGACATCGGCGAGGCGACGGTGCGCGTGGCCAAGCTCAACCACCCCGGCGGCGTGCAGGCCTACCGGATCGAGCACGAGGGCAAGAGCCTCGTCTATGCGACCGACACCGAGCACTACGCCTGCGTCGATCCGACGCTCCGGGCGCTGGCCGAGGACGCGGACGTGTTGATCTACGACTCGCAGTACACGCCCGACGAGTACGCGGGCGTCACCGGCCGCTCCAAGGTCGGCTGGGGCCACTCGACGTACGTGGCCGGCTGCGAGCTCGCGAAGAGCGCGGGCGTCGGGCAGTACGTGCTCTTCCACCACGATCCGACGCGCAGCGACGCCGGCGTGATCGACATCGAGCGCCGCGCCCAGGAGCTCTTCGCGCCCTCGATCGCGGCGCGTGAGGGCCTCGTGATCAGCCTCGACCAGCCGGCGAGGGCTGCCTGGGCCGCTTGATCGGCGCCGCGAAGGCTCTCTGCTCCAAGGAGGTCCACCCCATGGATTCAGCCATCTGCTTGCCAGAGGTGACGCGGGCGCGCTGCCTCCCTATGCTGCCTCCCTCCTCGCTCTCCATGTCGCGCCTGTCGCTGATCGTCGATCTCGCCTCCCTCCTCGCTCGCGAGGTCGACTTCGACACGCTCCTTGGCACCGCGTGCGAGCGCCTCGCCCGCGCGCTCCGCGCCGACCGGGCCACGATCTGGATCGTCGACGCCGAGCACGGCGATCTGGTCACGCGCGTCGCCGTCCTCCCCGAGCTCCCCGAAGGCCTGCGGCAGCCGCTCGTCCGCGGGATCGCCGGGCACGTCGCCCTCACGGGGGACGTGGTGCGTGTCGACGACGCCTCGCAGGATCCGCGCTTCGACTCGTCCACCGACAAGGTCACTGGGTACACCACGCGATCGATGCTCGTCGCCCCGATCCGCGAGGACGCGCAGGCGCCCGTGCGCGGGGTCGTGCAGCTCCTCAACCGCGAGGACGGCGCCTTCGATCCGGAGGACGAGCAGTACCTCGTCGCCCTCGCCACGCAGCTCGCCCGCGCCCTCACGCTCACCACGCTGCGCGCGGCCGACGGCGGCGGGCCGGGCCTCGTCCTCCAGAGCACGTTCAACAAGATCGTCGGCCGCAGCGCCCCGATCCGCGCGGTGTACGAGCGGATCCAGCTCGCCGCGCAGACCGACGCGACGGTGCTCCTCCGCGGCGAGACCGGCACCGGAAAGGGCC
>Ga0209181_10002816_pt1 | contig 27903 bp, 18 predicted proteins | sample MAT05_FD_187208 | JGI IMG/M metagenome (GOLD analysis project Ga0209181, IMG submission 187208) | Freshwater microbial communities from Lake Fryxell liftoff mats and glacier meltwater in Antarctica - MAT-05 (SPAdes) (version 2) | ecosystem: Environmental > Aquatic > Freshwater > Ice > Liftoff...
GCTCCCCGGCGGTGGATCGAGCCCTGGCGCGGTGGGGAGGTGAACGATCTCCCAGCGGTCGGGGACGGAGCACCCGTCACCCGCTCCCTGACACTCGTACTGGAGAAGCAGCAAAGCGAGGCCGCGGGTGGGCGCGAGCCACGCGGCGCCGGCGCACCCGCGGATCGGATACCGGGCCTCCTGGTTGCCAGGGACCGACTCGGGGCGCACGATCCGACGCGGATCGCCGGCGCGGGTCGATCGGCCGCGCACCGTGACCTCGAGTTGTGGCTCCCGGTAGACGAGGTGAACGGCGCTGCCACACTGGATCTCCTGGTCCTTCATGGAGCACGCTGGCTGGGTGGCGCCGGCGCCGATGTCGACGCGGCACTCGACGAGGGGCTCCCAGCCCTCCTGCGTGAGCTCGGCGTTGATTCGCAGGACGTGCGCGACAACCTTCTCCCGGAGCGCGTCGTAAGCGCGACGCTGGCCCTCGAGACCAGGGCCCACCTGGTGCGCCTTGTCGAAGGCGGCGACGTCGAGGAGCGGTGTCGTCGAGAGCGCCTTTCCATCGGAGACGCGTTTGACCAGGAGATCCAGGTTGGGCCCCGCGCCGAGCGCATTCCCGGACTGGAAGACCATCAGGCGCTTGCCGTCCCGGGAGACGGCGGGGAGATGGGGAGCATCGAACGACCAGGCAGGGCCGTTGACGGGGCCGTCATTCCCGTCGTACGCGGGTCCGGAGAAGGTCACCCAGGGGCCGCCGACGGGCCGGTCAACGCCGCTCTTCTTCCCGGGGCAGGCGGGGGGCGTCAGCACCGCGGGCGCCGCGCTCGACGCGAGGGGGGCTGGGGTGGCGTGAGGCGCGGGCACGGCGGACGCCGCGGGGCCGGCGGGTCCGGGGACGGGAGGCCCTGCGCAGCTTGCGGCCACGAGCGCCAGAAGCAGAGGGCTGACGCGCCGACGGCTCATGTGGTGCGCGGCTTCGGCGTGCCGTCAGCCATCTTGTACTTGGTCGGCCCGAGCTGGAAGTGGTGGTGATTGACGTGCGCCTGCCGCCCGAACTTGTCGCCGGCGGCGTTGGGCTTGGCGTAGTCGGGGTGGAGGATGAAGTGGCCCTGTTGATCGTCGACGAGCGTCGGGACATCGGTCTTGCCGGCGGGCAGGGGCCCGAGGAGATCGTTGCTGTCCGAGTACTCGTTCACGGCGAAATCGTAGATGGCCTGGAAGACCTCGCGGGCGGCACGGAAATGGGGGGCAATCGTGGCGAGATCAAGGGCCAGGGCAGGATCTGCGGTGGCCGGGACCGGATCCTGGTAGGGCGCCGGATCGAGCCGATAATGGAGTTTGGTCCTGGTACCCGCCTGATCGTTGCGATAGTTGATCTCGCCCGGGTCCGGGGTGGTCTCGGGGAAGCGCTTCCAGGGCGGGAGAGCGGGAGATTGGGCAGGGTTCGCGGCGACCGTCCTCGGGTCCCACATCGGCACTCGCCCCCAGTGCAGGAAGACGATGAAATCGACGCCCATGCGGATCGGCGTCGTCTTGTCGCCCTTCTGCGTCTTGGCGCCGGGCGCGGGCAGTTCCTTGGAGCAGCCCCCGAAATCGAGCGCGAGGCCGTGGTCGTGGCAGTCCCCACCGGTGGTGTTGCCATTGACCCCCTGCGTGTAGATCGCCACGATCTGATGGAGGGTGTGGAGCCGCTCGCAGAGGCGCACGAGGCCCACCACATGGCGCTGGTCCAGGGTCTGGAGCGACTCGACCCTCCACTCCCACTTCTCCCGCAGGAAGCGCTGTCCGGGGAGCAGGTCGCCCTTCTTCGGCGGACTCACGCCAAAGCCATTTTGCAGGTGGAAGAAGGTCACTCTGCCGATGGTGCCCGTCTTCAGCGAGATCCGTTGATCCGCCGTGGGGCTGACGATCTGGCAGCTGTCCGTGCATGCCCCGAATTCGCCGGTACTGGAATCGTGTGTAAACTGGAGCTCCGACGCCGGGGCGAGGGTGATGGTGCTCGAGACATGGTGAAACATGAGCTCTTTCTGCACCTGATCGACGGTCAGTCGGCGGGTCACCTCGGACGCGACCTTCGCCCGATTCATGCAAGCGTCCCTCAGCACCAGGTCGAGGAAGGTGCCCTGTTTGTCCGTCACCAGGCCGGGCGCGCTCGGATCGAGGAGGCTTATCTCTGGCTGAACGTCGGCGAAGCCGGGTGGCTCCAGGAGGACCTTGACCTTGATCTCGCCGGGGATGACCTTGGTCGCGCCTCGCGGCTCGGGACCGTGGTGGAGCTTCTTCGCCCGGATGACGACCTCGCCTCGGGAGCCCTTCAGCGAATCGACCTGGTCTTTGGTGAGCGAGAACGTCACGAAGCCATCTTTGCCCGTCGTCTTCTCCACCGGCGTGGCCCCGATGTCGAGGTTGACCTTGGCGTCCTCGATGATGCGCCCAGCGCGGCTGCGGACACGGATCCTGAGCTTCGTCATCAGCACGGCCGTCGCCGAGCCCTGGGGCTTCACACCGCCTGTTACGCCGGCTCCGGAGCCTTTACCAATCGCCGCCGGGCCGCCCGTCCCGCCGGCGCCGGTGCCCTGACCAATCATCATCGGTGGGCCTTTGTCGCCGATCAGCTGAGACTTCGCGTTCGTCTCCGAGGAGCGCGGCAGCGGCGGGAGCGTGCCGTCGTCGTGGAACGACGCGAGCTCGACCGCGACGTCATCGACGTTGCCAGTCGGCGTCTGCAGATAGGTCTGCTGAAAATCCTGGATGTTCTCGTCGAGCGAGCGGTGCACGGAGAAGCCGAGGTTGTGAAGCCGCCGGTGCGCCCCCGCCTCGGATCCCTCTCCCAGATCGAGGTAGTAGCGCTTTCGATAGGGATAACCAGGGCCCAGGGGCAGCTCCGCGGGCACCCATTCGAGCTCGAGCACGCGTGTCGACGGGCGAAACTTCACGGGCACCGCGCCGCTGCCATCGGCGTAGGGAGCTTCCTTGTTGATGAGCTCGCCGTTCTCCAGCACGCGGCAGCGGGCGCCCTTCATCCGCTTCGCTCCGGGATCGAAGAACAGGATGCGATGCGCTGTGCGTTCGGCTTCTCCCTCGGGAGGATGACAGTCGCAGAGGCCCCCTGGACACTTCCAGTCGGGGGCTCCCGCGTCCTCTTCCTCTGGCTCAACCGGGCGCGCACGCGAACGTCGCCCGTGTGCCCGGTCGCGAAGAGGTTCTTCCTGGCGCAGAGCACGATGCAGTGCTCCACGCTCATGAACCGAAGATCCCGCCGCGCCATGAGCCCGATGGAGGTCCCCTCGTCGAGCGGCGGCGCCTCGGCTTCGGGGTAGTAGCCACCCACGATGCGGATGAGCTTGGCCTCCACACCGAGCTCGCCCGCCGTCGTGACCTCGATCTCCTCGCCTCCGGCGATCTCGACGGCCTTCGGCGACTTGAGCTGCGCCGTCTGCGCGCCCATCACCGACGCGGTGTTAAAGGACGAAAGCGCCGCCACGCGATCGCCAAAGACTATGCCCACCTCGCGTCCAACGAGGGCTGCTGTCTTCGTGGCCGCGATGACCGCGGCGGGCTCCATCGCCTCCCCGAGCGGCTCGCCCTGAGACCGACCCATGGCTCGGTCGAGCCCGTCGTCTGTGGTCCGCGCGACGGCACGGACGAGATCGATCGCCGCCTGCTCGCCGAGCGCCGTGACCATCGCACCAATGCTGCTCCAGAGGCCTCCCGACGACGCGTCTTCCGATGTCGATGCCGGCGGAGCGGTCGGTGATTCCTCCGGCTCGGCGAGCGCCTCCGGGGGCGCCGAGAACCGCTTCATTTCGCGGCCAAAGTCCGAGAGCGAAAAGGACGAGGGCTGCTCCATCCCGCGCTCGCTCGCCGCCGTCACCGCGCCCACGCCGGCCGCGATGAAGGCGCTTCGCCCGAGGATCGCCGTCGACGTGTCGGCCAGCACGTTCTTCTGGGTGGTCGCCTCGTTGTTCGACAGGCGGGACGCCTCGCTGATATTCGCGTTCGTGCTGGTGAGCGCGCCCTCCTCCGGCTCCTCGATCGAGCCGAGCTGGATGGTCGTGTTCTGGTGCGGTGTATGGATACGGATCCGCTCGATTCCGTGCTGATCCTCGATGACCATCTCGTTGTTCGAGCCGGTGCGCAGCACGTTCTGCGTCTGGTTCTGCTGCTGCACCGGGCTCGTGGTCATGGGATTGGGTGATGCGCCGACGATGACCGGCCTATCCGGATCGCCGTTGACGAAGCCGACGAGCACGTCGGCGCCGGGCCGCAGCGGGAAGTGCATCCCGTAATTCGCGCCCGAGTGAGGCTGCATCATGCGAACCGGGTGCGTGGCCCCGAGATCGGTGCGATCCGAGCGATCGTACGCCATGCGGAGGTGATACCGGCCCGCTTCGTCAAGCTCCGCGTAGTCCCCCTTGATGGCACCGTCCACAACCGCGTTCATCAGTCCAGCAACGCGGGGCCAGGGCGTGATGCGCGGCGGGCGGAATGGCGTTCTGGTGGGTATTGCGAAAAATTGATTCTCCCAGCCGGAGTCGACGCCGCCTTCCTCGGTTCGGCTGCGAAATCGATAGGCAACCTTCGTCAGCAAGAGCGATTGGTCGGCGCCGACGCCGGTGAGGACGAAGGTGCCGCCGGCACGCACGCTCATTTCTGTGGCCCTCCCCTCGACCACATGGTGTCGCGCGCCGAGTTCCTCCTTGCGCAGCCGAGCGACCGTCGCGGTCTCATCCGTCGTCCTGGGGTTGGAGCCGAAATCAACCCAGCGGCCCACCGCGGCAGGGAGCGCGACGGGCTTCTGCTCGCGGAGGTTCACCTGGGGTGTGCGGTAGTTGTAATCGTGCGCTTCTGCGTCCGCCGGACCGCGCCGGAGCTTGGTCCGGACTCCATAGGCGGCCGGGTGCTCCCGGCGATGACGCACCGGCAACGTGGATCGGAGGATCGGACGAAATCTCGTCGAGGTGTCCGAGAGCACGAGTACGTCGCGGCCCTCGTGGTGCTCGAAGAAGGTCGTCATGCCGACATGTTCGCAGAGGCGGCAGAAGAAGGCATGGTCCGTCTCGTCGTGCTGCGCGACGAACTCGCGCGCTGGGTAGCGCTCGAGGAGGGAAAAGACGAAGTCCTTATCGGGCATGAGGCCGATGGCCTGGAGCTTCTCGGCAAGGATCTCCGGGATCGTGCGGTCGAGAAAAATCTCGTTGCCACGACGCTGCGTGAGCAACCACATCCGGGGCACGAGCTGAACGTCGATTCGCGTAAAGTCCGACTCGGTGTCGACGTCGATGGCGGCTTCGGCGACGAGCCCGTGGAACTGACCGAGGACTTTTCCATTCTCTTCGAGCCACAGCGTGGCAGGGCGGTCCAGCAGGTCGACCACGTCCTCGGTCACAGAGAGGACGCCCGGCCGAACGAGCTGGATGTCGAAGCGGAAGAGGTGATTGAGCTCGTCGGTTCCCTCGAGCGACCGTACGTCCAGCTTGCCTTCACCGAGGGACGGCGACTCGAACAACGCCCAGCGCTCGCGCATGTCAGCTTGTCGCCGCTGCCCGCACCGTCGTCAAGTCCTGCGTGTGCAGCGACAGAATAGATCGCCCCCGCTGCAGGTGCGGCCCGACAACAAGCCGATCGCGGGCTAGCCGTCTGGTGGCGAGGCCCCTTCGAGACGGGGTTGCCGGAGGCTGCTCGCAGCGATGATCGGAACGCGGATTGGCCAGAACGGCGTCCCGGAGACGAACTGCGGGCGAGCCGCGCACGTGGGCTGATGTTTAGCGCGCGGGATTACCCGAGCCGACAACTCGCCGCGCGTGTCGAGCACCCGGATGCCCCGTTCCCCCGAAGCGCCCACGCGAGGCTGCACGGCCACCCTGAGCTGCTGCGGCTCCAGGGCGGAGCATTCTGCCCCGAGGGTCCTGCCCCATTTGGCCGAGCCGGCCTCCGCTCGTGCTCCCGCGCATGCCCGATTCGGGTAGCCCCGTCGTCACGCTCCGGCGTAGCCCCGCCGCATGATCGCCCGCAGCTCGTGGGTGGGGCCGTGCTCGTCGCTCTCGTCGGCTGCTCAACGCAGTACGTCGACGCCAGCTACACCTGCACGGATCCCGACAAGGGCCACGTCGGGCGGGATGGGATGCCGGGACCCTGCCACTACCAGGACGCGCCCGATGCAGGCGACAGTCTGGGGTGCGCCTCGGGTGAGCTCCTGCATTGGACGTACGGATGGGAAGAGCCGTCTCGAGGAACAGCGTGCCATGGACCCGATTCGGACGAGGATGACATTTTAGGTCATCGGCACCTCCTGCGCCTCATGGCGCACCCACTCGTAGAAGCCGTCGACGGGGATGACGCAGCGCTCGAGGCCGGGGTGCCGCCCAGTGGTCTCCGAGCGCAGGTTGATGACGAAACGCCCGCCCAGACGCAATCCCCATGTCGCGGCCGTGACCATTGACCCGTCGTCGCCGGCGCGAGCGATCGCGCAGGTCTGCCCTGGGCCGATGTTGAAGCGAGGGAGGCGGAGCTCGTCGCCGACATCTCCGAGCGCGAGGTGATCGTGGCCATTCTTGCGCACCTCGCGCTGCCAACGGAGGCGCCGCCGATCGCGCGGGCGCGGAGTCCCGCGTTCGACGTGGTGTGAGGGGGCAACGGCTCGGGCAGGGGCCGAGCGCGCGACATCGTCGCTGTGGCCGAGGTGTGCCGCGAGGACGACGCGCGCGAGGTGCGGGGGCTCATCGGGGTGATTTTGTCGTCGGTCGCGTTAGCGGGACGAGGGCGCTGACGGGGCGTACTGGCGGGATCGGCCTTGCTTGGCCTAGCCTCCGAGAGGCGGTGCTCGGAGCTGAAGCTCGATGACGCCTCGGCCGCGGAGCGAGGTCGAGCCGAGGGCCGTCAGGCGCTCGAGCCGGCGAGCTTTGCGCTCTCGCGCAGCCATCGCGTCTCGTCGGCGATGGCCTGCTCCAGGTCGACATGGCAGCTCGCTCCGAGCTCGGCCTGAGCGCGGCGGGGGGAGCACACCGTCGGTTCCATCAGCTTCCGGAGCTGCTCTCGCGTGAACGGCGACGTCTTCCCGGAGAGCGAGAACACCGCTTCGAGTGCGGTCAGCGCGGCATGCACCAGCGGCGCCGGGACCGAGAGCGGCCTCGGCGCTCGCAGCACGCGCGCCATGGTGTCGGTGAGCTCGCGCATCGTCGGCGCCTCGGCGTCTGCCACCAGGAAGATCCCGCCCACGTCCGAGTCCACCGCGGCGCGCGCGACCTCGGTCACCGTGGAGATGTGAACGATGCTCTTGCGGTTCCGGCCGCCGCCGGGGAGCACGAATCTCCGCCGCGCGACGGCGCGGATCATCGTTTGAACGTTGCTCTTGTCGCCGCGCCCGAAGACCGGGCAGAGGCGGAGCACGGCGGCGGAGAGCCCGCCCTCGCTCGCGGCTTCGAGGACGAGACGCTCGGCCTCGATCTTGGTGCGCGCATAGGGGCTGTCCCCGACGACAGGCGTCGACTCGTCGATGATCGCCGCGCGGGGCTCTTCCCCGTACACCTTGATGGTGCTGATGAACACCAGCCGTCCGACGCCGGCCGCCTTGCACGCTCGAAGGAGAGCGCGTGTCCCCTCCACGTTGAAGCGGGCGTACTCCGCCTCCGTGGCGCCCGGGTGGTGGACGACCGAGGCGGCATGGACCACAGCGTCAACGCCGGCAAACGCGCGGGTGAGGCTCTCCTCCGACCAGGAATCGATGGTGCGGAAGGAGAGGCCACCCGACGCTGTGCCGGCGCGGCCCGGGCGGACCAATCCAACGCGCTGACGCTCGGCTGGATAGGAGGCAAGAAGGGAAGAGCCGACGAACCCGCTGGCGCCGGTGACCAGCACGACCCGCTCGCTCATGCGAGCTGAACGCCGGCGAGAGACGAGCTGTGCTGGGCTTCGGCGCCCTCGAGGTGCTCCGGCGTCTTCAGCGATCCGCTGCTGGGGGGCGGCGCGCTGCCGCTCATCGTCAGCGTGGCCTCCGGGACCATGTGGGAAATGACGCGGCGGATCGCCTGATCGTCGCCGGCGACAGCGACGGCGCGGAGCGTGGCGAGGTCCTTGTTGACGATCTCGGAAGGCGTGGCCTGGAAGCGGCCGACGACGATCTTCGGGTGCGGCGTCGTGTCGAAGGTCTCCTCGTTGTGCAGGAGCTCTTCGAAGAGCTTCTCGCCGGGGCGCGTGCCGGTGAACTCGATGTCGATGTCGATGTCGGGGCGGAGGCCGGAGAGCTCGATCAGGTCGCGCGCGAGGTCGACGATCTTCACGGGCTCGCCCATGTCGAGGACGAAGATCTCGCCGCCGTTGCCGAGCGCGCCGGCCTGGAGGACGAGCTGGGCGGCCTCGGGGATGGTCATGAAGTAGCGGCGCATCTCCGGGTGGGTGACCTTGACGGGGCCGCCCTTGGCGATCTGCTCGCGGAAGATCGGCACCACGCTGCCGGCGCTGCCGAGCACGTTGCCGAAGCGGACCGCGACGTAGCGCGTGGGGCTGGTGCCGGCGCGGGCCTGGATGATCATCTCGGCGATGCGCTTGGTGGCGCCCATGATCGAGGTCGGGTTCACCGCCTTGTCGGTCGAGACCATCACGAAGGCGCGGGCCCCGAAGTCGTGCGCGGCGTCGGCGACGAGCTGGGTCCCGAAGACGCTGTTCTTGACGGCCTCGCCCGGGTTGAACTCCATCATCGGCACGTGCTTGTGCGCGGCGGCGTGGAAGACGACCGCAGGACGATGGGTGCGGAACACGGCCTCGACGCGGAGGCGATCGGTCATGTCCCCGATGAGGGCGTTGATCTGCGCCTCGGGGAAGAGAGCGCGGAGCTCTCGCTCGACGTGGAAGAGGCCGTTCTCGTTGTGATCGAAGAGGAGCAGCCGGCCCGGGCCGAAGCGGAGGACCTGACGCGCGAGCTCGCTCCCGATGCTGCCGGCGGCGCCCGTGACGAGGATGGTGCGACCCTCGAGGAACTCACCGACCTGATCCGTGTCGAGCTGCACCGGGGCGCGGCGGAGGAGATCTTCGATGGCGATCTCGCGGAGCGCCGCGAGCGGGAGCTGCCCGTCGATGCGGTTGGCCAGGCTGGGCATCGTCTTGGTTTGCACCCCGAATTTGCGGCAAACCTCGACGATTTGACGGAGGCGCGCGCCGTCGGCGGTGGGGATGGCGAGCACGACGAGCTTGATGTCGAGATCGGGGATCAAGCGGCTCAGCGTCGCCTCGTCGGCGGGGCCGAGGATGCGAATGTCGCGCACCATCGCGCCGGTCTTGCCGAGGTTGTCGTCGAGGAACCCCTCGATGATCCACTTGCTGTCAGGGGCGCGCTGCATGTCGCGGAGCAGGCTGTCCCCGGCGTCCCCGGCTCCGACGATCAGGGTGCGAAGGGCGTCGGGACGGGGCTTGCCGCCCGTGCTCGTGCTGTGCTCGCGAAAGATGCGGATGACGAAGCGGCTGCCGCCGACGAGCACGATCGAGGCGAGCCACTCGCCGAGGTAGGTGCCGCGGGGCATGCGGAACCCGTCCACCGCCATGCCCAGCGCGAAGACGAGGAGGGTCGGGAACGTGCTGGCCCAGGCGAGCTTCTTGAGCTCGGGCATCCCGGCGTAGCGCCAGAGGCCATGAAACAGGCCGGCCCGGTAAAAGGCGACGAAACGGATGGCGATGAGGATGGCGAGGACAGGCCAGCGGCGTGTGCTCCAGGGGCGCGGTACGTCGCCCTCGAAGCGGAGCGCCATCGCGAGCTGGAAGGCGAAGACCCAGAGCAGGAGGTGGTAGCCAATCACCACGACCCGGCGCATGAGAGCGCGCGTGGCGTTGGCTTCAGCGGACATCTGCGGGGAGTATTGCATGGTCAAAAGCCCCGCCCGGCGAGAGCTACCGAGGCGAGTGGGCCGGCGCGGAAGCAAGAAACAAGCCCTGGAGCCGCACCGCTGCGCAAGCCAAGGCGCAACGGCGCGACGCACCTCGTGATGACGCCAGTGCAATTTTTGGCGCGAATATCGAGTCTGATTCCGCCTCCTCGCTACCCGCTACTGCGCCTGTCCGGCGTGTTTGCGCCGCGCTCGTCGTGGCGCGCGGCGGTGGTGCCGAGCGGTCCTGTGCGAGACCAGGCGCGCCGACGACGAAGCCGCGCGGGCGCGAAACGAAGAAGCGAACGACGACGAAGGAGGCGCAGGACGCCGCGTCGCCGTTCGTCTCGACCGCCGAGGGGACGTCGCCCGAGCGTGGCCGCGCTGGGGAGAACGCCGCGTCGAACGGCCCGCGCACGAGCCTCGGGGATGGCGTGGTGAAGCCGGCGGGCTCGAGGATCGAGTGGGCCCAGCTTCTCCGTCGGATTTACCTGGTGGATGTGTTGGCGTGCCCGTGTGGCGGTCGCCGGGCGATCGTCGCCGACATCTCCGATCGCGAGGTGATCGTGGCCATTCTTGCGCACCTCGCGCGGACGTCGGAGGCGCCGCCGATCGCGCGGGCGCGGAGTCCTGCGTGCGACGGTGCGTGAGGGGGCAGGCTCGGGCAGCTTCCGAGCGCGCGACATCGTCGCTGTGGCCGAGGTGTGCCGCGAGGACGACGCGCGCGAGGTGCGGGGGCCCATCGGGGTGATTTTGCCGTCGGTCGCGTTAGCGGGACGAGGGCGCTGACGGGGCGTACTGGCGGGATCGGCCTTGCTTGGCCTAGCCTCTGCTGGAGCACCGCCAGCGCGGCCTCGGAGCGGCGCAGCTGTGGGCCGAGGTGACGCGGCTCTCGCAGACGCACGCGCAGTGGCCGGCCGAGATGTGCCTGTCGGTGTTGCGCGGTGACTCGAGGTTCCGGCTGTCGCAGTCGGGCGCAGTGGGCCTGTCGAGCTGGGAGACGGTGCGAGTCCCGACCCGGCTGGAGTTGCTCGGTCAGTGTATCGAGGAGGCGGGTGGACGCGTGAGCGTGGACGCGGTGCAGCGGCGCATCGAGGCGTACTACGGGGAGGCGTCCAGCCGGGTGGCCGTGGGGCTGATGGCGAATCGGCTGGGGGCGGCGCTGCGGGGGGAGTGGATTGAGCGGGAGTTAGTGGTCTGACATGCGTGAGATTCTTATCACCGGGTCGGAGGGGCTGATTGGTCGCGCCCTCACCGCTTCCCTCGTGCGCCGTGGCTACTCCGTGAGGCGATGCGACCTGCGCGCTCTGATCCTGACCCGTTTCGGTGGACGGTCTCACTATGCAGCAATCGCCGCCGTCTGGGATCTCAATTCAAATTCAATCGGACTGAGAATCCATCGATCCTCCGGCCAGAACTGTGCGTCACGTAGCACGGTGCACCCAATGGGCTCGCGTACCGCTCCTGGGGCGAAGAGGTCAGTCCGCCGGTACTGCCCCATCCGGCGGAGGAAGCGCTCCTTCGTCGGGTCCCCGTTCTTCCAGCCAAACAGCTCGCAGCACATTTCGAGGCCGGCCACGCGAAAGTGCGCGAAGTGGCCGTAGCCTGCGATGGCGTACCGCCCCATTTGTTGGCTTACTTGACCAGCTTCGTTCCCGCTATCAGCGCCTTGGAGAGGTCCGTTCCCTCAAGCTTCGCCTGGTACACCTCTGCCTGGTACAGATTCGTTCCGCGCAAGCTGGCGCCCAGCAGACACGCCCCTTCGAAGGACGCCCGCATCAAGTCCGAGCCATCGAGCACCGCCTGCGTCAGGTCGGCTCCGCGGAACGTTGCTGCACGCGCGATCATTCCGCCGAGATCGGCGCGCAACAGCCGCGCCCCCGCGAAGATAGCCCCGGACACGTCGGCTCCGTGGAGTACTGCGCTCGAGAGATCAGCGCACTCCCACACCGCACCGGCAGCTTTCGCGTCGCGGAAGGAGCTGCCGACGAGGTCTGCTTTTTCGAAGCGAGCGTCCAGCAACGAGGCCTCGTCGAAGATGGCGTCCCGCGCGGTGACCTCGTGCAGCTTCGCGTCGTCGAGGCGAGCTCGCCGGAACGACGCCGAGACAAGCACCGCGCTGGAGAGATCGGACTTCGTCAGAGTGGCTCCTTCGGCGAAGCCGCCGGTGAGAACGGCGCGGGAAAAGTCTGCGCCTTCTGCCCGCACGTTGTCGAGGCGGGCTTTCTCGAGATCAGCACCTGCGAACGAAGCGCGCTCGAGGCAGGCGCACGAGAAGATGGCGCCGCCCAGCTTCGCGCCAGTGAGGTCGGCACGTGAGAGATCCGCGCCCTCCCAGATCGAATCGGACGCATCAATCCCTCCGAGCCTGGCGGTCGCGAGCTTCGCACCTTTGAAATTGGCTCCGCCCAGCTTCGCACGTGCAAGGAGGACACCCTCGAGATCTTGCCGCGAAAGGTCGATGCCCTCGAGATCCGCGCCAGAGAGATCGCGACCCCGCAGCGACTGCCCGTCACGAAGGAGCGCCTCGACTTGAGATCGAGTCGGCGGAGTCGGCGAGGGGGGAGGTGCAGGCGGCGAGCCCGCAGCCCGTGCTGCCCGCGCCGCGAAGATTCCAGCGGTGGCAAGAGCGGCTGTCTCACCTCGCAGTTGAGCGGAGAAGCGTACGGCGCTGTCCTTCGGGCTCGCTTTGGAAGCCGTCGAGCCCGGCGCGTCAGGCGCTTTCTGCGGCGCGAGGCGGGGTTCACCGAGAGCGGTGAGGTGCGCCGCGATGTCGGCGGTCGATCTCGGATCATCGATGGATTCGCGCACGACGACGAGGCGCTCGATCTCACGTGATAAGGGGCCATCCACTTCGAAGGAGCCGCGCCATGTGAGGTAGAGGCGCTCTGCATCGGTATCGAAAAGAACCGTGTCGAGGCGCAGCAGCACTTCAAAAGGTGCGCCGCCGCGCCGGAGCGCAAAGGCCCTTGGCTTGATTCCGGGCAGGGCTCCGGTGAAGCTCGTGCCGCCGGGGCGCACGGAATCGAGGACGAAGGGCTCATCTCCGCGCAGCTCGCCTCCGCGGAGCCGCGCCGGTGCCGCCTGGAAGAAGGCAGTATCGCAGTCAGCGGGCAAGTAGGGCCAGCGATCCCGCTGCCACGCACGGTCGAAGCTCCCCAGCAGTGCGCGCCGAACAGGCCAGGTCGGCGCGACGGGAGCAAAGCACGCAGGTGAGGGGCGGTCAGTGCGTGAGCGAATGAGGCGCTCGGGATCTTCCAGGAGCGGAGGAGACGTCGTCGCGGCCAGGCCCATCCCGACCGGGTTCATCGCGAAGCCCGGCCCCCCAAAGGCGTTGCTCCAGCGCAGAGGCACCGGCTCGAATGGCCCCGGCGCCCCAGGGATCCCGCTCCCGTCCCATCGACGCGGTCCAATTGCGACGAGCTGCACGACCAGCGAGCCCAGCGTGAGCCCGACCAGCGCCGTCGTTCGTCCCGGCGTGGCGTGCGCGGTCCCGCGAAGCAACACGTCGGTCTTTGCCTTGAAGGGGACGTAGTCGGATGACGCAACGAGCTCGGCGTCGGCGTCCTCGGCTGCGGGCTCATCGCCCCGCAGACAGTCTTGCTCCGGTGAGATCGCGGGTTTGCCTCCGTTCGGAGCCAAGGTGAAGGTGCCTTTGACGACGACGATGCGCCGCGACTTCGGTGGATCGAAGGACCACCCGAAGCTACCGACGGAAAAGCCTGATTCGTCATGGATCGCGATGGGCTCCACGGTCGGGCTCACGCGCTCCTCGACGGACGTCGCGGTGGCTGTTGACGACGGCAGCGACCACTCGCGGGGCGAACCCAGCACCTCTTCGACGTCAACGCACGGTGCCATCCCCGCGTGCACGATCCAGGGATCGCTCGTGCGGAGCAGCTGCGAGGCCTCTGCCGGCGTTGCCACCTTCACTGAGCCTCGATACGTCACGCTGGCCAGGCTGCGCTCCGTATCAATCCACAAGGTATCTCCGACGAGCCGCACGTCGCGGGCGCGCTTGGTGGGGCCTTCGAGCCGGGCAAAGGCGTGCAGCGCGGGGAGGCGACAGATCATCGCGGCGTGCTGCGGATGCAAGCCGATCAAGAGAAGCTGCTCGCCGCCGAGGAGGCGGGGAAGTTGCTGATCCGGCGGCGCGATCTGGAAAAAGCGCAGGTCGAAATCGTCGGCCAGCGTGAGCGGGGCACTCACGAGCGAGGCCGCGTGTTCCTTTGCGAGGAGCTCCGCGCGCCCGGACCAGGATGCCGCGATCGGGCCGAGCCCGACAGGGCGGCGCGGTGCCTCGGGATCCACCAGGTTCGGGGCCCGCGCGGTGGAGTCCGGGAACCCGCAACCGACCGGGTTATCGCGACACGAGGGCCCGCCCCAGGTCCGCTCCCAGCAGAGGGGCATCTCCGCGAGCTTCGAAGGTTCGGCATCTGGTCGCGATCGATCGCCGATGGCCACCAAACGTTTGGTCAGCAGCACGTTCGGGCCGCGCGCCAGGGCGAACCCGACCACCTGGCGCATCGTGGTGAGGCTGACCGGATGGATGCGGCCTACCACCACCACGTCCGCGCGCAGCTTGCACGGGGCGAAGTCGGAGGCAGCGTAGAGACTATTGGTCGCAACGCCGTCGCGCGGGGTATCCTCCGTGAGCGGCAGCGGCGCCACAGGGACCGCGAGGGCCCCCGGCTTCAACGCGTAGGTAGCTTTCACGATCACAGTAACGTGAAGGTTGCCGGCGCCGTCCCGAAAAAGAACGGTACCAGAGACAGGGGGAGCCAGGGTGAGATCTTTCGCGGACATCAGGAGCTCAAAGCCAGGGCGAGAGTAGCGCAGGCGATGCCCGTGCTCGATTCATTTTCTTGCCTTCCGGGACGAAGATGCCGCACCGAGTCCGCGAGAGTTGCGTGATAGGCTCGCGCCGTGATCTCGCTGGAGCGCTTCGCCGAGCTTCGCGCCGCCATCGAGCACGGCGGAGAACGCGACAGCGTCCTGCGCCGCGAGGGGCTTTCGCCGGCCCAATGGATCCAGCTCCAGCGCCGCTGGCTCGATGCGCTCGCGAACGAGGTTGCGGCAGGAGATAGCGCGCTCGCGACACGCTATTGCCGGGCATTCGAGACTGCTCATCCAGCGTCGCTCGAAGAGCGAACCAAGCCGACCGCGCCTGCGGCCCCGAGCCCCGAGCCCGCCGCACCGCCCGTGCCGCCCGCGCCACCAGAAAAGGCCCGATCCGAAGCCGCACAGATGCCGTCGTACATGAGGCCGGTGGTTCACTCTCCCGTTTCCATCGATGGATGGGCTGCCCCGGCGCCTGTTCTGCCGAGCAAACAGGCGACAGTTCTGGCATTCGAGGCGCCCCGCGCGCCCGTTGTGCCGTTCCGGGAAGGCGCGCCGACTCCGCTTCCCGTGTCGGCACCTCGACCGCTCGAAAAGGCAGCACGCATTTCCACGGGCACTGCGCTCGCGCTCGACGACGCGCGTGGTCAAGCGATGCCATTTCGCTCCGAAGCCGCTGAGCCGAATCCGAAACCCGGTAGTGCGCCGGCTCGGATCGGCTCGGGCACCGCGCCGATGCGGCCGACGTCTTCGGCCCCGGCTACGCCCTTTCGGCCCGCCGAGGTGGAGAGTCAGGGGTTCTCTCTTGCCAGGTATGCCGAGCTCGTGGCGGCACGGGATGAGGCCGGCGCGGTTCTGACGGCCGTTCTTTCCCATTTCGATATCACCCCCGTGGTTAACGGTCAGCTCGATGCCTACTGGCAGCGCCGCTTCTCGGACAATGGCATCCTCGCTCTCGATTTCGGCCGTGAGCTGGTCCAGGCCACGAAAGCTTTGGCCGAGCGCCGAGCGGCGCGAGCAGCCGCGCCCGGCGGCACTGGAACACTGCTCGGCCTGGAGTCGCCTCGCCATGTCCTTCGGGTGGCTCTGCCCGCCGAGCCTCCGGGGAGCTCAACGCCGGCGGTGGGAGCCCATCCGCCGTTGCCCGAGCTCAATGTGGACCAGTACGCTTGGCTCGTCGCCACGCTTCGCAAATCCGCGCCGGCCGATCTCCCTGCGGTGCTCGCCCGCGTCCGCCTGACTCCCGAGACCCGCAAAGAGCTCGAGCGACGATGGAAGAAGCGCATGAGCGAAGAGCCGGCCGTGCAGCAGGCCTTCCTCTCCGCGCTCGCGCGGCATCTGGGAGACAGCACCCGATGAAAGCTCTCGATCGGGTCCAGGCTCTGGTCATCGACGCACTGCGCGCGCTGCCGCAGCCCTCACCCCTCGGCGAGAGTTTTCAAACTCAAATCCGAGGGGCTCAGACAGATCTGGCCGCCTTGCGTCGGGAGCAGCCCACGCTCCGCGGCGCCGGGGCGGCGACGCGCGTGACGCGCACGGGAGGACGATTGCTGACGGCGGCGCTCCTCGCGCAACGCGACGCTGTAGATCGCGAAAAGACGACTCTCCGCCCCACAATCGAGCTTCTTCTGCAGGCGTGCGCGGAACTCTTGAAGGCCGAAGCCGCATTGCAAGGTGCGCTCTCTTCGCGCTCTCCCGGGATCATCCTGCGCACGCCCGAGTCGATCCAGAGACACCTCGATGCGTTCGGTTCCTTGCGTGCGGTCCGTGTGGTGGGCGTGAAGTCCGCGCTTTCGCTCGCCGGCATCGACCTCTCGGACTCCGAGTGGAAGGACTCCGATCTCTCGGGATCAAACCTGCAAGGTGCCAATGTCTCGAGAGCCCGCCTCGCGAGCTGCCGCGCGACGGATGTGAACCTGCTCGACACCACATGGGATGACGCGCACCTCCAGGACATCGATCTCACGGGCGCTGACGCCTCGGGTGTGGATTTCTCGCACGCTCAGCTCGTCTCCGGGCTCACGCTCGAAAAGACGAACCTGTCGGGCGCGCGGATCGCCGGCGCGCAGCTCCCTGGAGTCGACTTGCGGACAACCAACCTCCGTGGAGCGAAGCTCGTGCGGTGCTTGCTGACGGACACCGTCGCCGAGGGGGTGGACCTCACCGACTGCGATCTATCGGACTCCACCTTGAAACGCGCCAACCTCCGCGGCGTCACCGGGGCCCGCGTCCGCGCCCAGCAAACGAGCTTCGTCGAGGCCGATCTCCGCGGGGCCAAGCTGCCGGGCCTCGACGCCTCGCACGCTGACGCAAACGGTGCCGTACTCGAGGGGGCGGACCTCACCGGAGCCTGCTTTCGCGGAGCGTCGCTCGAAGGCGCCGTGCTCCGCAGCGTCATCGCGCGCGACGTGGTCTTCGATCGGGCCCGGTTGATTCGTGCCGACGTGCGCTACTCCTCGCTCGCCGGAGCGACGTTCCGCTTCGCCGATCTCTCGCACGCGCAGCTCGATCAGAGCATTCTCGTCGGCGGCACGCTGGCGCATGCCAACCTGCATCGTACCTCCCGTGAGGGGGCCGACCTGACGAACACCGATCTTCGCGGAACCCGAGCGACGGATCCCGACCGCGCACGAGCAGAAGACTTCAGGAGGCCCACATGACGACATCGCGAAAAATGCGATCGAGCGCGACGACGGAGCCGGCTATTGAACGCGCGGAGGCGCGCGCGCGCCAGCCAGGCCTGCTCCGAGCCGAGGTGCTCGACGTGATCGATCCCGACACGGTCCTCGTGCGCCCGCGGAAAGCTCCGACAGAGGAGGTCTTGCGTGCCGAGATCGCCGTCGTGGGCTACGTTCCGGTGGTGGGCGACGGGGTCGTCATCGAGCGAGGCGACGACGCCTGCTACGTGCTCGGCGCTCTGGGAGCAGCACGCCGCCGCCGAGCCGCGCGTGAAGACGTGCAGAGGTTCGCGGATGGAGCGCTCGTCGCCACCTTTCCCGAGAGCGGTGGGGTGGAGCTCCGCGTGCGGGAAGGTGATCTCACCCTCACCGCGGCAGGCCGGATCGTTCTCCGCGCCGGTGAGGTGGAGACGGCGGCCGATCTCGTCCGAACGACGGCCACCGAGATCATTACGCATGCGGGCCGCGTCGAAGTCGAAGCTGGCCGGATCGTCGAACGCGCCGGCGATATCTACTGTCACGTCGAAGGCCTCGCCGAGCTCCAGGTCGGGCGCGCACGGACGCTGGTGGAGGGGGCTTATCAGCTCGTCGCCAAGAAGACCACGGTCACCTCCGACGAAGATACGATCATCGACGGCAAACGGGTCCTTCTCGGGTGAGGTGGCTGCCATGATTCCGATCAGCACGAAAGCGGGTGGGACGTGCTTCGCTTTCCCAGACGTGTGCCTCGTCCCCGCCGCGCCAAGCCCGGTGCCGACTCCGTTCCCCAACACCGGGCAATGCTGTGATGCGCAGGGCACCGTTGATTCGGTTCTCGTCGAGAACAAGGAGGTGATCGTCGAATCGTCGATTATCCCCATGAGCTCGGGCGACGAGGCTGGAACTGGCGGTGGCGTGGTCTCGGGGTCGTTCATGGGCTGCGTGAAGTTCAAGACTGCCAGCGCCAAGGTGTATGCAAAGGGCAAGCGCGTCGTGCTGCTCGGCGCCGTGACCGCGCACAACGGGGACAATGCGAATATGCCAGCAGGGCAACAGGTTGCGCCGTCGCAGGGCAAAGTCTTCGCGGGGGCTTGATGCGTCGCAGCAACCAGTCCGTGATCGCGAAGCTCGTGTTGGCCCAGCAACACAAGCTCGCCATGTCCTTGCCTGCGAAAGATTCCCGAGACCGAGATCGAAGGCAGCGCGCATGGCGTGAGTGAGACCGCCGATGCGAATGGAACGACTGGTTCCTGATCACCAGGCAGCGGCGGGCCTCTCCGCCGGGGCGATCCACGTGGTTGCCCAGTCTGCGTCGTCGTCGACGCCCTCAATCTGACCCTTCACGGTACTTCCAGTTCTCGTTTGAATCAACGTCGCCATACGTCCATCTGTGATGCGCACAATCGAGAGCCCCTGTCGGCGGGCGACGATCGCGCGACGATTCGGCAGCAAACGAGCCTCCTTGATCCGGGGCGCGAGTCGACGGACCACCGTACGCGTCGTGCCATCCGCCCCAATGGCGAGCAGCGCTCCTGCGTTCATGACAATGAAGGTTTCATTCTCGGCCCACCCTACGAAGGGAGAATACGAATCGTCTACATTCGTGAGGTCAACGTGCCGCGCGTTCTCTTGGGCACCTTCGCCGAGGGGAATTAGATCGAGGGAGCCCTCCCGCCCCACGGCGACGAAACGGCCGTCGGGAGCAGGGATGAACGCGCCGCTGCCGTCCCAATCACCCAGAGCGACCCCGAGATCGCGGGCTTTCCCGAGTGGGAGGTTCCAGACAACGATGTGCCCGCTGGGCGTGACGACCACCGCCTGGTCGCCGCTAACCGATAGACGAGACAAAGGTGTTCTCAGCGGTCCCAGAGACGGTTGGCTGAGGATGCGGAGGGCGCCGGAGATCGTATCGACGACCGCCACGAGGCCGTCGACACGATGAATGAAGAGCTGCGACGTGGACGGCATCCAGGTGATGTTTGGCGGGGAGCGGGCAGCCGACTTGGGTAGCTGCACCCGTAGCGTGTGGCCTCCAAGAAGTGGGCCGAGCGTGATCGACTCCGCATCGAGGGAAATGGCACAGATAGCGTGTTTCTCGTCCCAGGCCACACTTGGCGACGTAACGCCGTTTTCGTCATACGTGGTGAGATTGATTGCACCGAGGCGCGCTCCGTCCTGGGCACGGAAGATCTCAGCCTCGTTGCATCCGCTCACGCGAAATAGTTGGACGCCGTCGCGCGACAGGTTGACGTGGCCTTGGCAGTCAAGGCTACCACGCTCATACAAGAGGTTTCCGTCAAATACTCGATGAACCCGCACCAAGGAGCGGGCGGAAAGAATTATTCTGTCTTCAGACGGTGTCCAGCTGACGCCTTGTTCACTGGTGATACATGGTGCTTCGAAAGCGCTCGTGATGTGACGCTTCGTGAGGTCCCACAGCGCGACTCGGCACAACGTGGGTAGCGGTCCTTGTTCCAAAGGGCACTCGCAACCCGTCCAAGTTGCGAGGAGGCGGCTACTCGGCGAGAGGGCGAACCCGTCCCCGACCGCGCTCTCGTCCGGCTCACTCGACGGTGCGCTGTTCGTCGAGATCCCGCTAGAACCTGCTGGGTCGGCGTCGTGGGCGATGGTCCCCGTAGGTGCGGCCGACGGAGCCTGAGCCGGAGCACGATCGAAGCTGGGACAGGTACGCGCGAGGACGACCGTCGCCGCAGCGAGCGCCAGTGAACCGATCAGCTGTGATCGTCGGGATCCGTACATCGTTGCTCAGGGGTGTCCATCCGCATGGGCGGCGCGAGCCGTCTGGCACCGGCTGACCATTCGCTGCCAGTTGAACACGTCACTCTGAACGAGGCCCATCATGGAACCGGTTCAAAGGAGTCGCCCGGCTTGCGCTGCGTGCCGCGTGGAGAGCCGCCGTATCGTGTGCGCGGCAGCGGCTTTCCACTTTTCGTGACGAGCGGGGCAAACGTTGCGTTGGTGTAAACATTTTCCGTCTTTTGCCATTGAAACGGGCCCGAGCTCCCAACGCGAACGGCGCAATAGCCCGCCACAGCGATGAAGATCTGCGAGTAGTCGTTGACGTGATCACTGCCGTGCTGTGTGCCCGGGGTCTGTTTGAGGTCTGCCGTCGGGTTCGGGGGCGCGAAGTGGAATCCGTAGTTGACGGCGCAGACGAGAGGCCGGTTTTCGAGCTTGCCCCACTGCTGGCGTTCCATGTCGGGATGGATCGCCCAGATCTTCCCCGGCGTGCCGAGCCCGCGGGGCATACTCAATTTGCCGGATTTGTTGAACGCAGCGAGGGTCGCCACGTTGACCTTCTGAGCGTAGTTATTGACCATCTCGGGAGGAGGAGGAGGAGGCCTCAATTCGAGCCCCGGTACCGGCTGGAAGCCAATCTGCACGTCGGCCTGGAGATAGAGCTGATCGTAGAGCAGCGTCGTGGGTAGCAACGAAGTGAGCGGGATATCTTGGCTACCGAGCTCACCGTCGTCCGGCGACAGGTCGGCGCTGTCGGAGCCCTTGATCGCCAGGAGGTCCGAGCGCTTGGTGACCAGGACATTGGCGAGCTCCTGCGCTTGCGTCGCCGAGCATGGAAGTCGGCAAAGGCGTCGGTTGTTCAGCACCTTGCCGAAATGCGGCGCCTTGACCGTCGGACAGTAGCTCTCTTTCCACCATTTCCAGTTTTCGCTGTCCGGCACGTTCCACATGAGCGCGTCGCCGAGGATCCAGAAGTAGCCTTCAAGTCCTGCCTTGACGACGTGGATCCGAAACCATTCACCGCAGGTCTCATTGGCCCTGAACGCGTCGATGACGCTCGGGAGGGGACGACTCGGCTTCACGCTTCCGGCCAGCAGGGCCGGCCGACCTTTGGTCGTGGGAGCCGGTGGCGGCGGAGCTGGTGCAACCCCGCCTCCACCCCCGCCCCCTTGCCCCGCAGCAGGTTGCCCATCGTCCGAGGGGACAAGACTTTGCGCCGCCCCGTTCGCGCCCGACGGTTCGTTCACAAGAGCGTTCCGCGAACCAACCGAGCTTCCCGCCGAGCCCTGGTCAAGATCTCCGCCGCCGAGCTCCGCCGGGCTCCCGGTCTCAAGGTTTCCCGTCTTCCCCCAATTTCGCAACGGAACGCGTCCCTCGTCGTGATAGACTTCGATGTCCGACGCGATCGAGCTCGGCAAGCCGTCGGCGTCCGCATAACCGTAGTCGCGCTGGAAAGCCTTGACGTTGTCGCAGAGTGCGTGCTGCGAAGAGTAGCCCAAATTGCTGAGGCGACGGCGCGTGGGCCCGTCACCCTCGGCTGTTGCATCGACTTCGGTGTAATACCAGGCGCGGTGCGGCAGGTCGGGGGCGATGGGCGCGTCGGCAGGTGCCCATTCGACGAGCAACATCGTCGGCGCGCTGGGCACGACTACCGTAATCCAGCCTGCCTCGTCCGCGTTGGGGTCGGCCTCGTTGAGCACCCGATCCTGGTGGAGCACGCGGCAACATGCACCCACCATGGGGTCCCCGTCGGCAGAAAACAGGCGGATCGACAGTTCGTAGGAGTCCGCGTCGATGGGCGCCTGGTGGCATTGACACTGTCCGGTCGGACATTCCCATCGTGGTGAAGTCGGCGGGTACGACGCGGTTTCTTCAGCGTAGGGCCAGTGCATGGGGGATCGTTCCAGTGCGATACTTTGACAAAACGTTCGCGTAGTCAAGGCGATTTGCCTGCGCGCCATCGCCTCCAGCAGGGTTCTCCGCCTTGGCGAGTTTGCTTGACTCTCGGAGCGGACGTTAGCGGCCGGGGAATCGCCAAGCCGGTACCATTGTCGACGGCGGTCACGATCCGCGTCAGCCCGATGAAGACCGCGCCGCACCCTCGGCGCGCTTCACCGCCGGCTTTGCCGCATCCTTGCGCCTGAGCCACGCCGTGGGCGGCTCTCGAGAGGTGCTTGCGCCCGGAAGCTGCCCGGCCTAGCTTTCCCGCGCGACAAATGGCTGCAGGTCAAACCATCACCGAGGCTCACCCTCGCTCCGCGGCCGTATCGTCGCAGCCCGTGGGAGGAACGTGGCGGAGGATGCTCTACGTGCTTCTCGCGACGATGGCGGCGGCGTCGTGCGGAGCGAGCGGCGAGCCGCCACAGCTATCTCGGGCTCCGGCGGCGACGGCCCGGCCTGTAACGCCTGCTCCGCTAGCCTTGTCGGCAGATCCCGTCGAGCGACCTGGAGCACCGCTGCCGCTCGCGGATCCGCTCCAGGTAGAGCTCGACGCGATTGAGCAGCGCGGGAGCGCACCGCTCCTCTCCGGAGACGGAAAGTTCATTCTGCAGACCGGATCTGGCACCTCCGATGACGTACCTGGGAGGTGGACGTGGTTATCGGTGATGGATATCACCGGGGCCGGCAAGGGGAGGTCGGTTTTTGCGCTTGGCGATAGCGATGCGGTGACCAAGAGAGCGCGGCTCGCGGAGATGCGGGCCATACTCGATGAGCAGGTTTGGTCGCCGATGACCAGGTACGAGATGGCCGAAGACACTACGGTCCAAGCGCGACTCCACGGGCTCGGGATGTCGCAACCAATGGTCGGGCACGGCGAAGGTTTGACAGTGATGTTCCACGAGCCCGTACTCATCGTGCGCGATGAGAGCGGCCGAGAGCTCATCCGTCGCTCGTATCCCGCCTGGTCTCCCAGGATCTACAGGCTTGGCCACTATTGCAGCATGCTGACGGATCTTGTCGGCGTTGCAGGCAGCCGAGCGCACGGTCTACTCCTGGTGTCGATCCACTCGAGCGGAAGTCCCGAATTCTGCGAGAGCACCGGCGATATGCAAGTCGTCCGGTTCTCACCCAAGTAGCCTCTCAGTCTTTCGCGGTCATGGCAGCGAACCATACCTCCATGATTGCCTGAATTGTTTTGTTGTCGAGAGTGCCCGCCGCCGGCGCCAATCCATTCTTGGGCGGGGTGCCGAAAACAGTATATGCACGACGTCGACCCGAGAAGTGGTGCGTCTGAAATGCCCTTACGGCTTCCTGGGTCGCAGTATCGTACTGGTCGCTGAGGCTGGCGCGGACCCTCGGGAGCTCGGAGCGATTGCTGAACCTGGGCACGTTTTCCGTCACCGAGTACCCGATGTCGAACAAGAGCTGCTTGATCAGCTTCGCTTCGGAGCTGTTCGACTTTGGCTTGATCACGGTCGCGGCTCTCAGTGATTCAAAACCAGCAAATGTGGGCGCCAGCTCGGGACTCGGTGCCTGCGCAGGCACAGTCAGCCCCGCAAGAGAAACTCCACCCTCCTCGAGTCGCTGCCATTCAAAGAATGGCCCAGGGCATCCGACCCGATCCCGGGAAAGTGTCCCCGTCTCGATGTGTTCAGGTTTGCCGTCGGGACCAAGGGATGGAGTCCCATCCCTGTTCATTTTTTGCACGACGCTGCCAAGCACTTCCATGTGCCCTCGGAAGCTCCTCCCGGCCACGGCGTATTCCGTCTTGAGCTCTCGTCCCAGGCGGATAAAAGCATCATACTGCTCTTTGGTGAATCGCCGCGGCGTGATCTTGAATCCCTCATTCTCCGCGGGCGCAAGCGGCGTTGTGTCGGTGTGCATCGTCTCGATGCCCACGGTGAACTGATTCACCCGGAGCCGCTGGTCCCACAGGCTCCATCCGCCATGGTTGGCCCGAAAAAACTCGTCGAGAACCTTGATGACGAACCCGTCGTAGTCCACGACATAATGAATTGAAGTCTGCTCCTTGTTGCTGTCGGAGATGAATCCGGGTAGAAAGGAGAGGTGATGTGTTCCGGTTTGATGAATGACAACAGCTGGGGCCGCCGTTGCTAGCCGCTCGCTTGCGGGTTTGGCGAGATCGAACGGGTTGGTAGGTGTGTCGCGGGCATCCATCAGGCGGGGCGTCCTGGATTTCAGCGGGCCGGAAGCCATCCAGTCCGGGCGCCAGTCCACCACGATGACATTGTTGCCCGTCTTCACGCGCTTCGTCGCGGAGATGATGCGAGCATGACGGGGTCTATCCTCCGGCAGAGCTTGCACCCTGTCTTCGTGGAGCGCTCCGGTCGCGTCAACGTGGAAAAAAAGCAAAAATGAGCGGAAGAGGAACCTGGCGGAGTCTTGTGCGTTCGTCAGAGCCGGACCAGCTGGCTTTCCCGTAGTGTTGAGCTGGCTCTTGGGGGGGGTCGACGCGGATGGCAAACGGCGTCCCATCCTGGCTCGGTGTCTCGAGCTCGAACACCGCGGCGCCGCTCCCGTCGCTCACCTTCTCCTCGGAGCCATCCATCTCGAGCCGGGTGAGGGTCGCTCCCGAGATAGGGTTGGAGTTCACGACCCCCTCGGCGAGGCGCCACTTCCTCTTTGTTGGGGTCGGATAGAGGGTGTTGAGCATCTGCGGAATATCGTAGGGAACGTCGGACCAAACCACATCGGAGGCATCGAAATCCGACTCGTCCAGCGAAAAAGCCATATGGAGCTGGATGCGGACCTTCGTAGTCTGCACGGCAGCTGCCGAGCCCTGGGGAGTCACGCCTCCTGGAACCAGCCCTGCTCCGCTTGGAAGGGTGACGATCGGTAGCGGATCCTTGGCATCAACGAGTTGGGTCTTTGCACCCCGTGCGCTCGGCCCCGAGGCCGGCACTGGCGGGAGCAAGCCCTTGTCGTGGAATGCCGCGAGCTCGCCGCTCACGTGCTCTGGTTTGCCCGTCTGCGATTGTCGATAGGTTCGCTGGAAATCGAGAATATTGTCGTGGAGCGTCGAATAAATGAAAAACCCGAGATTGTGAAGTCGGCGGTGGACGCCTTCGTCACGGTCTTCACCGAGGTCGACGTAGTATTGTTTTCGAAATGGATACCGCGGCCCGGCGGGAAGACTCGCGGGTGCCCATTCGAGCTCGAGCACCCGCGTCGACGGGCGAAGCTTCACCGGCACCGCACCGCGTCCGTCCGCGCAGGGTGCCTCCTTGTTGATGAGCTGGCCGTCCTCGAAGACACGGCAGCGGGCTCCGACCATCTTCTTTGCTTCTTCGTCGAAGAACAGGATTCGATGCTCTATGCGTTCGGCCTCACCCTCGGTAGGATGACACTCGCATAGTCCCCCTGGACACTTCCAGGTGGGGACGCCTGCGTCCTCGTCTTCCGTCTCCACCGCCTCGTAGGGCCAAGGAGCTCCGCTCTCGTCGACCTTCATTGGCCCCTCACCCGCCGCTGATTTTGCCTGTCACCGTCAGGTCGCCCTCTACCGTCACGGGACCCACGAGCCGGATCGAGCCAGCCGTGAGGCTGATCTCCGATCCGACGATGACGATGTTTGCCCCCGCCAGGATTGCGATGGTGCCGGCAGCGTTGGCCACGATGTCGCCGTCCGCGTTGATCTCGGTGTTGGCACTCGACTTCGTAGTGATGGTCCCCGCGTTGCCAACGATGCTCCCGGCGTTCATGGAAATGGTCTTCTTGGCGCGGATCCGAACATCGCCTGTGTGCGCTGTCGCAAAAATGTTCTTCTTCGCGCAGAGGACGATGCAGTGCTCGATGCTCATGAAGCGCAGATCCCGCCTGGCCATCACGCCGACAGAGGTCCCCTCGTCGAGCGGCGGCGCTTCCGCTTCGGGGTAATAGCCACCCACGATTCGGACTAGTTCCGCCTCGAGGTCGAACTCACCGGCCGTCGTCACCTTGATCTCCTCGCCTCCAGCGATCTCGACGGCCTTCGGCGATTTCAGCTGCGCCATCTGCGCCCCCATCACCGAAGCGGTGTTGAAGGACGAGAGCGCCGCTACCCGATCTCCAAACACCATCCCGACCTCGCGTCCAACGAGCGCCGCCGTTCTCGTCGACGCGACGATCGCGGCGGGCTCCACCGGCTCTCCAAGGGGCTCTCCCTGAGCGCGACCAATCGCGCGGTCGAGCCCGTCATCCGTTGTTCGAGCGACGGCGCGGACGAGATCAAACGCGGTTTGCGTGCCCATGGAGGTGACGGCGCTACCAATACCACTCCAGAGGCCTCCCGACGGCGCGCCGGTCGCGACATCCTCGTCCACCGGCGTCGACGACGCTTGTTGCTCGGCAAGGTCTTCAGGAGAGGTGGAGAACCGCTTGAGATCGCGCCCGAAATCGGAGAGCGAGAAGGACGAAGGATCCTCGAGCCCACGCTCGGACGCCTGCGTCACCGCGCCAACGCCTGCCGCGATGACGGCGCTCCGGCCGAGCATCGCCGTCGACGTGTCAGCCAGCAGATTCTTCTGCGTGGTGGCCTCGTTGTTGGAAAGGCGGGACGCTTCGCTGATGCTCGCGCTCGTGCTGGTGAGCGCGCCCTCCTCGGGTTCCTCGATCGATCCGAGCTGAATAGTCGTGTTCTGGTGAGGAGTATGGATGCGGATCCGCTCGATTCCGTGTTGATCCTCGATGACCATCTCGTTGTTCGAACCGGTGCGCAGCACGTTTTGCGTCTGGTTCTGCTGCTGCACCGGGCTCGTCGTCGTCGGGTTGGGCGAGGCACCGACGATGACGGGCCGGTCCGGGTCGCCGTTGACGAACCCGACGAGCACGTCGGCGCCGGGCCGCAGCGGAAAGTGCATCCCGTAGTTCGCGCCCGAATGAGGCTGCATCATGCGCACTGGGTGGGTGGCCCCGAGATCAGTGCGGTCCGAGCGGTCATAGGCCATCCGGAGGTGATACCGGCCTGCTTCGTCGAGCTCCGCATAATCGCCCTTGATGGCCCCGTCGACGACAGCGTTCATTAACCCAGCAACGCGGGGCCACGGGGTGATGCGCGGCGGGCGAAACGGCGTCTTCGTGGGCATCGCGAAGAACTGATTCTCCCAGCCCGAGTCGACGCCGCCTTCCTCGGTTCGGCTGCGAAACCGATAGACAACCTTCGTCAGCAGGAGCGATTGATCGGCGCCGACGCCGGTGAGGATGAATGTCCCACCCGCGCGAACGCTAATCTCTGTGGCTCGACCCTCGACCACATGGTGGCGCGCGCCCAGCTCCTCTTTGCGCAGCCGTGCGACCATCGCGGTCTCATCCGTCGTCTTGGGGTTGGAGCCAAAGTCGACCCAGCGGCCCACGGCGGCAGGCAGCGCGACAGGTTTCTGCGCGCGGAGAGTCACCTGGGGGGTGCGGTAGTTGTAGTCGTGCGCCTCTGCGTCCGCCGGACCGCGCCGGAGCTTGGTGCGGATTCCATAGGCGGCGGGGTGCTCCCGGCGATGGCGCACAGGCAACGTGGACCGAAATATCGGTCGAAATCTTGTCGACGTGTCCGAGAGCACGAGCACGTCGCGGCCCTCGTGGTGCTCGAAGAACGTCGTCATGCCGACCTGCTCGCAGAGGCGGCAAAAGAAGGCGTAGTCCGTCTCGTCGTGCTGCGCGACGAACTCGCGCGCTGGGTAGCGCTCGAGGAGGGAAAAGACGAAGTCCTTATCGGGCACGAGGCCGATGGCCTGGAGCTTCTCGACAAGGATCTCCGGGATCGTGCGGTCGAGAAAAATCTCGTTGCCACGACGCTGCGTGAGCAACCACATCCGGGGCACGAGCTGAACGTCGATTCGCGTAAAGTCCGACTCGGTGTCGACGTCGATGGC
>Ga0209181_10002818_pt1 | contig 27884 bp, 25 predicted proteins | sample MAT05_FD_187208 | JGI IMG/M metagenome (GOLD analysis project Ga0209181, IMG submission 187208) | Freshwater microbial communities from Lake Fryxell liftoff mats and glacier meltwater in Antarctica - MAT-05 (SPAdes) (version 2) | ecosystem: Environmental > Aquatic > Freshwater > Ice > Liftoff...
AAAGAGCGCACGCCGATACGCGCGCTCGGCGCTGGCGAGATCGCGGGCTGCGCGTTGCTGCGCGCCGAGCAGCGCATAGCCGGGCGCCATCTGCTCGCGCTGTGCGAGCTCAGGAGCGCGCACCAGTACGGCGGCGTAGTGGCGGGCCATGACGTCGAGCGTCCCGCGCGCCGCAGCATCTCGACCGGCGGCGAGCTCGGCGCGCACCGGCGCGAGGCGCGCCTCGTCGTGCGCGTCGAACAGCGCGCGCATCGTGCGCTCCCAGCCCCACGACGGATCTGCGTCTTCACCAGTGACGAGCTCGAGCTGCTCGCGAAGGACCCAGATGGCGTTGCGGCCGTACTCCGACAGCGCGGCGCGCGCGACCTCGCGCACGAGCGCGTGCTGGCTGCTCACGTACGAAGCGATCACGCGCATCGCGTCCATTTGACGAACGGAGGCATATGCGCGCAGCGTGTCTGCGAGCAGCGCGCTCTCCGCCGCGACGAGCGGCAGCTGGATCGCGCGACCGGGCGCGTCGAAGCCGAGCTCGGTGCCGGCCCAGCGCGACCATCGGCGCACGTCCGCGTCGGGATGGCTACGCACAGTCACGAGCATCGGGCCGAGGCGCACACCGGCGCGCTCGACGAAGCGGTGAATCTCTTGCTCCCACGGTGTGCCGTCGAGCGCGACGACGTCGGCGATGACGCGGTAGGCGCGCGTCGTGCCCATCGCCTCGAGCGCGCGCCAGAGGAGAACGCTCTCGCACGCGGCGAGCATCGCCGGGTCGCGGCGCAGCGAGAGCGCAGGCAACACGCCGGACCCGATGTCGATGCGGTCGTCGGCGCGACGGCTGCCCGCCGCGTGCCGAATCGCTGCGAGCGCAGCGCTCAGCTCCGTCGCGGCTGGACGCTGAAGTCGAACGGCGGCGAGCCGCGCTTCGATCGCCTGTAGCGCGTCCTCGTCGAGTGCGCGAAAGCCACGCACCGCCGTCTCGCGCACCGCCGCGTCATCGCTGGCGAGCGCTGTCGCGAGTGCGCTCAGCTCTGCGGCGCTGACGGCGGTGCTCGCGGCGCTGACCGCGGTGCTCAGCGCCGCCGCGTTGGCGGCGGGCACGGCGCTGCCGATTTGAGCGCCATCTTCCGCATCGACTCTCGGCGCGTCTTGGGCGTGAATCGCGATCGGCGCCAGCGCGAGCAGAGCGCTCGCGAGCGCAGCGCGGCACGCCACGCCGACGGCCCTCGGGATCGCGACGGAGCGCCTGTGGCCGGCGTCCGTTCTCAGCCGCCCATGATGCGGAAGTCCGCGAATTCGCCCGTGTAGCTGCGCCATCGAGTCTCCACTTTCTCGACTCGGGCGGTCGCCGGGCCGTGCTGCGCCCAGGCGAGAAAGTCCTTCACCTGGTCCTCCTCGCCCTCGACGACCATCTCGACCGCGCCGTCCGTGCGGTTCTTCACCCAGCCTGTGAGCCCGAGCCGCTTCGCTTCACGCTGCGCCGACGCCCGGTAATACACGCCCTGCACTCGTCCGCGGGCGACGAGTTGGATCTGCTTCTGCGCCATGGGGCCTTCGAGTCCTTCCAGCAGGTGCGGGCAAAGCGGCAGCCGGAGTGAACGGGCCGCCACCACCCGCCACGGCTGTTATCCCGGTGCCGCTCGTGCCCGCAAGTTTTCGACGAAAGGGCAGCGCTCGATGCGCCATCGAGGCCTCTGCACTTGCGATCGGGCCACTCTTGCACTAAATCGCCCCGGCTCCTATTCGCGGAGCGAGAGGATCGTCCAAATGAAGCCTGAAATTCATCCCAACTACATTGACGCCAAGATCTCGTGTGCGTGCGGCTCGGTCGCGCAGGTCCGATCGACGGCCGGCTCGTACTCGGTCGACATCTGCAGCCAGTGCCATCCGTTCTACACCGGCAAGCAGAAGCTCATGGACACCGCCGGCCGCGTCGAGCGCTTCCGTAGGAAGTACGCGACGAAGGACGCAGCAGCGGCTCCGGTCGAGACCAAGGAGTCCTGAGCGGCGCGCGCAATTGCCCGCGGCTTTCGTCGTGCGCACTTGCGGCTCGCCACAGACGCCGGTGGACGCCTCGCGCGTTCGCCGGCGTTTTGCTTCCGTCGATGCGCCTGGTGCCGCGCTTTCGTATCGGGCGACGTGACGCGGCGCAGATCGCGCCTTAGAGTCTCCCCGCCATGAGCAGCCCCCTTCGGACAAGCACACCATGAGCGAGAACAAGCCGTACATCGGCGGGCAAGCCGTGATCGAGGGCGTGATGATGCGTGCGCCCGGCTGTGTCTCGATCGCCGTACGCCGTCCAGACGGCGGAATCGCGGTGCGAGAGGGCCCGATGCGCTCGAAGCTGGCGACCTCGCCGCTGTGGAAGCTGCCATTGGTGCGCGGCGTCGCGACGCTCGTCGAGTCGTTGTCGGTCGGCATGCGCGCGCTGCAATTTTCGGCGACGCAGCAGATGGTCGACGAGAAGGGCAACGCGCTGCCCGAGGGCGACTCGGGCGGCACCAAGTGGATGGGACTTATCTCGATCGTGTTCGCGCTGCTGCTGTTCAAGGGCGCGCCGCAGGGTCTCGGCTGGGCGGCGAGCACTTTCCTGCATCTCGGCGGAGTTCAAGATCCGCGCTTTCACCTGCTGACGGGCGGCTTTCAGCTGCTCATCTTGCTCGGCTATTTGCTGCTGATCTCGCGTCTTCCAGATATGCGCCGCGTATTCCAGTATCACGGCGCCGAGCACAAGACGATCTCCGCCTACGAGAAGGCGCTGCCGCTCACCGTCGAGAACGTGCGTGCGCAGACGACGCTTCATCCGCGCTGCGGCACGACGTTCCTCGTCGTCGTCGTCGCGGTGTCGATCGTCGTCGGCGCGATTGTCACGCCGCTGGTGCTGCCCAACGTGAGCGGCTTCTTCGGCCAGCTGCAGACGCTCGGGCTGCGCATCGCGCTGCTGCCGTTCATCGCGGCGATCTCGTTCGAGCTGCAGCGCTTCACCGCGCGCTATTGCACGACGGGTCCGCTGCGCGTGCTGCTCTGGCCGGGCTTTCTGTTCCAGAAGATCACGACGCGTGAGCCCGACGACGCGCAGATCGAGATCGCGATCGCCGCGATGGAGTCGGCGATCTGGCGCGAGAAGGTCGGCGCCGCCGTACACGCGGACGAGACGCCGCTCGTGTTCGACAGTTTCGCGGCGTTCGTGACGGCGGTGCGCTCGTCGCTGCGCACGCCGAGCGTCGCGTCGCCCGCCTGATCCGACGACATGCTGCCGATCGCCAAGCTCGACTCGCTCCGAAGCCGGTTCCGCGAGCTCGAAGAGCTGCTGTGTCAGCCCGACGTCCTCACCGATTCGAAGCGCTACACGCTGCTGAGCCGTGAGCGCGGTGAGCTCGACGAGATCGTGCGCGCCTACGCCGAATACACCGACACCGACAAGCGCCTCGCCGAGGACAAGATCGCGATGGGCGATCCGGAGCTGCGCGATCTCGTCGTCGACGAGATCCCCGAGCTCGAGCGGAAGAAGGCGGAGCTCGAGACCAAGCTCGAGACCCTGCTGCTGCCGAGCGATCCGAGCGACCAGCGCAACACGATCCTCGAGATCCGCTCGGGAACCGGCGGCGAAGAAGCGGCGCTGTTCGCCGCGGACCTGTTCCGCATGTATGGCCGCTACGGCGAGAAGCGCGGCTGGCGCATCGAGATCCTCTCGACGAGCGAGGCGCAGGCCGGCGGGCTGAAGGAGCTGGTCGCGCTGGTCAGCGGCGATCGGATCTACTCGCAGCTGCGCTTCGAGGGCGGCGTACACCGCGTGCAGCGCGTGCCCGCGACCGAGACGCAAGGCCGCATTCACACGTCGACGGCGACGGTGGCCGTGCTGCCCGAGGCCGACGAGGTCGACGTGTTCATCGACGAGAAAGATATCGAGATCAACATCGCGGCATCCGGCGGACCAGGCGGGCAGGGCGTGAACACGACGAACTCCGCAGTGCAGATTCAGCACAAGCCGAGCGGCTTGATCGTGAAGTGCCAAGACGAGCGCTCGCAGCTGAAGAACAAGGCGAAGGCGATGAAGATCTTGCGCGCGCGCCTGCTCGAGCGAGCGCAGGACGCGCAGGCAGCGTCGGTGTCGGCGAATCGCAACGCGATGGTCGGCAGCGGCGATCGCTCCGAGAAGATCCGCACGTACAATTACCAGCAGAACCGCGTCACCGATCACCGCATCGGGCTCACGCTGCACAAGCTCGACGCCGTGATGAACGGCGACCTCGACGAGCTGTTCACCGCGCTGCGCACGAGCTTTCAGGCAGAGAACCTCAAGCGCCCGCGCGACGACGACTGACGCCGCGTCGCGGGTCGTCTCGTTGCGTTTTCGTGCGTGCGTCGCGCCGCTCAGCCCGGCGGCCAGCTGTGGTGCCGACCGCCGAGAACGTGCACGTGCAGGTGATGCACGGTCTGTCCGCCGTGTTCGCCGGTGTTGATCACCGTGCGGTAGCCGTCCTTCAGGCCGAGCTTCTCGGCGACCTCGCGCGCGACGTTCAGCACGCGTCCGAGGAGCGCGGCGTCCTCGGCGGTGGCGTGCGCGAGCGACGCGAGGTGCTTCTTCGGAATGACCAAGGCATGCGTGGGCGACACAGGACGGATGTCGTGAAACGCGAGCACATCGGGCTCGTCGACGATGACGTTCGCGGGAACGGTGCCTTCGACCATCTTGCAGAACAGACAGGACATCGCGTTTCTCTCTCTCTCTCGTGTTGAGCGGACCGGAGGCGCGCAGCTCAGGCGCGCAGAATGCCCGCGGGATCGAGCGCCCGCGCGAGCGCGCGCACGACGTCGGAGGGTGGCGCGATGACGGAGGCGTGGTCGCGCGGTGCGACTGGCGGCTCGCAGATGCGTCCGCCGCGCTCGAGTGCGACGCGCGCGACGGTCGCGAGCGAAGCGTCGCGAATGGCGCGGCGTCCTTCGACGCGCACCTGCAGGTACGTGACATCGCCGTCGTCCGTGTTGAGCGCGGTGCTCACTGGGCGCACGCCGCGTCCGCGGATCCAGGCGCGTGCACTCTCCGCGTCCGCGCGCGCGGCGAAGCGATAGACGACATCCGTGTGCGGCACGACGCTGCGCGCGACGAGATGCGCCCCGACGATCACGCCGAGACAGGCGCGCCCGCCGACGAAGGATGGCCGCAGATCGGGACCGACGGCGCGGCGCGGCGCGGGTCGAATCGTCAGCAGCGTGCCGTCGGCGAGCACGACCTCGAGGCCGCAGACGAGCTGATCGACGGGATCGTCGGCATGTGCCCGCGCGCCGACCGCGCCACGCGCGAGCCAGCTCGCGACGTCGACGCGCGCTTCTGCGGCGGCGCTGATTGCGCGCGCTTCCGCACGTGCCGCGTGGCGCGCGCCCGTCGCTGCGTCGAGCGTCGCTGCGTCGAGCGTCGCTGCGTCGAGCGTCGCGACGCCGAGCGTCAGTCCGGCCGCGCGGAGGTGCGCCTCCACGCCGCCGAGCAGCGCGCCGCCTTCGACGTGCACGATGCGCGACTCTGCGTCGAGGCTGCGAATCTGCGCGAGCGCGTCGAGATCGAGGCTGACGACGCCGACGCCAGGCGTCAGCTCGCCACCGGGCGCGGCCACGCGCGCGCCGTGCTGCGCTGCGATGCGAAACAGAGAGCTCACGTCGCCAGGCGTCCTCGCGCGGACGCGCAGCGCGTCGTGCTCGCCGCGCACGCGCTCGCCGAGCGCCTCGCGCAGCGCAGCGCCGAGCCGATCGGCGAGCGTCGCATCGCCGAGCAGCCCGGAGTGAATCGAACCGAGCGGCTCAGAGCGCATCGCGTCCGTCTCCGATCAGCGCGCCGGGGTTGAGGATGCCGCGCGGATCGAGCACCGCTTTCAGCGCGCGGACCATGTCGATCGCCACACCTTGCTCGCGGCGCATCGCCGGGGCCTTGCTGCGCCCCACGCCGTGATGATGCGAGAGCGTGCCGCCCGCGTCGACGACGGCGACGAGCGCAGCGCGCCACGCGGCGTCGTACTTCTCGAGCGCGGCGTCGTCGTCGCGCGCGGCGCCCGCGAAGGTGAAGTAGATCGACGCGCCGTCTGGATACGCGTGGCTGAAGTGCGCCATCACGAAGACGTACGGCGAGAGCGCGCGATGGACCGCGTGATACATCGGCAGCAGGCGCGACCACGTGCTCGCCACCTCCATCGTGTCGACGAACGCGCCCATCGCGTACATCGGCGACTGCCGGTAGCTGACGCTGTGGCGGCGCGCGAGCCAGCGACGCGCAGGCTCTTCGCCTTCGGAGCGTCCGCCCGCTTCGAGGCAGAGGCGCTCGGCCTCTCTGACCTCGGCGTCGGCGATCGCGACGTCGTCTTCCCACACGAGCACCAACATCGCGCCGCCGAGGGCCGGGCCCGGCAGCCCGTCGATCAGCGCGTTGAGCACCCCCGGTGAGCGCAGCGCGCTCGCCAGAACGCGCGCGCCGAGACCAGGCTGCAGCGGTTTGTTCGGCGCCGGCCCGTCGATCACCGCGGACGGCGCGGCGAGACGCTTGTTGCGTCGCGCGACGAGCGAGTCGAACGGATCGTAGAGGCGCGACACTGCGGGGCGCAGGCCCGCCTGCAACATCGCGCGAATCGCCGCGAGCCCAGCCTCCGTGGTGTCGAAAGTGTACGACGCGAAGCGCCGCACTTCCGGCGCCGGCGAGATGCGCAGGCGCGCGTCGGTGATGACCGCGAGCGTGCCTTCGCTGCCGACGATCAGAGGGATCAGGTCGCGACCGCTGGCCTCGACGTCGAGCGCGCGCACCTCGCCGCTGCCGTCGACGCAGGTGAGCGATTGCACCATGTCTTCGATCTTGCCGTAGCGCCCCGAGCACTGTCCCGCGGAGCGACCCGCGAGCCAGCCGCCGAGCGTCGAGCAGTAGATCGACGAAGGGAAATGTCCGAGCGTGAAGCCGCGCTCGCCGAGTCGATCTTCGAGGTGTTGTCCGATGATGCCGGCCTCGGCGTCGACCACCAACTGCGCTTCGTCGATCGCGCGGACTGCGCGCATGCGCTTGGTGTCGAGCACGATCGCGCCGCGTGTCGGAAGGACACCGCCGCATACGCCGCTGCCCGCGCCGTAAGGCACGATCGGCACCTCGCGCTCGTGCGCATAGCGCATCACGGCGGCGACCTCTGCGACGTTCTCCGGCCAGACGATGACCGCGGGCGGCGCAGGCGCGGCGATGCCAGCGCGCACGCCGATCACGTGTCGCGGCCAGAGATCTTTCGCGTAGGCGACCCGATCCGCGGTGTCAGTCGAGGCGCGTCCATCACCGACCAGCGCCGCGAGATCGCGCCGCAGCGCCTCGTGCGCGGCTCCGCCCGATCGAAGCGCCTCTGGCAGCACAGAGTCCATGGCGGGCAGATCTATCACGGCAGAGGCATGCGCCTCAGGCTCGATCGTGCGCGCCGTTCGATACCGTTTGGCGGAGCGCGCAATCATACGCGCTTCGCGGCCTCGTTCGCTCAGCCGGGATCGTGCTTGTCGCGCGCGCGTGAGGTGTCGATCACGTTGGCCATCGGCGCGGGCGCGGTTGCGCCGAGCGCCGTCGCGCGCCGCTCGACGAACAGCGCGAGTCGACGAAACGGAATGCGCGCCGGGCACACGCGCTCGAGCTCTTCGAGGTCGCCCTTGCGCAGGTGGGCGACGAACGTCGGCAGCGCGTCGAAGTCCGGCAGGTTGCGCGTGTACGCGAGCGGCAGGTCGCTTGGCCCGCGGAACTCGCTGCGGGCGGTGCGATCGTACGAGTCGAACACCGCGTCGCACATGCCGCATGCGATGCAGCCGGAGAAAGACGGTAACTGCTCGCGGTCCTCGCTCGACATAGGGAGCAAGCGATCCGCGCCGTAGTTCTCCTCGAACTGCGCCAGACCGGTCTTTCGGGCGGTGACGCGCCGAAGCAGCTGACGGAAGAAGAAATAGCCCAGTCGTGCGAGCGAGCCAAACGTCACGATCTCTCCTCAGCGAGGCCCTGAACTCTCGTCAGTGCGCGTCACTGGTTTCTGACGCGCTACATGCGCCGATGCAATCAATCTCCGCGGCGATTCAAGTCCATCTCCGCTCAACCGCTACGTGAGCGGTTGGCTGGCGACGGTCGATGGGCGAGCTAGCCGGCAGCGACGGGCGATCTTGACCCCACCACCCAAAGCCCTACATTCCCCGCAGTTCGCGTCGTAGAAAGACGAGAGACGAATGTCGCCCCCATACCCTGCTCGCAAGCTGGACCCCGCCGTGTTCCTCTACGCCGAAGCAGAGATCCCCACCGACTACGGCTCGTTCCGCGTCCTCGTGTTTCACGAGCGCGGCACGCCGCACGAGCACGTGGCGATCGTGAAGGGTGACGTTGCGGGCAAGAGCGATGTTCTGTGCCGCGTGCACTCCGAGTGTTTCACCGGTGAAGTGCTGCACTCGCTCAAGTGTGACTGCCGCGAGCAGCTCGACTTCGCGTTGAAGAAGATCAGCGCAGAGGGCTGCGGCATGGTGCTCTACCTGCGTCAGGAAGGTCGCGGCATCGGCCTCGGCAACAAGATCCGCGCCTACGCCTTGCAAGCGAAGGGCGCCGACACCGTCGATGCGAACCGCCTGCTCGGCTTTGGTGACGACCTGCGCCGTTACGACGTCGCCGCAGCGATGCTGAGCGATCTCGGCGTGCGATCCGTCGCGCTGATGACCAACAACCCGTCGAAGGTGAAGCTGCTCCGCGCCGACGGCGTGGTCGTCTCCTCGCGCGTGCCGGTGCGCGTGCAGCTCAACGAGTTCAGCCGCGCCTACGTCGACACGAAGCGCGCGCGCATGGGTCATCTCGTCGATGTCGCCGATCTCGCGAAGGACGCCGCCGCGCCGCCCGCGCCAGAGGCGGCGACGGTGCGCCTCCTCGACGCGCTCGCACCAGAGCGCCGCTGACCCCTGTCGGCGCGGCCGATACGGCGGCGCATTGCTAGCGCGTGTCGAAGACGGACACACCGTCGTCGCCTGAGACGACTTCGAACACGGGATTCTCACCGCAGCCCGCTGGGACTAGGACGCGCCCACTGCGGAGGCAGACGCTCCAGTCGTGCCCTCCGCAGACGACCGTCGCGCCGACGAGTGTGCCGCGCGCGAGGCTCTGGCCGCTGTGGGGGCAGGCGTCTTCGATCGCGTGAAGCGCACCGTCGACGTTGGCGACGAGCACGTCGTATGGCGGGTAGCTGACGCGCTTCATCGTGCCGGGCGGCACTTGGTCACGCGCTAGAAGTACGACGAGCTTTCGCGAGCCGACCATCAGTGCGCGAGGTCGTTGCCGCCAGGCTTCGAGGTACTTCCCATCAACGCGAGGACCTCGGCGAGCGCGCTGGTCACCAACCGAACGCGGTCCGGCACGTGCAGCGTCTCGAGGATCGTCTGACGCGTCAGCGTGTCGCCGATCAGCCGATCGGCGATCGTGTCGGCGATGCGACTCGGCGGATCACCAGGCTCGATGCCGAGCGAGAAAGCGCCGTGTGCGCGGCGCACCTCGGCGGCGATCGCCGCGGCAGCGGAGAGCAGCGCAGTGACGTCGTTGCGCGCAACGCTCGACTCGCCGTCGGTGTCGTCGAGCGCGGTCGCAGCGGCGCGGCGGTACGGCAGGGCGCCTGGCGCGAGCTCATCGAGACGCACCCGTGCGACGCCATCGAGCAGCACGTTGTAGGTGCCGTCGCTGAGCTTTTCGTGCGCGACGATGCGACCGACGCCCGCGACGTCGTAGATCGGCGGACGTTCGTCGTAGTGCTTCTCCCAGCCGGGCGCGAGCAGCGCGATCACCATCGCCTGCGGCCCGTTGGCGAGGCAGTCGGCGATGAGCGCGCGATAGCGCGGCTCGAACAGATGCAATGGTAGCCGCGAGCCGGGAAAAAAGACGACGCGCGGCAGCGGGAAGACCGGCAGCGCCGCGAGCTCCCGCGCGGTCAGAGGCGCGGTGCTCACGTCGCGCTCCGGTGCGCGCCCGCGGCCGGAAACGCATGCACCAGCTCAGCGCGCAGCGCGACGTCGTCCACGTAGCTACCAGCGAACGCCAGCGTATAGGCGCGCGCATCGTGGCGCCGCTCGCCGCGCGCAGCGACACACGCTTGGACGAAGTCGATGCCCACACCGGCAGCGCGCGCGCCCAGATGCGTCACGAGCGCATCAGCGATCTGCTGGCCGATATCCTCTTGCAGTGCGAGCCGCCGCGAGAAGCAGTCGACCAGCCGACCGATCGCGCCGAGCCCCACCACATGCTCGCCTGGCAGATATCCCACGTGTACACGTCCCATCGCTGGTAGGAGATGGTGGGGGCAGATCGTCGCCGCGGCGAGGTCCGTCACGACCACCAGCCCGCGCGCGGAAGAGCTCGTCGCCTCCGCGAGGATCTCCGCCGGATCGGCGGCGTAGCCAGACAGCAGGTCGAGCGCGAACGCCTCCGCTACGCGCCGGCCGGTCTCGGCGAGCTCCGGATCGCGCCCGAGAGGCGCGCCGATCGCGCGCAGAAAGTCCTCGATGGCGCGGGCCGCGCGGGGCAGATCGATCGGAGCACGCGCGGGTGGCGCTGCGTCAGCGCCGCGAGCGTCGGCCACGGCTCACGTACTCCAGAGCAGGCGTACCGCGCGGGGCAGATCGGGGCGCGCGAGCACTTCGCAGTCGCAGCAGCGCTGCGGAAAGGTGCGCTTGTCGCTGCACGAGCCGCACTCTTGGATGACGGCGACGGTCGACGCGAGCTCCTCGCGCAGGCGCCGCAGGAGAGAGATCTTCTGCTGCATCTCGTCGATGCGCGTCGCGAGGTGCTCGGCCAGGCGCGAGCTCGCCTCGGCGGCGGTGCCGCACTGCGCCTTTAACTCGAAGAGCTCCTTGATGTCGTGCAGCGATAGCCCGGCCTCGCGCAGATCCGACGCAAGCCGCAGCTTGTGCAGCTCGTTCTCGTCGAACAGGCGGTGGCCGCCCTCGTTGCGCGAGACCTTGAGCAGGCCCGCTTCTTCGTAGAAGCGCACGGTGCGCAGCGTGCTCCCGCCGAGCCGCGCCATGTCACCCGTGGTGAGCAGCGGCCGCGCGCCGCAGGGCGAGGCGCCGGCCATCGGGAGGAGCGCCAGCGCGGTGCGCGAGCTCTTCGGCTCGGCTCCTTTCGGCACGAAATCCTCCTGATCGTCGTCGCTCACTCCACACGCTCCCGGTCGAACCAGAATCATATAGGAACCTCACAACACGAGTGTCAAGCCGCGCAACCGGCGCTGGCGGCCTTCGATAAGGGGCGCGTTCGAGACGACAACCCCCAAAAATCGAGGAGCTCACCATGACCACCCCCATACGTACCTCTGGCCCCACGCTCACCCGCATCGAAGCCACGACCGTTCGCGCGACGCCGCCGAGTGTCGGTGGCCGCTTCCGCCAGGCGCTCTCCGATTCCGCGGGCGTCGTGCTCGGTGGACTCGAGGCGGTGGCCGGCGCGGTTCCCGGCGGCTCCATCGTCACAGCCGCCGTGCGCGGCGCAGGGGCATCCGCAGGCGGCGCCCCCGGTGGTGTCGGCGGCGCGTCGAGCGCGCTCAGCGAGAGCGGCGGCAGCGGCGCTGAGTCGGCCGAGGCGCCGGCGAGCGGCGCGGCAGCGAGCGGCTCGGTCGAGGGCGCGCTCGCGCAGTCGGCCGACCAGAACATGTACTTCCTCAAGATCCAAGAGCAGCTCCAGTCGGAGAACCGTCGCTACAGCGCGCTCTCCAACGTGCTCAAGGCGCGTCACGAGACCGTCAAGAACGCCATCGGAAACATTCGCTGACTGTCGCGTCGCGTGCGGCCGCCCTTGCGGCGCCGCGCGCGATACGGCTACGCTGAGAGGGCCTCATGTCGTCTATCAAGCCACCTTCTGGGAAGACTCCCGGCCTGCCAACTCCGAGCGACGCTTCCGGCGCGAACCGCGCCGGCGCCGCCAAAGCGCCCTCGGACGCCTTCCGCAAAGCGCTCGACGAGCCGAACGCCGCGGCGTCGGCGGGACCGTCCACAGGTGCAGCACGCACCGAGAAATCAGGCCCTGCGGGCATCGCCCAGGAGCTGCGCGCTGGGCAAATCGACGCACAGACCGCGGTCGACAAGCTCGTCGATCGCGCGCTCGCCAAGGCCGACGCTGCGGGGCTCTCGCCGGCGAAGCGCGGCGAGCTCGAAGCCGTCCTGCGCGATGCGCTCGCCACGGACCCCACGCTCTCGCAGCTCAGCAAGGATCTCGAACGTGGTCGCTGACCTGCTTCGCACGACTCGGGTGACCCGCAAGCTCGCCGTTCTCCGGACACTGATGGCGTTCGCCTCACTGACGCTGTTCGCCAGCGGCAGCTCCATGGTGCGCGCACAAGACGTGGACGAAGCGCCGGCCGAATCGGTCGACGCTTCGCCGCGCGTCTACATCGTCTCGATCGCGCGCGCGCCGGAGCTCGAGCCCGCTGCGGCACGCGTCGGCGCCGCTGCGCGTGCAGCGCTGCGCCGTGTCGAAGGCGTCGACTGGCAGACGCCCGATCAGCGCTTCCTCGGCTACGACGGTCAGGTCGCCGAGCGGCTGGTGCGCGCGCGCCAGCGGCTCGATCTTGGGCGCGAGGCCTACACGAATCTGCAGATGGGCCAGGCGATCGGTGAGCTCGCCGGCGCCGTCGAGGACTTCGACGCCGCCGCGGTGGCGGTCGAAGATCCTGCCGATCTCGGCCAAGCGCTGCTGCTCCTCGGCGCCGCGTATCAGTTCGAGGGCCGCGACCGCGATGCGGCGCGCGTGTTCCGCCGGCTGCACACGCAGATGCCGACGGTCAGGCCTGACCCCAACGACTTCAACCCGGAGATCGTGCAGAAATTTCAGGCCGCAGCGCCGTCGGATGCCGGCGCTGGCTCGGCGACGGTGACGGTCGACAGCGATCCGCCCGGCGCGATCGTCTACGTCGACTTTGTTCCGCGTGGCCTCACGCCGACCACAGTCGGCGGCTTGGTGTCGGGTGAGCACATCGTCCGCGTGACGCGCGCTGGCGCAACGCCGTTCGTGCAGCCAGTCGAGGTGCGACGCGGCGGCAACGGTGTTGTCAACGCGTTCATCGAGGACAACGCCGAGACGCCCGGCCTTCACGAAGCGTTCGAGAGCATCGCCGAGGCGAGCGTCGAACGGCTCGACCGCAGCGGCCCGATCGCGGCCGTCGCGACGGCGCTGCAGCTCGACAAGATCGGCGTGATCCGCGTCGCCGCGGGAACGACTGAGGGCGAGGTCGAGCTCGAGCTGCTGCTGTTCGACGTGGCGACGGGACGTCGTCTGCTGCGCGGCGCCGGTGAAGTGTCGACTGACGGCAGCGCGCTCGAGGTAGGCGTGCAGCGGCTGGTGGCGGGTGGGCTCGAGGCGGGCCTGCGCACGCAGCAGACGTCCGATCGAGAGCGCGTGCCTGCGCGTCGCAATCCCGTGGTGACGCCGCCACCGACGACCGACGGGGGCGACTCGGTGTTCGGCAAGTGGTGGTTCTGGACGGCGGTCGGCGGCGTCGTCGTCATCGCGGTGGTCGTCGCCATCGTCGTGACGAGCAGCGGCGGGACCGAGCTCGGGCAGAATCCCGGCGGCCAAGTGATCCTCCAGTTCTGAGCGATGCGCCAATCTCCCGACACGGCGCCGCTCTTCGTCATCCGGCCAGCGCGGCGCCCAGCGCTGCTCTCGGCCTCACTCGTCGCAGCAGTGCTCTGCGGACCAACGGTAGTCACCGCGCAAGACGCCGTCGGACGACGCGTGACGGCGACCGCGCTCCTCGTCGCGCAAGATGGCGTCAGCGCGGCGCAGCTGACGAGCGTCGGCGTCGGCGTGCGGCGCGGGATCGAAGGGGACCGCCGCCTGCGCTTTGCCGATCCGGTCGATCTGCTGTCGAACGCGAGCATACCCGACGAGATCCAAGCGGCGATCGACGACCTCGATCCCATCGCGGAGCTCGTCCGCAGCGGCGATGCGGCCGATGGTCAGCGGCGCGCGCAAGTGGCGATTCAAGCGTTCGAGATGGCGCTCGTCGCGGTCAAGCGAACGGCGCTCACCGACGCCTACATGCTCGATGCGGCCGCGCTGTGTCGCCTCAACCAGCGGCGGCAGTGCGTCGAGGGCTTCACCCGCGTCATCACGTTCCGCGAGTCGATCGAGTACGACGAATCGCGCTATCCCGCCGAGTACGCAGCGCTGTTCGCGCAGACGAAAGAGCGCGTCCTCGCGGGGCCGCGCGGCGCGGTGCAGATCGTGACGGAACCAGAAGGCGCCGAGGTGTTCGTCGACGGACGCAGCTTCGGCGCGGCGCCCGCCGTTGCTGATGGGCTGCTCGTCGGCGATCACTTCGTGACCATCAAGCGCGTCGGCTTCGAGAAGCTGATCGCGCGCGTCAGCGTGGAGCCCGATCGCACCGCGACGGCACGCTTTCCGCTCCAGCCGATCCAACGGGCGCTGCTGCTCGAGCGCGATCTGTCACGCCTGCCTGCGGAGCTCGGCGAAGATCGCGCGGGGCCGGTCATCTCCGGGCTCACGGGATATCTCTTCGCCAACCAAGCGGTCATCGGTCTCCTGCGTCCGGGCGAAGGCGGCGGCATCGATGTCGCGCTCTATCTCTACGATCTGCGCACGCGCTTTCTGCTCAAGGAGCGGCGCGCGACGGTCCCGGACGCTGCGGCCATCGAGCGCACCACCGCGCTCGTCGCCGAGCTCTACGACGACGTCGATCTCAGCGGCAACGTCGCGGCGCCGGAGGACGAAGCGCCGCGCGTCGTTGGTCCAGCGCGCCCGCTGTGGGCGCAGTGGTGGTTCTGGACCGCGATCGGCGTCGTGCTGGTGAGCGGCATCGTCGTCGCGCTCACCATCGACACTGATCCGGAAGTTCCGCAGGGCTTCACGCGCTTTGACGGCACGGTTCGCTGAGCGGCACGACACGGCCGCGCTCAGTGCAGGATGCGCGGCCCTGGTTCAGCGACGCTCGCCGCGTACAGCTCGACGCCGTAATAGTGGTCGCTCTCCTGACGCGCGATCGCGAGCGCGCGCAGCGTCTCGACGATCTGATCGACGACCTCGTAGCGCACGGCGAGGCGGAAGTAGTCTTCCTCGCGCACATCACCGCTGGTGCGCTCGAGCGCTTGTTCGATCGTCTGGCGATCCGCGGGCAGCATCTGGAAGTGCGTCGACCAGCCCTCGACGTGCTCGCCGAGCGCAGCCTCGAGGGCCATGCCGACAGGATTGAACGAGAGAAAAACGTGCTCGTACTCGAGGCGCCAATGTGACGGATCGCCGACCGGCGCGTGCCAGCGCGCGTCACCGAGAGTGCGACGGATCACCTCGCCGAAGTAGGCACCTGCCGCCGGTGCGGCGAGCTCGAGCACTTCCTCTTTGGCGCGGGTCTCCTCGGCGCGTAGCCAATGATCGACGAGCGGCAGCGTTTCGGGCGTGTAGTCGAGCGTGATGCCGAGCGTGCGCTCGACGAACCGGACGCAGCCCTCCGCGAGGTCGTGGACGTGATCGGGGGGCGCGGCGTAGCGGGGCGTCGGTTGCATGGATGGCGCGAGTATACGTGGGAGGAGTCTCACCCGCCCGACGTACGAAGCCTGCGGATCGCGAGCGGTTTCATGATACCGATCGGAACCCGAGGAGCTTGCATGGACACCGGATCGACGGTCGGAAAAGCAGCGCGCGCAGCAGGAAGCACCGTAGGGGGCGTGGACGTGGCGGAGCCGCCGTACACCGGCGACGCTGGGCGGACACGTCTCGAGCCAATGCTCGTCACCTTCCCCGATGGGCACGTACGCTCGATCCAGGTGTACCGCGCGGTCAACGTCGGCAGCGATCCGAAGCTGCGCGAGCCGACCCTCGCGGGCGGCCTGCACCGCTTCGAGTCGGGCGAAGAGCTCGCGGTGCCGTTCGTGTTTCACGATCCCGCCGCCCACAAGCTCTGCGTCGTCGTGCCCGAGGCGCTGCGCTACACGGTGCTCGAGGAGCGTGCAGCGCTGCTCGCTCGCGTCGCGAAGGACACCGCGCATCCGGTGCCTGCCTACGTGCGTGACGCGACGGTCGTCGTCGGTACCCACGAGCTTGGGGCGTATCTGTCGCTGCCCGCGGTCGTCGCGACCCAAGCGCAGCTCGCTCAGCGCGCGGCCGAGCATGCGGCGCACGAGGCCGAGCTGCGTCGACGCGAGGAGCTGATCGTGCAGCGCGAGGAGCGCATCGCGACGCGCGGTGAGGCGCTCACGCGTCGCGAAGACGAGCTGCGCACGCTGCAAGAAGAGATCGAGTCGAGTCAGCGCGATCTGACGCTGCGCGAAGAAGAGCTCCAGTCGCGCGTGGACTCGCTGCGCGAGCGCGAGGCCGAGCTGAAGAGCCTCGTCGCGCCGACGTCGGCTGCGCGTCCACTGTCGATCCCGCCGGTGAGCGCGGCGCCGATCGCGGTGATTGCACCGATTGCACCGATTGCACCGATTGCACCGATTGCAGCGATTCCAGTCTCGTCGACGCCTGCGGTCGTGACGCTCTCGTCGGTGTCGCTGGCGGCGGCGAGCACCCCCGCCGCCGCGTCGAAGTCGCGCGCGCTAGCGCCTACCGACGTCGAGGACGACGCCGAGGATGACGTCGAAGAGCTGGTCGACGAAGAAGAGGTCGCAGAGGAGCTCGACGAGCTCGACGGCGTCGAGTCGGTCGAAGACACCGGTGTCGGACCGGTGCCCGGAGCGTCGGCTCCGTCGACCGACGAGATCGTGCTCGATGAGGCGAAGACGATGATCGGCGCCGCCTCGGTGGTCGCTGGAGCGCGCGCAGCGGCGGTCGCCAAGGTCGTGCAAGATGCCGTCGCGGGTGCGACCGTCCCACCGCCGCCGGGCTTTCTGCGCGACGCCGAGCGTGAGATGGACGTGCTCGTCGAGGAAGGTGTGCGCTTGTTCGCGCGGCTCGATGCGTCGCGCGAGAAGGCGTTCGACGTCGGAGCGGATCTGCTCGTGCAGCTCGCGATGGTGCAGGGCTATCCGGTCGCGATCCTCGCGCTGGTCGCAGCGGGTGACGACGCGCGTCCGTATGTGCGCCGTGCGGCGATCGACGGCCGCGACCAGAACCAGCGCGTGGTGCTCGACGCGCTGCGCCGGCACTTCGCCGCTCGGGTCGCGCTCTACACATCCGATGGGCGCTATCTGCGTACGATCGAGGTCTTCGCGCGTCGCGAGCCGAACGCTGCTCTCGTCGCTGAGCGGACCAGCAAGCCGAGCGAAGCGCAGATCGACGGACCCACCGCGTGCGAGCGCGCGCTCGCGGCACCGCCACCGGTGCGCGAGGCGGGCCATCCCTTCACGCTCGCTGACGATGCGCCAGCAGCCTCGAGCGCACACGACGCCGCGACGGCTGTGGTGCGCCTCGCTGCGTGGGCCACACCCGAGCGCATCGATCGCGCGCTGCTGGTGCTGTCCGTGCCGCGCGAGATCGTCGACGCGACGTTCCGCCGCGTGCTCGAGGACGCCATCGACTTCGGCATGGGGCTGCCGGCGGCGCTGCGCGATCGTGCGGTCGCGCTCGGCCTCGCGAACGAGCCGGGCGAGCTGGTGACGCGGCAGATCGAGTCGTTCCGACGCACCGCGAGCACGAAGAATCAGGGCGCGCTCGGCACGGAGGAGATCGCGGCGAACTGGGAGACGCTGCTCGCCGGCGCGGCCGAGTACGAGATCGCGATCGACTCCGACACGCACGACGTCGCGTGGAAGGCGATCCGCGCGGCGAAGGGCGAGGAATCCGCGGCCGTCGGCGGCGGCGACGTCGACCTGTCGAAGATCGCGCAGATGGGCCCGCCGGAGCTCGTGCTGCTGCTCGAACATCCGCGCGCACGCCGCTCGGCGGCGATCGAGCTCTGTCGTCGCGGCGATGCCGAGCTCGTCGACGCGGTTTACAAGGCCGTACGCAAAATGCCGCGCCCCGAGGTCGTGCGCGTCGCCGCGAAGGTCGTCGGCTTTGGCGAGGCGGCGGGCGACGTGCTCATCGATGGGCTCACCGCGCGTAAGACGTTCGTGCGGCAGGCGTCGGCGGTTGCGCTCGGACAGCTGAAGTTGCGCCGCGCCGTCGTGCCGCTGCTGCACCTCTTGCAGAGCGAAGAGAGCGGCGTGTGGAAAGAAGTGGCGCGCGTGCTCGGTGAGCTCGGCCAGGCGAGCTATCGGCCGCTGCTGCGCGCCGCGAAGGAGCCGAAGAGCCCGGAAGATCGCTTTGCCTATGCGCTCGCGCATGCCGCCAACGCCGGCTCGCGCAAAGCGCTGCAAGCTGTCGCGAAAGATCCGAGTGAGGGCGATCGGCTGATGCGCGTGGCGCAACAGGCGATCGTGCTCGAGGACGAGGCCAAGCGCGATGCGCAAGAGGTGCGTGGCGAGCGCGCGTACGAGGGCGGCGACCCGGTGAAGAGCTTCTCGAGGCGCTTTTATCAGGAGCTGACAGGCACCGCCCCGGACGGCGATCTCGACGATGTGTGAGCGCATCGCCGCGGTCCGGCGGCGCTCAGCGGAGCGCTCGAGAGCCGCGCGCATGACGTTACGTCAACGTGGCCATTTACATCGCGGCGCTCGGGCCCTATAAAACGAAGTCCAGTCTATGCGTATCGGCATCTTCAGCGACGTTCACGCCAACATCGAAGCGCTCAGCGCAGTGATGGAGGCGCTTCGGCACGAGAAAATCGACGAATATTACTGCCTCGGTGATGTCGTCGGCTACGGCGCGAGCCCGAACGAGTGCGCCGACATCATCCGTAAAATCGCGAAGGTCACCATCCTCGGCAACCACGACGCCGCCGTCGCAGGCCGGATGGATTATTCGTATTACTACGAGGCCGCGCGCCACGCGCTCGACACGCACGCAAATCAGCTGACGCCGGAGAACATGGCGTGGCTGAAGTCGCTCCCGTACAAGCACGAGCTCAACCACGTCGGGCTTCATCTCTGCCACGGCTCGCCGGTCAGGCTCGAAGAGTTCGAGTATATCTTCGCGCCCGAGCAGGCGCGCGAGTGTCTCTCCATGTGGGACGAGCTCGGTGACCTGACGCTCATTGGGCACTCGCATCTCTGCAAGGTGTTCGCGCTGCGTCCGGGCGAGGTCGAGGAGCTTCCATCGCGCCGCTTCACGCTGCGCAAGGGCTGGAAGTACATCGTGAGCGTCGGGTCCGTCGGCCAGCCGCGCGACTACGACAACCGCGCGAGTTACACCGTGTTCGACACCGACAAGCGCGAGTTCGAGTTCAAGCGCGTCGAGTACGATATCGAGAGCGCAGCGTCGAAGATCTTCGCCGGTAGCCTCGAGCGCAACTTCGGTCATCGCCTCTTCATCGGCGTCTGACGCTGATCCGGGCGCGCAGCCCCGCGCTCAGTCGCGGATTGCGTGGAGTTAATTTACCGCGAGGTAGCGCACGAATGGCGCGAAGGGATCGACGCCGTCTGCCGGTCCCGCAAGGCCTGGCGTCTGCATCGCGCCGACTTCGCTGATGCGCGGCGCGAGCGCACCGGGCATTACACGTGCGACCTCTGCGCGCTGTGCGGCGTCGCCAGCCACGCCGAGCGCCTTCAGATGCACGCCGAGCGGCGCGAGGCGCTGCGCGAGTTCGCGCGCGTCGCCGCACTCGAGGACCAGCACGTTGCGGTAGCCCGGGCCAAAGCGCAGCGGGCCGTCGGACTCGTAGGCCACAGCGAAGCCATCGCCTTCGAATAGGTCGCCGCGCACTGCGCCGAGACCGCGCCACTGCAGCTGCAGCGCGCCCGTCTCGACCGGGAGAGCCCCGCGCGGAAGTGAGCGCGCGAGCGCGGCGAGCGCGTCGTCGGCGAGCATCCGCGCAAACTCGCGCGGCGCGACGCGACCGAAGCGCGCGACGAAGACGACCTGCACGGAGAGGCAGCCGCGCTGATCGTACGCGGCGATGTCGAGCGCGAGCCGCTTCGCCGTCTCGACGGCTGCGTCGGGCGATTCGAGCGCGGTGAACGGGATATACGCTGCGCCGACGCCGTGACCGTGGCCGGCGAACGCGACGCTCGGCGCGAGCTTCGCGCGGATGGCCTGCAGCGCGGCGTCCGATCCGTAGACGGATACGCTGTCGGCGCTCTCGAGCAGCGCGCTCTCGAGCGCGTCATCCGCGCGGCCGAAGGTCGTGACGCCGAGCGCTGCACCGACGCGTGCATCGACCGCGGATAGAGCGCGCGCGAACAGCCGCGGAAACGTGTCGTCGCTCGATGGTGCCTTCACGACGACAGGCGCGCCGACGAGCAGCGGCAGTGCGACGGCGCGAAAGCCGGCGGTGAAGACGTTGCCGGCGAGCACGATCGCAGCGAGCCCTGCGGGACGCGCGACGAGCCCGTGTGCGCGTGGGCGCCAAGCATCGAGCAGCGCGAGCAGCGCGTCGGTCGTGTCCGGTAGCAGCGTCGTGCGCAGCGCCCAGTCGACCATCGCCGCCGAGTGCTCGGTCGCCGCCGCCAAAGTCACGCGCGCCTCGGCGCCGAGCGGATCATCGGCGTCCGCGAGCCGCGCGGCCGCACGTCCGAGCGCGAGCGCGCGCTCCTCCGCCGAGAGCGCACGAAGCGTCGCACCGGCTTCGCGCGTCTGCGTCGCGAGCGCGCGCAGCGCTGCGATTGCGTCGGCTTCAGCCATCGTCGCGCTCCGGGAGGGCCCGCTCGGCGCGCCCGCCATCGGCGAGCGCTTCTTCGATCGCCAGCGAGCAGCCGCGCGGCACGGCGCCCGGCGCGCGTCCGAGCAGCGTGATTCGTGCGCCGCTCTGTCGCGCGAGATCGGACGTCTGAATCGCGCAGACCGAGTCGAGGTTGGCGGCGTCGTCGAGGCGCAACACACCGACCTCACCATCGGGCATCGGCGCGAGCGTCTCCGGGTCGACCACCGTCGCGCGCATCCAGCCGGGCACGTCGAGCGCTCTCGGTGCGTCCGACTCGCCGCGCAGCGCAGCGGCGAGCGTCGATTCGTAGAGCTGCGAGGAGAGCTCGGTCATCCCGTATTCCGCGACGATGTGCGACTCCGGCACGCCGTAGCGCGCGGCGATCATCACGCGCATCGCGCCTGGTGCGAGCTCGCGCGTGCGTCCCTTGAAGCCGCCCGTCTGCATCACGCGAGAGCCGGCCGGCAGCTTGAAGCGCCGCGCGCCGAGCGCCTCGTCCGCGAAGACGAACGCGAACGAAGTGCCGAGAATCGCGACTGGTGCAGCGTCGCCCTCGGCTCTCTCGAGCGCAGAGCGCATCGCCTCTGCGTCGATGGCGTCGCGCACGAACGCGTACGCGACGCCGTGCGGTCCCGGCGCGCCGTACCACTCGGCGAAGCGCGCGAGCATGAACGAGAGCGACGAATCGGGCGCGTCTTCTTCGCGCGGCGCGAGCACGATGAGGCGCATCGTGCGCTTCGGCGTCGCGCTCGTGCCGGCGCGCGCTGCGAGATCCGGAAACAGCGCGGCGTCGGCGGCCGCACGCGCGGCGTGTTCGTAGAGCGTCAGCTCGCGAAACGCGTGAGCGCCGCGCGCGCCGCTGGTCGTGCCCGAGGTGCGAAAGACGCGCACGTCTTGCTGCGCATCGTAGGTCGCGACGCGCAGCATGCGGAACACATCGGTCGGCAGCGCCGGCCACGGGCTGCGGGTCGCAGCGGCGCACGCATCGGGCCGTACTGCACGCCTGCGCTGCGCCGAGGCGACGAGCCGCGCGTACGGCGCGACGTGCTGCGCTTGCCACGCGCAGAGGTCATCGAGCAGCGCGTCGCGCCTCGCATCGTCGCGCTCACCGCCGGCGACGACGTCGATCAGCGCGGCGATGCGCGCGGCGAGTGCGGCGCGCTGCGGATCGTCGCGCGGTACCGGGCGCAGCTCGCCCGCGGCGTCACTCACGGGCCGTCCTCGAGGAGCGCCTCGTCGAGCGCGACGGCAAACGCATCGAGCAGCGCCTCTTCGATCGCGAGCGGTGGCGTCAGCGAGAGGACGCGCGCATCCGGTCCGGCGGGCAGCACGATGTAGCCGCGCTCGAGGAGCCTGCGCACGATGCGCAGCCCGCGCGCGCCGCCATCGAGCTCCACGCCGAGCATCAGGCCGACGCCGCGCACGCCGCGGACGCATGCGTGCGCGCTCAGCTTCGTGCGCAGGCGATCGCGAAACGGCTCGCCGACGCGCACCGCGCGCTCCGCGAGCCGCTCATTTTCCATCACCTCCAGCGTCGCGAGCGCCGCCGCGCAAGCGAGCGGATGACCGAGGAAAGTGCTCGTATGGATCGCCTCGCCGCCGGGTGCGCCCCACGCGCTCATCACCTCGCGGCGCCCGAGACATGCGCTCACCGGCAGGCCACCGCCGAGCGCTTTTCCAGTGACGACGAGATCGGGCGTCACGCCCTCGGCGACCGAGAGCCAGGTCGCGCCGCAGCGACCGAGCCCAGTGAAAATCTCGTCCGCGATCAGCAGCGCGCCGCGCTCGTGCGCGAGCTCCCCGAGCCCAGCGAGAAAGCCGCGCGGCGGAAACACGATGCCGCCGCGCCCCTGCGCCGGCTCGAACAGCACTGCGCCGATCGGCGCGCGCGCTTGCTCCCACGCCTTGCGGACGGCTGCGAGCGCGTGATGATGCGAGCCCGCCTCGCCGGCCGCGGGATACGGCGCGAACGTCACGTGGGGGCCCATCTGATCGGTGAACGGTGCGCGGAACGCGTCTTTGTAGCCGCAGGTCGCGAGCGCACCGTACGAGAGTCCGTGATAGCCGCCGACGAACGCGAGCACACCGGGGCGCTTGGTCGCGAGCATCGCGGTCTTGAGCGCGGCTTCGATCGCGTCGGCGCCCGAGAGGCCGAGGATCACCCGCGCATCGGGGAACGGCGCGAGCCCCGCGAGCCGCGAGAGCAGCGCGACCTTCACGTCCGACGGATGCACATCGCCGAGCGCGTGGAGCAGCCGCTCCGTCTGTGCGCGGATCGACTCGACGACGCGCGAGTGGCCATGCCCGATCGCGGCCGCGCCAAAGCCAGCGGTGAGATCGACGAACACGTTCCCGTCGACGTCCTCGACGTTCGCGCCGTGCGCGCGCGCCCACACGATCGGGTCGTGGCTGGCGCCCGAGGTCTCCGCGCGCCGCGCCCGCCGCGCGGTGAGCGCCGGACATTCGGTGCGCGCGAGCGCGTCGACGAGCGCTGCCGCACGCGGGCCAGGCAGCGTCGCAGCGACACGCGGAAGTGCTTGGCCGAAGCGCTCTCTCACAGCGGCCGTTGTGACCGAATTGGCGGCGCTTTCAAGATGCGCGCGCTGCGCCAGCGGTCTTCATCGCCTGCGAAACGGCGCTGCTCGGCGGTCGTGTCGCGCGTCTCCGTCGAAGCCGCGACGCTCAGCGGCGCCACGGATAAAACGGCTGGCCCGCAGCCCGCGCGAGCCGCATCAGCTGCGCGTCGTCGAGCAGCAGCACGTCGAGCCCCGCTCCTTCAGCGGCCGCTGCTGCGCGGACCGACGCGACGATGTCGTTCACGCGCATACGAAACGCCGCGTCGACGCGCACGGCGACGGTCGGCACCGGCGGCGCGGGCCCGCGCGCGACCGAGGCGAGCAGCGCCCACTCGACCTCCGGAAAGCTGCGCAGCGAGTCCGCCAGCCGCCGCAGCAGCGCATCGCTCGCCTCCGACTGCAGCGGCATGATCACCACGCCACCGACGCTTGCGCCGAACGTCGCCTGCACCGGCGCCGCACCGACGGGCGTGCCGCCAAAGGGCGTTGCGCTTGGCCGCGCTTCACCGAGCGGCACGCTCCCGCCCTGCGGCACCGTCCCACGAGGACTGAACGGCTCGCTCTGATCGCGCCGCTCCGGCGCGCGCGACGGCGACGCAGCCGGCACGTAGCCCGAAGGCGCTGGGATGCTCTGCACCAGCGGCGACGGTAGGCCGCCCGGCGGGGTCACGCGCTGCACCCCGGTCGGTGGCGTCGGCGGCCGCACCGCGCGCATCAGCGACGACTGCAGCCTTCCTGTGCCCGCGAATGCGCCCGACGACTCACTGCGCGCCTGTGGTGCGAGCAGCAGACGCATCTCCTCTTGCTCCACCTCCATCGAGTGCTCCGCGCCCATCTCGACGACGACCAGCAGGTTGTTCGCGAGCGCGTGTCCGAGGGCCGCGCGCGCGCCAATCTCTTTGTACGCCACGCGCCCATCGGGCAGCGCCCAGCCGAACGCCATCGACGCATCCGCGAGCGCCTCGAAGTCGAGCCACACCGGCAGCGCCGCGACGCCGCTCGAGCTCACCACGGTGCGGTAGCCGTCATCGCCCACACGCCACGTCGGCGCGAACACGGTGCGCTGCGACAGCGCGACGAGGGCGTCCACCTTCGCCTGTCCTCCAGCGCCTACTTCGGCCATGAGCCGACGTAGCGCGTCCGATGCCGCTCGAGTCATGCCCGCGCAGTGTATCGCGCTCCGCCCCAAGAACCGCAAATTGCAGGCCGCCCGTTCTTGACACCCCTACCCCGCCGAGTATCTTCCGCTGCCTCGCGCCCAGATAGCTCAGTTGGTAGAGCAGGGGATTGAAAATCCCCGTGTCGGCGGTTCGATTCCGTCTCTGGGCACCGCGCGAACATCCTTTGTTTTCACGTTCTTACGCGCTTTTCTACCGCCCGCCTTCGCGACGCTTGGTGCCACGGCAGGCGGATGCACCTCGAAGTTGGCCGCGTAGCGCGCTGCCGTCGAACTCCCTGCGAGAGCTCGAACGGAGTTGCGCGGTCGAGCGTCACCGTCCGGGGAGGTGTGCGTTGCCCTCCGCGCTTCTGTTATCGTCGCGCGCATGCGCACTCTTTTCTTCGCCGCGGTGGTCGTCTCGTTCGCGCTCGTCACCAGCAGCGCGTCGGCAAACTACCCGGGCAGTATCCCGAACGGCTTCTCGAGCCCCGGCGTCGGTCGCTGCGGCATCTGCCATGTGAGCTCCGCGGGCGGCGGCACGCGCACCGCGTTCGGCATGGACTTCGAGAGCGCATCGGGAGGTCTTGTATGGAGCCGCTGGCTCGCGCAGCGTGACTCCGACGGGGACGGCTGGACCAATGGCCAAGAGCTCGGCGATCCGTTCGCGCGCTGGCCCGGACTCGCCGCGACGGCGTATCGCTCGAACCCGGGAGCCGCAGGCAGCGAGCCTGGCGACTTCAGCCTGTGCTCGGCGACGGCGAACAACGACTGCGAGTCGACGTCGAACGGCGGCACGTGTAGCTCCAGCAGCGCCAATGGCCGCGGCGACTGGGACTGCGGCTGCGCGAGCGGCTACTCCGGTGTCGCGAACGAGCGCACGTCCGGCTACAGCTCCGTCTCCAATCCTCCCTACACGATCCGCGTGTCAGCCGTCGACGGCTGCGCGGATGTCAACGAGTGCCTGACGCCGAACCGCTGCGGTACGGCGGCGGCGGGGAGCTGCTCGAACTCCGTCGGTTCCTTCACCTGCACCTGCAACTCTGGATACACGCTCGTCGGCGGCGTGTGCGTCGATCGCAACGAATGCACCGCGATACCCGGCCGCTGCGGCATGGGCACGTGCTTCAACAACACCGGTTCGTTCTCCTGCACTTGCAACGCCGGCTTCTCGTTCAACGGGACGACCTGCATCGACAACGACCTATGCAATCCGACGCCATGCGGCGCGAACTCCACATGCTCCGTGCGAGTCTTTCCGATGCCTGGACTCCCCGGCTTCACCTGCGGCTGCATCCCCGGCTACACGCGTGACGGACGCTTGGGTTGCGTCGACAACGACGAGTGTGCCACTCCGCGCATCTGCGGCACGGGTACATGCGCGAATATCGGCGGCTCGTATGCATGCACCTGCCCAAGCGGCTACGAAGGTTCGCCGACCGGCGGAACCTGCACGGACATCGACGAGTGTGTCGTGACGCCGGGCATCTGCGGCATCGGCACCTGCACCGACAGAGCGGGCTCCTACACCTGCACCTGTCCAGCCGGCTATCTCGCGATGGGCGGAACCTGCGTCAACATCGACGAGTGCGCGACGAACCCCTGCGGTGCGGGCCTGTGCACGGAGATCGAGCCGGGCCCCGGCTACGCGTGCGCGTGCCAAGGCGGCTACACCGCGCCGGCTTCTGGCGGGACCTGCACCGACGTGAACGAGTGCCTCGATCCGGCGGTCAGCCTGTGCTCGCCGAACGCCTCGTGCGCGAACTCCGTCGGCGCGTTCACGTGCACCTGCAACGTGGGTTACACCGGTGATGGGCGTGAGTGCCTCGACGTCGACGAGTGCGCGAGCGACGCGACCAACGAATGCGACGTCAACGCGACCTGCACCGACAACGACGGCTCCTACGACTGCGCATGTGACGCGGGCTGGGCCGGCACGGGCTTTCTCTGCGCCGATGACGACGACTGTGCCTCGGGCGCCGTCACCTGTGGAGTGAACGAAGTCTGCGTGAATCAGGTCGGCGCGACCGGCCTGTGCGAGTGCGCGCCCGGCACCTCGCGTCCGACTCCTGGCGCGGCATGCATGGCAGTCTGCGGCGATGGTCTGCGCACCATCGGCGAGGGCTGCGACGACGGCAACACGGCAGTCGGCGATGGCTGCGATGCGATGTGCGACATCGAGTCGCGCTGGTCGTGCAGCGAGACGGGCGGCGGACCGAGCGTCTGCGCGATGACCTGCGGTGACGGCCTCATCGACGCGGGCGAAGAGTGCGATGACGGCCCGGCGAACAGCGACACGGCGCCCGACACCTGCCGTACCATCTGCAAGAACGCCGGCTGCAACGACGGCGTCGTCGACACCGGCGAGGCCTGCGACGACGGCGACGACACGAACAGCGACACGACGCCCGATGCGTGTCGCCGTACGTGTGTAGAGGCCTATTGCGGAGACGACGTCGTCGACAGCGTCGAGTCGTGTGATCCCGGCGGCTCGACCACGCCGCTGCCGGCCGCGTCGTGCGAAGGCACCTGTACGTCGCCCGATGCGGGCACGCCGGCAGACGGCGGCACGGGCGTCGACGCTGGCACGGGCTTCGATGCAGGCACGACGGCGGCGCCTCTTGATGACGGCGGCTGCGGCTGCCGCAGCGCGGGCGCGTCGGGCAAGACGGGCGGCAGTGCTGCGCTCGCAGCGCTCGCCGTCATCGCGCTGTTCGTCGCGCGTCGCCGCCGCCGCGTGACGCGCGGCTGAGCGCGTTCGAGCGCGCGGTTCGGGCGAGACGTGCGACTCACACCCTCAATGAAAGTCGCGCGATCGCGGGACGCTGGCGCCGCGCGGCAATGACAGGTCTGGCAGAAACAGCTTCTCTGCGATGAGGTGTACGACGCCGTGTTGTGACTGGATGCGTCCAGTCATGCCGAGCAGGCTGGCAGTCTTTGCGAGCGCCTCGTATTGCTCGAACACCGTCGACCAGACGACGGCGTTGACGAAGCCGGTCTCGTCTTCGAGCGTGAAGAAGACGACGCCGCTCGCGGTGCCGGGCCGCTGGCGGCAGATGACGTAGCCGACGTACGAGGTGTGCGCGCCCTCGGCGAGTCGCACGACCTCGCTGGCGCTCGGGATGCGGCGCGCGGCGAGGGCCGGCCGAAAGCGCATCATCGGGTGTCCGCGCGTGCTGTGTGAGCTCGCACGATAGTCCCAGATGACCTCTTCGCCGCGCGACAGTGGATCGAACTCGGCGCGGCTCGCGTCGGGCAGCACGAGCGCGTCGTCTTTCTTTGCCAGGTAGCCGCGCACCGTCCACAGGGCGTCGCGTCGGTCTCCGCGTTTACCGGGGGGGGCAAGCGGCTCGAACACGCCGGCTTCGCCGAGCGCGAGCATGGCGCGTGAGTTGAGTCCCGTACGTCGAGCGACGTCCTCGACGTCGCGAAAGGGTCCGTCGACGCGCGCCGCCTCGAGCTGCTCGCGCTCGCGACTGCCGAGGCCGCGCACGTAGCGCAGGCCCATGCGAATCG
>Ga0209181_10002819_pt1 | contig 27879 bp, 17 predicted proteins | sample MAT05_FD_187208 | JGI IMG/M metagenome (GOLD analysis project Ga0209181, IMG submission 187208) | Freshwater microbial communities from Lake Fryxell liftoff mats and glacier meltwater in Antarctica - MAT-05 (SPAdes) (version 2) | ecosystem: Environmental > Aquatic > Freshwater > Ice > Liftoff...
ATTCTCCCGCTGCTGGAACTGGTTTAAGCAGCCATGAATTAAACCAACCCGGAACGTATAAAATGGTGAAAGACACCACCATTGTGGCACAATTTAAAGTTAAAGGCACAGAGAATGAGTATTTTTTGGCTTGGACCACAACGCCATGGACCTTGCCCAGCAATACAGGCTTAGCAGTAGGCGGTAAAATTGTTTATGCAAGAATAGAAACCTTAAATCCGTATACAGGTCAGCATCAAATTGTAACCTTGGCTAAAGATTTATTGGGCAAATACTTTTCAACTGAAGCAGAGAACATAGGATTTGATAATTTTAAACCTGGTGACAAACTGTTGCCTTGGAAATTGTTAGGTACCAATTTTGGGTATGAACTTGCTGGAATAAGCTATGAGCAGTTGATGCCATACGTTCAGCCAGACAGCGGAAAAGCTTTTGAGGTAGTGGTGGCAGATTTTGTGAGTACCGAAGACGGAACTGGCATTGTGCACATCGCGCCTAGTTTTGGTGCAGACGATTTTAAAACAGCCCGAGAAAACCAATTAGGTAGCCTCACTTTGGTAGATAAAAAAGGCAGGTTTGTATCTGAGGTTACAGATTTTGCGGGAGAGTTTGTAAAAGAACAATATTTATCCGACGCTGAAAAGGCGGAGGAAATTGTAAAACAAGGGCGCGAAAAATATTTAAGTGTGGATGAGAGAATCTCTATAAAACTGAAACACCAAAACAAAGCCTTTAAGGTTGAACGCTACGAACACACATACCCGCATTGCTGGCGCACGGATAAACCTATCCTTTATTATCCGTTAGAGAGTTGGTTTATTAAAACCACAGCAGCAAAAGACAGATTGGTAGAACTCAATAAAACCATCAATTGGAAACCGCAGAGCACGGGTGAGGGCCGCTTTGGAAATTGGTTGGAAAATTTGGTGGACTGGAATTTAAGCAGAAGCCGCTATTGGGGAACACCTCTGCCAATTTGGCGAACCGAGGACGGTTCTGAAGAAATTTGCATTGGTAGTGTTGAAGAATTGAAAGTTGAAATTGAAAATGCCAATTCCAAATTGGGATTGAATCAAATTTTCGACGCAAATAACTTTGACCTTCACCGTCCGTATGTAGATGAATATACATTGGCAAGCAAAATGTGCTTACCCATGAAAAGGGAACTAGACCTTATTGACGTTTGGTTTGACAGCGGCGCGATGCCATATGCACAGTGGCATTGGCCATTTGAAAACGAAGAAGTTTTCAAAAGAAATTTCCCTGCCGATTTTATTGCAGAAGGTGTAGATCAAACTAGGGGCTGGTTTTTTACCCTGCATGCTCTATCTGTTTTGTTGTTTGACCAAGTCGCCTTTAAAAATGTAATTGCCAATGGCTTGGTTTTGGATAAAAATGGCAATAAAATGAGCAAGCGTTTGGGCAATACCGTTGACCCTTTTGCAACCATTGCAAAATACGGGGCCGATGCCACTCGGTGGTATATGGTTACCAATGCCCCACCTTGGGATAACCTTAAATTTGACATTGAAGGTGTGGCAGAATCTCAAAGAAAATTTTTAGGAACTTTGTACAATACGTATAGCTTTTTTTCTATTTATGCCAATATTGACAAGTTTATACCCAATGAAAACGGGCACCACACCATAACCGACCGCCCAGAACTTGACCAATGGATTTTGAGCAGATTGCAAAATTTGATCCTTGAAGTGCGGGTTGCATTTGACGATTATGACCCTACGGCAGCAGGAAGAGCTATAGAAGATTTTGTCGATAGAGATTTAAGCAATTGGTACGTAAGGTTAAGTCGAAAACGGTTTTGGATTGGGGAAATGACTGACAACAAACGATTTGCCTATGAAACCTTGCACAAATGTTTGGTTACTGTAAGTCAATTAATGAGTCCGATAGCACCCTTTTTCTCAGATTGGTTGTACCAAAGTTTACGAGAGCCTGCTGTTGAAAATAAAGATTTAATGTCAAATGCCCGATTCCCAATTTCTGTGCACCTTACCAACTTGGAAGTTGCAAATACGGCCTGGATAAATTTGGAACTGGAGCAATCTATGTCGATAGCGCAAAAAGTATGCAGCCTTGCATTATCGTTGCGTAAAAAGGAAAAAATTAAGGTGCGCCAACCCTTACAAAGATTGATGATACCTGTGTTAAATTCCCAATTTGAAAAGCAGTTAAGACACATGGAATCTTTGATATTGAATGAGTTAAATATCAAAGAACTTCAATCCTTGGATGCATCCGACACATTGATTGTGAAACGCATCAAACCAAACTTTAAAAACCTTGGTCCTAAATTGGGCACCGATATGAAACTTTTAGCCCAAGCGGTTACAAGTTTTGGTCAAGCTGAAATTAAGGAAATAGAACAAAACGGCAAATTGTCTGTAAATCTTGGCGAGGTTCAATTTGAGCTCTTGGCGGAGGATGTTGAAATATTGACACAAGATATGCCAGGCTGGTTGGTGGCCTCGGAGGCTGAAATAACTGTAGCTTTAGATATAACATTGACGGACGAGTTGCGGCTTGAAGGAAACGCCAGGGAAATTGTAAATAGGATACAGAACTTGAGAAAAGATTCAGGTTTTGATGTAACAGATAAGATTTCCATTGCTTATTTTGGACAGGAAACAATCCAAGCGAGTGTAAAAGCGTTTATGCATTATATTTGCAACGAAGTGATTGCTTCTGAAATCCAATTTGAGGAAAGTGTACGTGATAATCTTTCAGAAATAAATGGAGAAGAGGTTTACTTTTCAATAACCAAAACAAACAACTAATATGGAAAAAAATCGCTACAGCGACGAGGAACTGCAGGAATTTAAAGCTTTGATTATTGCCAAAATGGAAGTAGCCAAGGAAGAATTTACTACACTTCAAAAAAGCCTGAGAGATGGCAACGAAAATGGCACAGATAGCACCAACAACAACTACTTAACCATGGAAGATGGTGCCGATACTTTTGAAAAAGAGAACACCACCGCTTTGGCAGCGAGATTGATGAAATTTATGCAAAATCTTGAAGCCGCGTTGGTTCGTATTGAAAACAAGACTTACGGTATTTGTAAAACTACCGGCACTCTTATTCCCAAGGAACGTTTGCGCGCTGTGCCGCATACTACACAAACCATAGAAGCAAAACTTCAGAAATAATTTGCAGTTGGAAACACTTCCTTTAAAAGGGATAAATAAATCTAAAATATTTATCCCAATACTAATCATATTTGTTTGCATTGCACTGGATCAATGGATAAAAGTGTATGTAAAAACCCATTTCACGCTGAATGAAATGAGGAATGTTTTTGGTCATTGGTTTCAGCTCTATTTTATAGAAAATGAAGGTATGGCCTTTGGAATAACTTGGGGAGGCAAAGCCGGTAAATTGTTTTTAACGGGCTTTAGATTGGCCGTATCCTGTTTTGGTGCATGGTATTTATGGAATAATATTAGAAAGGGAGCACCCATGGGGCTCCTTATTTCCATATCTTTAATTATGGCTGGCGCATTGGGAAACATTATCGATTCGGTTTTTTATGGGGTTATTTTCAAAGAAAGAAATCTATATGACGGCGGTTGGTTTATGGGTCATGTAGTTGACATGTTCTATGCGCCCATAATTGAAGGCCATTTTCCTGCTTGGTTTCCAATATGGAAAAATGAGTCATTCACTTTCTTTAGCCCTATTTGGAATGGAGCCGATGCCTGCATTACAGTCGGTGTTTTTCTTATCATTTTAGGTCAAAAGAAATTTTTTACCCCCCCGTTGAAACACTTTGAAGCCAATCAAGCCGCAAATGCGCAAATAGATTCAATCCAGCAGCCTTTGGATACACCAGAGTAAGGCAATAATTTGGATACTGAACACGGTTATTGAATGATAATGGAATGAAAGTGCTTTAAATTAAGGCATTTGAGCCATAAGACGTATCTTTGCAGATTCATTTATGAGCCGTATTGTAGCCATTGTAGGCCGTCCAAATGTTGGAAAATCCACTTTATTTAATCGTCTAACAGGCGAACGCAAAGCCATTGTTGATGATGTAAGCGGTGTCACACGAGACCGGCATTATGGCACCTCAGACTGGAATGGAATTGATTTTACGGTGATTGACACTGGCGGTTTTGTTCCTACCAGTATAGACGTTTTTGAAGCAGCCATTCGCGAGCAAGTGCACATTGCCATCGACGAGGCAGATGTTTTGCTTTTTGTAGTGGATGTTACAACCGATGTGCATCCATTAGACGAAGAATTTGCCATGGTGCTTCGTAAATCTAGAAAACCGGTAATGTTGGTTGTAAACAAAGTAGACAACGACAATTTGCGGATGGATAGCTTGGTATTTTATTCCTTAGGCTTCGAGCAATTTTACGAGATTTCAGCCATTACAGGCAGTGGCAGTGGAGAGTTGTTGGACGACTTAGCCATAATTCTAAGAGACTTACCGCCAATTATTCAGGAAGAAGATCTACCTAGAATTGCCATAGTAGGACGGCCCAATGTGGGAAAATCTTCTCTAATTAATGCACTTATTGGACAAGAAAGAAACATTGTAACGGCTATTGCCGGCACTACACGGGATAGCATCGATACAAGATATAGGGCTTTTGGAAAGGATTTAATTCTTACAGACACGGCAGGTATACGCAGAAAGAGCAAAGTACATGAAAATATAGAGTTTTACAGTGTGATGCGCAGTTTGCGCGCCTTAGAAAATTCGGATATTGTTGTCATTGTTGTGGATGCTATTTTAGGGATAGAAGCTCAAGATTTGAATTTATTTTGGTTAGCACATCGCCAAGGCAAAGGAATAATAATGCTAGTAAATAAATGGGATTTGGTAGTAAAAGAAACCAATACGCATTTGGATTTTATTGAAAAAATTAAACGTGAAACTGCACCTTTTGTAGATTTTCCTATTCTTTTTATCTCGGCATTGACAAAGCAACGGATATTTCAGGCTACGGAAACCATTTTAGAAGTATACGAAAGGCTCACGTTTAAAACAACAACTAGCGAATTAAACAATTTTATGCTGCCTATAATTGAGGCTTACCCACCCCCAACCACTAAAGGCAAAATGGTAAGGATTAAATACATAACCCAATTGAGAACGCGCAGGGTTGCTTTTGTGTTTTTCTGCAATTTGCCCCAGTATGTAGCTGAAAGTTATGGTAGATTTTTGGAAAACAAACTGCGAGAGCACTATCCATTATCTGGTGTACCTGTTTCTGTGTTTTTTAGAAAAAAAGGATAAATGCAAAAAAAACAGGATATACGCAGTTTTTCAAAAACTGCATTGGAAACCCTGTTTCAGGAACTAGAATTGCCTGCATACAGAGCCAGACAAGTCTATAAATGGCTTTGGCAAAAAGGCGTTACAGATTTCGACCAAATGACAGATTTGGCGATTTCTCATAGGGCTAAGTTAACAGAAAATTTTGTGATTCAACCGCTAACCATTCATCTGGAGCAAAAAAGCAAAGATGGCACCATTAAATGTGCGTTTAAATTGCACGACGGGTTTTTCATAGAAGGGGTGCTAATTCCAACAGAAACGAGGATGACAGCCTGCGTTAGTAGCCAAGTGGGTTGCAGTCTCGATTGTAAATTTTGTGCAACGGGTTATCTCAAACGCGAGAGAAATTTAGAGGCTGCAGAAATTTTTGACCAGGTTTGGTTGCTAAATAAATTGGCGCTTGAGAATTACGGAAAGAGCCTGGACAACATAGTTTATATGGGCATGGGAGAACCGCTTCTAAACTTTGCCAATATGTGGCGAAGCGTGGAGCTTATAACCTCACCCGATGGATTGAACATGAGTCCGCAACGCTTAACAATAAGCACCGCTGGTATCACAAAAATGATTGTTAAAATGGCAGATGATGGTGCAAGATTCAATTTGGCAGTTAGTTTACATTCGGCCAACGACGAAAAGAGAAGCGCCATTATGCCTATAAACGAAAGTAACAATTTACAAATGTTGGCTGATGCTTTAACGCATTGGTATGAAAAAACAAAAAATAGGCCAACTTTGGAGTATGCGGTCATGGATGGAGTGAATGACCATGCGGAGGAACTCACTGAACTGATTACTTTTGCTAAAAAATTTCCATGTAAAATTAACCTTATTGAATACAATCCCATATCCTTAGCTGAATTTAAACCAACAGGGAAGAGCAAAATGCAAAAATTTGCAGATGAGTTAGAAAGCCATCAGTTAATCGTAAATATTAGACGCAGCAGAGGCAAGGACATTGATGCTGCATGCGGCCAGTTGGTAAACAACAGCGTAGTTTAAAAAAAGCCCAAATTCTGTCTATTTAAGTCTACAAATACATAATTTACAGCCTTTTTCATGCACAGTTAGCCACATTCCGTGAGGAATTTCAGCTACCAGAGAAAGTAACATAAAAGTAATTTTGTTTTTTCAGTAAAATGCGTAACTTGCACCTTGATTTCAGCGTGTTCTGGCAGACACCGTTGAGCAGTTTTCAAAAAGACATAAATGGCGATGCAACCTTTATCAATGCACCGGTGTCCAATGCGAACCAGCTTAATAATCTGGGATTCACCAAAAACGGAGGAAAAATGGCAAAAAAAAATTACTCAAAACCTATTTGGTTAGGACTATTGTTATTGCTGGCAGCTGTAACAAAACCAATTGAATTAAGAGCTGCATGCACAAATGTAGCGCCTGTCTTTACTTATGTTAAGAGCAAAAGTTGTGGGTTTCCTGTTTCATTGTCGTTTACCAATACATCCACAGGTGTAAGTGCAAATGTAGCCACCTATTGGTGGTATATCGGTACTACCTTGCTCAAAACGGGTATTGGCAAATCTGGGGTTAGTTATTTAATTTTAATACCCGGCAGTTACACTTTCAAGTTGGTAGTTAGAGATACTGGAAAATCGCCGTGCAGAGACAGCAGTTCCCAAACAATTACCATTAATCCGGGTGCTACTCCAAAAATTATTGACGGAAATGGGGTTTCATCCTATTCTCCATCTTGGGACCAGTGCATAGCTTCAACTGGAACACCAGATACTTTTGGGGTATATGTTCAACCTGCAGATACCTTGGCCTCTTATAAAATTGGATGGGGCGATGGAACATCAAACACCACAGGTACCAATTTGTTAAAAACCCAAAAGATATACCATCAATATACCACTTTGGGCCAATTTACAATGTGGATTGTAGTAACAAAAGGCTCGTGCACAGATTCAATCAAAGCTATTGTCTCTAATGAACGCAATCCAGTGGCTGGAATAATTGGGCCACCTTCGGGTACAAATTCCGGTTGTGCACCATTAAAAGTGCGGTTTATAAACAACTCCATTAAAAGCTCTTCAAGCACAGTTTTCACTTGGGATATGGGGGATGGAACAATTTACAAATTAGGCTCAACAAGCTATAAGGACACCTTATATCATACGTATAAAAAGAAGACCTGTGGTGGTTCAATTAAAATCACAATGGACAACACTTGCGGCAGCAGTTACACCATTTGGAATCCAATTCAAATCCACACCAAAGACAGTGCCATTTTAAATTTAACAAACCCTAACAATTGCGATTTAACGCAAGATTTTATATTTGCGAATTTGTCGGTAGCCAAATTTTGTTCATCACCAAACCCACGGAAGTATAAATTTATTTGGGGCGATGGATCTAGTTCGGCTTGGGTTACTACTACGGCGAATCAAAACCATAAATATAGCGCTAGAGGCACTTACACTGCGCTGCTCATAGATTCAAACTCTTGCGGTAAAGACACGAACAAATATATTTTTAAAATTGATTCTTTTGTGACTGCAAAAATGAAAGGAACACCTATATCAGGGTGTTCACCGTTAAATGTTTCATTTACAGATTTAAGTTCTGCAAATGCAACCTCTAGAAGTTGGAATTACGGAGATGGAACAGCAACCTCATCCACCAAAAACCCAACCCATTTGTATACCAAAGGAGGCACTTTTCTTGCAATTTTAACGGTGGGAAATAGTTGTGGAAATAAATCCGATTCCTTAAAAATTAATGTGAAGCAGAAGGTAATCGCTGGCATCGCATCAATTTCCGGTGGTTGCCCACCTGTGGTTGTAAATTATTCAAATACCAGTGTTCAAGGTACTTCAGGCACTCCAACCTACAAGTGGGATTTGGGCGACGGAAGCACGTCAACCCAAAAGAACCCTGCCAGTAAATCTTTTACTGCTATTGGTAAATATACTGTGCGGTTAATCGCTACGGACAGTTGCGGATCTGATACCTCAACAACAACTTTTACAGTGAATGGCAAACCAATAGTTGTGATAACCCCTACCAATGCGGCCGATTGCCAAGGGAGTAAAGCGGAAGTTGGTTTTTTAGCGGATCCGTTCAATTCTGCAACTGTAAATTGGGGTGATGGAAATTTTAGTTCATTAGGCAACTTCGGAAACGTAGTACAAAAACAAACTCACATTTATGACTCCGCCAAAACCTATCAAATCTCAGTAATAATTATCTCTCCAAACGGATGCAAGGATACTGTTAAAAAAAATATTGTCATAACTCCAAGACCTACAATTTCCTTTACAACGAGTGCGCCAGGTGGCTGCGGACCTTTAAAAATCACATTCAGCAATACAAGTAAACACAATGGTGTAGGCACTATTTCAAACATGAAATTTATTTGGAATTATCGCAACGGCACAAAAAGTTATGGCAAGGATTCCCTCGCAACATTTGTTGCTTCGAAAACAAAAGATTCTATCTATGGGGTAAAATTGATTGGAACCAATTCCTACGGCTGCATCGATTCAACAGCTAATCCCATCACAATTTACCCTAAACCATTAAGCAAATTTACTTTATCCGCAAATTCGGGATGCGCACCCTTAAATATTAATACCTCTAATTTATCTAAACCGTACGATACAGGTTCCATCTCCATTATGAAATTTGTATGGAATTTTGGCAATGGAAGAAAAGCATATCGTGCCGATACCGCTGCAAAGTATCTTGCAAGTAAAACCAAGGATACTATATACAATTTAAGCTTGGTTGCTATTTCCGAACATGGTTGTTTAGACACAAGTTATTCTACAGTGCGGGTTTATCCAAAACCACTTTCTAAATTCACAACCAATGCAAGCAGTGGTTGTAGACCCTTAAATATTACATTTAACAACCTGAGCAAACCATACGATACGGGTTCTATTTCAATAATGACTTTTAAATGGGATTTCGGCAATCGAATATCTTCTACCAAAACTTACCCTACAACTGTTTATGCGGATAAAATAGACAATGATACAAGTTACAATATCCAATTAATTGCAACCAGCGAACATGGGTGTTTGGACACCAGCAAGTCAGTGGTTCTGTTGCACCCCGACCCAAGAATTTCGTATAACTTAAGCCAAAATAGTGGTTGCGGACCCTTAACGGTGAAATTTACCAACAATACCGTAAATGGCGTGAAGTTTTCTTGGGATTTTGGAGGCTATGGAAAAGATACAGCCCGGAATCCTACAAAAGTGTTTTATGGAAGACCTATTTTTGATAGTACAATAACTGTTAAATTAAGTGCATTGTCTAAATTTGGCTGTAAATCTGACACCATTAAAGAAAAGATTAACGTAAATGGCGCACCCATTGCGAATTACATAATTTTAAAAGATACATTTTGTTTCCCGGACCCAGTTCAGTTTTTAAACCAAAGTCTTGCCTCATATAACTACAAATGGGATTTAGGTGATGGCACAACCACTGCAACAACAAACCCTAAACATTTGTTTGGCAAATCCAGCAGTCCTTTTAAAGACACTACTTATTTTATCAAATTAATTGCAACAAGTCCTTTTGGTTGCAAAGACACCGCCAAAGGTACAATGACGGTTTTACCATACCCAATTCCAAAGTTCAGCATTGACAAACCAGCTGGTTGTGCTCCACATACGGTAAAATTCACCAATAATTCCGTAAATGTTAAAAGCTATTTTTGGATATTTGGCGATGGTTATACCTCAACCGCTGTAAATCCAACGCATACTTTTGTGAACACAGGCATTACGGATACGTCATATCATGTAGTGCTTTACACTTATTCTGCGGATTGTGTAGATTCCGTAGGAATATGGATTCCTGTGTATAAACCATCCTATTCATTTTTTAGAACGGACAGGGTGAGCCCTTGTGATGCGGGCTATTTCACATTCGACGGTTTGGCCGAGAATGCAAAATCTGTTTTATACAAATTTGGGGATGGTACAACTTCTACCAATCCCAACCCAACGCATTTGTTTCCAACCTCTCCTTATCAAGATACGGGTTATACGGTTACACTTTATACAACCAGCCCAAGGGGATGCACCGACTCTTTCAAACGCGCGGTAACATTGGCACAGAGACTTCAGATTGGTATGAAGGATACCAGTTGGGCACTTTGTGCTCCAGCTTTGGTAAAATTTAAAAACTATACCAAGGGAGCAGTAACTTTCATTTGGGATTTTGGAGACAATTCTGGCAGTGCGTCTAGAGACCCGTTGCACGAATACCAAAAACCAGGTGTTTACAATTATAAATTGTATGCTTTTGATGCAAATGGCTGTATAGACAGCATAGCAAGTATTGGCACAATTCGGGTAGATCAGTCACCAAAAGCGGATTTTGATTACAGCCCAGGCAAGGGTCGTATGCCTAATGACAATAGAATTTTCTTTACAAGCAAAGCAAAATCGGTCATTCCAATTCTCCATCGATGGGACTTTAGCGATCCCGCTGGCAGTCCTGCCACATCCACATCCATCAACCCTTTTCACGATTTTAGCGATTCTGGAAATTTTGTAATTCGCTTGGTTGTGGACAATGGCGGTTGCACAGATACAGCGTACAATACTGTGCGCATAGAGCCGCCTTTCCCCACGCCAGATTTTATTGTAGATCGAGATTCTGGTTGTCCACCACTTACTGTTACGTTTACAAATAAAAGCGTAAATGCGGATCGTTACATATGGTTTTTTGGGGATGGGGAAAGAAGCGATTTGCAAAACCCAACCCATACTTATAAATACAGTGGATACTATGATGTTATACTCATCGGAAAAGGACCTGGTGGTGAGGGTAAAACTGAGAAAAAATTCTTTATTAAAGTGCTAAATGCACCATTTACTTATTTTAATGTAACACCATCCATTTTGTTTTTACCCAATGCAACTATTATAACGCGAAACTTAACCACTGGAGCCATTTCTTACAATTGGAACGTATTTTACAATCCTACGGGAAACAAGGTTGGAACTAGCACTAAGTCAAACCCATATTTTAATGTGAATGATACAGGATATTACGATGTACAATTAATTTCCATGAGCAATCAAGGTTGTTTTGACACCCTAATGTTGCAAAAACCAATTTATGTTAATCCTAAGGGAATTTTATTCGTGCCGTCTGCCTTTACGCCTACAAACGACGATAAAAATGAAATATTCAAACCGGATGTGAGCAACGTTCAAAAGAAGTATTATTATTTTTCGATATATAACCGTTGGGGTGAAAGACTTTTCGAAACCAATGATCCTTCGCAAGGCTGGGATGGAACAAAAAATGGTGAGCTTTGTCCAATAGGGGTTTATGTTTTCAAAGTAAAAGCGAAATTCTTGAATGGTGACGATGTTTCAAGCGATGGTGTTATAACTCTATTGAGATAAAAAATTATAACCTTAAAATAAAGCGCATTTATGCGCTTTATTTTTTTAAATAGGTGTCAAATTCTTTATGATTGGCTTCATCATAAAGCCTATCCTTGGGCAACGATTTAAAATAGGCGTAGGTAATTTGTAAACCTTCAGCACGCCCAATTTTTGGTTCCCATTTTAGCAATTCTCGCGCTTTTGCAATATCAGGTTGCCGTTGTTTTGGATCGTCGACAGGAAGTTGTTTGTAAATTACTTTTTGACTCGTACCGGTTAATTTTATAATTTCTTCCGCAAAATCTGCGATGGTAATCTCATCTGGATTTCCAATATTTACTGGATAGGCATAATCACTGAGCAGTAAACGATAAATTCCTTCGACCAAATCGTCCACATAACAAAAACTACGGGTTTGACTGCCATCCCCAAATATGGTAAGATCCTCTCCGCGCAGCGCTTGACCAATGAATGCGGGTAACACCCTGCCATCATTGAGTCGCATTCTTGGTCCGTAGGTATTGAAAATTCGAACGATTCGCGTTTCTAAATTGTGGTAAGTATGGTAGGCCATAGTTATGGCTTCTTGAAATCTTTTAGCTTCATCGTAAACCCCCCTAGGACCCACGGGATTAACATTGCCCCAATAATCTTCATTTTGTGGATGCACAGCAGGATCTCCGTAAACTTCACTTGTACTTGCCACAAGTATTCTTGCATTTTTTTGTTTTGCCAGACCCAATAAATTATGTGTACCAAGAGAACCTACCTTAAGGGTTTGAATCGGAATTTTTAAATAATCAATGGGACTGGCGGGACTGGCAAAATGCAAAATATAATGCAACTCACCTGGCACATGTACAAATTTGGAAATATCGTGGTGGTAAAATTCAAAATGCTCAAGATGCATCAGGTGTTCAAGGTTCCTCAAGTCTCCCGTTATTAGATTGTCCATCGCTATTACATGACAATCCTCAGCAATAAATCTATCGCATAAATGTGATCCTAAAAAGCCTGCAGCACCTGTTATTAAAACGCGTTTTCTACCCATGGTTATGATTTTCTACCTATACTATAATATTCGAACCCTTTTTTCTTAATCGTATCCACTTCAAATACATTCCGCCCGTCAAAAATTACTTTATTTTTTAATGATACGGAAAGCAAATCAAAATCGGGAGTTCTAAATTCTGGCCATTCCGTGGCAATCACTAAAAAATCCGCACCTTCAATGGCTTCATACTGGGTATCGAAAAAAGAAATTCGGTCGCCCATTACCTCTTTAACATTGGCCATTGCTTCAGGATCGAAAGCTTGTATTTTTACACCCAGGTTCAGCAATTCTTCGATGATTTCAAGTGCGGGAGCATCTCTAATATCATCTGTATTTGGTTTAAAAGCCAAACCCCAAATCGCAGCTGTTTTCCCAGACAAATCTTGATTGAATCTATTGAGAATTTTAGGTACCAAAACCTTTTTTTGAATTGAATTTACTTCTTCAACGGCTTTTAATATTTTGAAATCATAACCAATTTCTTGCGCAGAATAAACCAACGCTTTCACATCTTTTGGAAAACAACTGCCACCATATCCGATTCCTGGAAATAAAAACCGTTTTCCTATCCTTTGGTCAGAACCCATGCCCAAACGAACCATATCCACATCCGCATCCATCAATTCGCAAAGTCTGGATATTTCGTTCATAAAAGAAATTTTTGCTGCAAGAAAACTATTGGCTGCATATTTTGTCAGTTCTGCGCTTTTAATATCCATGAAAATAATTGGATTTCCTTGTCTTACATAGGGTGCATAAAGCTCTGCCATAATTTGTTTGGCCTGTTCGCTTTTTACACCAATAACTACCCTGTCTGGTTTCATAAAATCATCCACAGCTACACCTTCTCTTAAAAATTCTGGGTTTGATACTACATCAAAATCTCCTGCATAATTTTCGACAATAGCATTGTGCACTTTCTCACCCGTTCCAACTGGGACTGTACTTTTGTTTACAATAACTTTATAATCACCCGGTTTTAATATTTTTCCGATGTCGCGGGCAACCCCCAAAACATATTTTAGGTCCGCACTTCCATCCTCACCTGGAGGTGTTGGCAAAGCCAAAAAAATGACCTGGCTTTGATCAACGGCCTCTTTTAATTGAGTGGTAAACGTTAATCGCCCTTCTTTTAAATTTCGCTTAAACAACAAATCCAATCCGGGTTCATAAATCGTAATTTGACCATTTTTTAATTTTTCGACCTTGGTTTCATCAATATCGACACAAATAACTTTATTCCCAGTTTCGGCAAAACAGGTTCCACTTACCAAACCTACGTAACCTGTTCCAATGACAGCAATTTTCATAAATATTTTATTTATAGATCAAAGTTTAAAATGGTTTCACAAATAAATTCCAGCTGTTCGGCATCCATTTCTGTATGAATGGGCAAAGAAATGACACGCTGGCATAGGCTTTCGGTTAATGGCATTGAAATATCTTGAAAATATGCTTTTTGGTGATGCAATGGGGTAGGATAATAAATCATAGAAGGTATATTGTTTGCAGTTAAGTGTTTTTTTAATTGTTCGCGTTTTGCGTGAGAATTGAGGGTTAATGTGTATTGATGAAAAACATGCGTTGAATTGGCTACCCTCGATGGAATTTGCACTCCGATTGCGTTTTGCAATTGAAAATCGTAAAAATCAGCACATTTGTTTCGCGCAGCCTCAAACTCCAGCAAATGTGATAATTTTACATTTAACACCGCAGCCTGAATTGTATCTAGCCTGCTGTTAATGCCTATTAATTCGTGCTGGTATTTTACTTTTTGGCCATGGTTGGCAATGGACTTTAATTTAACCGCAAGTTTTTCATCTTGGGTAAAAATGGCCCCACCATCTCCATAACAACCTAAATTTTTACTTGGGAAAAAAGAGGTAGTGCCAATATGCCCTATGGTTCCAGCATGCGCAGTTGAACCGCTTGTAAACGTATATTTTGAGCCAATCGCTTGGGCTGAATCTTCAATCACAAATAAATTATTTTTGGTTGCAATTGCCATAATTTGCTCCATATCGCAAGTTTGCCCATACAAATGCACCGGTGCAATTACTTTTGTATTCGGGGTAATGGCATTTTCAATGGCTTGACAATCTATTAAAAAAGTGTTCGGATCAACCTCTACAAAAACAGGAACCAAACCCATAAGAAGTATAACTTCTGCTAGGGCTGCGTAGCTAAAAGATGGTGTAATTACCTCAGAACCTCGGGGTAAATCAAGCGCCATCAAAGCCAATTGCAAAGCATCGGTCCCGTTTGCACACCCTATTACAAATTTAGCCCCAGTAAATTTAGATAACCCTTTTTCAAATTCTGACACTTCGGGCCCTTTGATAAATGCGGCAGATTCTAGCACATTTTGAATGGCAGAATCTATGTCTGTTTTTAATCGGCTATACTGCGTTTGCAGGTCTAACATTTGGATTTTGCGCATGCTTTTGTGTTAAAAAACCCGGCAAAGATAACAATCTATGGCTAGAGTAGTCTCTGGTAGAATTAGAATGTTTAAGCAATCAAATTAAAATTGTTGTTCAATATTTGAGACAGTGAATAAAGAACACCAATAAAATGAAAAAAAAGACAGATATTGCGTACTAATTTTAGACTTGATACATCGCATTGGTTTTTTGGCTTTCTTATTTTTAATCACAACCGCCGCTTTTGGTCAGGTTGGTGGGCTGGCTGGTGCTGTCACTGATGCCACTACTGGGCGAGAATTGGTGGGAGTAACATTAACATTAAAACCAGGGAACAAGGAGGACATCACCGATGTTGAAGGCCGTTTTCTATACAGTAATTTGCAGCCAGGTATTTATGCATTAGAACTGCGCGAAGTAAATCACAAAACGACCATTATTCCCATTTTAAGGGTTTCTGCAAATGAGATCACTGTGGTTAGGTTATCTATGTACGACAGTGTTAAAGCTCTTTCTGGTATTATTATAACGGCTAAAAAACCAAGGGCAGAGAACATTGCAGGGATTGCATTGGAACGCAAAAGTTCTCCTAACATTATGGACGGTATTTCACAAGAATCAATTAAGCGCACACCAGACCGCAGCTCCGCCGAGGCTATGAGAAGGATTAGTGGAATTACAATTCTAGACAATAAATATCCCGTGGTTCGCGGGTTGTCGGATAGGTACAATATGGCTTTGTTAAATGGGATTCCCATGCCTTCAACTTTGCCAGATAGGAAAACATTTGCTTTTGATGCAATTCCAGCGAGCCTGCTTGATAACATGCTTGTGGTAAAAACTGCAATGCCAGATCAACCGGGTGAATTTGCCGGTGCAATAATTTTGTTAAATACCCGCGACATTCCGGATGAAAGTGTACAAACAATTTCATTTGGATTAGGTGGATATGGTAACTCTATTGGAAGGAATGGGAGTTGGCAAACAAACAAAGCTCCTGATCTGCTGGGATTGGGCAGTTGGGGCAGGCAATGGCCCACAGGTATGCCACAAACTGCGGATTTTAAAAAATTTCAAATCAATGAGAAAATAGAGTTGTCGAAGAAATTTGAGAATGATTGGGGATTGAAGCAAAGTGTTATTATTCCTGGCATTCAATTTCAATATTCTAATTCTACGCGGTTTAGATTTGCCAAAAAAGAGGCAGGCAGTTTACTGGCATTTAGTTATTCTCGTTTAAGTCGGATAAACAATATCGACAGAAAAGAATACAATAACAATGGTATTACAAGGGATTATACCGAAGAACAATCTGCGGACAATGTGCTTTTAGGTGCCATGTTAAATTTTTCGGTGAAATTGAATAAAAAAAATAAAATTACTTTGCGCAATTTTTTAAATAACAATGCTACCGAAGAAAACAACATTAGGCAAGGTACCAACTTAGAATCTGGAACATTTCAAAAAGCATACTCTATGAATTATTTACAAAATTACTTAGTGGGTATGCAATTGGCAGGTGATCATTTTATGCCTAAATCGGGAATAAAATTTAAATGGGATGGCGGTATACAAAGGGTAATGCGCAATACCCCAGATTATAGGCGGTTGCTATATACTAGATTGGCAGACAGCCCTGGCGACCCTCTGGTAGCTGCAGTTAGTCCACAAAGCAATTTTGGCAACGCAGGGAAAATGTTTATTACACTCACGGAGAATATAAAATTCGCAAGCTATAATTTTAGCAAAACATATTACAATGATAATTTCAAAAGTGAATTAAAGTTTGGCGGATTTCATCAATTTAAAAATAGGCAATTCAGCACCCGCATATTTACGGTCGTAGAAAATCCATCGGTTGATGAAAAATTAAAGGAATTGAATCCGTCCCAAATTTTTGATCCGTCGAATATGAGTTTTACGGGGTTTAGGTACGATGAGATTCCCGATGATGGAAGCTATAACTATGCGGGCAAACAAAATTTAAATGCAGGTTATTTAATGACGGACAATATTTTTAATCGTATTTTTCGCATCACTGGTGGTGTTAGAATTGAACATTTTTACCAACAAATGGTAACAAAAAACAAGCAGAACATTACTATAACACCTACCCTAAATAACCTTAATATATTGCCTAGCGTTGCAATAACGTATATGGCAACTAATAGAACCAATCTGAGATTGGCTTATTCGCAAACGGTGTCTCGCCCAGATTTTAGAGAAATAAGCCCTTTCAGTTATTTTGATTTTGTAAATTTTGTTTCTATAGAAGGAAATGAAAAATTAAAATCTGCCCAAATTCAAAATTTTGATTTTAGGTTTGAAACCTATCCAGGAGATGGTCAATCCTTTTCCGTAGGAGCTTTTTATAAGAAGTTTACCAACCCAATAGAGCAAATAGTGAATCCAGTAGTTGCGGATGGCAATAGAAGTATCAGGTTTGCCAATGCCTACGCTGCCAATGTTTATGGGGCAGAATTAGAATTCCGAATGAAACTTAAGAAATTTGTGCGAGCCCTAAAAAACTGGGAATTTTCTGGAAATCTCACTTATATAAAATCTGAAGTTCAATTTAGCAAAGACTCTGCCAATCAAACCAAACGGGCCTTACAAGGGCAATCCCCGTACATTGCCAATTTTGGCCTTTATTACAATGGAAGAAGTTCTGGCTGGTCTGTGGCCATTAATTACAACTTGGTTGGCCCTAGAATATACTCTGTTGGTACAATAAATTACCCAAATTTCTATGATAAAAATAGAAATGTTCTAGACTTGCAAATTGCAAAATCTTTAAGTAACCGTTCGGAAATTAAATTCAGCGTTGCTGACGTTATTGCACAGGATTTTATTTTGTATCAAAATACAGATTTAAATGCAGCTTACAGCACTTCGGATCGTGTTGTTAACCGAATGAAAACAGCACCTTTATTTCTAATGAATTTTATATTTAGATTAAAATAAAACCCATGCAAAAAAATGCAGTAATATTGCTTTTTTTATTAAGTTCTGCGGCATGTGGGCAAGGTTTTTTTGTACCTACTATCTACCGAGGTGCTTTCGGAAGTAGCGATTGGACAATCGGATGGACCAATTGGGCACCTAGAAATACCAGTTATCCTGCTGGAACTGTGGTTGTGCAAGGAGACATTAGCTCCAACACCACATGGACTGCAGATAAAACATATTTACTGAAAGGATATGTTTATGTAAAGAACAATGCGGTACTTACCATACAACCGGGCACAATTATTAGGTGCGATGTATTGACTGCCACCTGTTTGGTAATTGCCAAGGGTGCGAAAATAAATGCAGTGGGAACCAGCTCTTCGCCCATCGTTTTTACATCTTCAGAAGCAACGGGTGTTAGAACTTATGGAGATTGGGGAGGAATACTCATTTTAGGCAAAGGAAAAGTAAATGTTTCTGGAGGTGTTGCCACCGCCGGAGCAGGAATTAACAATGCAAATGGGGATGGACTTTATGGGGGCTCGGATGACGGGGATAGCTCTGGGGTTATTAAGTATATGCGAATAGAATTTGCGGGTATTCAATACCAACCGGATAAAGAAATATCTGCACTCACGCTGGGTGCGGTTGGTTCTAAAACGGAAATAGATTTTGTGCAAATAAGCTACAGCGGCAACGATGGACTTTCCCTATCTGGTGGGGTAGGGAGAATAAAACACCTCGTTATTTCTAGAGGATATGACACAGATATTAATGTGGATTTAGGCTATCGTGGCTTTATGCAGTTTGGCGTATTGTTGCGCGATTCTGCAAAGTCTAGTGCGAGTGGTACTTCTGGAATTGAAATTCAGAACGATGGTTTGGCTTCGGGTGCAACACCGAACACGGATCCAACAATAAGTAATTTCACTTTTGTAGGTCCACTAACTAGCTTATCAACGGCATACAGCAGCGGCTATCGGTACGCTGTGCATTTGCGCAGAAATGGCAGTTGTGCTTTCTTTAATTCTGCATTTGCCGGATATCCGCGCGGAATAATGTTGGACGGATCTGCAACGGCGTCACATTTAAAATCGGATCTTGTTATTTTTAATGCCAGTATTTTGGCGGGAATGAAAACCAAGGCTTTGGATACAACTGGCAATGTATCCTCTATTTTACCAGGATTTGATTTTAGCAGTTGGTTCATGAATGCTACTTTTTCAAACACGAAACTTACCTTACCTAAGGATTTAAAACTGTCCGATCCTTACAATTATGCCAATCCATCTTTTGTATTAAAAGCAGGCAGTGCGTTGGCTTCGGGCGCCGAATTTGTGCATCCAAGATTAAATGCAGCAGAAGTGAAAAATGTAGATATTTTAAAATTAAAATTTAAGATAATACAACAAAACAATCTATTAATTTTAGAGCCAAACGGTATATTTACTGGGAACTCCTATTCTTTAACCTTGTTTGATTTGTGTGGCAGAATAGTTTCGAAAAATACAATTTCCTATTCCAATTTGGCTTGGCAATTGCCCGAAATAAATGGACAATTTCTGTTATTCATTTCAGATTCTTTTGGCAATTTTATACAGTGCCAAAAATTGTTATTTTAAAACCGCTTGTTGCCTGGTTTTTTCATACATAGCAATACCGGCCGCCACAGATACATTCAGAGACTCAACTCCATTTTGGTGAAGCGGAATTTTAAAATGAACATCGCAAAGTTTCCAAGCATCTGCACTTAAACCTGTTTCCTCACTACCCATAACTATTGCCAAAGGACCAGAAAAATCGGTATCATAGATACTCGAAGCACCTTTTTCCGAAGCACCTGCTATTTTTAAACCACTATTTTTTAGCAATTTAATGGTATGATGCATAGAATTGGTTCTGCAAATTGGAATTTTTAACAATGCTCCGGCAGAAGTTTTAACCGCATCTGTGTTGATAGCCGCAGATCCTGTTTCGGGCACCACAATGGCATGCACTCCGCTGCAAGCTGCAGAACGTGCTATAGCGCCAAAATTTCGCACATCGGTAATTCCATCCATCACAATGATGAATGGATCTTCGCCAGATTCAAAAACCGTAGCAATTACATTTTCAATGCGTGCAAAATCTACTGCAGAAATTGAAATAACAATGCCTTGGTGGCTGCCATTCACAAGACGAGATAATTTTTCTCCTGGAACTTGTTTCCAAATGATTCTTTGTTGTTTTAACAACATTAATATTTCTTTGAGGGCAGGAGAGACTATTCCCTCCTGCACCCAAACTTTATCTATAGTTTTTCCAGCTTTGATGGCTTCTTCAACTGGGTGAATGCCACCAATTAAAGTGCCGTCTTTTCTCGGGCTTCGATCGTTGTTATAACTCACCGAATCGGATTGGTTGGCATTACCGAACGCGTAGTGTTCATATATTGACTGGCCCAATCTTTATGGCCATTTTGATTGCAATATTCGATTACTTGTTGTATGAAATACTGACTCCGCTGCACTTCCTGGTCTGCCCATGGGGCTTTCGATTCAGACTCTTCTGTAGAAGCCCATCGTTTAAAATATCTCGCAAACTGCAAGTTCTCTTTAATCGCCATATCCAATATTTTCTTTCCAGTAGATTCATCGCCCAATTGAATTAAAGCAATCGCAAACTGCGATTTTAAGTCACGACGCAATGGCAACACGCTTTCTGGAATTTCCATTAAAATTTTATTTAAGATTTCAATTCCTCGTTTTTTATACACCGGAATTGAATCCGTCATAGAAGCAACATAGGATTTAGCGTCTGTATAGCCGTAAGGGGCAGGTACGGTTTTTCCTGAATCTAAATCTGCTTTCACTCGCTTGTACATTTCCATTTCATTTTGGTAGTAATTGGCTAATATTAAGGCCATTTGTTGCATGTCATTTGGCACATACGCGGCTTTGTCATCCAAATAGAAGTTTTTCTTTTCTTTCATTCCATAATATTTAAATTTATGAACAAAGTTGTTGTACAATTGATAATCTGCAATTTTGTTTGGTTGACCTTGATTTGCACCACCATTGATAGGTACAAAGCGATAAACCAATCCTTCCAACTGTAAATATTTGTTCAAAGAATTAAAATCATATCCACTAACCGAGGTAAAATAAATAGGCCTTTTCCACCCTTGTTCAGCATTGGTTTGAATTAAATCATACACCACCAAATCGCCTTTATTTACATAGCTTCCTCCCACTGAAATATCGATGCTATCTACGATTAAATTGTAATCTTTTGGATTCACAACCCCAGCTTTTTTAACCGCTTCTTTGTCTACTTTCACAAAGAATCTGCCACCGTGCCAAGAGTTTTGTAAGCCTTTTTGGTTGTCGGCAAGTAACTCTTTTATAATGCTGCGCAATGGACGTGAGTTTTTGAAATTGGTTCTATCTATTTCAATGCCGTAATCAAAACTTCCTGTTTTTAAATCATTTTTTGTAACGGTTAACGGCAGCGGTTCAGAATTGTAAACTTTGTCTAAAAGAATACTGCTATACCATTCTGTAGGCAATAAACTTTCATTGATGATACGGACATCGGTACGAATGCCTTCTACGTTTTGCGCGAACCAGAGAGGATAAGTATCATTATCTCCATTACAAAAAAGAATCGCATTTGGTTCTAGACTATTCAAAAAGTTTTTAGCCATATCCAATCCAATATACCGGCTAGAACGATCGTGGTCATCCCAGTTTCTGTAGCCCATGTTTACTGGAACCAATACAATACAAGCAATGGCGGCTGTAATTGCAGCAGATTTTTTCAACCATTTTTTAATCATATCCGCAACCATGATTACGCCCAAACCCACCCAGATGCAGAAAGTTTGGAAAGAGCCCACCAAAGAGTAATCCCTTTCGCGGGGTTCGTAAGGTGGTTGGTTCATGTACACGTTTATTAAAACTCCGGTAAATAAGAACAATGTCATTACCAGCCAAAAGTCTTTTCTGCCTTTTTTCCAATGTAGCATAAATCCAAAAATGCCTAACAATAAGGGTAAAAAGTAATAGGGATTTTTTGCTTTTTGATTTTTGTAATAATCTGGCATATCCTTAGATGGACCAGTGATAAATCGATCGACAAATGGAATTCCGCTGTATACATTTCCATCAAATCTTTCGTTGTGGCTAACTGCTTGTTGGTCGTTAAACCTACCTACAAAATTCCACATAAAATAACGGATGTACATATAGCGAATTTGATAATTGAAGAAGTAAAAAATATTGTTTTTAAACGAAGGTTTTTCAGCTTCAAGAAGTTCTATTTCTTGCTGTTCTGCTTGCGTCAAAGGCTGTCCTTGTTGTCGTTTCTGGTTGAGTATGTCTATTTGATTTTGAACATCAGACATCCCTCCAAATTCTCTAAAACCTCTTGCATCCCCAGATTTGTTCGATTTGCCCATTCTTGGGAAAAGCGTCATATATTCTTCATCAAAAACGGGCTCATAAGTTGCACCTGTGGCTTCGTACATGCTGTCGCCTTTGTAATATTTTGGAGGATTTTCCTTGTAATCCACCTGAGGGGCATTGAAAAATGGGCCTTTCACCAAAGGGCGGTCGCCGTATTGTTCACGGGTGATATAACCGTAAAATTTATAAGGATCTTCAGGGTTATTCATGTCAATGGCTGGATTTGCCAAAGAACGAATTACTACCATTGCATAACTGCTGTAACCTAGAATAATGAAGCCTATAGAAATAAATGCCAAGTTAAGATTGCGATGGCCATTTTTGGTAGACCACCATATTAGCGCTGCAAGACCTCCAAAAATAAGGACAAGCGCCAGAATAGTACCTGTATAAAAGGGCAACCCAAAACTATTCACTGCCAATTTATCCATTGCTGCCAAAAGCCATGGAATACCTGGATAAATAACTTTCATTACCAGACCCAAAGCGATCATTGCTGCCCCGAATGCATAAAAAACACCTGCTCTGCTAACGGTATACCTTCTAAAATAATAAGCGAGACAAATGGTTGGGATTACGAGTAAATTTAACATGTGGGTTCCCAATGCGAGTCCGGTAATAAAAGCTATAAAAACCAACCACCGGTCATTGTGGCTGTCGTTACTTTGTCTGTCCCAGCGTAAAATTGCCCAAAAAGTAAGGGCTGTAAAGAATGAGCTCATCGCATAAACCTCGCCCTCAACCGCGCTGAACCAAAAGCTGTCCAGGAAAGTATTGGTTAAAGCAGCAACTACTCCGGCTCCGATAATCAAGATGTTCTTATTGTCGTTATCATCGTCCACCAATTTTTGGGCAAAATGGGTGGTAATCCAGAAAGTAAACATTACACAACCTGCGCTAGAGACAGCAGAGAGCATGTTTATCCAAAATCCCACATGTTGCACATCCGGCGACAACATGGAAAACAATCTACCCACCATAAGAAATAGGGGGGCTCCTGGCGGATGGACTACCTGCAACTTATAGGCTGCACTTAAAAATTCACCACAATCCCATAAGCTTACGGAGGATTCTAGGGTAAGAGTGTAAACAACCAATGCAATGGCAAACATTGCCCATCCAAAGATGCGGTTCAAAGACCTTATATTATTCATGAGTATTTTATATCGTAATTAATAGGTGGCGAAAATACGGATTTCAAATTCAATTTTCATTGTACAGTGATGACTTTGCGAATATTTCAGATAGACGTTGCAGAAATAGTTGCAGTTGCCTTGGCTATTCGGGAAGCGGTTGTTTTTTTGCCTAAAAGACCAATCATTTCGAAGATTGGCGGCCCTGTAGGTTCTCCGCTTACAGCAATTCGCAAGGGCTGCATCAATTCGCCAGCTTTGGCGGGTGTTTCTATACAATAAGATTTAAAAATATTTTCCAAATCTGTTGCTGAATAATCGGAATTTGCAGACCATGCAGTTGCAATTGCGTTTAAATGCATGTTTGTATCTGCTTTCCATTTTTTCTGCACCACTTCGGCATTGTATATTTTGGGGTCTTCAAAGAAATAATAGGCTTGGGAGACAATTTCGTTCGCAAAATGGACTTTTTCTCTCAGTAAGCTTATTACTTTTTCTACATAAGGTTTTTCGGCAGAATACTGGCGTGTCTTTATTTCCGGCATTATTTCATCCGCAATATTTGACAAAGGCTCTTGCAACAAGTATTGATGGTTGAACCATATCGCTTTATTTAAATCAAACTTGGCGCCACTTTTACTCACTTTTTCTAATGAAAATGCATCGATAAGTTCAGCCATGCTGAACAATTCTTTATTGTCGCTGGGATGCCAACCTAGCATGGCCAGCATGTTGGCAACAGCTTCAGGTATATAGCCAGCCTCCTTATATCCGCTGCTTACTTCACCAGATGCAGGGTCTTTCCACTCCATAGGGAAAACGGGAAAACCGAGCCTATCTCCATCTCTTTTGCTCAATTTGCCATTTCCCTCTGGTTTTAGCAACAAAGGCAAATGGGCAAATTCAGGCATTGCATTTTCCCAACCCATAAATTTGTACAGCATAACATGTGTGGGTGCACTTGGAAGCCATTCCTCTCCGCGGATTACGTGTGAAATTCCCATTAAATAATCATCCACCACATTGGCCAAATGGTAAGTTGGCATGCCGTCACTTTTCAACAATACCTTATCGTCCAATTGGGCAGTATTTACCACCACCCAACCGCGTATAATATCATGAAATCGAACTTCTTCTTTTCTTGGCATTTTAATGCGAATCACATAAGGACTTCCACTATCAATGCGCGATTTTACTTCGTCCGCAGGTAAAGTTAACGAATTGTGCATGCTAATTCTGCTCACAGCATCGTAGGCCGGCTGCATTCCGCCTGCTTCCAATCGTTTGCGCATATCATTTAAATCGTTTTCTGTATCGAATGCATAATAAGCATGGCCCTTTTCAATCAAGTCAAAAGCATATTGGGCATACATTTGTTTTCTCTCGCTTTGACGATAAGGCGCATGGGGTCCGCCCACACCTTGTCCTTCATCTATTTCAATACCTACCCATTTTAAACTATCAATTATATATTGCTCAGCGCCAGCAACAAATCGATTTTGGTCAGTATCTTCCACACGTAAAATCATAGTGCCACCATGTTTGCGGGCAAACAAGTAATTGTACAATGCTGTGCGCACACCGCCAATATGCAGCGGACCAGTGGGGCTAGGGGCAAAACGAACGCGAACGGGGCGGGTCATAATAAGCCCGCAAATATAAGCACTATCACCAATGATAGCAGGCACCAAACTGAATCAATCCTTTAGAAAATCCAGCTTCTGTGTAAAAACTCACTTTTTTGGCCAAATGATAACGTAATCCTATTGTGGCTTCTAATCCTAATAAATTGTCAGGAATGGTCAAACCATCATTTTTTCCATTGTATGGTTTGTTCGTCGGTTTGTGAAAAGGTATTGTATTTCTTAGGCCTATTCCCACACCGGCATAGGTTTCTAATTGCGAATTGATTTCAAAATAATAATTGGCACGCAAAAGGACGCTGAAAAATGTAGTTTTTTGCTCGGAAGCACCTAATATGTTGCTGCTTTTGCGCCCGAAAGCCAAGTTAGTCCCAATTCCAATGTGGTTTTCAAATCTTTTTTCATACTTAATCATAAGCGGTCCTTTAGATCCACCCCAGTTGTCAAAATCAAATGAATAGAAACCGTAGCCTAAGGCGAAAACATTTTTTGAATAACTTGGATTGGCATTGACTTCCGCTTTTACCAAACAGGGAGATAATAAAAATAGGCTTGGCAATGCACAAAAGAATAGGAACTTTATTTTAAAATTATTAGGCATACAATGAATACCTGCAAATTTAGGATGTACCCCTATTTCAGAAGTCACAGGATTATCAGGGATAAGTCATGGATTTCTCATTTTTTCAGAGTTGAATAGATTCGATCCATTCTTGGGGATCGAAAGCGATTTCCATTCTGTGGTTTTATGGGTTTTGCAAAGCAATACAATTTGTCCAATATGGTAAGCATAGTGCGCCATTTGGCGATTTATAGCTTCGGTGACTGTATGCGGCTCTTTACGAATGAAAACCGTTTTATTCAAATCGGAATCTGATAACCCGTCCAATGAGGATATAAATACAGACCATCCTTTTTCCCAATTTATAAATACCATTGCACGGGTGAGGTTTAAATTCTCAAATTCTGCGTCTCGATTTCGCCAATCTTTTTCGCCATCGCTGGTTAAAAAATCAGTCCAACGAGACAGCATGTTGCCGCTTAAATGTTGCATGATGATAGCAATGCTATTTTCATCGTTTTTGTGCGTTATAAAAAGTGCATCATCTTTTACTTGTTCAATGGCTTTTTCTGCAATAGTTTTGTACTGCTTGAATATTTGAATGGATGAAGGTAAAAAGGAGCTCATATTTAGATGTAAAAGTAAATAAAAAAAATTAAAAAAGAAATTTGACAAAAGAAATGTCTTGGCATTTCGTTTAATATGATAATGCCTTCAAGGTATATAAATTTATTTATGGGATTGTGTCTCATGTTCATCTTATTTTATAAGATGCCAGCTGGCCATTGGAATTTTTCCTATATTAAAACGGCAAATTCTACAAGTAAAAATTCGCTTGAAGATCGAAAATTTATTTCGGCAAAACGTGCCTTGGATTCTGCCCATAAAACTTTAACATGGCTAAAAAAAAATGGATACTCGACGAATCTAATTTTTTTAGCAGATATGAAGTTGAATATGGATGTAAAACGATTTTATGTAATCCAACCAGATAGCAATAGGATGCTTGCAACTTTTTTAGTTGCACATGGCAGTGGAAAAGGCAGCACAGGAGATAGCGTGGTATGCAGCAACATTCCAGGAAGTCTGTGTACTTCCATAGGCAAATACCAATTGGGAAAAACGTTGATGGGTGAATATGGCAAAGGATATTGGATGGATGGATTGGAAAAAACCAACAACAATGCGCGAAAAAGGCTTATCGTATTCCATTATTATTTGCTACAAACCACGGAAGAATTTGGTGGCCACAATTATTTCAGCAGCGGCTGTCCTATGCTTGCCAAAAGCAGTTTTGATTTTTGTGATTCTTTGATACAGAAAGAGGGTAAACCAGTGTTGATGTGGATTTATAAATGAACAGCCGATGACAGCCACATAATTTTTTCAAAACAGTGTTTTATATTAAAATTCCGTTATAAAGGCCCAAACATTTTTAATTAAATATTTGACAATGTGTAGTTATAGAGATTTGGAAATTTGGAAACTAAGGAGAGAATTGAGAATTGAAATTCACCATATGGGTTTTACACTCCCAAAATTTGAAATGTATGAAACTGAAAATCAAATTCGGAGATCTTCTAAATCCATTGGATCAAATACTGTATAGAGTTTTGGCAGAAGGCTATTCGAACAAGATTTTATCCGATTTATTGAAATTTCTTCCTCTTCATGCGATGAAAAATTGGACCATTTACAAACACTATTAGATTGCAACTCGCTTAAAAATCAAAGCATATAAAAAACGCAAATTGGACTGTAAATTGTTGGGTTCAAAAATTCAAAAATTTTTATATGTATTAGAATATGGTCATAAAATGCGGTAGTTTTTCAATAACGGCTTTGGTTGACAGTAACGATGGGGAATCCATCGGGTTTTATTTTCCATTCGGCCTTTATCGGTTTTTTATCGGCGCTTGCTAAGCATTGGTTGATTGTATTATCTTCGCAGCATGTCATTGGTAACAGAAGTTAATGA
>Ga0209181_10002820_pt1 | contig 27875 bp, 19 predicted proteins | sample MAT05_FD_187208 | JGI IMG/M metagenome (GOLD analysis project Ga0209181, IMG submission 187208) | Freshwater microbial communities from Lake Fryxell liftoff mats and glacier meltwater in Antarctica - MAT-05 (SPAdes) (version 2) | ecosystem: Environmental > Aquatic > Freshwater > Ice > Liftoff...
CTTCGCTTTTCCATTGGCTGATTTGCGTTGGATGTACCTCGTACTTCGCTGCTAGCGCGTGCACCGTTTCGATGCCTTTAAGCGCTTCGATGCCTACTTTTGCCTTAAATTCAGGTGTAAACTTGTGTCGTTTTTCTTGGACATGGTTTGGTTTCGTTTTCGGGTTTAGTCTTTACGATCCCTCTGGTCCAGTTTTCAGGGGCCACCTCAGTTTGGACTCGTGCAGCATCTTTAGTGGAAACAGAAAACAGTTGGATCGGGTAGGGGGCTCACTGCGACCGCGATGAGGATACTCACGGGTAATTCAGTGCGATCCAGGGCGCCGTGACTCCGCTGGAAAATAAATTCTCTTCTTCTCGTTTGACGGATGCGGGGAGGGACCTACCTTCACGCCCTGATCCTCTGCAGTGTACGAGGTGCTTTCAATAACCGCTCTTTGCCTTTGTATAATTCCGGGAGCTGAACCCGCCGTGGAAGATGCTAGGCCGTAAATCGGAAAGCAGACGCTGTGGAGGAGGCGCCCACCTTAACTTAAAAAGGACTAGAGCCTTTGAGCATACGGCACAGGCGGAGGATCACTTTTCTCTTTTCCGCCCAGCACCATCCGCATCACCTACCGACCGACCATGACGCCTCAATTCTATTACGTTCTCCATATTGCTTCGTTGCTGGTGCTGACTGGGTTTACGTTTTTCGCTTTTGCTGGACCGCCACCGGCGACCAAGAAAAAGGTTATGATGCTCACGGGCATCGCGAGCTTGCTGATGCTGGTGAGTGGAGTGGGCTTGATGCACAAACTCGACTACGCGTGGCGCGGCTGGGTGTTTGTGAAAATGGCGTGCTGGCTGGCGATTTCGGCCTTTGCGGGCGTGGCTTATCGTCGTCCGGGGATTCGCGGCGTGTTGTCGGCGCTGACGGTGCTGCTCGGTGGCATCGCGGTGTATATGGTTTATTACAAGCCGTTCTGAGCGGGCGCGGGCGGTGAAGCGTGGCGTTGAGCCGGGTGCAGGCGGTGCGTTTTCCTAAAGTGGTTTTTGCGGCGGCTCGGGGCGTAATACCAAATACCCTCAGCTACTGGATTTTTCACAGAGGGTAGCGAAGAGAACGAAGTGATTCTGTTTTTCAGAGTCGTGTCTTCGTTGTCTTTGTTTTCTTCTGTAAGAATCTCGACGGGCTTGGCTTTGATGGGAAAGCTCCGGGCTCTTGGTATAAGAAACCTTGACGTGGGTGGATCGGGGGCGGGATGTTTTCCCCTTCAATAAATGGAATCCATCGTTGCTCAGCCAGAGTCAGCGTCCGCTGTCACTTCACCCCAATTAACGGCTGCGGTGTATGTTTTGAATAAGGTACGTCTGGCGGTCGCCGCTGTTCTTCTGTTGATGCTGCCGATCTGCGTCTACTGGAATACCACTTGGGCGCACTTTGGGTTGCGCGATGACTACGGTGTGGCGCGCGAGGCGCATGAGGAGCCGGGCAAGGAGGTGCTGTTCTGCGGTTCGCAAGCGAGGCCGGTCTACGGCTATTTGATGCACGCGGAGTTTCAGTACTTGGATCATATCGGCGAATTGTCGTGGGCGAGGCTGACAGGCTCGGTGCTGCTTGGCGTACTCGCGGCGAGCACGTGTGTGATGCTGGTGTGGTTGTATGGCTGGTCAGTGCTCACGGCCGCGTGTGTGGGGGCGTTGTTTGCGTTGTCACCCTCGGCTCAGGTGATCGCGAGCTGGGGGATTTTGTGGCCCTATGTGGTGTCGGCGTTGCTGTCGACGTTGGCCTTTGTGCTGGCGGAAAATGCGTTTCGTCTCTCGTTGTCTTTTCAATGTTGGAAAAGTCGCGCGTTGGCGGGGGCGGCGATGCTGCTGGCGATGATCAGTGTGTTGAACTATCAGCCGGTGAGTTTGTTTTATCTCGTGTTTATTGCGGCGGCTGTGGTTCGGCGAGGCGAGTGGACGAAGCAGGGCTCGCGACGGAAGCTGGTTTTTCATCTGCTGCTTTTTGGTGGGGCGATGTTGATGGCGTATGCCTTAATCCGGCTCGCGTTTGCGGCGGAGTGGCTGCCGATGTCGAAACGCATCGCCTTCGAACACGATCCGGTGGGCAAGCTGGTGTGGTTTGTTCAACAGGTGCTGCCCAACGCCTTCGCGCTGTTTGTGCTGAACGATGTTCATGGGCGCACGGCTCCATATTATCAAATCGCGGTGGGCGTGACGTCGCTGCTGTTGCTGGCGGGCGGTTTTTTGGCCGGCCGGCGAGGCTGGAGCATGACGTTGCTGTGGTTTGGCGGGCTGGTGGTGCTGTTGATTGGTTCGTACGGAATCAATCTTTTAGCCGCGGAGCGTTTCTTTAGTTATCGCACGGTTTTCCCGCTGGTGGGCGTTGTGATTATTTTTCTGGCGGCGTCGCTGGAGCAGGTCGGCGAGGTGATTCCGCTGTTAAAACGCTGGCGCCATGGGATCGCGCTGACGGTGGTGGCGGTGGCTGCACTGCTGGCCCGTTGGCAGACGTATGAGCTGATCGCGCGTCCGCAAAACGCGGAGTACCGGTTGGTCGAGCGGGAATCAAAGAAACTCGATCTGACTCGCGACCAACGTGTCTACGTGATCACGCCGACGCCGGAGCTGGCCCCGACATCTTTGACGTATGCGGATGAGTTCGGTTCTCTCTCCACGGATTCCGACTGGGTGCCGAAGGAGATGATGAAACTGATTTTCCACGAGAAGTACCCGGAGTCGCCGCGTTGCACCTCGCTCGACCACATGGTGTCGGGCGCGAAGCCGCCACCGCCCGGTCTCTACGACGTGGTGCTGGACCTGCGCGGACTGCGCGAGCTGTCGCAGTGAATAGGCGCGGACTTTGTCGGACGTTTACCGCCGCCTGCTCGCGGATTTTCATTTTGTCGCGACTTTTTTTAGCCCCGGGCGGGTGAATAATTTGCTTCACGTTCCCCGGCGGCGTGTGCCTCATGGAGGCCAATCTATGCGCATCTACTTCATGGGCGTTTGTGGCACGGCAATGGGCAACGCGGCGTTGCTCGCGCGCGCGGCCGGGCACGAGGTGCTCGGCGCTGACAGCGGCGTGTATCCGCCGATGAGTGACGTGCTGGCCCAGGCAGGCATCACGCTGCACGAGGGCTATGATCCGGCGCGCTTGGAGAAACTCGCGCCCGATCTCGTCGTCATCGGCAATGCTATGTCGCGCGGAAATCCCGAGGTGGAGTGGCTGCTCGATTCGCGCGCGATCCCGTTTACTTCGCTGCCCGCGCTGTTGCACGACACCGTGCTGAAGCCACGGCGCAACATCGTCGTTTGCGGCACGCACGGCAAAACCACCACGACCTCGCTCACGGCGTTTTTGCTGCGTGAAAACGGCCGCGATCCCGGATTCCTGATTGGCGGTGTGCCGTTGGATCCACCGATGGGCAACCATCTCGGTGCGGCGTCCGATCCGTTTGTGATCGAGGGCGACGAGTACGACAGCGCGTTCTTCGACAAGCGCAGCAAATTCATCCACTACGCGCCGCACATCGCGGTGTTGAACAATCTGGAGTTCGACCATGCCGACATCTTCCGCGATCTCGCCGACGTGCAGCGGACCTTCAACCACCTGACGCGCATCGTGCCGCGCAACGGCTGGGTCGTGCTGAATGGTGACGACGAAAACCTGCGCGCGCTCGGTGCGCTGCCGTGGACGCGCGTGCTCCGCGTGGGCACCGGCGAGCAGAACGACGTGCGCATCGGCGGCTTCGTGGAGGAGGCGACCGGTTCGGTTTTCACGCTCACCTGGAAAGGCCAACCGTGGGTAACGGTGCGCTGGTCGATGAGTGGTCTGTTCAACGCCCGCAACGCCGCGATGGCTGCCGTCTCTGCAGCGCTGGCGGTGAACCCGGAAAATCCGACCGCACTCAAGCTCGAACCGCTGGCGCGTTTTCGCGGGGTGAAGCGGCGGCAGGAGATTTTGGTGTCCACGCCCGCGTTGACCGTGATCGAGGATTTCGGCCATCACCCGACGGCGCTGGCGGAGACGCTGCATTCGTTTCGCGCGCGGTATCCGGGCGCGGTACTGACGGCGGCTTTCGAGCCGCGTAGCAACACGGCGCGCACGAGCACGCTGCAAGGTGGTTTTGCCAGGGCGCTGGCCGGGGCCGACGAGGTCTATCTCGGCGCGGTCAACCGCGTGGAAAAACTGGCCGCTAACGAACGGTTCGACGCCGAAGCGGTGGCGGAGCATTTGAACACGCACGGTTCGGAGGCGCATGCTTTTGCCACGAATGCGGCGTTGCTGGAGAAGCTGGTGGCATCGACGCTGCCCGCGACGGCGGCGGGACGTCCGCGCGTGGTGGTGTTTTTCACTAACGGCTCGTTCGACGGCATCATCGGCAAGTACGTGGCCGCGGCGAAGCGTTAGCCTCCCTCGTCGCCTTTTTCTCGGTAGCTGGGGGAAGTGCAAAGTAACCTATTAGGTTACTTTGTGGTTGGATGTCGGTTCGGCGGATGCGGATTCTTTTGCTGCTTTGAGTCGGGCTTTGCGGGCGGCGATTTCTTTGAGGAGTAACGCGGCTCCGAGCACGCCGGTGGTGAGCAAGCCGAAGGAGCCGCCTCCGCCTCCGCCCGGTTTGTCGTTGTCAGGCGGAGGCGGTTCGGGGGTGGGTGGCGGCGTGGGTGTTGGTGGCGGCGTGGGGGGTGGTCCTGGCGGTGAGTAGGCGGGGCCGATCAGCCCCAGCTGCTCCCGACCGCCGAAGCGGCTGCTGTAGGCGGGTAAAACGTAATCCATGTTGCTGTTGGAAATGCCGAACCAGGAAAGCAGGTCGCGGGCGTATTCGTCGACGGCGACGCCGGGGATGAGGCGGCCTTGGCCGGTGTCGATTTGTGCGATGTTTTGGAAGTCGGGGTAGTAGCCTTGGGCGCGGTTGCCGAAGACGTAGCCTCCGGCTACGGCGCCGCCCAGGGTGAGATGATTGCCGCCCCAGGCATGATCGGAGCCGTTGCCGTTGGAGGTGAGGGTGCGGCCAAAGTCAGAGGCGGTGAAGAGGGTGATGTTGTTGCGCAGGCCGACGTCGCCGAGGGCTGACCAGAAAAAGCCGAGGGCCTGACTGACGGTTTGCAGCATGGTCTGCTGTTTGGTGACGACGTCGTCGTGGTGATCCCAGCCGCCGATTTGGACGAAGAAGACTTGGCGTTTGGCGTTGAGTTTGCCGTTGGCGGCGGCGATGCGGGCGATCATCGCGAGGCTGCTCGCGAGGGAGTTGCCGGTGGGCGTTGGTGTGGCGAGGGTGATGCCGGTGAGGGCATTGGTGAAGTCGTAGTAGGTCTCGACGGCGTCGAGGGTGGTGCCGGCGTAGGATTTTTCGAAAAGGTTGCGGTAGTCGCCGACCAACATGCTATCGACCGCGGCGGAACGCAGGGAGGTGAGGCTGTTGACGGCGAGCGGATTGTAGCCGGTGAGGGCGGTGGCTCCGGCTGAGCCCACGCTGTAGGTGAAGGCTTGTTGGCCGGTGAGAAAGACACTTTGTCCGGCGAGGGAGATGTTCATCGAGACCTGGCTGGGTCCGTTGAGTGAGTGGAGGATGTCGGCGGCACGGCCGCCCCAGCCGATGGCGGTGCGCTGGTCGGGCATGCAGGTCTGCCATTGTTTCACCTGATCGGCATGGGAATAGAGGGAGACGGGGCGGTAGCGACCGGATTTGTAGTCGTCGAGGGAGGTGGGCCGAACCAGCGAGCCGACATTGGAGACGAAGGCGAGGTTGCCGCTGTTGAAAAGGTTTCTGACTTCGGGCATAGAGGGGTGGATGCCGAGGGTGCGTCCGCCGAGGTTGCCGGGGGTGATTTGGAGGAGTGATTCGCGGGCGAGGGCGAGATTGCCGCGGACTTTGGCGTAGGCTTCGTATTCGCCGCTGGTGGTGGGAACCAGCATGTTGAAGGAATCGTTGCCGCCGGCGAGGAAGAGGCAGACGAGGGCCTTGTAGTCGCTGCCGGCGGGGACGGTTTGGGCGGCGACGGAGTTGGCGAGACGCAGGCTGAGCAGGGTGGAAAAGAGCGCGGTGGCGCCGACGCCTGCGCAGCTGGCTTGGCCGATGAATTCGCGGCGGGTGAGGTGCTGGTTGGGGGTGGTCACGGGGCGGGGTTATTTGAGGATAGCGAAATCGGGGCTGAGGGCGAAGAGGTGCAGTGCGAGCTGAGTGCGGGTTCGGTTGAGCGTGCTGCCTGCGGGCACCATGCCGGTGGTGATTTTTTGCAGGGTGTTGAGCATGGCGGCGCGGGTTTCGGCGCTGAGGGTGCCGTGCGTGAGATACAGATCGAGGTTGTCGATCAGCTGGGCTGGGTTGGCGGCGAGGGATTCTTGTTCGGTGAGGTTGAGGCGGAATTGTCCGGCACCAGTTTGGATCAGCGTGTAGAGGGCGTTGGGGAAGGTGACGGAGAAGACGGAGTTAAGAATTTGGAATTCGGGGGCCACGAGATTGGCGGTGGCGACCGGTCCGGTTGGGGCGAATTCGGGTGAGTAGAAATTGAAGACGGAGGGGGCGCCGAGGGGGAACTGGCCCATGGTGTTCTCGGTGAAGGTCGAGCTAAAATCGTAGGGTAATGTGCCAGCCACGACGGTGAAGCGGAAGGCGCGGAGAAATTGGGTGAGGCGGAGGAACGGTTCTTGGAGTTTGCCTTGGGCGGTCGTGGTGATGTTGGCGGCGTCGCGGGCCTCGGGGTCGAGGAGGATGGCTTTGACGACGGCGAGTAGGTCGCCGCGCACGCCTTGGCCGTTGTTGATGAAGATGGCGGCGACGCGGGCGGTGTAGGCGGGGGAAGGGTTCGAGGCGACGAGGCGTTGGATGAGCAGGCGGGAGACGAAAGGCGCGGTGTTGGGGTGCTCGACGAGGTTGTCGATGGCGTCTTGTACGTCGGTCAGCCCGGTCTGGTTGGCGGGAAGCGTGGGTTTGCGGGCACCGGTGTAGGCGAGGAGTTTTTTTGTGCCGGTGTCGTGTTGCGGCTCCCACATGCGCATGGGTGTGGTGTAGTTGGCGGCGGCGCTGGGAAAATCGGTGCGGCCGGTTCCGGTGCCGGTGTTGTTGGTGCTGTCGTCGGTGAAGCCGGTGAAGACGCGGGCGAATACGGTGATGTCGTCGTTGGTGTAGACTTCGAGGGGGTGGCCAGTGGTGTCGGTTTTGTAGGTGCCGTTGGTGTTGAGTTTGTAGAGCCCGATGGCGAAGAGTTGCATGACTTCGCGGGCGTAATTTTCGTCGGGGCGGGTGCCGGTGGTGAGGTTGGCTTTGCGGTTTTTATAGTGGCTGAGGTAGCGGCCCATGATGGGATGGCGGGTGACATCCATGAGGAGGGTGCGGAAATTGCCGAGGGCGTCGCGGGCGAGCATGTCGTAGTAACTACTCGAGCCCTCCAGCCCGTTCTCGACGGCAGAGTCGTTGTCGGAGATCACCATGATCTGGCTCAGGGCGTAGGCGACACGCTGGCGCAGCTGGTCGGAGGCGGAGAGCATGACCTCGGTGCGGGCCCGGCGATTGGATGACTTGTCGAAAGTGGTGATCGGGTTGGCGCTTTTGGCGGTTTGGAGTACGGCCACGGCGGATGTCACCGGTTTCGCGGCTTCTGCGCTGATCCAAGCGCTATAGTCATAATTGAGCGCTTTAAGTTGGTTCAGGGAGTCGGGGGAAGGGCCAAACGTAGCCTGCGCGAGAAAGCGGGTGGCGAGTTGGTCCGGGGTCAGCGTGGCATTGGGCGTGATGGCACCGGTGAGCCGGGCTGAGAGGAAAACGAGGAGGGCGAGAATAAGCGTCGCGTGCTTGGGGAGATTAGTCACGAGGCACGGTTCGGTAAGAAACAGTGTTTTCGCAAGTGTCCCCGGGGTAAAAAACAGGTAAGATAGGGCGGGTATACCCGACACGCCCAGTCCTTTGGCCGCAGATTCAGCCTCGTTGCCGCGACGAAGCGGTGAGGTTTAACGGCCTTGGCCGTTAAACAGGTGACGACTCACTGCGCCTGTTTGGCGATTTTGTAGGAGGCGGGTTGTTCCCCCTTAGGCAGGGCGAGCAGGTCGTAATCGTGGCTGCCGGTGATTTTGATTTCGACGAATTCGCCGATGGGCAGATTTTTTGGCACGTACACGCGGCCGTCGATGTCGGGTGCGTCGGCTTCGCCGCGGGCGACGCCGGGTTCTTCGACGAGGACGCGCAGCGTTTTGCCGATGGAGCGCTGGCCGACTTCGGTGGCGATTTCCTTTTGCAGGGCCATGGTGCGGTGCCAGCGGGCGTCTTTCACCTTGGGTGTGAGCTGGTCGGGCAGTTTTGAGGCGCGCGTGCTTTCCTCCTGCGAGTATTTGAAGACGCCGAGGCGTTCGAATTTGGTTTCGCGGATAAAGCCGCAGAGTTCCTCGACGTCGGCCTCGGTTTCGCCGGGGAAGCCGACGATGAAGGTGGTGCGGAGCGCGATGCCGGGGATGCCGGCGCGGATGCGTTTGACGAGGTTGCGAATGTGTTCGGAGGAGGTCTCGCGCTGCATCTCAGTCAGCATGTGATCGCTGATGTGCTGGAGCGGGATGTCGATGTAGCGGGCGACCTTTGGGCACTCGGCGATGGTTCGGATGAGTTCGTCGCTCCAGTGGGCCGGGTGCGTGTAGAGGAGGCGTATCCAGAAATCCCCTTCGAGGGCGTTGAGCTCGCGCAGCAGGGTGGTGAGGGCGGTGCCGCGGGCGGAGTCGACCTTGGCGCGTGGGCCGGCTTTTTCGTCCCAAGTGTCCATGCCGAAGAACGTCGTGTCCTGCGAAATGAGGTTAAGTTCCTTGACGCCTTCTTTGATCAGCTGGCGCGCTTCGGCGACGACGCTCTCGACGGTGCGGCTGCGGTGGCGACCGCGGATCTGCGGGATGATGCAGAAGGTACACGGGTGGTTGCAGCCTTCGGCGATTTTGACGTAGGCAAAATGGCGCGGCGTGAGGCGGAAGCGCGGCGTGTCGTAATCGGGGATGTAGGTGGAGCGGCCGGTGACGAAGTTTTCCGGCAGGGCTTTGGCGCTGCGTTCCTTGGCGAAGAGTGCCTCGATGATGGGCGCGACTTTCGTGACTTGATCGAGGCCGATAAAGGCGTCGACCTCGGGCATGGCACCGGGCAGATCCTTCGAGAAACGTTGCGACATGCAGCCGGCGACGATGAGTTTTTGCTCTTTGCGGCGTTTGCGCAGGCCGCGGTTTTCGTGCGCTTCGAGGATGGTGGAAATGGATTCTTCCTTGGCGGAGTTGAGGAAGGAGCAGGTGTTGACGATGACGACGTCGGCTTTATCCGCCTCGGGGATGACCTGCATGCCGGCTTGGTGGAGGTGGCCGACCATGATTTCGCTGTCGACGAGATTCTTGGCGCAACCGAGGGAGATGAGACTGACTTTGATCATGGGAAATGGGTCGGGACGGCGGGAAGGGACGTCAACGTGTGCGAAAGGTCGGGCGCGTAAAGCGCGGCAAACAAAAAAACCGCGGCTGGGTGGCCGCGGTTTGAGAAAAGGGGGATGAAAACCTTACTTCTTGGAGGGCTTGGCTGTTTTCTTGGCGACGAGTGCGGCGGCTACCTTCTTGCGCTTGAGGTAGGCTACGCGACGCTTCTTCTTGATCACTTTGTTGTATTGTTGGCCCATGGTTTTATAAGGTTCGAATGTGTTGAGCGACAACCTTGCGACAGACGCACGAGGGGAGTCAAGCGTCGGGCGCGGGGCTTTGTGGGTAAAGTGGCGTGGCTTGGATGATGCGGTCGCCGTCGCGCTCCCAGCGGTAGAGCGGCAGGCCGGGGTCGCGGTCGAGTTTTTTGAAGAGCGCGGGGTCGTCGCGTTTTTGCAACATGAGTTCGCGCACGCCGGTGGCATCGCAGCTAAGGAGTCGGGCGTAACCTTTAAAATAGCGTGGATCGTCGATCAGGCGCGCGCCGTCGACGGCTGGCGACGGAGGCGGCGTCGCCTCGGCGGGGGGCGTGGCGTGACGTTCGAGCACGAGAAAACTGTAGGGCAGGCTGCGCAGGTCGATGCCGGCGCGTTGGCCAAATTTCACCCAGTTGGAATCGGCTTGAATGCCACGTGGCGGCGCGGCGTGCGCATGGCACCAGTGCCGGGTGTTGTCGGTGGTGAGCAGGCCGCAGGCGGCTTGGTGCGTGCAGGGGGCGACGACACGGAACTCGGCGCGCAGCTCCTCGCGAAGCGCGATCAAGTCGCGGCTCACGGCGTGCGTGCCGGGCTCGACCCAGAGCACGGCCTCGGCGTGGCGGGCGATGGCGAGGAGTTCGGCTCGGGCGTCGGGAGGGAGCTCATTGAGGACGTGGCTGAGCACGAGCAGGCCGACGGGCTGGCCGGGCGCGAACCGTTCGACGGCGAGCGCGGGGAAGGCGCGTGTGGCGGAATCCACGGTGTAGTCGCAGGCGAGCGGTGAGTGATCCCAGACGCGCAGCGTGGTGAAATTTTCCGGGCCGAAGGCGCGGAGCACGCGGCGGCTGGCGACGCCGCTGCCGCAGCCCCAGTCGAGGAGTGTTTTGGTGCGTGGAGCCCAGCCTCTGGCGAGTAGTTCGTCGAGCACGGCATCCCATTTCCAGCCGATGCGCTGGGCGTAGGTGATGTCGTAGTTGGCGAGGTCGGAGAGCGACTGCCAGTAAGGTCCGCGGGCAGCGGTGCCGGTGAGAAAGCCTTCGCGCAGACGGTCGAGTGCGGCCCAGTCAAGTTGTGTCCAGTTCATGCGCGGCGAATCAGGATCGGTTTAACCACCGAGAGGCGGAAGAGGACGCGGAGAGGGCGGGGCTGGATTTCATGAAGGATGCGCGTGAAAAAACGGGAGGAAGATTAATTATGGCTGAAATGGCAAATGAGGATGTACGGTCTACTGTGGGACCAATTTTGAAGCAGGCTCAATTACCGGTGTAGATGAAAAACAGAGGGCGATAGCAGCAAGGAAGGAGGTTGTCCTTACTCGTCTGGTGGTAACTCCAGCTTTATGTGATAGGTGTATGATTAACTTTGGTTTATTAAGTGAACGGTGCAGGACGGGGACTGAAGTGGCCTCCACTGTACATAATAAATGTAGTTGGTGATGCATTCCTCTCTTGATGTTTGTGGCGTAGGCTTACGGGCAGCCTCAGCGTCGTGACTTTGCTGGTCGCGTGGTTCGGTGCCGAAACGCACCGTTCCGGTCACGCGCGGTGGTCGCGGTCGCGCAACGCCTGTTCGATCTTGGCCCAGACGGCGGGTTCCTCGATCAAGGCCATGGCCTCGGGGTGGTGGACGCGAAAATGCCAGTCGGTCTTCGTCGGATCGCGGTGCGCGAGCTGGCGCACCGCATCGGGATAGAGATTCAACGTGTACCGGAGTTCCTGATACGGGCCGGACAATTCGGCGCGCGCCACGGCGTAGAGGCCGATCACCGGCACGTTTTCGAGGCGGGCGAGGTGGACGGCGGCGGTGTCGGGGCTGACGACGACGGCGGCCTGCTGCAAGACTTGGCGCAGTTGTTTGAGTTGGGTTTTGCCGCAGAGATCAAGGGCGTGCGGACAGACCGCTTTGAAGGCTTCGGCGGCGGCATTTTCCTCGGGCGAAGTGCCGCCCGTGAGCACAGCCTGAAGCGATGGTTGCGCGGCGAAACGCGCGGCAAGTGCGGCATAGCGGTGCGCGGGCCAGCAACGCTCGGGCTTGCTCGCGCCGGTGTGGATGACGACGTAGGGTTTGGGCAGCGCGAGGTGTTGCCACCACGCTTGAACAGATTCGGCCGACCACGCGGGCCAGCGCGGCGGTTGTGTCAGGTCGGCACCGAGCGCGCCGGCGAATTGGCGAAAGCCGTCGAGCAGATGTTCGTCGCGGCGGGGAATGGTTTCGTTGACGAAGAAGCGGTGCAGATCGCGCGCGCGGCGGGCGTCGAAACCGATTTTGCGCGGGGTGCGGATGCCAGCGTAGAGGAGATTGACGCGGAGGTTGGCCTGCATCGCGAGCAGGACGTCGTAGGATTCACGCCGAATCATTTTCCAGAAGCGCAGGTAGTCGCCGAGGCTGCGCGGTTTGGCGATGCCGATGACGCGCACGCCCGGCACGTCGGCGGCGAGGTCGGCGAAACGTTGGTCAATCACCCAAGTGATCTCGGCGTCCGGCAGTGCGTCGCTCAGGGTCAGAATCGCGGATTGCGCGAGGATGAGGTCGCCCAGGGCGGAGAGGCGGACGGCGAGGATGCGTTTTGGCGAGGGCAATGGGTGAGTTGAAGGGAGAAAATTTATCTGAACGGGAGGCGTTGCAAGGCGCGGCCAACCGACCGGGCGCATGCTGGAGGCGGACGCACCCGGGGTGCAAGAACGGAGCATTCCGGGAGGGTGGCGAATTTTGGTGTTTATTCGGAGGCTCGGCTTCTCCATACGAAATCTCCCATGCTCGATCCCAAGCTCATTCGTGACACGCCGGACCTCGTTCGCGCCGCTATTGCCAAGAAGCATCTCAGCGTCGATCTCGACGCTGTGCTGGCACTTGACGCCGCCTGGCGCAACCAGTTGCAAGAGGTCGAGCAGCTCCGCGCCAAACAAAAGGCCGCCAATGCCGACATGGCCAAGCTGCCGAAGGGCTCGCCGGAATTTATCGCCAAGGTGCAGGAGATGAAAGCCGTCTCCGCGCAGGTCAAGGAGCGCGAGGCTCAACTCGGCGAGACCGAGGTCAAGTGGAAGCAGGCGATGCTCGCGGTGCCGAATCTCCCGCACGCCAGCGTGCCCGAGGGTGCCACGCCCGAGCAGAACGTCGTGTATTCGACCAACGGCGACGTCAACGCCGTCTCGCCCGCCGCGAAGGCGCACTTCGATATTCCCGGCTTTGAAAATCTTTTCGACTTTGCTCGCGGCACCAAGGTGACCGGCGCGGGTTTCCCGTTTTATATTGGCGATGGCGCCCGGATCGTTCGCGCGCTGCTCCAATTCTTCCTCGATGAAGACGCGAAGGCTGGTTACACAGAGGTTAACCCGCCGATCTTCGTCAACGCCGCCAGCGCCACCGCCACGGGCCAGTTGCCCGATAAGGAAGGCCAGATGTACGAGACGACCGAGGAGCATTTCTATGCCGTGCCGACGGCCGAGGTGCCGCTTACGAATTTCTTCCGCGACGAAATCGTTGAGGAATGCGCGCTACCGATCTTCCGTTGCGCCTACACGCCGTGCTTCCGCCGCGAGGCAGGCAGCTATGGCAAGGACGTGCGCGGGCTCAACCGCCTGCACCAGTTCGACAAGGTCGAGCTGCTCAAGTGGGTTCACCCGGCGACGAGCTACGACGAGCTCGACAAGCTCCGCAACGACGCCGAACGCCTCCTGCAAAAACTGGAATTGCCCTACCGCGTGCTGCTCATGTGCGGCGGCGATCTCGGCTTTTCGCAGTCGAAGAAATACGACCTCGAAGTCTGGGCCGCCGGTCAGAAACGCTGGTTAGAGGTGTCGAGTTGTTCCAACTTTGAAACCTTCCAGGCTCGCCGCGCGCAGATCCGCTACCGCTCGAAGGACACCGGCAAACCCGAACTTGTCCACACGCTCAACGGCTCCGGTCTCGCCGTGCCGCGTGTGCTTGCCGCGTTGCTCGAAAATAATCTCCAGCCCGACGGTCGCGTGAAAATTCCCGCCGTGCTCGTGCCGTACTTCGGTAAGGAGTACTTGAGTTTCAACTGAGGCGCGGTGCCTCCTCTTTTTTATTCGCTCTGGGTCCGCTACTTCGAAGCTTGCGTCGGCTTGGATCGATTCGGTCCGGGGAGCGCATGCGTCTCGCCTGCTGCTCTCGGCGTCTCGCCGTGAGCGGATCGGATGGCTCGGGCGGGACGCCCCAGCCGACACGCGAGACGCGTGTGCTCCCCGGACCACCGACATCGGGTTTTGCAATGCCTCGGCGCTTGCCCCGGGGGTCTTTATTCTGAGCAAAGCGAACAATCCCGTTTTGCTTGGAATTTCATCCTGCCGGATTCTTCGCTTCATTCTGAATGACACCGGAAATAAATTTTTCGTGGTCTGACGCGGCGGCGGCCGTTGCGCGTGCTTTTCCGCGTGAAGCGTTGCATCCGGCGGTCGTGGCCGCGGCGGATGCGCGTCTGGCGGGCGAGCCGTGGTGTGTGGCGTTTTCGGGCGGGGCGGATTCGCTGGCGTTGTTGCTGCTTTTGTGGGCGCACTGGCCGGAGCGGAGCGGCGCGCTCACGGCGGTGCATTTTAATCACGGCCTGCGCGGAGCGGAGAGCGACGGCGATGAACAGTTTTGCCGCGAGGTCTGCGCGGTGTTGGGCATTGGCTTTGGTTCGGCTCGCTGGATCGGCGCGCCGGACAAGCCGAACGAGGCCGAAACTCGTGTGGCGCGGCAGGCGTTTTTTCGAGGCGAGATGTCCGCGCGTGGTGCGAGTGTGTTGTGGACCGGTCATCAGAAGGACGATATCGCGGAGACGCAGCTCATGCGGCTCGCGCGTGGTGCGGGTCCGGCGGGACTGGCGGCACCGCGACCGGTGGGCATTTTTGATGACGGACGTGTTTTCCTGCGTCCGCTGCTTAGTCTCGGCAAAACCGAGATCGAAAAAGCGCTGCGTGAAGCGGGCGTCGTGTGGCGCGAAGATGCGTCGAACGCGACGCGGGATTATTTCCGCAATCGCATTCGCTACGATGTGCTGCCGCGCTGGCAGGACGCGGCGTGCGCGAGCGTGCTCGGTGGCGCGGCTTTGAGTCGCGAGCTGTGCGAAGAGGACGATGTGGCGCTGGAGGCGTGGCTGGCGGAGCTGAAAATCGTCGCGTCGGATACGAGGCTAGACCTGCGTCCGCTGGGCGGAAAGCCGCGTGCGTTGTGGCGGCGGGCGTTGCGCGGTTGGGCGCCGGTGGGAGCGTTGAGCCGCGCGGGGTTTGAGGAATTGCTGGCGCTGTGCGAGCGTGGGGCGGCGGGGCGCGTGAGCTTGCACGAAGGTTTCGCTGTGGTGGCGGAAGCGGTGGTTCGTTGGGAAGCGCCGCTGGTTTCTGGGGCGACGCCGTGGGCGTCGCTGGCATTACGCGCGGACTTGCCGGTGCAATTACCCGATGGGGCGACGCTGGTGGCGCGGCGCGTGATATTTGACGCGGCTTTGCTGCAACGCGTGCAGTCTGGCGGAGTCGATTGCACGCACGAGGCATTTCTCGGCGAGGTTGATTTGCCCTTGGTGGTGCGCGCGTGGTTGCCGGGCGACCGGTTTCGGCCGTTGGGCGCACCGGGATCGGCGAAGTTGCAGAATTTGTTCGTTAATCGGAAAATTCCTGTGGAACGACGCGGGGTACTGCCGGTGATTTGCGCGCCAGAGGGTGGGATTCTGTGGGTTCCGGGTTTTCCGCCCGCCGAAACCGCCCGCGTAAACGATCACACTGCCTTGGGCCTTCAATTGACTTATCTTGGCGGAACCTCCACCTTGCGCCCTTAGTCTATATTTCCTGATGTCTGATACCCGAAACGAAAAAAAACGCCGTCCTCTCAAGAACCTCCCACCGGAGCGCTTTCAGCCCAAGGTCATTTTGATCTGGCTTTGCGTGTTTGGCGCGATGGCCGCCTTGTATTATTTCAGTAATGGCAAGGTGCAGGCCCCCGCCTCGTTAAAGATTCAAAAGGTGGTCGAACTGGCTGAAAGTGGCAGTATCGCCAAGGGTGAAATCCGCATCGATCCTGCGGGTGGTAAGGATTGGGCTCAAATCGTGGGCGAGGTCAAAGAACCTGTACTGGATGGCGCCAACGGCAGTAAAGTCGCGGCCTTCCAAGCTTCCGGCCGTCTGACCGATGCTAACTTGGAAAAACTCCAGCGCTCCTCTGTGTTTGTGGAGCGTCCAGCGACCACGTTTCTCTCCTCGCTGGCCTCCAGCCTGATCCCGCTCGTGCTGATTATCGGCCTGCTCTATTTTCTCTTTATGCGGCAAATCCGCAGCGCCGGGCGTGGTGCGCTTAGCTTCGGCAAGAGCCGCGCCAAGCTCCTCACGCGCGACCGCGACCGTCTCACTTTCGCCGATGTGGCGGGTTGCGACGAGGCCAAGGAAGAAGTTTCCGAGGTCGTCGAGTTTCTCAAGGACCCGAAAAAGTTCACCAAGATGGGCGGCAAGATTCCGAAGGGCATGCTCATGGTCGGTCCTCCGGGCACCGGTAAAACGCTGCTCGCCAAGGCGGTGGCGGGTGAGGCCGATGTTCCGTTCTTCTCGATCAGTGGCTCCGACTTTGTGGAGATGTTTGTGGGTGTCGGTGCGAGCCGTGTGCGCGATATGTTTGAGCAAGGCCGCAAAAACGCCCCCTGTCTGATCTTCATCGACGAAATCGACGCGGTCGGCCGCCAACGCGGTGCCGGTCTCGGCGGTGGCAACGACGAACGCGAGCAAACCCTCAACTCGCTGCTCGTCGAAATGGACGGCTTCGACACCACCGAGGGCGTCATCATCATCGCCGCCACCAACCGCCCCGACGTGCTCGACAGCGCGCTCCTGCGCCCCGGCCGTTTTGACCGTCAGATTTACGTCGACCTGCCCGATCTCGTCGGACGCGAACAGATTCTCCGCGTTCACGCCCGCAAGATCGCACTCGCCGAAGACGTCGATCTCAACGTCATCGCCCGCGGCACGCCTGGTCTTTCCGGTGCCGATTTGGCCAATCTCCTCAACGAATCCGCCCTGCTCGCCGCCCGCCGCAACAAGAAGAAAGTCGAGATGATCGACGTCGAAGATGCGCGCGAGAAAGTGCAGTTCGGCCGCGAACGCCGCCGCGTGATGGACGACGGCGAGAAAAAGCTCACCGCTTACCACGAGGCTGGCCATGCACTCATCACCGCCGTGCTCGATGACGGCCTGCTGCCCATCCACAAAGTGACGATCATCCCCCGTGGCGGCAGCCTCGGCAGCACGATGTTCATCGCGAGCAAAGACATTCTCACCCAGGAAAAGAAACGCCTCGAAATCCGCATCGCCATCGGTTGCGGCGGCCGCATCGCGGAAGAGCTCGTGTTGAACGACATCTCCAACGGCGCGTCCGGCGACATCAAGATGGTCACCAAAATCGCTCGACACATGGTGTGCGACTGGGGCATGAGCCCGCTCGGTATGGTCGCCTACGGTGAGAGTAGCGACACCGTTTTCCTCGGCCGCGAGATCACCCGCAGCCAGGCCTATTCGGAAGAAACCGCGCGTAAGATTGACGCCGAAGTTTTCCGCATCGTGAACGAACAATATGCTCGCGCTACCGAGATCCTCGCCACGCGCCGTCCCGCACTCGACAAGGTCGCCCAGGCGCTCCTCGAACACGAGACGATCGAGGGCAAGCATGTGATGGAGATTCTGCAGTTCGGAGAGTTGCGCTCGCCCGTCGTGCGCGACATCCCGCCGCTGCCCAAGCAAACCGAGAATGGTGGAACCAAAAAACCCGTGGATAAATCGGCCCCCGGCACGCTCGGTGGCCCGGCTCCGGCTCCGGCCTGAGCGCTCGCTCGCACTTCATTTCCCAAGGCGCGGTTTATCCCGCGCCTTTTTTGGTTTCAACGTGTACCTGAGCCAATGAGCCTCGATCCCGCAGTTGGATTTGAACTGCGAAGAAGCAAAGAAGCGAAGTGCCCTTAATGAGCTACGGGGAACGTTTTGGTTCAATTTCCCCCATCACGCTCAACGATCCCTACACATCACTTTCTATGCATCCTTTGTTTCTTCTATACTTGGTAGTTTAATTGCGGTTTTTAAGAGTAGTTCTCTTCTTCTGCCGTTGAGGTTTTCCGAATCGAATGACCACTTCCGCCTCCACCACCGCCGTTTCCTTTTCTGCTCTCGGCCGTCGGGCCGAACAACCCACCATCGCCCATCTCATGTCGATGGCGCTGGAGACGCCCGGTCTTCTGTCGCTGGCGGCGGGTTTCACCGATAATAAAACGCTGCCCGTTGGCACGGTGCGCGACGCGGTCGAGGCACTGGCGCGGTCATCCGCCGATCCCGAAACACTCCAATATGGCACCAATCAGGGGCGTCCCGGTCTTCGGCGTTTGCTCGCGACGAAGCTCGCTGCTCTCGAACCCACGCTCGACCCCGAAGTGCTGACCCGTGGCACGCTGGTGACGAATGGTTCGCAGCAGGCGCTTTACCTCGCGATGCAGGTGCTGTGCGACCCCGGCGATATCGTGTTGGTAGATCGGCCCAGCTATTTTGTTTTTCTGGAAATGCTCGCCGGCCTTGGCGTGCAGGCGCGTTCGCTGCCTCTCGATGACGCCGGTCGGATCGACGGCGCGGCGTTGCGGCAGTTGCTCGCCGCGATGGAAGCGCGCGGGGAAACGAAGCGGCTGAAAGCCGTTTACTTCGTCAGCTATTTTTCAAATCCCTCGGCGCGCAGCCTCGACGAAGCGGAGAAAATTGCCGTGGCCGAAGCGCTCGGCGAACGCGACCTCATTGTGCCGGTGCTCGAAGATGCGGCCTATCGCGATCTGTATTTTCGCCAGCCCTACGCAGCGCGCAGCGTGCTCAGCCTGCCGGCGTGGGACGCGTTTCCAAAGTTTTACCTCTCCACCTTGACGAAGTCCTTCGCGACAGGGCTCAAGGTTGGCTACGGTTTTTGCAGCGACCGCGCCTGGTTGGAAAAAATGCTGCACGTGAAAGGTCATCACGATTTCGGCACGGCCAATTTCAGTCAGGCTGTGTTTGAAACCGTGCTCGCCAACGGCGGCTTCGAAGCGCAGCTCGCGCGCATCCGGCCCGCCTACGAGGTGAAAATGCGTGCGCTCCACGGCACGTTGTTGAGCGAAGGTCTGCGCGACCTCGGCTGGAGCTGGCCTGAGCCGACGGGCGGAATTTACCTCTGGCTAAAGACTCCCCCTGCGCTCGACACGTCGATGAACGCCGCGTTTTGCCAAGCCTGTGTTCGCGAAGGCGTGCTCTATGTGCCGGGCGATCTGTGTTTCGGCGATGAGCCGCCGCGGCATTTCGCGCGGCTGAGTTTTGGCGTGCTGGACGAGGCAGCGCTGGCCGTCGCGGCCCGGCGTTTTGTGACAGTGGCGCTACGATTTGCGTGAAACACCGATGCGCTTAACTTCGGCCTTGGAATCGAATCTTCTTCACAACAGTTTAAGTGTATAAACCTATGAAAATCTGCTGCATCGGTGCTGGTTACGTCGGTGGCCCAACGATGGCGATGATTGCGCTGAAAGCGCCCGACATCGAGGTGACGGTGGTGGATATGAACGTGGCGCGCATCGCCGCGTGGAACTCCGATACGTTGCCGATTTATGAGCCCGGTCTCGACGACGTGGTGAAAGAGCGGCGTGGTAAAAATCTCTTTTTTTCCACCGATGTGACGGGCAATATCATCAAGGCCGACATCATCTTTGTTTCCGTCAACACGCCGACCAAAACCTATGGCGTCGGTGCCGGCCGGGCCGCGGATTTGCGCTATATCGAGTCGGTCGCACGCACGATTGCCGAAGTATCGACTACCTCCAAAATCATCGTTGAAAAATCGACGATTCCCGTGCGCACCGCCGAGGCCATCAAGGAAATCCTCGCGGCCAACACGCGCGGACTGAAGTTCTCCGTTCTCTCCAATCCCGAGTTTCTCGCCGAGGGCACGGCCGTCGCCGATCTCTTCAATCCCGATCGCGTGTTGATCGGTGGCGAGCGCACGCCCGAAGGCGAAGCCGCCATGCAAACGCTGGCCGATGTCTACGCGCGCTGGGTGCCGGTCGAGCGCATCATCAAGACGAACCTTTGGTCATCGGAACTTTCCAAACTCGTCGCCAACGCCTTTCTCGCGCAGCGCATTTCCTCGATCAACTCGATCTCCGCGCTTTGCGAAGCGACCGGCGCCGACGTCGATGAAGTGGCCAACGCCATCGGCAAGGATAGCCGCATCGGCCCGAAATTCCTCAAGGCCTCGGTGGGCTTTGGTGGTTCTTGTTTCCAGAAAGACATTCTGAATCTCGTGTATCTGTGCCAGCACTTCGGCCTGCCGGAAGTTTCCGCTTACTGGGAGCACGTCGTGCAGATGAACGATTATCAAAAGCGCCGTTTTGCCACCAAGATCGTGGGCGCGCTCTTCAACACCGTGGCCGATAAAAAAATCGCGGTGCTCGGTTTCGCTTTCAAGAAAGACACCAACGACACGCGCGAATCCGCTGCGATCAATGTCGTGCGCGATTTGCTCACCGAACAGGCCAACGTCGTTGTCTACGACCCGAAGGTGCCAGCGCATGAGATCGTCGCCGACACGCTGGGCAAGGGTAACGCGAATCCGCGTCTCATTGTGGCGAAGAGCGCCTACGAAGCTTGCGCGGGCGCGCACGCCATCGTGGTCGTGACCGAGTGGGACGAATTCAAGACGCTCGACTACGAGAAAATCTACGCGGGTATGATGAAACCGGCATTCCTCTTTGATGGTCGCAATATCATCGACCTCACCAAGGTCCGCGCCCTCGGCTTCCGCGCCTCCGGTATCGGCAAGTAAGGACGGAGGGCTCTTCGCCCTCCCCGGTGGCATTTTTAAAACGCGGCTGTATTCTTTGAGCGTGTTTGAAAAATAAAAACGCCCTGCCGCTGGCAGCAGCAGGGCGGACCGTGGGGCGTTTCGTTTCCTAGACAAGCCGCGCGACTCCGCGCCGGTGGAGTGGCGGTGGTTTAGTTCTGGGCGACCAGATCCGCTTCCAAGGCTTCTGCTGGTGCTGTCTCTGGGGCGAATGCGGGGAGGAACTTGGCGTGAGCTTTCTTCAGATACGTTTTGGTGTTTTCGTGCTCGGCGTCAGTGGCGAGTTGTGTGCCTAGGAAGTGGAGGCGGCTGCGGGCTTCGCTCAGGACGTCCGCCCAGGATTTGGCCGATAGGGTGTAGTTGGCTTCGGCGTGTGGGCTGCTTGGGGCTTGGATTGCGGCGTCGATATCGAGGGCGAGGGTGAGAAAGGTCCAGCGTGTCTTGGCACCGTGAAACCGTTCATCGGCGGCTACGGCTTGCGCGTAGCTTTCAAACTGTGCGAGCGCGTGTGCATCGAGTTTTTGCGATGGGCGCTTGAGGTCGACCACGAGGCAGGCGTATTCGCCGTCGCGCGTTTGCACGATTTTTTGCAGCAAGAGATCGGTTCTGGCTACTTTGCCTTCAGCGGCCTCGGCTGGCGTCAATTCATCCTTGCGCGCACCGAGGAGCGAGAGGTGTTTTTGCAGCACCTTTTCAAGTTTGGCGTCGCTGCGGGCGTGGGTGAATGCTTCGTTGAAGAGCCAGGTTTCCTTTTCGAGGAGCTTGAGCAACTGCTCCCGTCCGCGGAGTGCTTTTCGGGTGTCCTTGGCGGAGAGAAGTGGTTCGAGGTTTTTCAGGAAATCGAGGCGGTGGGCGACGACTTCGGAGGTTTGCACGAGCAGGGGGAGTGGCGTTTTTTTGAGCAGTTCCTCCATGCCGTCGAGCGCCTCTTTTTTGAGGCCAAGCACGTCGCCGAGGATTTTCTGCAAGGATACCGGGTTTTCGCGCAGGGCTTGGGCGAGGAGGCGGAAGATGAAGCGTTTCGAGGCGGAGTCCGTCTCGGCAAATTCGGGGAGGTGGGCCTGGACGTTGATGGCGACGATATCGAAGATCTGTCGCTCGGCTTGTTCGAGCGGGGTGAGCACAGTCATTTCTTCGAAGGGGTAGATGTTTTCTTCTTTCCACCACGAGATGGCTTTGGACAGGTCTTCCGCTTCGCGTCGTTTAAAATATTTTTTCAACTCTTCGCGGGCTACTTCGACGAGGGCGGCGACGTCGGGGTTCATATCGTCAAGTGCGAGCTCATGTTGTTGATCCAGATTTTGGATGACATCGCAGTGCAGGTAGGCCGTGAAATGCAGACCGGGCGCACGCACGGCGGAGCCGAGTTTGATCTCGTGTACGGAGGCGCCTTGTTCGTTGCACAGGTGGAGGGTGCGGTCGACTTTGGACTTCCATTCGATCACGCGGAGCGAGGGGCGTGTCAGTCGGTTGTCGGAGAGTTGTAGCTCGCCGCAGGGCAGATCTTCCGCGCGGTCTTGCACGGTTTTTGGATCGAGCAGCGTGCCATCATAGTCGAGGACAACGTGGGGGTGTTTGGTGAGGTAGTTGGCGTATTCTTTGGTCACTTCCTGCGCGGCGTAGGAATAGATTAATGAACCAAATTCCTTGTGGAGATTTTCGATAATGACCTCGGTGCCGCACCGGGCGCCAGCGCCAGCGGGGAGAGGATCGCTGACGTCAAAGGCTTTCAAGGCAGAGGAAGAGCCTTGGATGCGATAGGTGACCAGGGTGCCATCTTGCCGGTAGGCGGTGGTGTTCCAAGTGATCAGGCTGCCGAGGCTGAAGCCGCAGAAGCGGCCTTTGCCGTTTTTGCCGTGTAAATTTCGCCCGCTGGGGGTGCGGAATTTACCTTTTTTCCAGCTGTCGCCCAAGTTGCCAAAAACGGCATTGGCATGGTCGAAGTTGATGCCGGTGCCATCGTCGCTGATGCGGATGCGTTCGATGGTGTCGAGCATGTTGCGATCGAAGCGAATCGAGACGCGTTGGGCATCGGCATCCAAGCCGTTCCAAATGATCTCAGCGAGTGCGAGCAGGGGGCGGCTGGCGACCGTGAGGGATTGCAGGTGATCAAACGAAAGATTGACGGGAATGGTGGAAGCCATGGGTGCGTGAAAGCTCTTTTGTAGCGTGGTTGTTGACGGGAAAACGAGAAGCAGAGCAGGTGCGCATTCTTTGTGGCAAGTGTTTTACCGGGTTAGATTTCGGACGCTCGAGCATGGTAGTCTGAAGAGCGAAAATAAATTGCGTGGGGAGGTGGATTCACGCGGACAGAAGCATTCATCGGCGTGACGATTCGGCCTTGATGAGGAAGTGAATTCGACGACCGCAGCCGTTGAGCTTAAAGGAAGGCCAGCGGTTGATACGCTTTGCCGAGGACGGTGGCGGCGGGGCATTGCAGCCACCGGTCGAGCACGGTGGCGTAGACTTGGCGAAAGTCAGTGCTGAACGCTAGGTCTTGGTTGCGCTCCAGCTGCAGCGACGGCGGCGTGCCGTGGAGGTCGCCTTTTACGCGGGAGCCCATGACGAAGAGCGGCGCGGCGGTGCCGTGATCGGTGCCGTGGCTTTCGTTTTCCATCGGGCGGCGGCCGAATTCGGAGAAGGTCAACGTCATGACTTGGTCATCGAGTTTGTGCGCTTCGAGGTCTTTTTGAAACGCGCTGAGGCCTTCGGAGAGTGTGCGCAAGAGGTTCGCGTGGGAGTTGAGTTGGTTCGCGTGGGTGTCGAAACCGCCGAGCGAGACAAAGTACACGCGGGTCGAGAGTCCGGCGGCGATGAGAGCGGCGACATTGCGCAGGGATTGGGCGAAGGGATTTCCTGGATACGCCTGGCCGGGCTGGTAGCCGCTGAGGACTTTTTGCACGCGGGCCTCGGTCACCAGAGCGTCCATCATCGTCTGCTTGAGGAAGGAGGCGTTGGCGTTTTCAGGCGTGGGCTGGTGGACGAGAGCTTCGAGGAGGGCGAGGTTGCGGCGGTTGTCGCCGCGGCTGAATTGGTTCGGGCTGAGGCCGAAGGTCGGGTGGGCGTGCTCGGCGAGGAACGCGCCGGGAACCTCGTTGCCCAGATGAACGGCGGGGGGATCGGCCGGCGCCGCCGGTGCGCCGGTGCAGGTGTTGTCGAGAAAACGGCCGATCCAGCCGGTAGGGATAACTCGATCGCTGTCGCTGGCGGTTTCCCAGATGTCGGTGGAGCGAAAATGGCTGCGGTTGGGGTTCGGGTAGCCGACGTTTTGCACGACGCTGAGTTTGCCGTCGTGGGCGAGAGCGTGCAGCGGCGCGCAGGCAGGGTGGAGGCCGAGCGTGTCGTTGAGGCGCAGGACCTGATCCTTCGGCACGCCGAGCGCGGGGCGGAGGCGGTAGTAGTTGGCGTCCTCGAAGGGGATCACCGTGTTCAGGCCGTCGTTGCCGCCGGCGAGTTGAACGAGGACGAGGATGCTGCGGTCTTTTTCCGGCGCGGGCGTCGCGGCGAGCGTGGACTGCACGAGGAAATCGGGCGCGAAACGGCTGAAGGCAAGCAGGCCGATGCCGCCGCTGGTGAGGCGGAGAAATTCGCGGCGCGTGGTGGGCAGGAGGTGCGAGGGGTTTTTCATGGCGCGGGCTCCGCTAGCAAAGTTGGTATTCGGGCGATTGGAGGAGCGTGACGGCGGCGAGGCGCAGGCGTTCGAGCGGCTTGGCTTTCAGGCCGTTGTCGGAGAGGAAGCGTCGCACTTCCAGGCGAAAGGCGGCGTCCACTTTCCCTGGGAGAAACGTGTCGATCAGGCGGTCTGCGGTCTGCTCGGCGGAAAGGCCGTCGTAGGACTTGAGCCGTTCGGGATCCAAGGTGAAATGGCTACGGCCTTCGGTTCGGGCGGCGGCGAGCTCGGCTTGTTCGTCGGCGTTGAGCAGGGCTTCGTTGATCGGAGAGAAGAGCGATTGCACGAGCTGGCGGCGAGCGCTGAGCGTGGAGGAGTTGATCCAATGGCGTCCGCCAAGCCAGCCACGGACGTTGGGCGGGATGAAAAGCGCCTGGCCCATCTGACGCAGCGCGCCGAGGAGCGGACGCGGCAGCGGGGCGACGTCGAGTTGCAGGTCTTGCACGAGCCCGAGGTAAAATTGCACCGGGCTTTTGATGTAGTTGCACCGGTAGGACGCGTCGAAGAAGAGGCGGCTGCCGAAAAAGCGCAGAGCGAGCGCGCGCAGATCGTAGTGGTTTTTGCGCCACTCATCGCCGAGCGCCTGAAGTTGCGCGGCGGGCAGCGGCTCCTCGGTGAGATAAAACCGAACCATCTCACCGGGGAGAAAGGTGCGGGCAGCGGGCTGGGCGTAGGCGAGCTCGATGATGTTATTGCCGGAGAAGTTGCCGGTGTGGCCGAAGACGGTCTTTCGGCCGTTGTCGTGCTGACGCGGGACGAAGAAATATTCGCCGAAGCGCTGGCGGTAGCCGGTGAAGGCGCGCGCGGCGTCCTTGATGTCCTGCTCGGTGTAGTGGCCTTCGCCGAGGAGAAACAGCTCGAAGAGTTCGCGGGCAAAGTTTTCGTTGGGCGCGTCTTTTTTGCTCTCTTGCAAATCCAGATACTGGACCATGGCGGGTGAGCGCGACACGGCGCGGGTCAGCGCGGGCGCGGAGCCGAGGCTGTGATTGCGCAGCGCGGCGTGGTGGAGGTAAAGCAGCGCTGCGTTGTGAACTTTTTCGAAGCTGACGACGTAGATATCGCTCAGGAAAAGCGTCCATTTCTCGACGGCGGCGCGGGCGGGAACGGCGGCGAATTGCAGCCAGCGGACCGCCATGTCGGCCATCGCCTGTTGCGAGCGGTCGCGCGCCTCTTTTTGCAGGAGGCGTTTGTCCTCGGGCGCGGCGGTGCGGAGGCGCTGGGCGAAGTCAGGCGTGTCCTCCTGGAGATTGGTGATGAGTTTCGGTTTCGGAAACTCGGCGGGCGCGGTGGACGGGAAGAGGCGTTCCAGCGTGGCGGTCAGGCCTTCTTTCAACGTAAGGGTCACGGCCTCGGGCCGGGCGGACCAGCCGGTGCGGCGTAGCAAGTGCCGGGCGGCGTCCTCGTTCCACTCAGTGGCGGGTAGCGGTTGCCAGACGTCGGAAGCGGTGGGAACGGGAGCGGCCGGGGCTGACGGGCTGGCATGGTCCATGCCGCTTTAGACGGGGCTGACGCGAGTTGGTTTCGCTGCGGCTTGGAAATACTTCGGTGCGCCGTCCGTTCGTCCGATGCCAAAGTAACCTAATAGGTTACTTTGGCATCGGGGCGAATCGCCTGTGCGGGGGTGGCTTGCGTTCGATACGTACGCTCGGTTTTTAGTGGTCGAATCGCGTCTGAGGTAGGGGACGCTGTTTTGACGCGGTGGCCTAGTTCGCCTCATGCGCGGCGGATTATGGCGGATTAAGGATAATCCGCCTTACCGCTGAGCAGATGAGCCGGTTCGCGGATGCGACGGCGAAGCTATAGCCCGAGCTGCGTTTTGTAGATGCGGGGGACGCGTTTGGAAATGGAGCAGAGCGTTTCCCAGGGGATCGTGTCGGCCCAGCGGCTGAACTCGGTGATCGTAATTTCGGCGCCGGCTTGTTTCCCGGCGAGCACGGCTTCGTCGCCGCAGTTCACTCCGGGCACGTCGGTGATGTCAACGATCGTCTGGTCCATCGTCACGCGGCCGAGCACGGGGCAACGCACGCCGCGGATGATGACTTGGGCGCGGTTGCTGGAGGCGCGCTGGATGCCGTCGGCATAACCGGCGGTGAGCACGGCGATGCGGGTGTCGCGTTTCAATGTGTAAGTGCGCCCGTAGCTGACGGTGTTGCCCGCGGGCAGATCTTTTACGAGACCGACGCGTGTTTTGAAACTGAATACGGGCTCAGTGCGGACTTGCGCGAGGAGTGCGCCGGTGCTCGGCAGAATGCCGAACTGGAGCAGGCCGATGCGCACGGCGTTGAAGGGGCCGGCGCTTTCGAGGGTTTCGAGGCCGGCGCTGTTGTCGGCGTGGATGAAGAGCTGGTCGAGGCGTATGCCGGTGCAGCGTTGCAGGGCGTCAAGGAAACGTCGGCGCTGTTCGGTGGTGAAAGCGGGGTCGTCGTCAGGGCTGGAAAAATGCGTGTATACGCCGGCGAGTTTGACGTGCGGGGTGGCGAGGATTTCGGCGTAGAGGTTTTCTGCCTGCTCGTGCCAGACGCCGACGCGGCACATGCCGGTGTCGATTTTCAAATGGATCGACACGGGGCGGCCGCTGGCTTGACCGACGGCGTTGAGACGTTGGACTTCCTCGCTCGAGGAAACGGTGGCGGTGAGATCGTAGTCGGCGACGTAGCTGACTTCATCGGGCAGCAACGGGCTGAGCAGCAGGATCGGCCAGCCGGGACCGAGTTCGCGCAACGCGGCGGCCTCGGCGATATTGGCTACGGCGAAGAGATCGGCTCCGGCGTGCATGAGGCGCGCGGCGGTCTGTTGCAGGCCGTGGCCGTAGGCGTCGGCTTTCACGACGGCGACGTAGCGCATGTGGTGGGGGAGCGAGGCGCGGATGAGACGCAGGTTGCGCTCGAGAGCGGCGAGATCGATCTCGGCCCAGCAACGGAGCGGCAGGCGGGAAGAGGCGTGCATAGTTAGGAAGGTGAGGGCGCGCGGTGAACTTGGGGCGTCCATGTTTGGTAAACCGGTTCTTCGTGGAGAAAGGCGTCGGGTTCGGACGCGGCGTAAAACAAGTCGGCTTCGGCGAGCGGCGGCAGCAGCGTGGCGAGATGGTACGAAGTGATTTTCACGGCGGCGGGCAACGGCGCCCAGTGGCGGAATCCCTCGGGCATGACGAGCTCGCCGGAGAGTGCGGTGGACAGCAGGCGATGGAGGTTGGAGCTGGTTCCGGTGGCGTCGACAGCGACGTGATGCCAGGCGTCGCGGCGGGCGTCGGCGATCACGGCAAAATCGCGCCGGCCTTCGACTTGAGCGAGCGAGCGAGCGACGACGGTGAGGCCGCAATACGCGTAGGCCGGGCGGGCGCGCAACACCTGCCATGTGCGGAGGGCGACGGCGGCGGTGCGGATGCCGAGCACGGAGCCGGGGCCATCGCAAAAAATGAAGGCGTCGACGGCGTCGAGCGCGAGACCGGCGCGGGCCAGCACGTCGTTGACGCTGGTGAAAATCTGTTCGCCCGCCTCACCGGGTTTGGTGCTCCACACCGGTTCGTGGTTTTTGCGCAGCAACGCCGTCTGCACATTGGCGGAGGCGGAGTCGATGAGCAGAAGCGTCGGGTGCGTGTCGAGGAGTTGGCGAAGGGACGGCATGGACGGACGATGGTGTTGTTATTTAGACAACACGATGGCCGCAGCGATGTCGAAAGGGATTCTTTGGCGGTTGCACTCAGTGGCTCTAAGAGTCTGTTCAAGATCTAGCTTGAGCCGGTATTTGGAAGTCTGATACAGAGAGAGTGA
>Ga0209181_10002822_pt1 | contig 27857 bp, 33 predicted proteins | sample MAT05_FD_187208 | JGI IMG/M metagenome (GOLD analysis project Ga0209181, IMG submission 187208) | Freshwater microbial communities from Lake Fryxell liftoff mats and glacier meltwater in Antarctica - MAT-05 (SPAdes) (version 2) | ecosystem: Environmental > Aquatic > Freshwater > Ice > Liftoff...
TGCGTGAGCTGCTGGACAAGTACGACTTTCCGGGCGACGACACCCCGATCATCCACGGCAGCGCCAAGCTGGCGCTCGAAGGTGACACCGGCGTGCTGGGTGAGCAAGCCATCATGAAGCTGGCCGACGCACTCGACACCTACATCCCCCAGCCTGAGCGGGCGGTGGACGGTGCCTTCCTGATGCCGGTTGAGGACGTGTTCAGCATCTCGGGCCGTGGCACCGTGGTGACCGGCCGTATCGAGCGCGGGATCATCAAGGTCGGCGAAGAAATCGAGATCGTCGGCATTGCCAACACCCAGAAGACCACCTGCACCGGCGTCGAGATGTTCCGCAAGCTGCTCGACCAGGGCATGGCTGGCGACAACGTCGGCATCCTGCTGCGCGGCACCAAGCGTGAAGACGTGCAGCGCGGCCAAGTGCTGTGCAAGCCGGGCAGCGTCAAGCCACACACCCACTTCACGGCAGAGATCTATGTGCTGTCGAAGGAAGAGGGCGGCCGCCACACGCCGTTCTTCAACAACTACCGCCCGCAGTTCTACTTCCGCACGACGGACGTGACCGGCGCGGTCGAGTTGCCCGCCGACAAAGAGATGGTCATGCCTGGCGACAACGTCAGCATCACCGTCAAGCTGATCGCCCCGATCGCGATGGAAGAAGGCCTGCGCTTCGCCATCCGTGAAGGTGGCCGTACGGTCGGCGCCGGCGTGGTCGCCAAGATCATCGCCTAAGCCTTGCATGGCCCGTCGGCCCGGGGCCCTGTGCTCCGCGCCGGCTTAATCGCTCTTTTTCAAGGACAAGTCATGCAAAAGCAAAAGATCCGCATTCGCCTGAAGGCGTTTGACTACAAGCTGATCGACCAGTCGGCACTCGAGATCGTGGAGACCGCCAAGCGCACCGGCGCCATCGTCAAGGGCCCCGTGCCCCTGCCGACGCGCATGCAGCGCTTCGACATCCTGCGCTCGCCGCACGTCAACAAGACCTCGCGCGACCAGTTCGAGATCCGCACGCACCAGCGCCTGATGGACATCGTTGACCCCACCGACAAGACTGTGGACGCGTTGATGAAGCTCGACCTGCCGGCCGGCGTGGACGTAGAAATCAAGCTGCAATAAACCAGTCGGCAGTCCGCCTGCTTGCGGGACAACTCGCAAGCAGGCTATACTGCAAGGCTGTTCGGCGACCGCCCAAGACCTTGGGCTGAGTTGCCGGCGGTAAACAAGCACGGGATCAGCAGTTTTGGCTGTTGACCGAGTGCCTGATACCAAAACCATCCCCGGCCAATCGATGTCGGGTGTTTGAAACAAAGGCCTCTTCCCATCAACGGGATCGGGGGCTGGAGAAAAGCCATGACGACAGCTGCAGCCAGCTATCGCCTCGGTTTGCTGGGCCGCAAGGTCGGCATGATGCGCATTTTCACGGACGATGGCGACGCCATTCCCGTGACCGTGCTCGATGTGTCGAACAACCGCGTCACCCAGGTCAAGACCGAGAAGACCGACGGCTACAACGCCCTGCAAGTGGCGTTCGGGTCGCGCAAAGCATCGCGCGTGACCAAGCCAGAAGCCGGCCACCTTGCCAAGGCAGGTGTGGAATCCGGTGAAATCCTGCAAGAGTTCCGTGTGCCTGCCGACATCGTCGGTCAGTACGCGCCCGGCGCCACCGTGCCCGTGTCGCTCTTTGCAGTGGGCCAAGCCGTTGACGTGCAAGGCACGTCCATCGGCAAGGGCTTCACCGGCACGATCAAGCGGCACCATTTCAAGTCGCAGCGCGCCTCGCACGGCAACAGCCGTTCGCACAACGTGCCGGGCTCGATCTCGATGGCGCAGGATCCGGGCCGTGTGTTCCCGGGCAAGAAGATGTCGGGCCACCTCGGTGACGACACCGTCACGGTGCAAAACCTCGACATCATCCGCATCGACGAAGCCCGCCAGCTGTTGCTGGTGCGCGGCGCGGTGCCGGGCTGCAACAGCGGTTTTGTGACCGTGCGGCCGGCCATCAAGGTCAAGGCCAAGAAAGGAGCCCTGTAATGCAACTCGAGCTCCTGAACGAACAAGGCCAGGCAACGGCCAAGTTTGACGCGCCGGACACCGTGTTCGCCCGCGACTACAACGAAGCCCTGGTGCACCAGGTGGTCGTGGCCTACCAGGCCAATGCCCGCCAAGGCACCCGCGCCCAGAAGAACCGCGAAGCGGTGCATCACAGCACCAAAAAGCCTTGGCGCCAGAAGGGCACCGGCCGCGCACGCGCTGGTTCCACCTCGTCGCCGCTGTGGCGTGGCGGTGGTCGCACTTTCCCGAACAGCCCTGACGAGAACTTCTCGCACAAGGTCAACAAGAAGATGTACCGCGCCGGCATGGCCGCGATCCTCTCGCAGCTGGCCCGTGATGGCCGCCTGTGTGTGGTGGATTCGATCTCGATCGAAGCGCCCAAGACCAAGCTGCTGGCTGCCAAGTTCAAGGCCATGGGCCTGAGCTCGGTGCTGGTGATTGCCGATGTCGTGGACGACAACCTGGCGCTGGCCTCGCGCAACCTGCCCAATGTGCTGGTGATCGAGCCGCGTTACGCCGATCCGCTGTCACTGGTCTTCTACAAGAAGGTGCTGGTGACCAAGGCCGCGATCGAGCAGCTCAAGGAGATGTTCGCATGAGCCACGGTGCAATGAATCTCAAGTTCACCGAAGACCGTCTGGCCAAGGTGCTGGTCGCGCCGATCGTGTCCGAAAAGGCCACCCAAGTCGGCGAGAAGCACAACCAGGTGCTCTTCAAGGTGCTGCGCGATGCCACCAAGCCCGAGATCAAGGCCGCAGTTGAACTGCTGTTCAAGGTCGACGTGGTGGGGGTGTCGGTGGTCAACCAGAAGGGCAAGACCAAGCGCTTCGGTGGCCGCATCGGCCGTCGCGACCATGCCCGGAAGGCGTATGTGTCGTTGAAGCCGGGCCAGGAGCTCAACTTCTCCGGGGAGGCTGCGTAAGTCATGGCCGTCGTCAAAGTAAAACCCACCTCACCCGGCCGCCGTGCCGTGGTCAAGGTGGTGCACAAGCACCTGCACAAGGGCGCGCCCGAGGCTTCACTGCTCGAGCCGCAAAAGCAGAATTCCGGCCGTAACAACAACGGTCACATCACGGTTCGCCACAAGGGCGGTGGTCACAAGCACCACTACCGCGTGGTCGACTTCGTGCGCAACAAGGACGGCATTCCGGCCAAGGTCGAGCGCATCGAATACGACCCGAACCGCACTGCCCACATCGCGCTGGTCTGCTACGCCGACGGCGAGCGCCGCTACATCATCGCCCCGCGCGGTCTTGAGGTGGGTGCCAAGCTGCTCTCTGGCGCCGAGGCGCCGATCAAGGCAGGCAATACGCTACCGATCCGCAACATCCCGGTGGGCTCGACGATCCATTGCGTCGAGATGCTGCCTGGCAAGGGCGCGCAGATCGCACGCTCGGCCGGCACCTCGGTGACGCTGATGGCGCGTGAGTCGGTCTACGCCCAGGTGCGTTTGCGCTCGGGTGAAGTCCGCAAGATCCACATCGACTGCCGCGCGACCATCGGCGAAGTGTCGAACGAAGAGCACAACCTGCGCCAGTATGGCAAGGCCGGTGCCATCCGCTGGAAGGGTATCCGCCCGACCGTCCGCGGTGTGGCGATGAACCCGGTGGACCACCCTCACGGCGGCGGCGAAGGCCGTACCGGCGAGGGCCAGGCCCAGGTGTCGCCGTGGAACACGCTCACCAAGGGCTACCGCACTCGCAGCAATAAGCGCACACAGAGCATGATCGTGTCGCGGCGCAAGAAGTAAGGCATCCATCCATGGCACGCTCACTCAAAAAAGGTCCCTTCGTGGACCACCACTTGCAGGCCAAGGCTGAAAAAGCCGTGGCCAACAAGGACAAGAAGCCGATCAAGACCTGGTCCCGTCGTTCGACGATCCTGCCTGATTTCATCGGCCTCACGATCGCCGTTCACAACGGCAAACAGCACATCCCCGTGTACGTGTCCGACCAGATGGTCGGCCACAAGCTCGGTGAGTTCGCCATGACCCGCACGTTCAAGGGTCACCCGGCGGACAAGAAGGCCAAGAGGTAAGGGGCACACGATGGAAACCAAAGCAATCGTGCGTGGCGTACGCCTGTCGGCCGACAAGGGCCGGCTGGTGGCCGACCTCGTGCGCGGCAAGAAGGTGGACCAGGCGCTCAACATCCTGGCTTTCACCCAGAAAAAGGCTGCCGGCATCGTCAAGAAATGTCTGGAGTCCGCTATCGCGAACGCCGAACACAATGACGGCGCCGACATCGACGAGCTCAAGATCACGTCGATCTACATCGAGCAGGGTGCCACCCTCAAGCGTTTCTCGGCTCGCGCCAAGGGCCGTGGCAACCGCATCAGCAAACCCACCTGTCACATTTATGTGACGGTCGGTAACTGAAAAGGCTGAAGCAACATGGGACAAAAAATCCATCCGACTGGCTTCCGCCTGTCGGTTACCCGTGCCTGGGCCTCGCGCTGGTACGCCTCACGGCGCAACTTCGCAGGCATGCTGGCTGAAGACCTCGATGTTCGTGAGTACCTCAAGAAGAAGCTCAAGAACGCCGCCGTCTCGCGCGTGCTGATCGAGCGCCCCGCCAAGAATGCCCGCATCACCATTTTCTCGGCACGGCCGGGCGTGGTGATCGGCAAGAAGGGCGAGGACATCGAGAACCTCAAGGCCGAACTGACGCGCCGCCTCGGCGTGCCGGTGGCTGTCAACATCGAAGAAGTGCGCAAGCCCGAGATCGATGCCCAGCTGATCGCCGACTCGATCACCCAGCAGCTCGAAAAGCGCATCATGTTCCGCCGCGCCATGAAGCGCGCGATGCAGAACGCGATGCGTCTGGGCGCGCTGGGCATCAAGATCATGTCGTCAGGCCGCTTGAACGGTATCGAGATCGCCCGCTGTGAGTGGTACCGCGAAGGTCGCGTGCCGCTTCACACCCTGCGTGCCGATATCGATTACGGCTTCTCCGAAGCCAAAACCACCTACGGCGTCATCGGCTGCAAGGTCTGGGTCTACCGTGGTGATCATCTGGGCCGCGGTGACGCACCCGGTGCCCGCCCTGAAGGCCAGGACGATGACCGTCGGCCACGCCGTGGCCCGCGCCCCGGCGGCCCGGGTGCGCCGGGTGGTCCGGACCGCCGCCCTGGTGGCCCGCGTCCCGGCTCGGACCGGGGTCCCCGCAGCGATGCGGCCCCCAGTGAGGCCCGGCCGGCTGAGATGGGTGCCGATGGCAAGCCAGTCGCCAAGCGCGTGCGCAAGGTGCCTGCGCCTGGCACCGGCGCTGCATAAGGAGTTACAAACATGCTGCAACCAGCACGTCGAAAATTCCGCAAGGAACAAAAAGGCCGCAACACGGGTGTCGCCACCCGTGGCGCGAATGTGTCGTTTGGTGAATTTGGTCTCAAGGCCACCGAACGCGGCCGCATCACGGCCCGCCAGATCGAAGCCGCTCGCCGGGCGATCTCGCGTCACATCAAGCGCGGTGGCCGCATCTTCATCCGCATCTTTCCGGACAAGCCGATCTCCCAGAAGCCCGCAGAAGTGCGGATGGGTAACGGCAAGGGCAACCCGGAGTACTACGTGGCTGAGATCACGCCAGGCAAGGTGCTCTACGAACTGAACGGCGTGCCGGAAGCGCTGGCCCGCGAGGCGTTTACCCTCGCGGCTGCCAAGCTGCCGCTGCGTTGCACGTTCGTCACGCGCATGCTCGGCGCATGAACACGGGGCAAACCATGACCAAAGCATCAGATCTCCGCGCCAAGGACGTTGCGGGCCTCGAAAAAGAGGTCACCGACCTCTTGAAGGCCCACTTCGGCCTGCGCATGCAAAAGGCCACGCAACAGTTGACCAACCACAACACGCTGGGCGAAACCCGCCGTGACATCGCTCGCGCCAAGACCATCCTGGCCGAGAAGAAGAAGGGAGCCGCCAAGTGAGCGAAGCCCAAACCAGCGCTGTTGAAGTTTCTGCAGCGCCCCAAGCCGCTGTAGCCGCTGTTGTTGCCGCGCCTGCCACCAAGAACACCCGTACCCTCGTGGGCCGGGTGGTCAGCGACAAGCGCAACAAGACCGTCACCGTGCTCGTCGAGCGCCGCGTCACGCACGAGTTGTACGGCAAGATTGTCGGCCGATCGCGCAAGTACCAGGCCCATGACGAAAAGGGTGAGTACCACACCGGTGACAAGGTCGAGATCGCCGAAGGCCGGCCGATCAGCAAGACCAAGTCCTGGGTGGTGACGCGCTTGCTGCAAAAGGCCGGCTTGGTTTAAGCGGTAGCTGCAAGGGGCTTTCTAGCCCTGCGCCAGCCCTGAACGGTCGGAACGCTAGGATAGTGGCGTCCGGCCGTTTTCCGTTGTGGCGGCAGGCCGCGCGTTGGCTTCTGGCCGCACCCCGACGCCGAGACTTGCCGGCCTTTTCTGGCCACCTCCGAGTACCTCAAGGACATCAACATGATCAAAGTAGGCGACAAGCTGCCAGCCGGCGCACTCAATGAATTTGTCGAGATCGAAGGCAATGGCTGTGCCATCGGCCCGAACAGCTTCGACATCGCTGCCGCCAGCAGCGGCAAGACCATCGCGTTGTTTGCGCTGCCAGGTGCCTACACGCCCACCTGTTCGGCCAAGCATGTGCCCGGCTATGTCGCCAACGCCGATGCGCTCAAGGCCGCCGGGGTGGACGAGATCTGGTGCGTGTCGGTCAACGACGCCTTTGTGATGGGCGCCTGGGGCCGCGACCAGCACACCCTGGGCAAGGTGCGCATGATGGCCGACGGCAGCGCCGACTTCACCAAGGCCACCGGCCTGACCTTGGACCTGACGACGCGTGGCATGGGCCTGCGCAGCAACCGCTACTCGATGCTGGTGGTCGATGGTGTGGTCAAGTCGCTCAACGTCGAAGGTCCCGGCAAGTTCGAAGTCAGCGACGCGGACACGATGCTCAGCCAGGCCAAGGCGCAACAAGCTTGAACCTGCAGGCCTGAACAGCAGGTCCCCGCAGTACCTCGGGTTTTTACGGCAACAGCGCTTGACAGGCGCTCTGACTGCCGGCCATAATCAACGCTTCGCCGGAAAGCCAGCTTAGGCAACGCCCAAAGCCACTTTCCGGATCCGCCCAAACAAGAAGGCGCGCACTCTGTGATGCGCGCCGGATTGACGGGCCCAAGACTGACCGACTTGTGTGATGCGTGCCTTCAAGGCGCGCGCAACAAGACGGGACAAGTTGGGGACACAAATGATCCAAATGCAATCGCGACTCGACGTCGCTGACAACACTGGCGCCAAATCGGTCATGTGCATCAAGGTGCTCGGTGGCTCGCGGCGTCGGTATGCCGGTATTGGCGACATCATCAAGGTGTCGATCAAAGAGGCCGCACCGCGTGGTCGCGTCAAGAAGGGCGAGGTTTACAGCGCCGTTGTTGTGCGCACCGCCAAAGGCGTCCGCCGCCCGGACGGCTCACTGGTCAAGTTCGACGGCAATGCCGCCGTGTTGCTCAATGCCAAGCTGGAGCCGATCGGCACCCGCATCTTCGGCCCGGTCACGCGCGAGCTGCGCACCGAGCGCTTCATGAAGATCGTGTCGCTGGCGCCAGAAGTGCTGTAAGCACCTGGCCGCATCTAGCCAAAGGACTCAAGAGCCATGAACAAGATTCGCAAAGGCGACCAGGTCATTGTTTTGACCGGCCGCGACAAGGGCAAGCGGGGCGCCGTGGCGTCGCGTGTCGATGATGACCATGTCATCGTCGAAGGCATCAACATGGTTAAAAAACATGTGAAGCCGAACCCGATGAAGGGTACGACGGGTGGCGTGGTCGACAAGACGATGCCGATCAACCAATCCAATGTCGCGATCTACAACGCCGCGACGGGCAAAGGTGACCGGGTAGGCGCAAAGATTCTTGCCGATGGCAAGAAAGTGCGTATCTACAAGTCCACCGGCGCAGAGATCAAGGCCTAAGGCCAAGGAAGACTGGGGATCCACATGGCTCGTCTGCAACAGTTTTACCGCGAAAAGGTCGTTCCCGATCTGGTCGCGAAGTTCGGCTACAAGTCGGCAATGCAAGTGCCGCGCCTGACCAAGATCACGCTCAACATGGGTGTGAGCGAGGCGGTCGCCGACAAGAAGGTCATGGACCACGCGGTCAGTGACCTGACCAAGATTGCCGGTCAAAAGCCGGTGGTCACCAAGTCGCGCAAGCCTATCGCTGGTTTCAAGATCCGCGAGAACCTGGCCATCGGCTGCATGGTGACACTGCGCGGTGTCCAGATGTATGAGTTCCTGGACCGCTTCGTGACCATCGCGCTGCCGCGGGTTCGCGACTTCCGGGGTATCTCCGGTCGCTCGTTCGACGGCCGTGGCAACTACAACGTCGGCGTGAAAGAGCAGATCATTTTCCCGGAAATCGAGTACGACAAGATCGACGCGATCCGGGGCATGAACATCAGCTTCACGACCACTGCGCAATCTGACGACGAGTGCAAGGCGCTGCTGTCGGCCTTCCGCTTCCCGTTCAAGAACTGAGGTGACCTGTGGCTAAACTTTCCCTCATTCAACGTGAAGAAAAGCGCGAGAAGCTCGTCGCCAAATTCGCCAAGAAATACGCTGAATTCAAGGCCATCTCGAACGACGCCAAGAAGTCGGACGAAGAGCGCTACCTGGCACGGCTGGAGCTGCAAAAGCTGCCCCGCAATGCCAACCCGACGCGCTTGCGCAACCGCTGTGGTCTGACGGGCCGACCCCGTGGCACGTTCCGCACTTTCGGCCTCGGCCGCAGCAAGATACGCGAACTCGCTTTCAAGGGCGACATTCCCGGTGTCACCAAGGCCAGCTGGTAAGCGGCTCGAGCAGGAGAATTCACAATGAGCATGAGTGATCCCATCGCCGACATGCTGACTCGCATTCGCAATGCGCAGTTGGTACAGAAGGCGGTTGTGTTGATGCCTTCGTCGAAGGTCAAAGTCGCTATCGCCCAAGTCTTGCAGGACGAAGGTTATATCGACGGTTTCAAGGTCAAGGTCGACGGCGCCAAGAGCGTCCTCGAGGTGGTCTTGAAGTATTACGCCGGCAAGCCGGTGATCGAGCGCATCGAGCGTGTCAGCCGTCCTGGCCTTCGGGTCTACAAGGGCTGCGACGCGATTCCGCAGGTCATGAACGGTCTGGGTGTGGCGATTGTCACCACCCCCAAGGGCGTGATGACCGACCGCAAGGCTCGCCAGACCGGTGTCGGTGGCGAAGTGCTTTGCTACGTGGCCTGACCGGCGAAGGAGAGACCCAAATGTCCCGCGTTGGAAAGATGCCGATTACCGTCCCGCAAGGTGTGGACGTAGAGATCGCCGCTCACCAGATCATCGTCAAGGGCGCCCTCGGCACCCTGACCCGTGCAGCCAATGCACTGGTGACGGTTGAGAAGAATGGATCGATCATCACCCTGGCCCCGGCCAACACCAGCACCGAAGCCAATGCGATGAGCGGCACGATGCGTGCGCTGATCAACAACATGGTCAACGGTGTGAGCAAGGGCTTCGAGAAGAAGCTGAACCTGGTGGGCGTGGGCTTTCGGGCCCAGGCCCAAGGCGCCAAGCTCAACCTGCAGATCGGGTTCTCGCACCCGGTGGTCAAAGATATGCCGGCCGGTATCACGGTTGCATGCGCCACCCAGACCGAGATCCTGATCAAGGGTGCAGACCGCCAAGTCGTCGGACAGATCGCCGCAGAAGTTCGCGCCATCCGTCCGCCCGAGCCCTACAAGGGCAAGGGCATCCGCTACGCCGATGAGCGCGTGGTGCTGAAGGAAACGAAGAAGAAGTAAGGGGCAACAAAAATGCTGACCAAGAAAGAACAGCGCCTGCGTCGCTCCCGCCAGACCCGCATCCGCATCGCCAACCAAGGCGCGGTGCGTTTGTCGGTCTTCCGCTCGAACCTTCACATCTACGCCAGCGTCATTTCCGACGACGGCCTGCGCGTGGTGGCTTCGGCCTCGACCGCCGAGAAGGAAGTCCGCGAGCAGATCGGCAAGGACAAGGGTGGCAACGCCTCCGCTGCCGCGATTGTCGGCAAGCGGGTGGCAGAGAAGGCCATCGCCGCCGGTGTCTCGAAAGTCGCCTTCGACCGCTCTGGTTTTGCGTACCACGGCCGCGTCAAGGCGCTGGCTGAGGCTGCACGTGAAGCCGGCTTGCAGTTCTGAGCGCCGCACTGACAGAAATCAGGAATAAGCAACATGGCAAAGTTTCAACCCCGCGCCCAGACCGAAGCCAATGAGGACGGTCTCAAGGAAAAGATGATTGCGGTCAACCGCGTCACCAAGGTCGTCAAGGGCGGCCGTACGCTGAGCTTCGCTGCGCTGACCGTGGTCGGCGATGGCGATGGCCGCATCGGCATGGGCAAGGGCAAGGCCAAGGAAGTGCCGGTCTCGGTCCAGAAGGCCATGGACGACGCCCGTCGCGGCTTGTTCAAGGTGGCTTTGCGCAACGGCACCGTGCACCACAACGTGCGCGGCGAGCATGGCGCGGCCAAGGTGTTGTTGGCACCTGCGCCTCCCGGCACCGGCATCATCGCCGGCGGCCCGATGCGTGCCGTGTTTGAAGTGATGGGTGTCACCGACATCGTCGCCAAGAGCCTGGGTTCGAGCAACCCGTACAACATGGTGCGTGCCACGCTGGACGCACTCAGGCGCTCGACCACCGCTGCCAACGTGGCAGCCAAGCGCGGCAAGACCGTTGAAGAAATCTTCAACTGATCTGGCGCTGAGCTGTACCAGAAGTAGCGCTTACGGAGAACACCATGTCGGACACGAATCAAGAAGTATCGAAAGAAAAGCTGACCCTCAAGGTCAAGCTCGTCAAGAGCCCGATCGGCTGCAAGGCCACGCACAAGGCGACGGTCCGCGGTCTGGGCCTGCGCGGTGTCAATAGCGAGCGTGTGCTCGAAGACACGCCGGCCGTTCGCGGCATGATCAACAAGATCGCGTACCTGGTCGCTGTGCTGTAAAGCACGCCACCAGACGCAAGGACTTCAACATGCAACTCAACACCATCAAGCCGGCCGCCGGCTCCAAGACCGCTCGCCGCCGTGTTGGCCGTGGCATTGGTTCAGGCTTTGGCAAGACTGCGGGCCGTGGCCACAAGGGCCAGAAGTCTCGCGCCGGTGGTTACCACAAAGTGGGCTTCGAAGGCGGCCAGATGCCGCTGCAACGGCGCTTGCCCAAGCGTGGTTTCAAGTCGCAAAACTTGAAGTACAACGGCGAAATCAACCTGAATGACCTGCAGATGCTGGGTCAGGACGAGGTTGATCTGGTCATGCTCAAGGCGGCACACCTGGTCGGTCAGCTGGTCAAGCACGTCAAGGTGATCAACACCGGCGAGCTGACGCTCAAGGTGATGCTCAAGGGCATTGCGGCGACGGCTGGTGCCAAGGTGGCCATCGAGGCCGCCGGCGGCTCGCTGGTCTGACTCTCGGCTTAAAAGGTCATCGTTTTGGCAACTTCAGCTAACCAGCTGGCCAAGAGCGGCAAGTTCGGCGACCTGCGTCGTCGGCTTGTGTTTTTGCTGCTGGCCCTGGTGGTCTACCGGCTCGGTGCGCACATTCCCGTTCCGGGCATTGACCCCAACCAGCTGCAACAACTTTTCAAGGGCCAGCAGGGCGGCATCCTGAACTTGTTCAACATGTTCTCGGGTGGCGCGCTGCAGCGCTTTACGGTGTTTGCGCTGGGGATCATGCCGTACATATCGGCGTCGATCATCATGCAGTTGATGACCTATGTCGTGCCGACGCTCGAAGCCCTCAAGAAAGAGGGCGAGTCGGGCCGCCGCAAGATTACGCAGTACACCCGGTACGGCACCTTGGGCTTGGCGTTGTTTCAAAGCCTGGGTATTGCGCTGGCGCTTGAGGGTTCGGCTGGTTTGGTGCTGCACCCAGGTTTTGGGTTCCGCATGACGACGGTGGTGAGTTTGACCGCCGGCACGATGTTCCTGATGTGGTTGGGTGAGCAGATCACCGAACGCGGGTTGGGCAACGGTATTTCGATCCTGATCTTCGGCGGCATTGCAGCGGGTTTACCGGGTGCGATCGGCGGTTTGTTCGAGTTGATCCGGACGGGCGCCATGAGTATCGTTGCTGCCATTCTGATCATTGGCGTGATGGTGTTCGTGACCTTTGCGGTGGTGTTCGTTGAGCGCGGGCAGCGAAAGATCTTGGTCAATTACGCCAAGCGCCAGGTGGGCAACAAGGTCTACGGCGGGCAATCGTCGCACCTGCCGCTGAAGCTCAATATGTCAGGGGTGATTCCGCCGATCTTTGCGTCGTCGATCATCTTGCTGCCGGCGACCGTCGTGGGCTGGTTTGCTACCGGTGAGGGCATGCGGTGGTTGAAGGATATCTCCTCTGCGTTGTCGCCTGGCCAGCCGATTTACGTACTGTTGTATGCGGCGATGATCATCTTTTTCTGCTTCTTCTACACCGCGCTGGTGTTCAACAGCAGAGAGACGGCGGACAACCTCAAAAAGAGCGGCGCGTTCATCCCGGGTATTCGGCCAGGTGAGCAGACCGCCAAGCACATCGACAAGATTCTTTCGCGCTTGACACTGGCTGGGGCGATGTACATCACGGCAGTTTGTCTGTTGCCCGAATTTTTGGTCCTGAAGTACAACGTACCGTTTTATTTCGGCGGCACATCGCTGTTGATCATCGTGGTGGTGACGATGGACTTCTGGGCCCAGGTTCAGAGCTACGTGATGAGCCAGCAGTACGAATCGTTGCTGAAGAAGGCCAACTTCAAGGCAAGCTGATATTTTGCATTCAGGCGGCGCAGGTTGCATCCGACGCCTTTTTATTTGAGTCGCGCTGACATTCCGCACAGTTCGGATTAAGCGCTAAAGGAGAAGACGATGAAAGTCTCTGCATCGGTCAAAAAGATGTGCCGGAACTGCAAGATCATCCGCCGCAAAGGTGTGGTTCGTGTGATCTGCACCGACCCGCGCCACAAGCAGCGCCAGGGCTGAGCCCCGCCGCCGCATCTAGCAGATAGAGGAATACCATGGCACGCATTGCTGGCATCAACATCCCGCCGCACAAACACGCTGAAATCGGCCTGACGTCGATTTTTGGCATCGGTCGTACCACAGCGCAGAAGATTTGCGTCGCAGTCGGTATCGACTTGTCCAAGAAGATCAAGGACCTGACCGACGGCGATCTCGAAAAGATCCGGGACGAGGTCAACAAGTTGACGATCGAGGGCGACCTGCGCCGCGAGATCTCGATGAACATCAAGCGGCTGATGGACCTGGGCTGCTACCGCGGCCTGCGTCATCGCCGTGGCCTGCCGATGCGCGGCCAGCGCACGCGCACCAATGCACGCACCCGCAAGGGTCCGCGCAAGGGCGCTGCAGCGCTCAAGAAGTAAGCCCCGAACACCGCTGACCGAGATATTCAATGGCCAAAGCACCTGCCAATACCGCGGCACGCCGCGTGAGCAAGAAAATCCGCAAGAACATTGCGGACGGTATTGCCCACGTGCATGCCTCGTTCAACAACACCATCATCACCATCACTGATCGTCAGGGCGGCTCGCTGGCCTGGGCGTCGTCGGGTGGCCAGGGTTTCAAGGGCTCGCGCAAGTCGACGCCGTTTGCCGCCCAGGTTGCCGCTGAAGTGTGCGGCCGCGCTGCGCAAGAACAGGGCATCAAAAACCTGGACGTGCGGATCAAGGGCCCCGGCCCGGGTCGTGAGTCGTCGGTGCGTGCCCTGGCTGCGCTGGGCATCCGGATCAACTCGATCAGCGACGTGACGCCTGTGCCGCACAACGGTTGCCGGCCGCAAAAGCGGCGCCGCATCTGAGCTTGCATTGTCAGGGGCGATTGCGCCTCTATAATCAAAAGTTTTCCGTCCGCCGGCGGGTGCTCAGCATCTGCCGGCAATTTCGTTGAGGTTTCATTGTTCGATCCGCGTCCTTGTTGCACAAGTCGCTGGTCGGCATTTGACCTTTGCGATCAAGCCCACCGTCTGAGCGACAGCAGCACCGTCCGCCAGACTCGCGCGACCTAGCCTCGCGTCAGATATTCAAAGAGGACAAACCGTGGCACGTTATCTGGGACCCAAGGCCAAACTGGCCCGCCGTGAAGGCACCGATCTTTACCTGAAGAGCGCCCGCCGCTCGATCAGCGACAAGTCCAAGTTCGAGACCAAGCCGGGCCAGCACGGCCGTACTTCGGGTCAGCGTACCTCCGACTTTGGCCTGCAACTGCGCGAAAAGCAGAAGGTCAAGCGCATGTACGGCATCCTGGAGCGCCAGTTCCGCCGCTACTTTGCCGAGGCCGAGCGCCGCAAGGGCAACACCGGTGCCAACCTGTTGTTCTTGCTGGAGTCGCGTCTGGACAACGTCGTCTACCGCATGGGTTTTGGTTCCACCCGTGCCGAGGCCCGTCAGCTGGTGTCGCACCAGGCGCTGCTGGTCAACAACAAGCCGGTCAACATCCCGTCGTACCTGGTCAAGGCGGGTGACGTGATTGCGGTGCGCGAGAAGTCTAAGAAGCAGTTGCGCGTGACCGAGTCGTTCAAGCTGGCTGACTCCATCGGCATGCCTGATTGGGTTCAGGTTGATGGCGCCAAGCTCGAAGGCTTGTTCAAGAAGGTGCCGGACCGGGACCAATTTGGCGCCGAGATCAATGAGTCGCTGATCGTCGAGCTGTACTCACGTTAATTTGGCACTGAACAGACGCTGACGCGCGGCCGCATGGCTGCTGTGTCCACCCTTGTGCAGGCTTGCCGGGCACGGCACGAGGTGTTTTTTGCCCGGCATGGTCCGTCAGCCTTATCGGTGTAACGAGCCGAGGGTATTGAGAGGAACAGGATTCGATGCAAACCAATCTGCTGAAACCCAAAGCCATCCACGTTGAACCGCTGGGCAACAACCGCGCCAAAGTCACGCTTGAGCCGTTCGAGCGGGGCTACGGCCATACGCTGGGCAACGCGCTGCGGCGCGTGCTGCTGTCGTCGATGGTGGGTTACGCTCCAACCGAAGTGACCATTGCGGGCGTGCTGCATGAGTACTCCACCATCGACGGCGTGGCCGAAGATGTGGTGCACATCATGTTGAACCTGAAGGGCGTTGTCTTCCGTCTGCACAACCGGGACGAAGTGACGCTGGTGGTTCGCAAAGAGGGTGAAGGCCCAGTCACCGCGCGCGACATTCAGGTGCCGCATGACGTCGAGATCATGAATCCCGAGCACGTCATCGCGCACCTGGCGCAGGGCGGCAAGCTCGACATGCAGATCAAGGTCGAAAAGGGCCGCGGTTATGTGCCGGGCAACATGCGCCGCTACGGCGATGAGCCGACCAAGTCGATCGGTCGCATCGTGTTGGATGCGTCGTTTTCACCGGTGCGTCGCGTCAGCTACGCGGTCGAGAATGCCCGCGTCGAGCAGCGCACCGACCTCGACAAGCTGGTGATGGAGATCGAGACCAACGGCGCCGTGTCGCCCGAGGAAGCGATCCGCGCGTCGGCCCAAATCCTGGTTGAGCAGTTGGTGGTGTTCACCGGTCTGCAGCCCAACGAAGGCTCGGTGGTGTTCTCGCCGGACCGTCCGAAGGACAATCATGATCCGATCTTGTTGCGTCCGGTTGATGAGCTTGAGCTGACCGTGCGTTCGGCCAACTGCCTGAAGGCCGAGAACATCTACTACATCGGCGACCTGATTCAGCGCACCGAGACCGAGTTGCTCAAGACGCCCAATCTGGGCCGCAAGTCGCTCAATGAGATCAAGGAAGTGCTGGCTTCGCGCGGGCTCACGCTCGGCGCGCGGCTGGAAAACTGGCCGCCGCAAGGCCTGGACAAGCGCTGATCCAGCGCTGAGATCCGACACCGCCGGCCGTTTGGCCTGAGTGCAAGCCCCGGTACCTGACACGGCCGGGGTTCAATAATCAAGAGGTATCACCATGCGTCACCGTAACGGACTCCGAAAACTCAACCGCACCAGCGAACACCGCGCCGCCATGCTGCGCAACATGTGTGTCTCGCTGCTTCAGCACGAAGCCATCAAGACCACGCTGCCCAAGGCCAAGGAACTGCGCCGGGTGGTTGAGCCCTTGATCACGATGGGCAAAAACCCGACGGTGGCCAACCACCGCTTGGCATTCGCCCGTCTGCGTGACCGCGACATCGTGATGAAGCTGTTCAAAGAAATTGGCCCGCGCTACCAGACCCGTCCGGGCGGTTACACCCGCATCCTGAAGATGGGATTCCGGGTGGGCGACAATGCGCCGATGGCTTTTGTCGAGTTGGTGGACCGGCCGGATGTGGCGGTCGATGCCGCTCCGGACGTCTCCGGCGATTGAGCGTTTGGCGCCGCGGGCCGCGCGCCAGTGCCACGAAAGAGCCAGCCCCTGTGCTGGCTTTTTTTCGCCTGTACTTTTTCCGTAAAAAGCCGTTGTGCAGTTGCGGGTTTGGAACCTCCTCCCGCATCGAGAGTCAGCCCGTCATGCCCGCCACGATGCCTGCCGCTTTGATTGATTTGTTTTGCTTTCTAGCCTTTGCCCTCCGGCGTATCGGTGGGGCGCTTCTGTTGTGTTTGCTTGCTGCCGCTCCCCTGAGGGCGGCTGAAGACTTTCTTGCGCCGGAACAGGCCTTCAAGGTGAGTGCACGCCTGGTTTCTGCTGAGCGTGTAGAGGTTACGCTGCGCGTAGCCCCGGGCTATTACCTCTACCGCGATCCGTTCCGCTTCAGCGCAGTCGGTGCGCAGCTTGGTGCGGCCGAGATTCCTGCTGGAAAGCAGAAGTTTGACGAGAACTTCCAGAAGACGGTTGAGACCTATCGGGGCGAGTTGCGCATCGGCTTGCCGGTGGGTGCGACAAAGGCGCCGTTCGCGCTGACGGTGGTGTCGCAAGGTTGCGCCGATGCGGGGCTGTGTTATCCGCCGATGAGCACCGAGGTGCGACTCGATCCAGCAGTCTTGTTGACAGCAGGGGTTGCGCCAACGCCGCCTGGCGCCTCTCAGCAAGGCTGGTTCGACGGCGCGCTGATGGACCGCGTGCTGCTCGGCGGGGCGCTCTGGCAGGTGATCGCGTTTTTCTTCGGCATGGGCGTCTTGTTGTCGCTCACGCCGTGTGTGCTGCCGATGCTGCCGATCCTGTCGTCATTGATCGTCGGCGTGGAGAGGCAGCCTTCACGCCGGCGTGGGCTGGCCTTGGCTGCGGCCTACTCTTTGGGCATGGCCTTGGTGTACACCGCCATGGGTGTGGCCGCCGGGCTTGCTGGAGAGGGGTTTTCGGCGGCCTTGCAGACGCCCTGGGTGATCGGCGGGTTTGCGGTGATGTTGGCGGTTTTTGCGCTGTCGATGTTCGATGTGTACGAGTTGCGGTTGCCTTCGCGGTTCACGGGCCAGCTGACCAGCCATTGCAACCGCTTGCCGCCCGGCCGTGTGCTGGCCGTGTTTGCGATGGGCGCTGTGTCAGCTCTGATCGTCAGCCCCTGTGTTACCGCCCCCCTGGCCGGCGCGCTGCTGTTTATCAGCCAGAGCGGCGACGTGCTGCAGGGCGGTGTGGCCTTGTTTGCAATGGCCGCCGGCATGAGCGTGCCGCTGCTGCTGCTCGGCGCCTCGGCCGGCCGTTGGGTGCCCAAGGCCGGTGCCTGGATGCATGGTGTCAAGCGCTTCTTCGGGCTGATGATGTTGGGTGTTGCACTTTGGGTCGCACAGCCGGTGTTGCCCATCGCCTTCGTGCTCGGGCTCTGGGGCCTGTTGTTGTTGTTGACCGGTTTCCTGCTCAAACCCTTTTCTGCACCGGTCCACCACCGCCACGTCCTGCGCACAGGCCTGCAGCGCGCGCTAGGTGTAACCGCGCTGACGCTGGGCGTTGTGCAGGTGGTAGGTGCAGCGTCGGGCGGGCAAGATCCCTTGCGCCCTTTGGCGCATTGGGGTTCAGGCCAGACCAGCGTCGGTGCAGCACCCGCGTTTCAGCCTGTGCGCAGCGAGGCCGAGCTGGACGCGGCACTCAGAGCCGCTGCTGGCCGGCCCGTCATGCTGGACTTTTATGCAGACTGGTGTGTGTCCTGCAAAGAGATGGAGCGGTTCACTTTCAGCGACGGTTCGGTTTCATCGCGATTGGCGCCAGTGCTGCTATTGAAGGCTGATGTCACGTCGAACACCGAGATGGACAGGGCGCTGTTGCGCCGTTTCAAGCTGTTCGGGCCACCCGGCACCCTTTTCTTCGATTCACAGGGCCAGGAGATCGTCAGCGCAAGAGTGGTGGGTTTCCAGGGTGCGCGGCGGTTCGGGGAATCGCTTACCCAAGCCGGGCTGTAAGGTTCAAAGCCTCCTGGACTTGGCTTGTGGCGCAACAAGTTCGCTGCAATGCAGCAAAGCAACGGTATCCGTGCTACAATTGATGCTTCAGTCGCGGGGTGGAGCAGCCTGGTAGCTCGTTGGGCTCATAACCCAAAGGTCGCAAGTTCAAATCTTGCCCCCGCAACCATAGATTCTCGATCAAAAACAACAACTTACGAATCGGCCGAAAGCCGCCCCAATGGGCGGCTTTTTGCTTTGTGACGAGGTTTGTGACGAGGTCTGTGTCGTCACACGAGCTGAGGCGGGGCTGAATGACCATTGGGATCTGTGACGGCTCCGGGACCCTCGGCGAGCGCAGCGATGGCCCGCTGTGACTCGCCAGCCGATCTGACGCCCTGGTCTGAGATGCGCGCACGATCCTCTCTATCCAGAGCCTGCGACTAAGAGCCACTGCCGAGACGTCGCCGGGGCTCCTCAATTGCGTGGTCGGTGGCCCCTTGATCGGGCCCTTGCAGCACATGTCCCGATGGTGGCTTGCATCTACGAAGCCAAGGCGCTGCTTCGATTCCCTTCAAGAGCAGAGTTTGGGCGCTGCGTCATAGACCATGGAGAATGGACCTGCAAGGGAGAAGGGTCTATGAGCCAAACGGATTCGCAAGCGGTGGGTGACTTGGTCAACCCGCCCGCGGCGGCTTGGGTACGGTTTCTCAGGAGCTACGGGCCGACACCAAACAACCTGACCATGTTCGACGAATACGTATCGAACGCACTAGGCCGTGCAAAGGTTGCGCCAATCACGTTGTCTACACCGCTGCTGGATGCGATGGTTCGCCACATCGAGTCTTCGGTTCCCGGTTCGCTCCTGATTGCGGGTACCGCTGGCGATGGCAAGACTTACCACTGCCGCTCGCTGTGGGCGCGCATTGGCGGTGACCCCAAAGCCTGGGCAGCGAAGGGGAACGTGAAAGAGCATCGCCTGGCTGATGGCCGATTGGCGGTGTTCATCAAGGACCTTTCCGAGTTCAACGGCGAGGAAAGCGACCTGCCCTTGCAGCGGTTGGAAAGGTCAGTGCTCGGCGGAGACGACTCGGAGATCGTAGTTCTGGCTGCCAATCACGGCCAACTTCTTGATCGACTCCGCGATCTGGGAAGGAGGCAGGATCGCCTGCATCCACTGCGCAAGCCCCTACAAGAGCGCTTTCTTCAAGCCGGCCCTGCGCCCGATCGGCTGGCAGTCTTCGACCTGAGTCGATCCACCGGCCGCGGCACATTTGACGAAATCGCCAGTGCAGTCGCCGGTCACCCCGAGTGGGACAACTGCGCGCGCTGCGCCTTGAAGGTTGGCGGCAAAGTCTGCCCGATCGATGAAAACCGCCGTCGCCTCCTCGGGGAAGCTGATGGAGGGCAGCTCGCCCGCCGGCTCGGCGACTTAGTCGAGATCGCCCGCCTCAACGGGCTGCATCTGCCGGTGCGCGACCTGCTGGCCCTTTGCTCCAACATGGTCTTAGGCCACGCGGATGCGAAGCTGGCCAAGGAAAACCTGATGACCTGCGCGGACGTACCCAGAATCCAAGAAGGGGGGCATAACGGCAAGGCCAGCGTCTATGCCAACGCCTTCGGCGCGAACCTGCCCAAGCGCAGGGCCTCCGACCGCCCGGTCTTCAAAGCCATGGCGAGCTTCGGCGTAGGCGAGGAGACGACCAACGCGGCCGATGGCCTGCTGGTCTACGGCAAGGACGACTTGCGGCTACAGGAGGACTTCGCGCGCCTAGTGGCTGTCGACCAGGTCTATGGCGCAACGGCTGAGTTTCGCGCGGCGCAAGACGCCTACCTCGAGGGCCATGAAGGTGCGCGCCTGGAAGGCGGATCAACCGAGTTCATGAAGATGTTGGAGGACCAGCGCCGCCGCCTCTACTTCTCTCTGCCTGAGTCTGAGCCGGGCTATCCACGCTGGTCGATGACGGCCTTCCGCTTCGCAGGCGACTATCTGAACATCATCGAATCACTCAAGGCCAAAGGACCCGTGAGCGACGCGACACGCGGGCGCATCGCCCGAGGCCTGAACCGAGTCATGACGGGCCTGCTCTTGGAGAACGTCGACCGCATCTTCATCGCCAGCTCCGGCGGCTTCACTCAAAGCCGTGTGAGCGTGCTCTGCGACCACGAGACGCCATCGCGCAGGCAGGGCGGGGTGGGCATGGCCATCAAGCTCGACCAAGATACCGGCCGCCCGCAGCTTGATGTCTCGCTAGCGCCTGGGCCTGGCAACTCTGTTGCCTTTGAATTGACGCCCATCCGACATGAGTTCCTCTCGCGTGTCGCCGAGGGAGCGCTGCCGGCAAGCTTCTCCAATGAGTGCCTCGAAGACTTTCTGGCCTTCAAGGCGAAGCTGCTGCGCAAGGCAGAGATCGTTCGCAAGGCAGGCTTTGCCGGTGACGACGACGAGGCCAGCGGCGAAGCCTCAGCCTTGACGCTCAACTTCATCGAAATTGAGCCGGGAGGCCGCGGCTTCGCCCGCCCCGTAACGGTTAGGGCCCCGGCATGAGCGAGATCCTCAAACGCCCCGAGATCAAGAGCGTCGACTTCACCGTCGACGAGAACATCTGGGGCCACCGCCTCTACGATGAGCAGCTCCCGCATTTGACGGTCCTCGAGTTCTTAGGCGCGCTGGGCTCAAACCTGGACAAACCACTGCGTCCGCACGAGGGCCTCGGTGGTGCCTTCAAGTTCCAGCCTCAACGTCAGGTTCGCCTGCGCGGGCTGCTCTTCAACAACCCCTACGTCGAATCCATCTCCGAGAGCGCGCAGCCCGATGAGGAGAAATGGCGGCAGTGGTTCGAGCGTTTCGCCCAAGGCTCGACCGGCAATGGTGATGGTGCCGGCGACATGGCCTACCTCCGCCATTCGTTCGCGAACTTCGATGACTTCGCCAAGGCGGTGGAACTGTTGCGTTCGTCTTCCTTCGAGTCGCGAAGCAACAAGCGCTGGAGCTCCAAGTTCGTCTTCCCCTTCGGCCCTGACGCTCTCTACGAGGACTTGGAGATCGACTCCAAAGGCAAGATGAGCAACGATCGGCGCTTCTTCGCCCGCACCGGTGAGTTGCTCTACATGATGCTCACGAGGGCCAAGCGCGGCGCCGAGCTTGGCGACTTGTTGGCCAAGCGCCTCTTCGATCGCGAGGCGCCCATGAATCGGCTCGCCCGCGCCATGCAAGGCGTGCCGCAGCGGGCCGACGACTCCCGGCAGTCGGGCTACCTGCCTGAGGCTGCCAACCCGCGCTTCGACCAGATCTGCGAAGACTGGCTGTCGATCCTGGCCAAGGACATGCCGATCTACGACGCCTTGGAGCATCTGATTGCCATCTCCGGCCTCAACATGCTGCTCTACTTCCTCGAGCGAGCCAAACGAGCGGCAGGCGACGACGATCCGGTCGAGATCGTCTGCGAGATCGTCTCCAAGGAGCGCACGAAAGTCCGGGCACTCTCCGGCGACAGCTACCAGCTCAACCAAGGCCTGCCCGCCAAGGCGGTGCGGGCCTATGTCGAGTCCATCCGCATGGACGCCCTCTGGGTCAAAGCCGCTTCTAGCGAGTTTCCCGAAGCTGAGCGCGTGAGGCTCATGCGCGAGCGCTTCCAGTGGCCGTCGGCTGATGGAGGTGACGATGAGGACTATTCAGGTGAGAGCCCGGACGTGTTGGTCGGCAAGCTTGCCGAGCTCGCTCTGGCTCGCCATGAGCAGCACGTCGGCAAGATCCATGCGTCCTGGTCGCGGGCGATAGGCCTGGGCTCGCGGCGCCTTTCGCGGCGCACGCGCTATGCGCCCAACGACCGGCTCTTGAAGTCGATCGTGGTAGCCATCGTCGATGACCGCATGCAGTTCGACGAGTTCCTGGCCGAAGCCAAGCGTCGCTACGGCTTGATCCTTGGCGACGCCGAGGGCGCGCGCCTGCTCAACGCGAAGCTCGTCGACCAAGAGGAGCTCAGCGAGAACCGGGACAACCTGGAAGCTCGACTCGTCGGGCTGGGTCTCGTCCGCAGGCTCTCCGACTCCTGCTCGTTTGTTGAAAACCCGTTTGCGTTCAAGGGACAGGCCGCATGCTGACCGACCGCATCATCGGGCGCGTCGGCGCGGACATCCTCGCCAAGCGCATTTCCAACCCTGGGCAGCCGGGGGATTCCGCCGCGCTTTTCCGGCTTGACAAGCTCTCGTCGAACCAGATCGCGGCGGTGGCGCGGGCGATCCTTGCCAATCCCGACCTGCTCGCCGGCGTGGATCTCATGATCCCCAAGGCTTTGGTCGATGGCCAGGATCTACCGCCCGAGATCCTGATCTCGCACAACGCCGGCTACGTCCGCAACAACGCCGCGACCGCCAAGGCGGCAATCCTCACGGCCAACGGCAACGAGCACAACTTGGCCGACACGCTCGGCCACGTAATGGCCATCGGCGCCAAAGAGATGCGCGGCGACCCGGAGCCTTGGGTCGAGGCCACGCTGCATGCCGGCGGGCTATCGCCCGTGCCGGACGACCGCTTAGTCTTTCATGCGGCCCTGGGCGGCTTGCTAGCTTCTTCCGAGCTCTCTCTCGTCCAACTCGGCGAGTTCTGCGCCGAAATTCTTGGGGCCATGTCCACACGGGGCTTGGCCATCCGCGACGCCGTGGGCTTCGCCCTGCCGCGCGCGGGCCTGCCCCGCGATAGCGCTCTCTTCTCAAATACCAAGAGCTTCGGGGCACTTCGGAAGCCTTGGCAGAAGGCTTTCGCCAAGCTCTACAGCCAGCGTGCGCCGCTGCTCAAAAAGCTCCGCCAGAACGGCCAGCCGCTGGATCCCGAGGAGTTGAGCGAGCGCATCGCCGCTAACGCTGCCGAGATCGCGGAACCCGCGCGCCTGGCGCTTGACGCCTTCGCCGTGGCCCCCGCGGGGGACCAAGACGCCGCGACCGCTCTGGCCCAGTTCGAATGGGAGGCCGATGGCGTCTACCTTGCCTTCGACAAGCCCAAGGAGAAGCAGCTTGGTTTGGCCGTAGCCACAGTCCGCTTCTTCGACCACGACTGCGACCAAGAGAACTCGTTGGGTCTGGATGGCCGCAAGCTCTTGGAGGACTTGAAGTCGCGCGAGCGTCGCTCCGACTTCACCGAGGACGACGAGGAATTCTTCGTCAAGCACCGCCGGCTGCTCGAGCAAGACGCCAAGCTCTGCGCCCGTTGGGAGAAGGCCCTCTACGGCAAGCCTATCGAGTGCAACGACTTCTTCGATGGCTTCGCTCGCGTGGTCAACAGCCTGCATGCGGGCCTGCGCGACGCGGAGGGCGATCGGACCCTGCGCTTCACCGTGGCCAAGGGCCGCAAGGAGTGGCGCGAGCGCTTCAACTACGACGCCGGCAGCTACTTTTCGGCGATGTATCGCGGCTTGAAGGAACTCATGGGATCCAAAGCCGAATGGAAGGTGGAACGCCTCGGCAACGCGAGCCTGCCCGACCCGCTGTTCGACTACGAGGCCTTCCTCGCCAAGGAGAAGGAGCTTCGCAACGATAAGAAGAACAAGGTCCGCGCGAATTCGTCGCTCTCGCGCGTAGCCTTGCAGATCAAGTTCGACGTCGCCCTGGTCCAGGTCTCCAAGGACAAGGAGACTGTGATTGCCAAGACCCAGCTCCTATGGAGCTACAAGCCCACTTCCATCGGCTTGTCGATGGTCGCCGACATGCGCCGCCTGCTGGAGAAGGGCGCGGTCGGCTGCACAGAGGTTCCGCGCCGACTGGTGAGCAAGAAGGGCGGGGTGCAGAACGTCTCACTGCTCGACACCGGCACCCTGGAGGCCACCTACTCCACAGACGCCGGCTCACTCGTGCCCGCCGCCAACAAGCTACGCAGCATGCGAGCCGACATCAAGTCTCGGATCAAGGACCTGGCGGAGGGCGGATACCTCACTCCGTCGCAGCGCGACGAGGTCAAGGCGTCCTGGGATAGGTTTGAAGAGGACTACATCAAGGCGATGGAGGACTTCGTCTCGATCGGGCTGCACGGTGAGGCGGTCATGCTCCAGGCCGAGTCCTTCGGCGCATTGATGTCGACCCTCATGTCGCAGGCTCGAGGCGATGTTTCCCGCTCACGCCTTGTTTCGGAGATCCTGTCGATCGGCACTGCCCGCGTGGCCGGCGACAACCCCGCGTTGATCATTCCGCCCTGGCACCCTGAACGCATGAAGGCGCTGGCGGTGAAGTCCCGCCGCGTGGCGGGCTTTGCCACCCATCTGCTCTCGAGCGGCAGCATCCTTTACGGCGACCGCGAGATCTTTATGCGCGAGCTCTCCGACGAGATCGCCCACCCGTTCTATCCCGAGATCGCCGTGCTCAACCGGGCCGGCACGCCAACGCTGGTCTCGGAGAGCAGCACGGTCAACGGCTACAGCCTCTTGGAGTCGCCCACGCGCGGCGCGGATGACGCCATGACCGACGTAGATCCAGCCGCCGCCGCCAAGCAGGCGCGCGAGCTCTTGGAGCGCTACGTCGGCTTGCAGCCCCATGAGGCCTCGAATCTCAGCGTCGTTCTCTACAACGCTGACGCGGCCGAGCTGCCGCTGGCGACGGTGCGCGAGCTTTCTTCGATCCATGAAGACGGAAAGCTGCAATGCAGCGTGTCAGTGCGCCACTCGGACCCTGCGAAGCTGCGCAGGGTCTACGGCGAGCTGGTCAACAAGGCCGGCGACGACCCGGATCTGCCCGTGGTCAGCGAGACAAGTGACAACTTCATCTCGAAGCTGCGCATCTCTGTCACGCCGATCTCGGCGACTCCTAGTGAGAGCGCCCAGGGCTTCAAGGCCTTCGACGTGGCGTTCCTGCACGACGTGGTTTCGCGCGCCGCCCAGTCCGAATGGCTCTCGGTGCCTTGGACCAATGACCGGCCGAACCTCGAGCACGCCCCCTCGCGCTGGTCATACCGCAGCGTCTCGGGCGAAAACGAGCTCAAATCGACAACGTTCCTGACCTGCCCTTGGCAGACGGCCTCCGGCTGGGCCTACGTGTCAGCCGTGGCTGCCGTAAGCCGGCAGCTCGACGCGCTACCTGGCGAGCGCTATCTGCCGGCACGTCGCATCTCGCTGCAAAGCCCCTCTCTGTCGGGGATGATCAAGGACGCCCACGACCTGGCCGAATGGGTCGCCACCTACGACGAGCTCCTCGACAAGCGCCAGCTCCAGCACAACGGCATCACGGTCGTCCGCTATCGCCGCGGCTCCACCAACGGCCGCAACATGATCGTGAGCTCGACCTCCGAACTTCGTTTGCTGGGTGTGCTGGTGCGCCGCCGCCTGGATGAGTTGAATTTGCAACTCGACGTCTCAGAGGTCCAAGCCGCCGCTGACAAGGCCAAGCGCGATGCGCTCTCAATATCCGGCGACATCGTGCTGCGGGCCGCCAAGCGCGGCGTCTCCGCGGGCGAGATGATCGGCCTAGTGCTCAGCCGCTACCTGCTCGCGGAAGAGTTCAGGGCCTCGGCGAGCGGGAGCCAGGTGCTGACCGCCTACTTCCTGCTTGACGACTACGCAAGCTGGCTCTCACAGCCTGAGAGCCGCATCGCCGACATTCTTGCCCTTAATGTCGAGGAGCGGGAGGAGGGCGTTCGAGTTGTCATCTCGATCGTCGAATCGAAATACGTCGCTGCCGAAGGCCTAGCCAAGGCGCGCCGCGACTCCAAAGACCAGCTCCTGGCAACGCTGGGCATGTTCCGCGAGGCGCTCTTCGGCGACCCTGGGCGGCTTGACCGCGACGTGTGGCTTGCCCGTCTGGCCGACATGCTCATCGACGCGGATATCCCGCCGGGGATGACCGGCTTGATGGAGCGCGCCCGCGCGAAGCTTCGTGAGGGAGACGTGGAGATATCGCTCCGCGGCTACTCGCACGTCTACGTCCACACCTCGGACGCCGGCTCATCCTCGGCCTCCGACCAGGAACTCTTGGAGGAGTCCGATGGAGCGAAGGCCTGGCAGGAGGTCTTCGATCGCTCAGACCTTCGCAAGCTCGCCGAAGCCTATGCCAAGGGCGCGGGCGGGCTCGACGCCCGCGCGGGGTTGGGAGCCCATCAGCCCTGGGACGGGCACGGCTTCAAGAAGCCAGCACCTCGCGTCCCCTGGCTCGCTGCCATGGGCCAGCTCGCCAGCGGCGTTGCCGACGTCGTCATCGAAGCCGCTCCGGAGCCCGAAGGAGCCGTCGCGATGTCTCCGGCCAGCAGCCCGGCGCAAGAGCCAGCGACTCCCGCGCAAAGCCCGACCCAAGCCGGCACGGCGGCGCCCGCTTCGGACCAGGGGGCGGCGCCCTCGCCTGGCTCGTCCACGAACCTCGGCGCTGCGCTCTCCGAGCTCGTCGCCTCCAAATACGCGGGCGGTGCGCAGTCCGACGCCGAGCGGGAGGGGTGGGCCCAGGAAGTCACTAAGAAGCTCAAGGCCGCCCTCAACAGCTACGGGCTGCAGGCCGCGATCCTCGGGACGCGGCTGACGCCCAATGGCTGCCTGGTGCGCCTGGCCGGCTCAGATCGGCTGCGCGTCGAGGACATCGAAAGCAAGCGCACGCAGCTCCTGACCACGCACGCGATCAACCTCGTCACCGTCCAACCCAAGCCGGGTGAGATCGTTGTGACGGTAGCCGGCTCCAAGCGCCAGGCTGTGTCGCTCTGGGAGCTGTGGTCTCGCCGTGAGCTCAACCGAAACGTCGCCGGCATCAACACGTCCTTTCTTTTGGGCCTCCAAGAGATCAACGGCGCGCTGCTTTATCTGAACCTCGGCGCGGAGTTCGGCGGGCTCTCGTCCCATGAGCCGCATTCGCTGGTGGCCGGGGCGACCGGAAGCGGCAAGTCGGTGCTGATCCAGGCGTTGATTCTGGACATCGCCGCGACGAACTCCAAAGACCTGGCTCAACTCATCTTGATCGACCCCAAGATGGGCGTCGACTACGCCGCGCTGGCGGATTTGCCGCACATGCGCGACGAGATCGTCACCACCAAGGAGAAGGCAGGCGTAGTGCTCGAAGCCCTGGTGCAGGAGATGGAGAACCGCTACCGCGCGTTCGCCAAGGCCCGCGCGCGCGATCTGCCGACCTACAACGCCAAGGTTTCGGCCGGCGAACGCCTGCCCATGGTCTTCCTTGTCCACGACGAGTTCGCAGACTGGATGCTCGACGACGCCTACAAGGGCGCAGTGGGGGCGGCGGTGCAGCGCCTGGGCGTGAAGGCCCGCGCCGCAGGCATCCATCTGATCTTCGCGGCGCAGCGTCCCGACAAGGACGTGATGCCCATGCAGCTTCGCGAGAACCTGGGCAATCGCCTGATCTTGAAGGTCTCAAGCGAGGCGACTTCCAAGATCGCGCTGGATCGGCCGGGAGCCGAGCTGCTGCTGGGCCGAGGGCATCTGGCCGCTAAGCTAAACGGGGAGCAAGGCCTAGTCTTTGCACAAGCACCATATCTATCGGATCAGGACATCGAGGCAGCAGTCGCTGCCATTGCCGCCGACAGTGCGATCATGGCGCCAACTGAAACCTAACCTTTGAATATTGAGGCAGTGCATG